>Ga0182736_1001821_pt1 | contig 18663 bp, 13 predicted proteins | sample eDN5th30CKraftBY_FD_128882 | JGI IMG/M metagenome (GOLD analysis project Ga0182736, IMG submission 128882) | Enriched backyard soil microbial communities from Emeryville, California, USA - eDNA 5th pass 30_C Kraft BY (version 2) (version 2) | ecosystem: Environmental > Terrestrial > Soil >... | reverse complement strand
TGGCCGGTGAATCTATCAGTCGCGATGTGAGCGGTGCTGCTTCAGAAAAAGTGGGCTATTGGGATGATGCGTATCGGCTCATTCGCCGATCAAATTATTTGATCGAAACGCTACCGAAATATGAAAATATTTACGGCCCCGACAAGATAAAGCACTTTTTGGGCGAGGCATATTTTATACGGGCTTATACCTATTTCTCCCTTGCAAAACGATACGGAGGGGTGCCGATTATTCAACGCGTACTAAATTATCCTGACGAATCCATAGAAGAACTTCAGGTACCGCGAAGCAGCGAAGAAGAAACTTGGGATGCCATTGCAAGCGACTTCGATTATGCGATTGCGGCTATGGATGAAAAAAGTCCGCGTGGTACCGCAAATAAATATGTAGCAGCAGCCTATAAATCAAGAGCAATGCTATATGCGGGCAGTATTGCCAAATATAATACGATTACGTTGTCCGACAATTTTAATTCGCAGGTTTGTGGCATCCCTGCTGCACGGGCTGTTGACTATTTCAAGCAAAGTTTTGATGCAGCCAACTTACTCAAAGACAAATTTCAGCTGTACATGAAATCTTGGGTTGCTGATAATAAAGAAGCACAATACAAAAATTTCCTTGAGATATTCTCGCAGCGTGATATGGGCAGCAATCCGGAAATCATATTTGTGAAAGACTTTTCCGAGCCTGACGCCGTATCGAGCTGGGATGCCTATCATGTTCCACTGCAAGGAAAGGGACCGAGTGGGTATTCACAGGAAACCAACCCCACATTGGATTTCATCGAACTTTTCGATGGTATCCAGAAAGACGAAAATGGGAAGTTTCGCTTTCTGGATGCCTCCGGTCAATATCGCTATTTTGACGATATGATGGGACCTTTCAAAAATGCCGAGCCCCGTTTAAGAGGAACGGTGATTTTCCCCGGAGATACCTGGAAAAATATGACGATTGAAGTTCGTCGGGGTATTTATACCGGCCCGATTAGTGGAGGAATTAAGCCGTTTTTACCAGAAAACAGTACGGAATCTTACAATACGGTTCAAAAGCTTGTGCTCTCGGCAGACGCTAATCAAACACCCTACGAGATAAGCCCAGGTATGTTCATGAATCCGGCTGGGCTCACAGGCACCTTCAATTCCGGAACGACTTGCTTATCGGGTTTTTCGCTTCGTAAATTACTGGACGAATCCATTCCAACCGAGTTGGTTCGTGAACAGTTCTGTACGACTCCATGGGTAGACATGCGCTATGCAGAAGTGTTGCTTAATAGGGCCGAAGCCGCTTATGAGCTGTTTGATGCAGGCCAGGGGGCGGAATACCGAACGGATGCCTACCAGTGCATCCAACAGATCCGGGAGCGTGCCGGAGCGAACCCATTGGCAAGCGAAGCCGATCTCAATAACATGAAGGTGATCAGAAACGAACGAAAAAAGGAATTGGCATTTGAGCATAAGGCTTGGTGGGATTTACGGCGGTGGAGAACTATTGACAAGGAGCAGAACGCGCGGGTGTACCGCATTCTTATGCCGTTCTACGTAAAGGAAAATGGCAAGTATATTTTTGATGCCCGTTTAGACGAAAAGAACAAAAAATATACGTTTAACACGAAATGGTATTACCAAGAAATTCCGTCAGGCGAAATCGCGAAAAACAATAACATTAAGCAGAATCCTGGCTACTAAATGGCGGCTTTAAAGAAATCATTTACCGACGATACGCCGATGAACATCCGGCATAAAAATGCAATGCTATGCCGTTCATCCGCGTGTCTTCATAAAAAAAACAATCCCGATGAAAAATATATATAAACTGATTTACATGATGGCCTGCTGTGCAGGCTTACTATCCTGTGGTAAATACGACAACTATGACGAACCCAACGAGCAATTAACCGGAGTTATTATCGACAAAGCAACAGGTTTGGGTATCCAGACGCAAACCGGTGACGATGGAATTCGAATCAAATTGCTGGAATACAGTTGGAGTGACCACCCAACCCCTTATTATTTTAATTGCATGCAAGATGGTACGTTTAAAAATGCGAAGATTTTTAAAGGAAATTACAACGTTGAACCCATGGGCCCCTTTGTTCCCTTATTATTAAAAGACGCCCAAGGGAACGTATTAGCGGACGAAACCAAAACAATCGATATTGTTGGTGCCGTTGATCTCACGTTCGAGGTTGAACCGTTCTTACGGATCGAATGGGTAGGGGAACCCGTCAAAAATCCCGACGATTCGTATAGCATCAGCGTAAAAGTGGAGCGGGGTACCTCGAATCCCGATTTCCAAAAAGATATAACCGATGTCTATCTCTTTGTTTCTAACAATGCCTATGTGGGTAATAACAACTTCATCGCAAACTTTTCTACTAGGGTCACCTATTCGGGATCGGAAGGTGAACAAATCTTAGGTAATACCCTTACCCTTACCACCAAGCCGTTACCAAATGACCGGGTTATGTACCTTCGGGTAGGCGTAAGGACTGACATTAATATTGATGGAACCCAGCGTTACAATTATTCAACTATCAAATCAATCGATCTACGCTAGTGACTATGAAACAATTCATCGCATTTCAACTGTGTTTAATAATATTGTCAAGGAAAAGATAAGAAAATAAGTTTAAATATTAATAGAATATTATAGGGATTTAATAGGGACTTTATAGGGAGATAATAGGGGTATAACCGAATAAAGTTACTATAATATCCGTATAATATTTTAATGTAATACCTTTTATAAGTTTTATTTATTCCAAATTATTATTAATTTGGTCAAAGGATATTGAAGAATTAAAACTTTAAAGGTATGGCAATTGTAAAAAACGGGGCCAATGGCTCATTTATCGGGAAAGTAGGTAGCGTAGTAGGGTATGAATGGAAAGGGGTTGCCGTTATTAGAGGACTCCCAAAGGTAAATAAGCATCGTAAACCTACCGTATTGGAATTGGCTAATCGGCACAAAATGCGGCTTATCCAAGCCTTCTTGCAACCGGCACTTCCTTTTGTCAGGCTTGGATTTTCGTTGGAAGCGAAGAGCAGAAATATCTCTGCGTTCAATGCGGCGATGAGCTATAATAAAAAGTATGCATTTATTGGAGAATATCCTGACCTTTCCATAGATTATTACAAAACCCTGCTTTCAACAGGCAGCTTAGCCAAACCTCAGGATGTGGAGATAGCGTTGGCCGATGATGGTATTGCCTTTAAATGGAATCCGGCGAACGGAGATCCTAAGGTACGTACAATGCTGCTTATCCTTTCTGAATATCGGCCACTAAGTGCTATGATGCTCGGCGGTGCAACCCAGCGTAACGGGCAAGAAGTATTAGCTTTTAGCTGTGCAGCTAAAAGTATTCCTAAAGGAACAAAAATACATGCTTTTATGGCCTTTATTACTACAATGCATGATGCTATTTCTGATAGTGTATACTGTGGGGCTATAGAAATTTAATTTATTTTATCTTTGCTTCATGATAACTAAAGAGGAGATTGCTGCTGCCTATCGGCAAATTCAGGACGATATCTGTAAAAGTTTGGAGCTAGCAGACGGCGGCGCATTTTTTGAGGAAGAGCTTTGGCAGCGTGAGGGTGGAGGTGGTGGCCGTACGCGAATAATGCAGAATGGAAATGTAATTGAAAGGGGAGGAGTCAATTTTTCTGCAGTACATGGTAAATTACCCGATCAAATAAAAAGGGCTTTTAAGGTTGAGGAAGAAGATTTTTTCGCAACGGGTGTCTCTATTGTTATTCATCCCAAGAATCCCTGGGTTCCTATCATCCACATGAATATTCGCTATTTTGAACTAAACGAAACAACTAGATGGTTTGGTGGGGGAATAGATCTAACTCCGCATTATATTGTTGCTGAAGATGCGGTATTTTTTCATGATTATCTCCGAAAGGTTTGCAATCAGTTTAGTGAAACATTTTATGAACGGTTCAAGGTCTGGGCAGACGATTATTTTTTTATCAAGCATCGAAACGAGACAAGAGGTATCGGCGGGATATTTTACGACCGGTTAAGTCCCGAAAATACAGCACTAGATTATCAACAATTGTTTGCGTTTTCAACAGCTGTAGGAGAAAGTTTTGCACCTATCTATTCCGAATTAATCAAGAGAAATAAAAATAAGACGTTTTCTGCTGCGCAAAAAGAATGGCAGTACCTAAGAAGAAGCCGGTATGTCGAGTTTAATTTAGTATACGATTCGGGTACAAAATTTGGGCTGGAAACAAACGGTCGGATTGAATCCATTCTAATGAGCTTGCCACCACAGGCCAATTGGGCTTATAATTATAAACCAGTTAGCGGCTCAGAAGAAGAGCAAACATTGCAATTACTCCGAAAAGGAATAGATTGGTCAAACGAACATGCTTAATTAACTTTATAGATCTTAATTCGCAATCTACTACTGTCTAAGTGGGCTAAATGATGAAGCTCATTAGCGATAGTCAATTGTCAAAGATTTTTATTATTTTCGCATGCATTAAAGTGAAATAGTTTATTTTAACGAACTACAAATAAGTATGGCTGACGAAACAGAAAATGACGATAATTTGGTGCCGGCTAATGACCGGATCATACCTATTAGTATAGAAGAGGAAATGAAATCTGCCTACATTGATTACTCAATGTCGGTTATTGTTTCTAGAGCCTTACCAGATGTTCGGGATGGCTTAAAACCTGTACATAGACGGGTTTTGTATGGAATGCTTGATTTAGGAGTAACTAGCGGTAAACCTTATAAGAAATCAGCACGTATTGTTGGAGATGTTTTGGGAAAGTATCACCCTCACGGTGATTCTTCTGTTTATGATACCATGGTGCGAATGGCCCAGGAATGGAGCTTGCGTTATCCTTTGGTAGATGGCCAAGGTAACTTTGGTTCAGTTGATGGCGATAGTCCGGCGGCGATGCGTTATACCGAAGCGAGGTTAAAAAAAATAGCGGAGGAAATGTTGGCTGATATCAATAAAGATACGATAGACTATCAGCTGAATTTTGATGATTCGTTACAGGAACCTACCGTATTACCAACAAAAATCCCTAATTTATTGGTCAATGGCGCCTCAGGTATTGCTGTTGGTATGGCTACTAATATGGCTCCTCATAATCTGAGTGAAGTAATTGATGGTACAATAGCCTATATCGATAATCGGGAAGTTACCATTGCCGAATTGATGCAACACGTTAAGGCTCCGGATTTCCCAACCGGTGGAATAATATATGGCTACTCAGGTGTGCAAGATGCTTTTGAAACAGGTAGGGGTAGAGTGGTGATGCGTGCCAAGGCCGAAATCGAAGTTGCAAAAAATGATAGAGAAATCATTATAGTTACCGAAATACCTTATCAGGTTAATAAGGCTGATATGATAAAACGTACGGCTGATTTGGTGAACGAGAAAAAAATCGAAGGTATTTCTGCTATTCGGGATGAATCGGATAGGGAAGGTATGCGGATTGTTTATGATATAAAAAGAGATGCAAATGCTTCTATAGTTTTAAATAATTTATATAAACATACGGCATTACAAACTTCTTTTAGTGTAAACAATATTGCGTTGGTGCATGGCCGGCCCATGCTTCTTAACCTAAAGGATATGATCCATCACTTTGTGGAACACCGCCACGAAGTAATTATACGTCGTACTAAATTTGAGTTGGCCGAAGCTGAGAAAAGGGCGCATATTTTAGAAGGATTATTAATAGCTTTAGATCACTTAGATGAAGTTATACAATTAATCCGTTCTTCACAAACGCCTGAGGATGCGCGAGTTGGTTTGATGGAACGTTTTGGTTTGTCAGATATACAGTCTAGGGCCATCTTAGATATGACCTTAAGGCGGTTAACCGGACTTGAGCGCGATAAGATTAAGGAAGAATATGCCGAACTGATGAAAACCATCGATTACTTGAAATCTATACTTGCTGACGAGGGCTTAAGGATGCAGATTATCAAGGATGAGCTTCTAGATATTAAAGAGAAATATGGTGACGAGCGGCGCTCACAAATTGTTCATTCTGCCGAAGATATGCGAATGGAAGATTTTATTGATGATGAAGAAATCGTCATTACTATTTCGCATGAGGGTTATGTTAAGCGTACACCGCTAACTGAATATCGCATTCAGGCCCGCGGTGGTAAAGGTTCGTTAGGTTCTACCACTAAGGAAGAAGACTTTACCGAACATATCATTACCGCCTCGGCCCACAATTACATGTTGTTCTTTACCGAAGCAGGTCGCTGTTTCTGGTTAAGGGCTTTTGAAATCCCGGAAGGTACTAGAACTTCGAGAGGAAGAGCTATTCAGAATATCGTGAATATTCCTAAAGAAGAAAAGATAAAAGCCTACATAAAAGTGAAAAATCTCAAGGATCAAGAATATCTGGAGAATAATTTCATCATTATGTGTACAAAGAGGGGCACAATTAAGAAAACTTCTTTAGAAGCTTATTCAAGGCCTAGAGCTAATGGAATCAATGCGATTAACATTAACGAAGGTGATCAGCTTTTAGAAGCTTGCTTAACCGACGGTAGTAGCGAAATCGTAATGGCCTTACGCTCAGGCAGAGCAATACGTTTTAATGAATCTACCGTTAGGCCAATGGGAAGAACCGCTACAGGTGTACGAGGAATTACCCTTGCCGGCGCGGATGATGAGGTTGTTGGCATGATTAGTGTTAATAACAAAGAAGTAACGGTGTTAGTTGTTTCTGAAAATGGTTATGGAAAACGTACAGATATTGATGATTATCGCGTAACCAATAGAGGTGGAAAAGGTGTTAAGACACTAAATGTAACCGAAAAAACCGGTAAATTGGTGGCTATTAAGGATGTAACTGACAATGACGACTTAATGATTATTAATCGTTCCGGTATTGTAATACGTATAGCGGTTAGTTTATTAAGGGTTATGGGACGGGCTACTCAAGGTGTGCGTTTAATAAACTTAAAGGAAAGTGATCAAATAGCTTCAATTACGAAGGTAGATCACGATGATGAAGAGGAAATCCAAAACCCAGAAAACATAATCGTCGGTGAGACTGAGGCCAGCGGAGATAACGCTTCGGATAATGGGGCTACAGATCTCCCAGAAGAAGATAATAATAAAGCTGAAGAATAAAATAAGTTATTTTGAACATGATGGACTTAGTTAACAGTCCATCATGTTCTATAACAAATAATAGCTATTTCGTGTAATGCTTAAACACTGTTAAGACTTACATTGATGAATAATTATATGGCAATGAAAACCAATCATTTTATCAGGCAAATAATCCTTTGCTCGCTAATATTACTTTCTTTTGGTATAAAGGAAAGCTGGGGGCAATCCAATATTAAAGAAGGGAATAATAATTTTGCCAGGTATACAAAATCGGGTGATATCAAAGATTTGCTTGAAGCTAGAAAGTTTGCGGATTTAGCTTATAAAGAAAAGCGCGATTCAACCTCTTATACCAATACCTTGCTTAAGGCTTTAGTATATAGCAGTTTAGCTGTTGCTGATTCTAATCGTACACAAAAGTACGATAAAGATCCTATTGATGAAGCGGAATTTATGTTGGGGAGATTAACGGATAAACAGCTAAATTATGAAAATGAAGCACAGCTAATCTATTTGAAGAAACGCCTTGCTTCGGCCTATTTAATAAAAGCCCACAGAGCATTAACCAATAATAAGTATGATGAGGCTTACAATATGTTCTCGAAAGTCAATCTGTATAATCCAGAAGCAAATACAAAGCATAATTTGGCTCTTTTAAGTGAACGTTTAGGTAAAAATGATGAAGCCATTGCTATCTATAATGATTTTATTAAAAATAAATCGCAAAATAAACCGAGTTATATTTTAACTTTGGCTAGGCTGTATCTGCAAAAGGGTGATAATAATGCAGCTCAAAATGTGCTTTTGAAGGGACGTGAATTCTTTCCAACGAATAAGGACATCCTTTTCGACCTATTGAATCTATATGCCGGAAACGGTGCATATGATGCAGTGGTAGCCTTGGCAGATGAAGCTATTGCGCTTGAACCTGAAAGTGTAAATCTAAATTATTTAATAGGTTTTGCTTATGAGGTTACGGGTAATCGCGAAAAAGCGGAAGGATATTATAAGAAAACTTTGGTGCTTGATCCCGATGATTATAATAGCAATTACGAGTTAGGACTTTTGTATTTGAGAGATTTTGTGAAAGATACAGAAAATCTTGAAACACAATATGTTGCTCAGGAATATTTATTGAAAGCAAACGAAATTGATCCAAATGCCGTTAATGCTTTAAAGTCGTTGGCTGTTTTATTTGATAAATCGGGTAATGATATACAGTTGGAAAGAGTGAAAAATCAATTGAATCAAGTTAATATCCAGTAGTGGATAACGAGATAACAAAGCAATTAGAAAACAAAACCGCGCAGTATACAAAGTGCTGCTTAATATAAATTTTAACGAATAATTACAAAAAATGAAAATCAGATCAATTTTATTAGCTGCGTTTTTATTAGGCTCTACAGCCACTTCTTTTGCACAGAAAGGGGAACTTAATAAAGCGAAAACTAAGTATACTTCCTTTGCAACATTAACTGGGGGTGCAGTTGAAAATGTACCGGAACTTGCGATGAAAACGTTAGAAGAAGCAAAAGAATCCATTGATAAAGCTGCAGCGCACGACAAAACGAAGGATCTTCCTGAAACCTGGACCTATTTAGCCTTAATAAATGCCGAATACGCCATGATTGATCAGAAGTCCGGTAAAGCTGCTGAAGGCGAAGCCTCGTATAAAGCAGCTGGCGAAGCTTTTTTAAAAGCAAAAAGCCTAAATGAAGGGAACGAAGATGAGCAATTGAAAGGCAATATGGAACGCACCGGTAGCCTATTAGCCAATTATGAAATTGGAAACGGTGTAAAAGCTTTTGAAACCAATGATTATGCTGCTGCCTATACAGCTTTTAACAGCGGCTTAAAGTACATGCCTGGTGATTCTATCTTAACACTTTATGCCGGGATTGCTGCACAGAATAATCAGCAGTATGATGAGGCAATCGATAAATTTAAAGAACTGATCCCTAAAAGTTCTGATGCTTATCTGAATTTATCTGATGCATACCTCAAAAAGGGTGATACGGTATCTGCCGTAAAATATATTAATGAGGCGGCAACTACTTTTCCTGATAGTGCTAAAATTATCAATCAAAAAATTGTGTTAAATATTACTACTGGAAATAGTGAGAAGGTAATTAGCGATATAGAGTCACAAATGGCTGCCGACCCATCAAATGGCGATTTACCATTTTATTTAGGTTATGCTTATGAATCGGTTAAGCAACCTGATAAGGCGCTCGAGGCTTATAAGAAAGGAATGGAAGCGAAACCGGATGATGCGCGGAATTATGGCGCTGCTGCGGCAATTGTACTGAATAAGGCCAGGGATATTTATAACGCAGCTAGTGAAATCCCTACAAGTAAGGAAGCGGAATATAAAGCGAAATTACAGGAGGCTTACGATTTAGCAGATACCGCTATGCCGTATCTAGAAAAAGCGACCACTTTAGATCCTAAAACAAAAGGCTACTGGGAAAATCTACGCTTTTATTATCAACTAAAAGGTGACGAGGCGAAGACTAAGGAAATTACCGAAAAAATGAATGCACTGTAAACTCAGGCTAATTTTTTCCGAGAAAAAGCTGCTGTGCTCACGTACAGCAGCTTTTTTGTATTTTAGATGTAATCGTCTCCATATTTCGCTTTTATCTCCGAAACAATTTCTTTTACGCTTTGTTCGTCGTTACGCGGACAGATCAACAGGGTGTTATTAGATTCCACGACGATATAGTTCTCAAGTCCACTTAAAACCACCAATTTGTTCGTTGGTACATTTACAATGCAATTGCTAGAATTACGCATTATAACCCGGTGGGGAGGGTGAGTAACATTCATCTGTTTATCTTTTAATGCAAGCTCATAGATAGATGCCCAAGTCCCGAGGTCCGACCAACCAAAATCAGTAGGCAATACATATACATTGTCTGCTTTTTCCATGATAGCAAAGTCAATAGAAATATTAATGCAACGGGCATATGCACTTTTAATAAAGTCGCTTTCTTTGGAGGTATTGTAACTATCGGAACCTTCCTTAAATATTTCATACATTTCGCTTTGATAACTTTCGAATGCTTTAAGTATACTTTTAACAGACCAAATAAAGATTCCGGCATTCCAAAGAAAATCACCACTTTGAATAAAAGTTTTTGCTAACTCCAGATCTGGCTTTTCGGTAAATGTTTTCACCTTTTTGAGTTCACTCTTTGCTTCCTTATATTGAATATACCCATAACCGGTATCTGGTCTGGAAGGTCGAATCCCCAATGTTATTAACCAATCGTTTGATGCATATTGTAATGCTTTTTTGATATCGTTAACAAACTTGTCAATATCAATAATAAGGTGATCTGCGGGGGCAACTATAATATTGGCATTTTCATCAATACAACTTATTTTGTTACTGGCATAGGCAATACAGGCGGCAGTATTCCGCATAACGGGTTCTCCGACAATATTGGACGCCGGTAATTGTGGAAGTTGCTCTTTTACCAGGTCAATGTGCATTTCGTTGGTAACAATAAAAATATGGTGGGAGGGCACAATCCTCGTAAACCTTTCGTAAGTTGTTTGAATTAATGTTTTACCGGTTCCAAGAACATCAATAAATTGTTTAGGAAACGAAGATCTACTTACCGGCCAGAATCTGCTACCAACACCTCCGGCCATAATCACCACATAATCATTTTTTGCTATCATTAGAATAAATTGTTATGACAATGCTCCTATATAAATTTATAGTCTTAGGAGCGTATGCCTGTGCTTTTTTTTGGTAATTCTTAAATTATGCCTTCTTTTAAAAGATCGTGTAGATGTACAATTCCGTCGTACAAGCCACGGCGAATAACTAATAACTGTGTGATGTTGTGGGTTCGCATCATATTGAGCGCGTGCACGGCTAACTCATCATGTTGAATGCTCTTTGGATTTCTTCCCATAATATCAGCAGCGTTTAGCTGCTCAATATCCAAATTTAATTCTAACATTCGCCTAATATCACCATCCGTAATAACTCCGATTATTTCTCTGCTATTATCTACAACAGCTACCGCCCCCAATCTGTTTTTAGTAATTTCCACTAATACGCTTTTAATTGCTGTATCGGCATGTACAATAGGTTTTGCATTTTGGTCGGAAAGATCTCCAACTTTTAAGTATAAGCGTTTACCTAAGGCACCACCAGGGTGATAACGGGCGAAGTCGTCATTGGTGAACGACCGGCACTCCAATAAACAAATAGCTAGCGCATCTCCCATTGCCAATTGAGCCGTTGTACTAGTCGTTGGTGCTAAATTTAGCGGACAAGCTTCTCTTGCAACGGTTGTATTGAGCACAAAGTCTGCCTGTTGGGCTAAATATGATTTTGTATTTCCAACCATTGCGATTATCTTTGCATTAGAATTTTTTAGCAATGGTATAAGTACCTTAATTTCTGGTGTGTTGCCGCTTTTAGAAATGGCTATCACAATGTCTTCCTTTTGTAGCATTCCCAAGTCGCCATGAATGGCATCGGCAGCATGCATAAAGATTGACGGTGTTCCAGTCGAATTTAAGGTCGCTACAATTTTCTGTGCTATAATAGCACTTTTACCTATTCCTGTTATAATTACTCGCCCTTTTATGTCGAGAATGGCATGGACAGTGTTAACAAATTCGTCGTTAATATTTTTAATAAGTTCACTTATAGCCTCTGCTTCAAGCTTTAATGCGCTAATGGCAATATTTTCAATATCGGATTTGGTTTTCACAAATATTTTTTATTAATTTTAGTAAGAATTAAGGCAAATTTATGTTATTTTGAGCATTAAAGAACATAAGCCTTTCTTTAATTTTTCGGAAGGACAAATGGAGATAGAAAAAACATTATTTGACAATTTGCAGAACTTTTTTGGTTTTGATACTTTTAAAGGAGATCAAGAAGCGATAATAACCAATATTCTGCAAAAGAAAGACACGTTTGTAATAATGCCTACTGGTGGAGGGAAATCAATATGTTACCAGTTGCCGGCATTAATGAGTGAAGGAACTGCTGTTGTAATATCACCGCTGATTGCACTAATGAAAAATCAAGTTGATCAGCTAAGGGCCTTTGGTGGAACAGATAGTATTGCACATTTTTTAAATTCTTCGCTTAATAAAAGTGATATCACCAAGGTGAAGCAAGATGTGCTGGATGCAAAAACAAAATTACTTTATGTCGCTCCCGAGTCTTTGGCGAAAATCGATAATATTGAGTTTCTAAAATTAATTACTGTTTCGTTTGTTGCTGTCGATGAAGCACATTGTATCTCTGAATGGGGGCATGATTTTAGACCAGAGTATCGTAAAATAAGACAGGTAATAAACGGTATTGGAGATAACATACCTATTATAGCGTTAACGGCTACTGCTACACCTAAAGTGCAATCAGATATTCGGAAAAACCTACAGATGAATGATGCTACATTATTTAAATCATCGTTTAATCGCCCGAATTTATATTACGAAGTACGGCCTAAAAGGAGTATTGTCAAAGAAATTGTTAAATTCATAAAGAATAATGCAGGAAAGTCGGGCATAATTTATTGTTTGAGCAGAAAGAAGGTCGAGGAAATTGCTGAAGTTTTAAATATTAATGGTATTAAAGCTTTACCTTATCATGCTGGCCTAGACGCCAAAACCCGAGCTGATACGCAAGATAAATTTTTAATGGAAGATGTAGAGGTGATTGTGGCTACCATCGCATTTGGGATGGGGATAGATAAGCCAGATGTACGCTATGTAATCCATCATGATATACCTAAGAGCATGGAAGGCTACTATCAGGAAACCGGTAGGGCTGGACGTGATGGGGGAGAAGGGATTTGTGTTGCCTTTTATTCTGAAAAGGATATCGAAAAGCTCACCAAGTTTATGAAAGATAAACCGGTTTCGGAGCGAGAAATAGGTACGCAAATTTTAAAAGAAGTAATTGATTATTCGGAATCTGCTGTTTGCAGAAGAAAACAGATCCTGCATTATTTTGGCGAAAACTTCAATGAAACCGGATGTAATTGTATGTGCGATAACTGTAATAGCAATCGCTTACAATTTGATGCTGAAGAACCACTTCAAAATGTGCTTAAATTTATAAAGGAGCAAGGTGAGAAATTTGATGATTTTCATATTATCAATGTTATGATCGGGCAAAACAACCAACCGATCTCATCTTATAAGCATGATAGCCATGCGCTCTTTGGTTCTGGTAAAGAACATGGCGCTATTTATTGGAGATCACTAATAAGACAAGCCGTTTTAAGCAATTTTCTTTATAAGGATATTGATAATTATGGCCTTTTAAAACTTACAAAAGCCGGGATTGATTTTATAGGCAATCCCTACGCAATTAAGTTCTATATAAATAACCCAATGGAAAAGGCAGATGAAGATGGTGATGAATCTTCATCGCAAGCTGGTGGGGGAGCGCTCGATACACAATTATTACAGATGCTCAAAGATTTGAGGAAGAAAATCGCTAAGACGAAGGGATTACCTCCCTTTGTTGTCTTCCAGGACCCATCGTTGGAGGAGATGTGTACACATTATCCGATAACGCTCGACGAGCTAAAGCAGATCCATGGCGTAGGAGCAGGAAAGGCGCTAAAGTTTGGCAGTCAATTTGTAAGTCTTATTAAAGCTTATGTAGAAGAAAATGACATAGAAAGGCCAATCGACCTGATTATTAAAGGTACGGCGAATAAATCAGCATTAAAAGTGTCGATTATCCAAAATATTGACCGTAAGATTGGTTTAGACGATATCGCCTCGGCTAAAGGTATATCTTATGAAGATATTCTAAAAGAAGTAGAATCCATTGTTAATTCGGGGACTAAATTAAATCTTAATTATTTTATTGACGAAATGATTGATGAGGATCGCCAGGATGAAGTTTTTGATTATTTTCGTAGCGCTGAAATTGATTCGATAGATGAGGCATTAAGAGATTTGGGAACGGAGGATTATACCTTTGAAGAGATACAATTAATGCGTATTAAATTTATGTCGGAATTGGGGAATTAATTGTCAGTTGCCAGTTGTGAGTTGCGCGTTGTGAGTGAAGTAGATAGCTTGGTTGATGTGCAAATTAACCAATTAAAGTTTGACTACTTAGTTAGCACCTTCCGCTTTTTACTTTTTATTTTTTACTTTTTAATTCAATATTTGTGATTTCAACGATAGTACCCGGAATACAGCACAGTAATTCCAGTAATTTTTTCCTCATGGCAGGTCCATGTGCTATAGAAGGTGAAGAAATAGCATTGCGAATAGCCGAACGCATTGTTTCAATAACAGATAAATTAAATATCCCGTATATATTCAAGGGTTCATACAGAAAAGCAAATCGATCAAGATTGGATTCCTTTACAGGAATTGGAGATGAAAGAGCGTTGAAGATTTTGCAGAAGGTGAAAGATACGTTTGGGGTTCCAACAGTTACAGATATTCATGAAACGCATGAAGCGGAAATGGCCGCTGCTTATGTAGACGTTTTGCAAATACCGGCTTTTTTATGCCGTCAAACAGAACTACTGGTAGCAGCTGCTAAAACAGGCAAAACGGTTAATATAAAAAAAGGGCAATTTTTATCAGCCGAATCTATGCGCTTTGCTGTTGATAAAGTAGTGGAGGTTGGCGGTAATCAAAATGTTATCTTAACTGATCGCGGTAATACTTTTGGTTATCAGGATCTCATAGTGGATTTTCGTGGGATTCCCCTTATGAAGTCATTCAATGTCCCTGTAGTGATGGATTGCACACATTCCTTGCAACAACCTAATCAAACTTCTGGAGTTACGGGTGGCAAACCAGCACTAATTGAAACCATTTCAAAGGCAGCAATTGCTGTAGGTGCCGACGGTTTATTTATTGAAACGCATCCCGATCCTGCGAATGCGAAATCCGATGGCGCAAATATGTTACACTTGGATTTGCTCGAAGATTTGCTCATTAAGCTAAGTAGAATACGGCAGGCAATATCTTAATATATAAGGTTATTGTTGTTGTTGTTGTTGGTTACCCATTGGATTAGTATCTAGGGGCGCTGTGATTAGATACGGTTCTCTTCTTTTGACAGCATTAGTTTGTTCAAACGATTTTCCGTCTTCATAGTGAATGGAAACATGTACGGAAAGGGCCTGCTGGCAGTTACCGCGGAAGGTACCTTTGATGGGCGAGCAATCTTTGAAATTCCGGCCAATAGCCAACTTAACATGATAATTGGTTACCCATACATTATTTGTTGGGTCAATGCCTGCCCACCCAAATTGGGGGATATAAGCTTCAACCCAGGCATGCGTGGCACCTTCTCCACGCATGCCTGTTTTATTAGGACAAATATAACCGCTTACGTATCTACATGGAATGTTTATTGTTCGTAGCAGCTGCAGCATAACATGAGCAAAATCTTGGCATACGCCACCTTTATGCTGAAGGATTTCATCAACGGTGGTTTCTATGTCGGTAATGCCTTGAACATATTTAAAATGTTTAAAAATGTAGCTGCTGCATCGCTCCACAATTTCCGCTATACTAGGACTGCCTTGCTGGAGATCATCGGCAATTTTGTTGATTAAGGATTGATTGCTTATTTTTTCTATTTTACTTAATTCGATAAGTAGTAAACTCTTGTCTATTTCGGAAACCAGTTGTGTAAAATCACTATGGAAGTTAATCTGTATTAATCGGGGAGAAGTGGTCCGCACGGTAAGATGACTTTCTACAATCAACTCACTATGGGGCTGTAATATAGAGAAAGTAGCGACCTTATTTTTCCAATAATCAGCATATATATGTAAAATGGGAGAGAAGCTGATGTTTAAATCCTGATTCAGCAACTCTTGCTCTTTGCATACGTAGGGGAAAACCCGAATTTCATTTGTGCTTTCAATTACCGGGTTTTCGTAAAGGTATTTCGTGGTATGTGTTATTGTATATATAGCCATAATTTTTATATTTAATAAGAGAAAAATATCGACCTTAATTGTAGGTTAAAATCTTGAATCTCTTGTTTTAGTTCGGAGAAAAATACAGACACATCGGCCTTTAACAACGCTACAGGATCTGTAAATTTGACCTTACTATGCATCCTTCCAAATGTTCTTAATAAATCGGCTACCGCCGGATTACTGTTCTCTTTAATGAGTACCCTTAAGGAACGATCGATCTGATTTAAGCAATATAAAACCGCGTGAGGAAAATCCGGATTAAAAATTACTTGATGAAGCAGCTGTTGATTATGTTTATTGTTCCGATAATTTTTCAGATAGGCTTCGTATCCTGCTAGCGAAAGCAAAAGAAAACGCCAGTTGGTAATGTCTCGTTCTTTGCTTACATCGTAATCGAATATTTCGAACTGCTTGTCGACTAGAATCAATGTTTCAATGGTACGTTCCACAAATTTGCCCAATTTCATAATGTTCCAACCTGTTCCGCGCTGCATGGTGACATCGGTTATGCCGGCATACATCATGCTATGTTTTAGGAATAGATCAATAATTTCAAGCGCGTCAGAGCTAGCTAATTTCATGGTGATAAAAGGCCGATTAATGGAATGGTAAATGGCATTTACTTCTTCCCATACCTCACGGGTAATCTGGTCTTGTATTCCCCGAGCATTTTCCCGGGCGCGTAGGATAATATTTTTAGTTGAATTTTCATTGTTCATATCAATGAGTAGGTAATGAAGTACCGAATAATTATCATGCTCGAGGTCTGCTATGCGATCCGCACTAAGGTCGGTGAACATTTGAAGAATGGGTTTCCATGAATTACTCGTTTGATTGGTATCAAGCGAATAGATATAATGTGTTCTGGCAATGCGGAGCATTTCTTCAACGCGTTCCATATATCTGCTTAGCCAAAAAAGTGAGTCTGCTATTCTACTTAACATATGTTTTTTTTATGCGTTATCAATAATCCAGGTATCTTTGCTTCCGCCACCTTGCGATGAATTTACTACCAGTGATCCTTCCGTTAATGCTACCCGGGTTAAACCTCCTGGTACGAGTTTTACTCCTTGCGGACCGTATAATGCAAAGGGGCGTAAGTCCACATGCCGGGGTTGTATCTTACCATTAATGAAACAAGGCACCGTGCTTAATTGGATAATGGGTTGGGCAACATAATTGCGGGGATTCTTTTCTATTTCTGATTTTGCTTTTAGCCATTCCCGTTCACTTATGTTATTCCCCATAATCATCCCGTATCCTCCCGACTGATTGGTGTTTTTAATGACTAAGTTTTCGATGTTCGCTATCGAATATTTTAGCGCTTCTGGGTCGCTTAGCTGATAAGTTGGGATATTATTGAGGATGGGCTCTTCATTTAAATAGTATCTAATCATTTCAGGCACATAAGCATAAACTGCTTTATCGTCTGCCACACCATTTCCAACAGCATTTACAATAGCAACATTGCCTTTGCGGTATGTGCTTAATAATCCCGGAACACCCAATAAGCTGTCTTGCTTAAACATCAGCGGATCTAGAAATTCATCATCCACCCGCCGATAAATAACGTGAACTTGCTTTAAACCTTTTGTCGTTTTCGTATAGACCTTATGGTTATCAACCACTAAATCCCTTCCTTCAACCAAATCAACACCCATTTGCTTAGCCAGGAAAGTATGCTCATAATAAGCAGAATTAAAAATTCCCGGAGTTAATATAACAATATAAGGATCTGATACCTGAGCGGAAGTTAGTTCCAATAAAATTTCATGTAGCAGCATGGGGTAGTGGGTAACGCTTCTGACATTGGAGGTTGACAGAATATCGGGAAAGATCCGTTTGGTAACCTCTCTATTTTCCAACATATAACTCACTCCAGAAGGTGTCCGTAAATTATCCTCCAATACATAAAATTTTCCATCACTACCACGAATAAGATCTATACCTGAGATATGTACATAAATATCATATGGTACGCGGATACCATAAGCTTCTCGAGTATAATGGGGGCAACTGGCTATTAGTTCCATGGGAATTATCCCATCATGTAAAATTTGTTGTTCATGATAAATGTCTTTTAGAAAAGAATTTAAAGCCTTTAATCGCTGTGCAATCCCTTTTTCAATTTCATCCCATTCGTTTCCTGTTAGAATCCTGGGAATAATATCAAAGGGAAATATACGTTCTATTCCCTCATTGTTGTTATAGACCGTAAATGTAATCCCTTGATTTAAAAAAAGTTCTCCCGCGAGGCGATGCCTGTTGCTCATGCTATCGACATCAAGGTCTTTTAGCATGGAAAATACATGGCTATATTGATGCCTGATATTTTTAGTATCATACATTTCATCCCATGTGTTTTCATGATACACATATTCATTTAAAAAATGTTCTTCGGCCATTATTGATGATATTATAATGTATTTTTGATAATATTAAGCAATATTTGTTGTGTTTGCAATAAATATATCCAAATAAAAATAATAATTACGCATTTTTTATGTGTTTATTTAGTAATTATGCAATAATAGTATTAAAAACATTCAAATATTTTGTATTTTTTTGTTGTTGTACAGAATTTTTACTTTATT
>Ga0182736_1001814_pt1 | contig 18740 bp, 10 predicted proteins | sample eDN5th30CKraftBY_FD_128882 | JGI IMG/M metagenome (GOLD analysis project Ga0182736, IMG submission 128882) | Enriched backyard soil microbial communities from Emeryville, California, USA - eDNA 5th pass 30_C Kraft BY (version 2) (version 2) | ecosystem: Environmental > Terrestrial > Soil >... | reverse complement strand
TGCCAAAGCCGCCGCATCGGCACTGCGTGAGCTGGCCGAGCGCCTCGAGGCCGAGGGCAAGGATGCCTCGCGCGTCCGCATCCGCATCACGGCGTGGAAGCGGAGGCCCGCATGACCGAGACGCCGCTGCTCTCCGATGCCGACGTGCGCCTGGAGGTGGAGCGCCTTTTCCGGCGCGACCACCGCTCCAACCTGCTCGCGCTCTTCGGTCGAGGGCAGCCAGGGCGCTTCGAGCTCGACGGCCTGAGGTGGGAGATCGTCCCGACGTCGTGCGAGCTGGAGCTTCGCTCGAAGCTGCCGGCTCCCGGCGAGCCGACGACGACGGGCTGCGTGTACCTCGTCGACTGGGCAGAGGACGCGCTGCCACTCGATGTCTCGTGCCGCCTCGCGGGCGGGCGCATCTATCACGTCGCGCGTGACGCCCGTCTCGCCGCGCTCTTCGGCGCGCGCCAGGTGGATCAGGGGCTCGCGTCGACCGCGCTCGCGCGGCTGGTGCTCTCAGGCGGCGTCACGGGCCTGCGCAAGATTACCGGGCTGCGCCTAACGACGAACGACCTCTGGAAGCGCGTACTCGAAGCGCGTTTCGGCATCCCCGAGAGCGCGCTCGAGTCCGAGTCTGCGTGGTTGCGCTGGGCGCGAGCGTCAGACGCTGGCCCGGCGTTCGTGCGCGCGAGCGGGTGCGACGACCTCCTGCGAGCGGTGCGGCGCGAACTGCTCGCGTGGATCGAAGCGCGGCTCGGGTCGATCGGTGTGCTCGGCTTCCGCGCGTGGGAGCTCGGGCTCGTGGATCGCGCGCTTCAGGCCCTTCTGCTCCTCGTGGCCGTCGAGCAGAGCGCGGACGCCTACCTGCGCGGCCTTGTGAACGGGCAGGTTGCGAGCATCGCTCCCAACCTCGCCAACGAAGTGCGCGGTGCCCACGCATCCGGTACCGCGCCGACGCTGCTCGAAGAGGTGCTCTCGGTGGAGGATGAAGCCGACCGAAGGCTTCTCGAAGGTGCGCAGCAGCACGCCATGAACGGGGGGGCATCGGCTCTCGCCACGACGAGCGACTGGCTGCCTGCGGGCCACGCCGCGCGCGAGGCGGCGGTCGCTGCGTCGTTGGCCAAGTTTGTCTACGCCCCCAGCCCCGAGGCGCTGGAAGCGCTTCTCAAGACGTTTGAGTATCTGAGTTCGCACCGCCTCGACCGCGTGCTTCGTCGCTCGGAACACGTCGAGGCCCGAAAGATGGCGGCTCGCCTGTCCGCCTGGCTGCTCGCGCGTCGGGTCCGCCCACAGCTCGCCGAGCATGGCACGCAGTGGCAGGTTGCCGTCGATCTCGCGCGGCGTTACACCGAAGAGGGTGGCTTCCTCGACTGGGCGCGGCAGGCCCTGCGCGGCATGCGCGGCGCGGGCGACCCGCTCATGGCTTCGGTGCGCAAGCTCTACGAGGTGGTCGACGCCGAAGCGCGCGTCGACGACCAGCGCTTCGCCAAGGCCTACGTGGCGTGGGTCGATGCCGGAAAGCCCTCGAACGAGGTGCTGCCTATCGAGGACGTCACGAAGCGTGTCGTTGCGCAGTTCCTAAAGGGCGGCGAGCACCGTCGGCTTCTCGTCGTGCTGATGGACGGCATGAGCTACGCGAGCGCCGTGCAGGTGCTTCAGCGCCTACGCGACCAGCGGCGGTGGAGCCCCATCGCGTGGCGTACGCCGGGCTGGAACGGGCAGCTACCAATCCCGCCCGTGCTGGCTGCCGCGCCCACGCTGACCGAGGTGAGCCGCGCCGCGCTCTTCGCGGGCGTGGCCGATCCGCGCTTCGGCGATCAGGGGACGGACAAGGACGACTCGCGTTGGGCGTCGAACCCGCACATCCGCAACCTGGTTGGTGAAGAGCCCCTCAAGGTGTTCTTCCGTCGCGACATCCATGCCGGCCACGAACTGATCGACGAGGTGAAGCAGGCAGTCGCGGGCGACCAGCGCGTTGTCGCGGTCGTCGTGAACGCCATCGACGAGCAGCTCAAGGGCAGCCTCCAGGTCGCCGTCGACTACAGCAAGACGCCCATCCTCCCGCTCGAAGCGCTGCTCTCGGCAGCCGACGGCGCGGAGCGCGCGGTGCTGCTGGTGGCCGACCACGGGCACGTCGTGGGCGACGCCATCCGCGTTGCGGGCGGGCGCATTCCGATGGGCCGCGAGGGTGGCGCTCGCTGGCGCGCACTGGCCGAAGGAGAGCAGCCGCAGGACGGCGAGGTGCTCCTGCCTCGAACGTCGTGGAAGCCGCGAGGCGCGGCCGGCGTCGCGGCGCTCTGGGACACGGCGCTCGCAAACCACGCGCCTCACTACGGCGAGCACGGTGGGCTCTCGCTCGCGGAAGCCGTCGCGCCCGCGTTCCTCATCGGTCCCGAGTGGCTCGATCGCGTCGCAGGCGACGACGTCGAACTGTCCTGCCGCGTGCTGCCCGAACCGGACTGGTGGGCGCTCAAGATCGCGCGCCCGGCCGTCGCGCGCGTCGCCCCAATGGACCAGCCGACCAAGGCGCCTGCACAGGCTGCGCTGCCGGGCATCGAGTTCGCGGCGAAGACGCCGACAGCGCCGCCTCCTGTGCCCACGGAGCCCGCGCTCGTGGCGAAGCTACGCGCGTCCAAGCTATTCACGCAGCAGATCTCGGGCCTACCCAAGCCCGACGTCGAGCGCGTGCTGACGTGGCTCGGCGTGCTCGTCGCAGGAGGGGGCGCGCTGACGGCGGCCGACTTCGCGCGGCTCTGCGGCGTGCGTGCCCACCAGGTCGGTGGTGTCGTCGCGCGCATGGGGGTTCTGAACGCTGACGGCTTCGCCATTGTCGAACACGACGTAGCGGGCCGCCGAGTCGTTCTGCACAAGGCGAGGTTGGTCTCGCAGTTTGGAGTCGGCGAATGAGCGAGACGGCGGGCCCCAGCCTCCTCCTCCGCAAAGACGTCATCGAGGCGTTGCGCCGAGGAACGGTGCCGCGTCGAGGCCTCGACCTGTTCGCGGTCGGCACCGACCGTTTCGGCGTGTCGCTCAAGGAGGAGCTCGAGCGCTGCGCGACGGGCGGCGCGGTGTTCAAGGCACTGCGCGGCGACTTCGGCTGCGGCAAGAGCTTCACCGCGCGCTGGTACCAGCAGGAGGCACTCAAGCGCGGCTTCGCGGTCGCCGAGGTGCAGGTCTCGGAGAACGATACGCCGCTGCATCGGCTCGAGACCGTCTACCGCCGCGCGACCGAGGGGCTCCGCACAGCCGAATGGGACACGGGCGCCTTCCGCGCGATCATTTCGCAGTGGTTGATGGGCCTCGAAGAAGAGGTCTCGAAGACCCTGCGCGATCCCGATGACCTGAAGGCGCTCGCCGAAGGCGTCGGCAACCTGCTCGAGGCGCGCCTGAAGGACGTGAGCGCGGTGCAGCCGCAGTACGCGGCGGTGCTGCGCGCGTACCACGCCGCCGAAATCGCTGAGGATCACGCGCTAGCCGAGGGACTCATCGCGTGGCTGATGGGCCAGCCCAACGTCAGCGCCGACATCAAGAAGCACGCGGGAATCAAGGGCGAGATCGACCACACCGGCGCGCTCGGCTTTCTGCGCGGGCTGCTCGCGGTGCTGCAGCAGTGTGGGCGCCCTGGCCTCTTGCTCGTCCTCGACGAGGTCGAAACCATCCAACGCGTCCGTTCCGACAGCCGCGACAAGAGCCTCGAGGCCATCCGCAAGCTGATCGACGACCTGTACGGCGGACGCTTCGCGGGCCTCTACATCCTCATCACAGGCACGCCCGCATTCTTCGACGGGCCGAACGGCGTGAGGCGCCTGCCGCCCCTCGCGCAGCGCCTCCACGTGGACTTCTCGGGAGACGCCAAGTGGGACAACCCGCGCGACGTCCAGGTGCGGCTGTCCCCGTTCGACCAGCAGCGGTTGATCGAGGTGGGCCGCCGCGTGCGTGACCTGTACCCGACCGAGCACCCGGAGCGCATGAAAGATCGCGTCACCGACCGCGTGATGTCGGGGCTCGCGAACGAGGTCGCAGGCAAGCTCGGCGGCAAGGTCGGCGTCGCCCCGCGCATCTTCTTGCGCAAGCTTGTGGCCACCATCCTCGACCGCGTCGACCTGTTCCCCGACTTCAACCCGGCGAAGGACCTCGACATCCGCATCGACGCCGAGGAGCTCACGCTCGAGGAGCAGGCGGCGGCTGCCGGCAAGAAGCCCGACGACATCGAGATTGATCTGTGACGAGCCGCCCGGACGCCATCGACCGCCTGAGCCCCGCCGTTCGCTACCAAATCGCGAACGGGCTGGGCTGGAGCGGTCTGCGTCCGGTGCAGGCGCTCTCGACCGAGGCCATCCTCGACGGAGCCAACTGCGTGGTCCTCGCGCCCACGGCGGGCGGCAAGACCGAGGCGGCGTTCCTGCCGCTGCTCTCGAAGATGGACGTCGAGGACTGGCGCGGCGTCTCGGTGCTCTACGTCGCGCCTATCCGCGCGCTCCTCAACAACCAGGAGGCGCGGCTCTCCACGCTAACGGGACTCATCGGAAGGCGCGCCGGCAAGTGGCACGGGGACGTAAAGGGGCCCGCGCGCAAGCGCATGATCGACGAGCCGCCCGACGTCCTCGCGATCACACCCGAGTCGCTCGAAGCGATGCTGCTCTCAACGCGCACGCCCGCACGCCGCTTCCTCGCGCACGTGCGGGCCGTCGTCATCGACGAGGTCCACGCCTTTGCGGGCGACGATCGTGGCGCGCACCTGGTGTCGTTGCTCGAACGCATCACGCGCATCGCAGAAATCGACGTCCAGCGCATCGGCCTTTCGGCGACTGTCGGCGATCCCGAGGTCATCGTTGAATGGCTCTCCGGCAGCAGCATGCGCCCCCAGCGCGTCGTCGACCCGCGCGGCGCGCGCAAGCCGCCCAAGCTGCACCTCGACTTCGTCGGCACGCTCGACAACGCGGCGCTCCTCATCGACAAGCTCTACCCGGGCACACGGCGGCTGGTCTTCGTCGACAGCCGCAGGCGCGTCGAGGAGCTGGGACACCGCCTCTCGCAGCGCGGTGTCGACGTCTACCTCTCGCATTCCTCGCTGGCGCTCTCCGAGCGGACCGCCGCAGAGAAGGCGTTCGAGGAGGGCACCAACTGCGTCATCGTCGCGACCAGCGCCCTGGAGCTGGGCATCGACGTCGGCGACCTCGACCACGTCATCCAGATCGACGCGCCGAGCAGCGTCTCTTCGTTCCTGCAGCGCATGGGCCGCACGGGCCGCCGTGCGGGCCCGACGGCCAACTGCACTTTCCTTGCGACAGACGACGACGCCCTCCTGCGGGCGGCAGCTATTATCGATCTGTTCAGGAACGGCTACGTCGAGCCAGCCGGGCCTTCGACGTGGACGCCGCACGTCCTCGCGCACCAAGCCATCGCGCTCTCGATGCAGGAGCAGGGCTCGGCCTCGCACGGCTGGTGGTCCTGGCTCGAAGGCTGCGCCGCCTACCGTGACGTCTCCGCGACCGAGCGCGAGAGCATCGTGCGCCACATGGTCGACAATGACATCCTCGTAGAGGCCGACGCCAGGCTCGCTCTTGGCGCACGCGGTGAGCGGCTCTACGGCGCGCGGAACTTCCTTGAGCTCTACGCGGTGTTCTCGACGCCCCGCGTGCTGCGCGTGATGCACGGCCAGTCGGAGGTCGGCGTCATCGACGCCTCGTTCCTCCAGGACAAGGAGCAGAAGGTCCCGAACTTCGTCCTCGCGGGCCGCCCCTGGCGCATCGTCGGCGTCGACTGGAAGGGCGGCACCTGCTCCGTCGAGCCCGCCGAGGATGGCGGCTACCCGCGCTGGTTCGGCCTTCCCGTGAGTCTCGAGCGCTCGCTCTCCCAGGCCATGCGCCGCGTGCTGACGAGCAACGACACCGACCCCTCGTGGTCCAAGCGCGCCGTCGTGCAGCTCGAACTGCAACGCGAGTCCCATGCCTTCCTCGACGACGGCCCGTTGCCCCTCGAAGAAGATCCCGACGGCCGCTGCCGCTGGTGGACCTTCGGCGGCGGCGCCGGAAACCGCGTCCTGGCCGGCCTCCTCGAGCTGGAGCTCGGCGAACGCGTCTCGTTCGGAAACACATTCATCACGTTCGCGGACGGCGCCGCCGAGAGCGCCGTTGGCATTAGGCAGGCCATCGACGCGCTCGCAGCCCGCACCCTTACGTGGGGCGACGCTGCGCGCCTCGTCGATCCCGGCCAGCGCTCGCGCGTCTCTAAGTTCCAGCCCTGCCTTCCGCCTGAGATCGAGCACGCGCTCATCGCCCGCGAGACGATGAACGTCGACGACGCCAACGCGGTCCTCGTGGAGTGGAGGAGGCGCGGGCCGCACAGCGAGGGGGACGCATGACAGATCGCGCTCACACCACAAGGACAGCCGCCACGCCAGCTCCAGGTTTGGCGCCGACCTCCGCGACACACCCACCTGAGCCGCTCGGGGAAGCATTGAAACGCCTTGCTCGAGGAACGCCGACGGCCCTAGACGGTCTTCTCCACGACGTCGAGAGTCACGTGACCATCGATGGGACGCTGGTGACTGCGCATTGCCACTGCTTGAAGCTGGATGGAAACGGGCGGCCTCGTATTGAGGACCTCGTGAAGGTTATCGCGGAGCACGTTCTCGACTACGCGATCCCGAGGAGCCTAATTAGGGAGGCGGACGAGGAGTACCAACGAAGCCGATCGTCGCAGAAGTTGGTCCGCCTCGTCGACGAGGCGAAGAGCCTGTTCACCGATATTGAACAGAGCGGCGAGGGAGGCGAGCTTCTGCTGTTTGTACTGGCGGAGAAAATTCTCCGGCTGCCCCAGCTCATATGCAAGATGAGCCTCAAGACTAACACCAAGATGCACTTTCATGGTGCGGACGGACTCCACGCGGGCGTCGATCCCTCGACTGGCAAGCTGCTATTGTACTGGGGCGAGTCGAAGATCTACGGTGACGTCACCGGGGCTGTGCGGGAGTGCCTGGCGTCCATCCGCCCCATGCTCGCCGAGTACTCCCCGGGTCAACGAGACTTCCAACTCCTCCAAAGGCATGCGGATCTCGACGACCCGGCGCTCGAAGCGGCCATCAAGAAGCACCTCGATCGTGATGCGGACGAGTTCAACTCTTTGGAGTTCCGCGGTCTCTGCCTGGTCGGCTTCGACTGCGATGCCTATCCGACGGGCCCCTCGACAACGCAACTTGCGACTATGGCCAAGCAGATCGCCGCAACGCTGCCGACGTGGAGGGGGCACGTCAAGAGGCGGATCGCCGAGGAGAAACTCGATGCGTTCGCGATGCACTTCCTGTTCGTCCCCTTTCCGTCCGCTGAAGGGTTCAGGCAGTTGATGCGCGACAAGCTTGGAGTGGCCAAACAGCAAACGTCCGCTTCGCCGGCGCCTGTGCCGGCCGCAGTGCCGAACGCGTCCACCGTTAGGCCTGTGGTTGCGCCAGCCAAGCGCGGGCGCACCCGTCCTGCTTCGCCGACGCCGGTCGCGGGCCTGACAAAGACGAACACGCTGGGTGTTAAGAAGCCGAAGGGGAATGCCAGTGGCGCTACGTGACCTTGGGCCTTGGCTCCTCGACGTTTCCGCCTTCCGCCGGCAGGCCAACAAGGTTCTAGTTGATGCCGCATGCGGCGAACTCGGTACGGACTTCGTTCGCCTTGACCAGAATCAGGACCTCCAACATGATTGGCGGTACCTGCTACTTGCGGCGAGCGTACTTGCGCAGTCGACTGACGGCCGCTGCCAACTCGCCGCGCTCCGCATCGCGCAGAGTTGCCTTTCGGACGCACAGGCAACCGAGATTCAACGCGACTCCGCGGCTCTTGTTCTCGACGCATTGGCGAACCATCCAGCTATCAAGCTCGCGGAGGGCCGACGCCTCCTGACGCCGTCCTTCGTGTCGCGCCTTCCTGGCGCTGCGCGCATCGAGTACATGCGGCGCGGCTACGAGAACTCTGTCGCGGTGTATGGCAACAAGCGGCTGTCGGTGAATCGTTTTCAGCGGAGGCTCTGGGACGAGATCCGGAATCAATCTTGGATGTCAGTCTCAGCACCAACTTCGGCAGGAAAGTCGTTCATTCTCGCCAGGTGGATCTGCGAACTTTTGCGCACGTCAACAGAGGCGACGGTCGTGTATGTTGTTCCAACTCGCGCGCTCATTAGCCAGGTAGAGCGCGACGTTCGAGAACTCTTTAAGGACGAGAGGCTCCAGGACGTCGCCGTGTCGGCGTTGCCGATCTTGAAGGCCGATTCCGCTTCCGAGCCGATCCGCAAGCGGGTCTTCGTGCTTACGCAGGAGCGCCTTCATATCCTCCTGTCAGCAAAGCCGGACCTCGCAGTGCGAGCGCTCATCGTCGACGAAGCCCACAAGGTTGGTGACAGCCATCGCGGGGTCCTGCTTCAAGAAGTGATAGAGCGTGTGAGCACTGAGAACCCAGCGCTTCGCGTCGTGTTCGCCAGCCCCATGACGAGCAACCCTGGAATACTCCTCGAGGATGCGGGAAAAGACGTCTCCAGGTCTGCGTTCACGAGCGATGACGTGACGGTTGCGCAGAACCTTTTCTGGGTCAGCCAGCGGCCACGCCGAACGACGGAATGGGATGTTTCGCTCTGCGAGCGCGGAGAATCCATTGCTCTTGGTTCTATCTCGTTGAAGTCGAGTCCTACTCCGGCCAGCAAGCGCCTGCCGTTCGTAGCCTATGCGATCAGTGGAAAGTCGCCGGGCAACATTGTATACGTCAACCGCGCAGCAGATGCCGAGACGGTTGCTGGTCAACTCTACGGCCTGATGGGCGTCGATTGCGAGGGCGAGGACGGTGCCGCGCTCAAGGAACTGATCGAACTCGCGCAGCATGTTGTGCACAAGAAGTTCCTTCTCGCGACCTACTTGCGCCGAGGCGTTGCATTTCACTACGGGAACATGCCACTGCTTCTTAGAGAAGAAGTAGAGCGCCTCTTCACTGATGGCATTATTAAGTACTTGGTGTGCACGTCGACCCTCATCGAGGGGGTCAACATGGCGTGCCGAAACATATTTATGCGGGGGCCGACGAAGGGGATTGGCAACCCGCTGTCTGCGGAGGACTTCTGGAACCTCGCTGGGCGCGCTGGTAGATGGGGCAAGGAGTTTCAGGGCAATATTTTCTGCGTCGATGCCGACCGAAAGGAGATCTGGGGTGACGACGGCCCTCCTCGCCAGCGAGCGCGTCAACCGATTCGTCGCACGACTGACCAAGTGCTTCGGATCGAGATAGCTCCGCAGCTCGTGAAGTTCATCACGGATGGTGCGCCGGTCGAGACCCTTAGGGAGCACCCAGAGTTCGAGTCAGTGTTCGCGTACCTCGCCGGTGTTCACGTGCGCGAAGGAGGCCTCCTCGAAGCCCGATGGGCGGGACGCTACGACGCAACGATGCTCAGCGAGCTGGCCGCCGTCGTTGAGGAAGCCGTCGACGGATTGACGATTGAGCGCGACATCGTCGTGCGGAATCCTGGCATCAGTCCGTTCGCGCTGGACGAACTCCTAAAGTACTTCCGCAAGCGGGGGGGGAGCGTCGAAGAGCTCCTGCCGTCGGAGCCGTCGAGCAAGGACGCCGCAAAGGTGTACGCAGGGATCTTCGGGCGTCTTTGCGGGCGGGCTTGCCCCAAGCTCGGCCCGGCTGGCCCGAGAGCCTTCATGTTGGCGCTGCTCGTGACGCGATGGATGTCAGGGCTCCCACTCTCACGTCTGATCGATGATCGGCTCAAGAGAAATGGAGACGACAAAGCAGCGGCAGAGATAAGAAACGTAATGAACGACGTCGAGCAAATCGCACGATTCGAGGCGCCACGCGGTCTTAGCGCCTACTGCGACGTCCTCCGGCAGTTTCTGCGTGAGGAGGAACGCGAGGAACTCATCGAGCGAATCCCGCCGTTCAATGTTTTTCTAGAGCTTGGCGTTGGTCTTCAAACTCAGATCGCTCTAATCGGCGTTGGCCTTTCGCGCACATCGAGCGTAGCGCTGTCGGAGATCATCACTGAGGACAACCTGACGGAACCGCAGGTGCTTCAATGGCTTCGAAAAAACGAGGAACTGTGGCGCAACTTTCCGCTTCCCTCTCTGGTGAAGAAGGAGGTCGAACGTGTCCTGAGGCAGAACGAGGAGCCAACCGCATCTCGAACGACGCCTTCTTGAGTTTCGTGGCCCCGGCGATCGTGCGCGTGGCTCTGACCTGCCCCCAATCACTGGCCCACTCGTAGCGTGAGCTCGGTGAATGTGACGTCCCCCCGGAAAACTGGACGGCCGCTGGACTGAGTAGTTCGCTTCGTGACGCTCCCCAAAATCCTGGACGGTTTCTAGGTTGAGGAAATCGCCTTGATTGGCCCTGTTCGAACCTCACATTTGGATGCGAACTCAACCCGTGTGAGGTTGCCGAGCGAGCCGTGCGGGCGGTTTTCGTTGTAGTCCAGCAGCCAGGCCGCCAGCTTCGCCCGAGCATCAAGGAGGTCAGAGACTAGCTCAACGTTCAGGCATTCGTCGCGGAGCCTCCCGTTGAAGCTCTCGATGTAGCCGTTCTCCATCGGTCGGCCCGGTCGGATGAAGTCGAGCTTCACCTCTCGGTAGTAGGCCCAGGCGTTCATCGCCTTCGAGTAGAACTCCGTGCCGTTGTCGACCGTGAACTGCGCCGGATACCCCCGCAACGGGCTGACTCGGTCCAGGGCTGCCGCGACCTTCTTGCCCGTGCGCGAATTGTCCGCATGGAGCGCAAGGCAATCCCTTGTGAACACGTCGACCACAGTAAGAACTCGGAACTTCCTGCCATCCAGGAGCGTGTCTTGGACGAAGTCCATGCTCCATCGCTCGTTCGGGCGCGTCGGCAGGTCAGGTACGACGCGGAGCGCGCTGCCACGCTTCTTGCGCTTCTTCCGCTCTACGCCGAGGCCTTCGAGCTTGTAGAGCCGGTAGACCCGCTTGATGTTCACGTGCCAGCCCTCGCGGCGGAGGAGCACGTGAAGGCGCGGATAGCCGAACCGCGGGCGCGCCGCAGCCAGCTCGCGGAGCCGTCGCCGAAGCGGCGTCTGATCTTTCCCCCGACTGCGCCAGTAGAACGACGACCGGGCCATCCCAACGAGCTTGCAGGCGCGCTGTTTGCTCATCTGGAAGGCGGTGACGATCCACTCGACTCGCTCACGGAGCGCAGCGGGCCGTCAGTCTTTTTTTCGCAGAACCTCCTGCAGCACGTGCTTGTCGAGCGTGAGGCCGGCGACCAGGCTCTTCAGCCTTCGGTTCTCCTCCTCGAGCTGCTTCACGCGCCGAAGCTCGACGATTCCCATCCCGGCGTATCTCTTCTTCCTGGTGTGAAAGGTCGGTTCGCTGACGCCCAATTTCCGGCAGAGCTCGGCAACGGCGGTGCCCTGTTCGGCCTGCCGAAGCGCGTACGCGATCTGCTCCTGGGTGAACCTCGACTTCCGCATCGAATCGTCCTTTCCCAAGGCCCGATGCGAAGCGAACGACTCAGTCCAGCGGCCGTCCAGTTTTCCGGGGGGACGTCAAATCCAGAAGGCAGCATAAAACTACTGTCTACGAATCGGGGCAGGGCCGCCATGGGCACTGCGGATTTTGTCGATGAGGACATCCGCCGGCTCCTGCATGGTCTCCGTGAAACTTGATGGCGCCACGAGAGGCCGCGATCCGCAAACCAGCGCTCATCGTTGAAGATGTGCGCTTCGGCCGCGATTTTTGGCCATTCCGGTGGAGCATTCGTTAGAATCGCCGCATGCGCTCCGACTACAACGCTGCCCGCTCGTCGCTTCATCGGCTACTTGAACGGCTTAGGACGGCGGACCCAAACTATCCCGGTGATGTGCATGCGCGGCTGTACGACTTTTCGAAGTTTCTTTTCGAGCAACCCATAATCAGTTCCTCGATAAGCAGTATCATGGTTCGCCAATCGGTCGCCCCGACGATCTACAACGAACAGCTCAAGCAGCACATCTTTCGCTGGCTCCCCGAACTGCGCAGTGCTCTAAACAGGATCTCAAAGGAAGCAGAAAAGCTCGACCCACAATGGTGCAGGTGGTTCGATGCGGCGATCGACCGCCCTGTTGATGTCAAGGGAGTGGCGACGAAGGCGCGGCTTGCGCTCGACCTCGACGAGCGGAACCGCGAACCTTTTTTCACACGGGAGGAGCTGGCGACCCTTAGCGAACAGTTGGGCGATGCTCTCAAGGCGTCGTCCGACGCGTTGTCCGCCGTCGCCGACCAACTTCCATCCGCAAGGACATACCTTCAGCTGATCCTTGAATTTCGTAGAGCTGCCCAGTCGCGGGTTGCTGTCTGCAGGACATTTGAAGGCTTCGTCGAAAGGCATACCCTCGGCGGACTTTTGCAACAGTTGCAAACGTTCTATAGCGGTGCCGATGCCGTAGCAAAGGGACGCGCAAAGCTCGACGCAGCGCCGGAGGTGGTGACTGAAACAGGAACGGTGCTTTGGGGAAGGTTTTTGAAGCCCTGTGAGGTGCTGGCTAGTGTCATCGATGGGGAGCTGGCCCGCGGAGTGTCGGAAATCCATGCGATCAACCGGCTTCGGGCGTACTTCCAGCACATGGGCCGGAGGTCGCTAAATGAAAAGCTACAGAAGTCTGGTGCAAGGAGGAAGGAGGCGGTAATCCAAGAGGAACTCGACCACTTTCTTTTTCTGGAAGGCCTGTTTCCGGTAACGCACAGTCAGGCGAGCGGCGGAATTACCGACACTTTTTTTGAAAATCAGTTACATCAACTAGAGGGAGAACTCGGTCCTGGCATCGAACCGGTACTCATTGAGTTGAAACAGGCATGGGGCGGGGGGGACACAAAGCCTGTCGTCGCGCGGCGCGAAGTTCGAGAGCGGGCCTGCCAGGCCATTGAGCAGGCCCGCGTGTACCAACAGCACCTTTCCGCTCACCCGAGGTGGGCTTCGCAGCGAGTCTATGGGGTCCTAGTATATGATGGGCCCGTTCGGTTCCGGAGCGACCACGCAGACCTTGTCCTAATTTACGTGGGCGATGTTCCACCTTCGGGCCACCTTGAGGTTTTGGATGTCTCTCCCGAGTTCGCGTAGGTGTCGCCTGACGATCCCTCTAGGTTGATCGGCTCGGGATTTCGACTCGGGGACGATGGACTGCAGTAGCGCCCGGAGCACCGCTCCGAAAAAACTAGGGCCAGGTCGTCCTCAGCCTTGCCGGTCAGCTTGCCATTTCGGCGACGGCTACCGAGCGGGAGCTGGGCACGCTCCGGCGGACCTCTTGCGTTAGCTCCACGACGCTAGTTCCGTGCGTCGGAGGCAGGGCAAGAGACTACGAAAATGGTGTGTCGGCGCTCGCTGCCTAGGGACTCCGGTTTCTCACGAGAATTTTCCCAAGTATCCATGGCCCGTGACGGTTCCTTCCTGGCTTACTTTGCGTCTGCCCGTCTAGTTCGGGATTAGGCCGGCGGTCTCAATCGGTAAACGCACGGGGTGCGGCTGTGGCACCCAACGCCTGAGAGGTGCCGAGGAATGCGAGCTCGTAGCAAAGCAAGTCGCCGGACCATCGAAGATCCCCTGGAACTCCAGCGCCGGTTCCGTAGCGGAGAATCGCTCGGGATGGCCGCGGCGGCGGTTGGGTGCTCAGTGAAATCAGTCCGGCGCCTCCTCCGCAAAACCGGTGGCATGGCCGTTCGGGCTCCGACGCGGTCAGAGGCGAGGCTCTCGGTGGCCGAGCGCGAAGAGGTCTCTCGTGGCATCCAAGCCGGCGAGTCCTTCCGGAAGATCGCCGCGAGGATCGGCCGCGCGCCCTCGACAGTGTCGCGCGAGGTCAAGGCAGCTGGCGGGCGTGAGTCGTACCGGGCCCATCTCGCCGAAGAGGGGGCACGCGAGAGAGCCCGCCGCCCCCAACCCTTCAAGCTCGTGGAGAACGTCCGCCTTCGACACGAGGTGGAAGACGGCCTACGCCAGAGGTGGTCGCCGCAGCAGATTGCTGGGAGGCTGAAGGTCGACCACCCTGACGACCCCGAGCTCCGCGTGTCACACGAGACCATCTACAGCTCCCTCTTCGTGCAGGCTCGCGGCGCGTTGCGGAAGGAATTGGCCACCTGCCTTCGGACGGGGCGAACCCGCCGGCGTCCGGAGAAGCGCACCGACCTCAAGGGCAAGATCAGCGACATGGCCATGATCAGCGAGCGGCCGTCAGAGGCCGAGGACCGCGCGGTGCCGGGGCACTGGGAAGGCGACCTGATCATCGGGAAGGACGGCAAATCGGCGATCGGGACGCTGGTCGAGCGCAAGAGCCGATTCGTGGTGCTGCTCCCCTTGCCGAACGGGAGGACCGCTGAGGATGTCCGCAAGGCGCTCGTCGCCGAAGTCCGGCGCCTCCCAGAGTACCTCCGGCGCTCGATCACTTGGGACCAGGGGAAGGAGATGGCCCAGCACACTCGCTTCTCCGTCGAAACCAACGTCTCCGTCTACTTCTGCGACCCACACAGCCCTTGGCAACGGGGCAGCAACGAAAACACCAACGGGCTACTCCGCCAGTACTTCCCCAAGGGAAACGACCTCAGCAAGTACACGCGGCGCGAACTCAATACTGTGGGAGATCAACTAAACGGACGACCAAGACAGACGCTCGACTGGAGGACGCCAGGTGAGGTATTCAGCACATTCGTTGCGTCGACCACTTGAGACCGCCCACTGGGGCCCGCGCTTGGTGGTACGCGCCTGTGAGTCTAGCTTGAGCGGCTAGTCGGTAAGCCGATTCGGCTTCTCCCGATCCGAGTGGTCCCGAATGTAGATGGCGTCGCTCCGCCTTGGCGTTCAGGATCGCACTGCCCTGCTCAAACGATCGGATTCAGTGAAGTGCTTCGCTGGAGGTAGAAGGGCGTGCCTCAAGAGGGCCGGCGCAGCGGGCTAAGGTTTAGCTGCCACTCTGCCAGCGCCTTCAGTTCCTCTTCGGCGCCAGCCGTCGTGGACAGCCAAGTGACGAGGTCTTCCTGGCGCGGCTGGCCGAACGCAACGCGGTAGATCGCAAGGCGCTTCTTGAGCTCGGCGTAGCTGCCGTATTCCTTCGAGAACGGCAGCATCGGAACACAGCGCTGGATGCGCGCCGGGTCGTCGACCTCATCGTAGATCCAAAACGGCACGAGGTCGCTTCGGCCCGGCTGACGCTCCCGGCAGGCAAGGTCGAACAACGCGGTCCAAGGGTCGTCTCCTGGGCTGGTGCCGGTGAGCGAGGAGAGCCCGAACCGGCGGGCTACGTTCCGGCGCACGGCGAGCCCCTTGTACCGGTGAACGCGACCCTCCCGTTGCTCGAGGTCCACGGGATTTGCGGGCAGATTCCAATGAACAACCCTGTGGCACCAGGTGTGAAAATCGAGGCCTTCCTGGCCGACGGAGGTGCTGGCGAGGAGGAACGGCCGAAACGGCGAGTTGAACGCCTTGCGGACTAGGCCGACGCGCTGGAGCGCCCCCTGTTCGTCGCGGGGGTCTGCGAATCGCAAACCGTATCGGGCCCGGATGCCGATTTCGTTGCCATTGCGGATGACCCAACGCCGGGACCGGTCTACGGCGAGGCTGCTGGCGTGAAGGGTCGAGGGGACGAGGGAGAGCGCCTCTGCCAACTCCAAGCCCAGTGCGGAGGCGACGTCGTCAGCAGACGAGTCGAACAGGCCCAGGGACTCTCGCAGGGTATGGAAGTGCTCGTCTAGAACCGCCTGCAGGTTCCCTTCGACACCATACGCGGCGACTTGCCGCCAGTAGTCCTCGCCGGCCCGGAGCAGCGCCATCGACTCCGGAACATTGAACATGGACCGGAACCCTTCGCCTACCCTCGCGGCGGCCGAAAGGAGGGTCTTATGCGCCTCGGGCAGACCAGGTGCCTGCCTCCGCAACGACCGCAGTGCGCACACGGCCGGGCCGCCGAGCGCCAGAGTTGCGAGAACGTCTTCGAGGTCAGCTGGGCGGCGCCGTAGCGGCGGGGCCGAGACCATCGCCTGGGCGAAGCGATCGAGCACTCGTTCGAAGCCGCTCCGATCGTCTTCCTCCCCGGATGCATCCCTACGGCGTAAAAGCGCCCGCCAGCCGTCCGGTCCCTTCAGCCAGGGCAAGAGGTGATCCGGCGTGCCCGCGTGCCTCGCGTCCAGGGCGGCGATTGCAACCCAGTACCAGCGCACGTCCACCGTTTTGGAGGAGGCCTCCTCCTCGAACGGGATGGCACGAAGCGCGCGCCGAATGCGCCCTGCGACGAGGTCCCGTGCCACCTCCGGCGAGACGGGCCCCCGCCGCTCCAAGGCAATCGCCAGCGGATCTCCGAGCGCGGCCAGCGCCGGGGACGGGTAGCCGAGGAGGAGTGCACCCAGGCCGGCGAAACGTTCCTGTTCGGTGCCTTCACCCGAAACGGCGAACCGCAAGAGGCCTCGCATCTTGCGGGTCAGCTCGCTGTAGTCGTGGGTGCCGGCGCGCTCGCCGAGCATGTGCCGCTCCGCCTCGTATGAGGTGACGGCTGCGATGGCGTCCGGCACCACGTTCCAAGAAGAGAAGATCAAGGACTTGGTGAGGGCATCCCTCCCCTCGTACCGGCCGGAAGGTTGGAGGTAGGCCAACGAAGGCGGCACCCACAGCAAGGCGAAGGCGCCCTCTCCCTCGATCTCCTCCAGCAAGCGCCGCAGGAGGCCATTGCGGGGGACAAAGGGGCGATGGCGTGCGACGTTCGTCACAGGAAGCAGGGTGTTCCGGGCACCCTCGACCGCATGCAACAGTGCCTCTGGGAGCGGCCGCGCGCCCTCCCTGCCCTGGGCGTGCTCGTCGAGACGGCGGGTGAGCTCGTATCCCTTCATGAAGGAAAGGAGGTAGGGGGCGCTCTTCCAATACTCCACGATGTCCGGAGCGCCGATCACTCGACGCAAGCGGTCCAACGCGACCGCTTGCGCCACGTCGTCAGCTTCGACTTCCCCTTCGATGGGGCGCTCCTCGACCATCCCATCGAGCGCCGAGGTGTCGCTGATTCGCTCGGTGCGCACCATCACCCGTAGCAGCCGTTTCTGCAGGTCGTCCCGTGCGACTTCCAACTCTGAATTGGCCTCGGGAGCCCGTTCCGCGAACCGCTGAAGCGCACGCCGGTACGCACGCAGCTCGCGATCCAATTCCTCGACCTCGCCCTGGTCGCCCAGCAGGAAGCGCATTGTGGTCAGGAAATCGGCGTGGTGGTCGTCGTCGATTTCACCATGCCGCGTGAACATCTTGTAAGGCGTCGCCGACAGCAGAAGCGTGCGAGGCGGGATTCCGTTCTGGGGGCGCCAATCCAGCAGAGCCATCGCCAGCTCCGCGGATTCGCCCCCCTTCTCCACGTCGAGGAGATGTTTGAAGCGCTGGAACTCGTCGAGGATGACGAGGTCCGGTTCGAGGGCGTCCAGGCAGGCTGTGGCGAGCAGCCGGCGGAGTTTCCCCACCAGTTCGAAACGTCGGCGGTTCAGGGGAGAGGGTGGATCTCCGGTGACGCCTCGGAACTCCTCACATACCTCCTCCAACTCGCCCCACAAAAGACCATCGCCGTGAAGCCGGCGACAGAACTCCGCGAGGAGATCCTCGTTCGGCTTCTCAACCGCTCGATCCCACCGGCAGGTGTGCCATTTCCAGTTGCCAGTGGTGACGGCGCCTCGCAGCAAGCGCGACAGCCCCTGATTCCACAGGCCGTCGAGGTCTCGCAGGGCATACCAGAGCAGCGCCCGCTCCTCGGCGATTCCCCCGCCGGACTTCAGGTCGAAAGTCGTGCCAGGCGTGAAGCTAATGAAGTTGATGGCATTCTCTCGGAGCGAGCGGAGCCGCAGCGGAAGCAATGTGAGGCGCGTCGCAAACTCAGTCACTCGCCTCCCCGCGCCGTCGGGCGCCGGAAGGACGTTGAGCCTGGCAACGTTCTGGGCCGCAATCGCCGAGTTCGAACAAACGTAAATGACGTCGATGCGTTCGGTGCCCGATTCCTGGAGGTGGCGGATCGCTCGGGCGACCAAGCCTCGCGCCACCAGCGTCTTTCCAAGGCCAACTTCGTCGGCGACCAGAAAGCGCAAGCGTGGGTCAGGCACCTCGTACATGTGCTTGAAGACCCAGTCGACTGTGGCGCGCTGGAAGTCCTTCAGTCGAGCGAGGTGCGGCTCCGGATCGAGCAGGGCGGTCATGCTTTCCCACCGGGTGTGGGCAGATGAGGCTCGAAGGCGGCCCACAGTGAGCGAAAGGCCTCGGGAACTAAAGAAGCAGCCTCCTCGTGTGATTCGAGTGACGCAAGCAGGTCTCTCACCGCCGCCAGGCGGTTCGAGTCCACCGACAGCGCCCGCACCATGGACTCGAGGAGGGCGTCGGCGTTCGCTCGGCCCCATGCGAAGGCCGACCCGCCGGTTCCTTCTCCGAGTTCGAGGTCCTCTTCGGACAGGTCGCCCAGGAGGTATCGGAGGTACGCGAGGAAGCCCTCACGGCCCTTGAGCACTTCGGCGAGCAGCGCGCCGTGACGCCCTTCGGGCATTCCGTCCACCGGAAGATTCCTCACGAATCGCGCTGGCCGGTCTGCATTTGCCATTCGTATGTCGAAAGCCACCAGCCCCGTGAGCAACGCCATCGACGGGACGCCCATCACCGCTACGTCGCCTGTTTTTCCTGGCAACAGGTCTACCGCCTGGTCTTCGCGGATCGTGACGGGCCAGCACACAGCGCGCTGCGCCGCTTCCAAATCGAGTGGCTCCGGCGATGAAAGTACAAGGCGGTAGCCTGCCTCAGCCTCTT
>Ga0182736_1001813_pt1 | contig 18741 bp, 22 predicted proteins | sample eDN5th30CKraftBY_FD_128882 | JGI IMG/M metagenome (GOLD analysis project Ga0182736, IMG submission 128882) | Enriched backyard soil microbial communities from Emeryville, California, USA - eDNA 5th pass 30_C Kraft BY (version 2) (version 2) | ecosystem: Environmental > Terrestrial > Soil >... | reverse complement strand
GTGATTCACCGCGCTTGCTTCCACGGGACCCCCGCTGGTGCAGAACGACACTCACTTTCACTGGGCAAAATTTGCCCGGTGTATGGTTAGTAAAGGGTTAACGCGGGGGGAGGCGGAGGGCGGTGGCTGCGGATGGGGTGGCCAGCACGGGAAGGGGAAATGGTGGGCCCGGCAGGACTGCTGCAAGCTCCAAAGATCAATCACTTAGTCGACGGTGAGACACCCAATATCCTCGATGCTTCCCATTTTGTGTCTCAGACCTCTGTCTCGCTTTCAGAGGGCTCGGGCGCTGCACGGAGAAGCCGACCGAGGGACCCGCCCGTCAAACGAAACGCCGCCCTGACTGGACATCAGGACGGCGCAAAGCAGATTGGTAAGAAGCGGGCAGCTTCGAGGTCTCAGAAATATGTCGAGCCCGCCTCAGCGTCAACACTTGATGATGATCGCGCGCGCGTTGTTCGCGCCAAGCATCAGGAAATTGCGATCCGGTATGCTTGGGACGCTCGCGTAAAGAAGCGCCGCCGGCGGCCGGGGGTGCTGATGAGAGTTCGGCTCCGGGAGCTGGAGCGGCTGTTCGCACACCGCTGGGGCAATACCTTGCCCGACGATGATGCTGGCCGGGACGACCTGCTGGTCGCGGCACACCACATTGCACAGGCCTACGGCAACCCCACAGAGCATATCCCGGCTTGGGTTAGAGAATGGGCTCCTTGGCTATCGGACAGCGCCTGTGCCGCTCTCGTTGCCAAGGTGGAGGCCAATCCATTGAAGTGGACGGCCGACAAGCTGGCGTGGCGGGTGCGCCTGACGGACGCGGAGCGGACTGCGCTGAAGATCACCACGATCGGCGCAATCGACTGCGGGAAGGTCGCGCGGCAAGAACGCCGCCACCAGCGGAACAACGAGGCCAAGACAGCGCGCCGTCGCGAGGGCGGCGCTGTCCGCCGCAGCGAGTACGAAGGCGTGTCAGCGAGCCGGGAAAGGCCGTGGGAGGCCGTCGGAATGAGCCGGGCGACCTGGTACCGCCGCGGCAAACCCGCCGCCGCACCTGAGGCAGTGAGACAAGTCCGGGTACAGCAGAAGAAGAGCAATATGCTGTACCCGCAGTTGTCTCACGATGACGGCTGCGCCTCTGCTCCAAACGCCGACCCATCGGCGAAATCGGGGCGCGGCAGGGCAAGGTGCCCAATGGCGGCGGGCGCTTTAGGCGCCCCGCCGCAACAACGCCCAGACCGGCCAAGCCAACCGAGCCCAGAGATTAGAAAAGAAGGCGGGGACATTTCGAAAAGGGGTTTTGTCCCCCTTGTCCCCCCTCGTGTGCCCCGGTCACTGCCTGCGGGTCCTCCCTGCGCCGAACGATGCGGCGGCGCAGCCCCCCGAAAAACGGCCAGTGTTTCAAGGCAGAAATGACTTCACCATCACCATGGAGACGAAAATGGAAAGCACAACGAAACGGCTTCTCACCTCGCTGATTGACCGGGTCAGGGGTCCTCGAACGGGGCGCTCGGTCACTAGGCTCGAGGGTCTAGGCGGTACCGTGGAGAGAGCCCGGGCGGCGGCGATGGGTCTGAGGCTCTTCGACCACCGGCAGCTATCCGCCTTGGTGGGCAGTAATTCCAGAGCAGCCATCCGTCTTTTGACCCTTCGACATCTGACGCCGGCGGCGGCGCGCAGGCTGCGCGCGGTGCGAGTTGATGAAAGGGTCGCCTCACACGGCGGCGACAGCCGTGAATATTTCCGCACCTATCCCAACCGATAACGAGGAGACCGACTATGGAAAAAATCGACCTGCAATATCCGGTGGCGGATGGCGAGAAAACTATCTCGGAAATTCACCTGCGGCGAGCCAAGGTACGCGACATCGAGATCGTTCAGAAGGCGATCGAAGCCGGCGGGGAAATGGCCGGCAGTATCGCGTCGGTCGCGTGCCTGTCCGGTCTGGGCGAGGATGTGATCCGAGAAATCGACGCGGCCGACTTCGTGAAGATCGCCGGAGTAATGGGTGATTTTTTGCCACTCGGCCCGAATGGGGCAACTGGCGAACGATAGCGGCCGAAATTGCGTACGTCTTGAACACGCCGCTCCCCGACGTGCTCGAGATGGACTACGCCGACGCGCGGCTTTGGCATGCTGAGGCCGCGCGGATCTCTCATTACTCGAGCCCAAGGTTGTGACCGATGCCGTCGATGAATGCCAATCTGATTGTGAGCCTGATTGATCGTGTCAGCGGCCCAGCAAAAAGGGCGCAGGCGTCGCTGCATGGCATCACTGCGGCTGCTAAAACGACATCAGTCGCCGCCGCACGAGAGATCAATCGAACGAGCCGAGCGGTAATGTCGATTGTCGGGGCTGTCGGGCTCTATAGCGCACACGACAGCTATTACCGCTTCGCGATGAATGCGAATAAGCTATCGGCGGCAAATCCTGATTTTAAGATGGCCGATATCGAGAAGCTCAAGAAGCTTTCCTTCGAAGTTTCGCGCTCGACGTTGTTCAAGCCTGACCAGGTCATGGGTGCCGCGAACGCCCTCGCTCGCGCCGACGTCGGGCTGAACGCCATCATGGGCTCTCTTCGACCACTTGCAATAACGGCGCAAGCAGCCGACGTCAGTATCGACGAAATGGCCGATAGCTTCGTCAAGCTTGCGAGCAATTTCCAGATGCCGATCGCGACTATCGATCAGGCACGAAAAACCTTCGGTTATCTGGGTGATCTTGCGGTCTACGTCGGGCAGCGAGCTCCGGGCACCATCAACGATTTCGTCAATGCGATGAAATTCGTCGGCCCCGCCGCGTTGAAGGCCGGCATCAGCATCAAGTGGCTTGCCGGCGCATACATCATGCTCGACAAAGCCGGCATCAGGAACGAAGAAGCCGGCACTGCGCTGCGGTCTATGGTGAAGAGCCTGACCATTCTCACGTCCGAGGCCCGCAAGATGTATGCGCAGCTGGGGATCGATCCGTCGAAATTCCTCATCCCCGGCAAGAAGGTCTCCGCGAGCCAGATGGTAGCGGTATTCGAAAGCGAGTACGGGAAGACGCTCAAATCGGTCGCCCCAGGGCTGCAGAAGATCCTCGATCAGGAAATTCCATTCACCCAGAAAAGCTCGCTCCTTATGAAGGTTGTCGAGAGGGCTTGGGGCGGCGGGATGAAGCCTGTCGACCAGCGAAAGATCAAGAAAACGATCGACAAGTTTATCCTCTCATCCGTCGAGAAGATCGATCCCGACGCCTGGCTGAAAACGCTCGCCGATAGTGGAACAACGCTGGGACAGTTCATCAGACTCGTCGAACCTCGCCAGGCCGCGCGGCTGATCAACCTGCTCAACAAGGAGCTCGGTGAGGATGGAGCGCAAAGCAAGCTCGACACGAAGCTAAGCGACCTGCCGGGCTTTCGACAGGGCCTAGCACAGGAAGCTGGCGATAAGATGCTGCAGGGTTATCCAGCTGCAGTGAAGCGGCTCGGCGACGCCTTCCAATCGCTGATCGAAAGTTTGGACAAATCTGGCGCCATCGAAGGTTTCGCCTCCACGCTGAAGGCGATCGGCGACGCCATCGTTGCGATCAGCAACGGAACGGCCGGCTTCAAGGAATGGGCGATTGGTCTCGGCACGGCGTTGCCCTTCATCGCAGCGATCACGCCCGCGTTCACGACCCTCGCGACGGTGGTGACCGGTGTTGCGACAGCCATCGGAGCTCTCGTCGGTGCAGTCGGGTTGTTGCCGGCGCTCGGCATCGCTGCCGGGGGCGCAGCGTTAGCCTATGGCGGCTGGAAGCTTTACAATCAGGCTGCCGGCGATAACCCCGGCCAGCCAAAGACAAAGCCGTTAGTCAGTGCAAAGGACGTCTATCGCAGCGGGATGAGCGCCATCGCTCTCGGAATGCCGCCACCGGAGGAACCAATCCAGAGCATCTGGTCGAGCGGAGCAAAGTCGATCGATTTCCTCGATGGCTCCGTGAAGGCCGCCGGTGCAGGCCAGAAGACGGGAGAGGCTTTCAAGAGCGCTCTCGAAGCGGAGCTTCGCAGAACTGACGCAACGATTGCGGCGGCCGTGCAGCGGTGGACCGGGATGCTGGGCTTCAGCGTCAGCCCGACGATCACGCCGAACATCAGCAACCCGCCTGCGCAGCGACAAGGTGGCCTCAGCGGCAGCAAGCACGCGATGCATGCCGACTACGGCTTCGGAACGACGGGTTGAAAGGATGGCCAAGCAAATTTTCGTCACCAAGGCCTCCTTCGCGACACAGATCGACGTCAGCCGTACCCGCGTATCGCAACTCGTGCGAGCCGGCCTTCCTGTCGGAGATGATGGCTTGATCGACCTTGCAAAAGGCAAGTCATGGTATCAGCGGCACATCGATCACAATCGACGCGAAGCTCGCAAACCGTCGAAGAACGACTCTCGAGGGTGTAGCGCGACCGAAAACCGGAATGCAAAACTAGGCTGGGAAGCACGCATCCGCGAGCTGGAGTTCAAGAAGGAAAGCGGATCCGTTATTGATCGCGGCGCGGTTGAGCGATTTCTCTTCGAGCGGGCGCGCGCTGAGCGCGACCGCTGGATCGGCGCCATTCCGCGTGTAACAGCCCGTCTAGCCGAGGAACTGGACCTTGATCCTAAGGAACTGTTTCCCGCAATAGACAGGGCCGTCCGTGACCTTCTGACCGAAACGGCCGCGACGCCGTTAGGGAGCCTCGCAAATGTACGATGAGGCGCCAGACATCGAATGGTGCGACGACGTATGGCGGCGCGGGATCGCGCCCGAGCCGCAAATCGCAGTTTCAGATTGGGCCGATCAGCACCGGATCATGCCGAACACTGCGGCTGAGCCCGGGCCTTGGCGCACGGACAGAACGCCGTATCTGCGCGATATAATGGACGCCCTGTCTGTATCCTCTTCCGCTGAGCGCATTGTGTTTATGAAGGGCGCGCAGCTCGGCGCGACAGAAGCCGGGTTGAATTGGATCGGCCATGTCATCGCCAACGCGCCAGGCCTGATGCTCTACGTGATGCCAACGACAGAGAGCGCCCGGCGTACAGTGCGCACCCGTATCGATCCGCTGATCGCCTCGACGCCGGAGATCGATCGTCTTGTCACAAAAGCGCGAAGCCGCGATCCGGGTAACACCGCCACCCTCAAATCATTTCCCGGCGGCCAGATTGCGTTCGTCGGCGCTAACAGCGCAGTTGGGCTACGCTCGACGCCGGCCCGATATCTGTTTCTCGACGAGGTCGATGGCTTCCCTCACGACGCCGGCGGTGAAGGCGATCCGATCTCCCTCGCGCTTCAGCGCACGGTCACATTCCGGGGGCGTCGCAAGATCTTCATGGTCTCGACGCCGACGATTGAGGGCGCATCGCGCATCACGAAAGCCTTCGAAGAAAGCGATAAGCGTCGCTTCTTCGTCCCCTGCCCCCATTGCGGCGCGTACCAGGCGCTCCGGTGGGCGCAGGTGAAATGGACAGGTAATCACCGCGCCGGTGCGTGGTACGCCTGCGAGCATTGCAGCGAGCCAGTCTACGAACGGCATAAACCTGCCATGCTTTCACAGGGCGAATGGCGTCCTTCGGCGATCGGCGACGGACGGACCGCCGGCTTTCACCTCTCTGCGTTGTACTCGCCTTTTGAGACTTGGGCGGAGATCGCGGTGGAGCATGGGTTGGTCTATCGCGATCCGCCGCGTCTCCAGACATGGGTCAACCTGAAGCTGGGCGAGCCATTCGAGGACCGCAGCGCTCACATTCCAGAGCCGGCTCGTCTGATGGCGCGCGCAGAAAGCTGGGGCAACCATCTTCCCGAAAGCGTCACCGTCCTAACCGCCGGCGTCGATGTGCAGCAGGATCGGCTCGAGTGCGAGGTCGTTGGCTGGGCACGCGGCGAGGAAAGCTGGTCGATCGAGTATCACTCGCTGATGGGAAATCCGATCGATCCCGATGTCTGGTTGCGGCTTGACGCCTTATTGATGGCGCCGCGGCGCGGCCGGGATGGCCAATCGATGTTTGTTGCGGCCGCTGCGGTGGACACGGGAAACTGGTCCAAGCACGTTTACGATTTCGCCACACCACGGCACGCGCGGCGAGTCTGGGCGATCAAGGGATCTTCGACCCGGGGCGCACCACTTTGGCCGCGCCGGCCTTCCCGGCCGCGGCCCGGCCGCCCGCCGCTCTATGTGATCGGGACAGACGCCGCGAAGGAGATTATCGTCGCCCGGTTGGCGCTCGAAGAGCCGGGCCCGGGCTATTGCCATTTCCCCACCGGACGCGATCTCGATTATTTTTCGATGCTCACCGCCGAGCGACCGGTTCGTCGTTTCGTCAAGGGTGTCGCCATACGAGAGTGGGTGAAGGCGACCCACGCCAGAAATGAAGCTCTTGATTGTCGCGTCTACGCTCTGGCTGCGCTTCATGGGTTGCGCGCGTTCGGCTTCAACCTCGACCAGGCAGCTGGGCGAATATCAGCACCAATCGGACAACCGGCGCCGCAGACGCCGCGCGTGATCCGATCAAGATGGATGGAAAGATGATTGAGATTTGCAAATTTGGTGCCCAGACGTGGCCTCTTTGGACCACTGTCATGGGCTCCAGTATAGAATTCGTCGGGTTTGTTATTCTTGGTTATGAGCTTATTCAAACTAACAAGCGATCGCTCCTTGAAGCAAAAAGCCTTGCAGCGGAGAAATCCTTGTTCAACACAATGATGATTGATGATGGAATTGTGGGCGAACCTAACTCCGGAAAAGCAACTGTCGAAGGCGGAGTACTGGGGCGGCTGATCGAAGCTATACCGGGAAGAGAAAGAGAAGCGGGACGAAGCCGGAAGTTTATCTTAGCTGGTATCGGCATTTCAGGGTTTGGCGTGGTGCTACAAATCGCCGGGGCTTTGGGGCAAGCATTCTGCAACTGATACCGCGAGGAAAAAAACGCTCTGGAGGCGAAATGGAAATTCGTATCGACGTCCGCGACGATGTTTTGAAAAGGTTCGGCAACAAGCTTGCCGCTCTCGGTAATGGTCAAGCCCGGGTCATCATGTCGCGCGCTCTCAACCACGAGGGCGACAAGGGGCGGACGCAGGTGAAGCGCGCGCTCGTGAAGCAAACCGGGATGAAGTACGGTCTCGTCACCAAAGCGGTGAGGACGATCCGCTCGACACCGGCGACGCTCACCTACGAGATTGTTGCGCGGGGTAATGAAACCAACATCGGGCTGTTTGCGGCAAGACAGACCGCCAAAGGCGTGTCGGCTGCACCATGGGGCGTTCGGAGGCTGTTCGCTCACGCGTTCATCCTCGGTGCGCACAAAGGGCGACAAGGTGTCAAAGGTTTTCAGAGCGGTGACACCGGTGTCGCGTTCGTCCGCGCTGGTCGAGCAAGACTGCCGATCAAGGCATTGTACGGACCAAATCTGGCTCGCGAGATTTTAAAGGGAGAGAGCGAGGCAGCGTTTCGAGCAAGCACATCCACTATCGCTAATCGCATCGCTCACGAACTCTCTCGCGTTTTAAAGGACTAGTCCTTCGCTTTGTTGTGCGGAGCTAGTTCGAGAGCTGCCGCGGTAAAGCAGAAACCTATTCGTAAGGACGATTTCTGTTGCACTCAGCCCGGATCAGCTTTCGGATAGCATCCTTGGCCAAGTCGATCTCGAAACCAAATTCGTGATGTTCTGATACGGTCGCCTGGTCAGCCGCCAAAATGCTCTTGAGAACGCGATCCAGTAGGAACGTCGAAGATTTCCGCGCGGCTTCATTCGGTGCGAGAGCGATCAACCGGTCCAGCGTCACCTCGATTTCCGTCCGCTGCTTGGTCCAGCCGCGGGCATCCAGCACGGCGAGTACGTGCTGGAATGCGGTGTCAAATTCAGCCCATGGCTTGGAAAGTGTCATGAGTTCGCCATCTGCTGCAGGTGATAGGCATCGATCGAAAGATCACCCTTTTCTCGATCCCATGACACGGCCGCGCCGTGATCGGATACGAAAGCCTTCGTGAATACTTCAGGATCGAGCAAGGGGTCGAGCAAGCTTCCACCCATCACGATCCAGCCGGTCAGATCGATGTCGACGGCCTGCGATGATCCCTTCCAGCGAATTCGCAGCGTCATCGGTGCTGGCACAGATACGGCGTCTATACGCGGAAGGTCGGCGGTCATTTCGACCTCTTCAGTCCAATTTCTACAAGGCGCCGGATTGCTTCAGAGCGCGAGGCGGTGCCGTTCTTATCGGACCACTCCGTAATCTGCTCGATCAGTTCTTCAGGAAGTCGAACCCCGACGAATGGATCGACGCCAGTTGCAGGACGTCCCCGCCTTTTCTGTTTTACGGTTATTGACTTTGCCATAATATCAGTTTTACAGTAAATGCAGGCCGATGCAAGGCGGCAACCTTGGCATCGGCCCTAACTCGCAACACGGATGAAGCCCATGCAGCAAGCTGTCGAGACAAATACCATTTCTGCGCCGGGGTCGGAAACGCCGATCTGCGCGATCGTTAATTTTGGACCTCCATCTCCAGTCACGGTCATGGCAGCGCTTCTCCGCACGTTAGGTGCCAACTTCGGCGACGAACGCGAGGTGATCCGCGTGCTGATCGGAGCGAAGTTTAAGGGTCGTCAGGTCGTTGCTTTGATGGATGAAGCAATGGCGCTCGCCTGCGTCGATCCCACCGGCTAACCAACGCGGCGGCTTCGGCCGCCGCAGCCGTTTCGGAGGCATGAATGTCTAGCACCCGACAAGAGCGATTACAGCACGTCTGCGGCCTGCACCGATCAGTGCTTGATCTTGTTCGTATGGAACGGCCGGTGGGCAACATCACGATCGATGGTGAGCGAAAGCGCTACTACGAGTTTGTCGCTCGCGATCTATACATCACCGTCATGCGCGCGTTTCCGATCGACCCCGCCTCAATCACGGAGATGTCTACGCTCAAGGTGAGTTTCGAGGGCAGGACCGTTCTTCACATCCGCTGGTGCAAAGGCGTTTACGACATCGTGACATTCAAGCCCGGTAAGTGGGAGAACAAACTGATCGTCGGTTGATTGCGGGGAAAATCGCTTCGAAGAGTCGCCACCGTCGCATGGCGGCAAATAGGCTTGTCCTATTGGAGGGCAACCATGGATATCCGATATCACGCCGAGCGCGCGCAGCGCAGCGAGCGGGCACGGCAAAGGGTTCTTCGCGAAGGCAAGACGCCGAACGGCCATCGCCTCTGGACGAAAGCCGAAGATGCGATCGTCCGACACTTTTATCCCGATTATCGAGCGATGAAACGCAGGCTGCGTCGCAGCATGCAAGCCATAACTTCCCGAGTGCACGCGCTTCGTCTGGGTCCGAAAACCAAGACATGGAAGACAACAGATGTCGCTCGTCTCCGGCGCATGTGGAAAGAGGCAACGAAATCCGAAATACTTGCCGCGTTTCCCGAACGCAACTGGCAAAGCATCGCGAATAAAGGCAGGACGTTCGGGATTAAGAGGCGACCTTGGGTGCCTAGCACCATTGGGCATCCTATCGTGGATGCCATAAGAAAGAGGGCCGCTGATTTAAATCTTTCGCTAGGCGACGTCGACGCCATGTGCAGCGGGCATCATTTCTTTGCCAACAGCAGCCGGCGCAAAGGCATGCCCCGATCGAACATACTCTTGCGCGCAATTGAAGCCTTGGACGGTCACATAGAGGTTGTGTGGCACTAACGTATTGGCGAGTTCAACAACCGCCTATATGGCGGCGGCTCGTGTATTTTTTCTTTCCACACGACGCAGGTAGGCGATAAACGAAGCGACTGCCGCAGGACCGTGTGCCTGCTCGTAAAATTTATCAATTCGCTTTGCTGTAACGGCTGCAAATCCCTCTCGTACCTCGCAATTGAAGGCCGTGGCAGTAGATACAGGAGCGATCAGTTTTGTCGGGTTTACTGGCAACGCTGCACAAATACATGCTTTCAACAGGTCAGCATACGTCTCTTCCAAAAGCTTGAGATCTGGTGCTGATCCAATGAAGTCATCGAAGTACATAGAGACGAAAGCACCGCGCGCGTTACTTTTCTCAATTGCAGAACCAAGTGGTGAGCGCAACACCACCATGCTCGCCAACATTGGCGACTGAACGAACCCTATCGGCAACACATAACCTGCACCGGAATAAGGGTCCGCTACGCACGACCATTTAGCCTTTTCGCGGGGGTTCGGAATACTGAAGTGTCGCAGCGCATCGGCCACACGATTGCGGCGGATAGCATAAAAAAAATTTCGGATATCTATCCGAAAAAAGAACTTGTTTTCGATGTGCCGATGCAAGGCTGCGACGTGACCGCCTGACGCATAGTGGAAGTGATAGGCAGGCAACGGGACCTTCGCCTGACATTCAACCAGCAGGCGCTCTCCGTAAAGGCGGCAGTCTTCCGTTGGAACAAAGATGAAGCGGCCCTTGGTTTTGTATCTGAGCTGATAATTTACATAGCCAGCCATGGGTACGCCAAATGACGGTCGAGGTCACAAACTCGTACAGAAACTTAGCAACCTTCCAGCAGAAGATTGCAAGCTCGACAAGCTTGCGAACTCGACACGCCCGGCGAAGAAACTTCTTCATGGACGCCTCCATAGTTCACCCCGTCGGCTATTCCACGACCTCATACCTGAAGCCGTCATTCGAAGGAGTGCCTTAGAGCCAATCAGCTCGTAGCGTCCTAAAGGCGTCTTAAAGCGTCTTGCAACGCTTCAAGAGCCCACGTCGTGGCGTCAGTGCCAACAGGGGAACCATTAGATTGCCGTCGGTTCCTAGCCGCAATCAAGATCAAATTTCGTGGTCAGCCAGCAAATAAATCGATACGATTGCATCAATTTAAAAATCGATGTATGTGTATCGATATGGAAGAGCTGACGGTTACAGCAGCGGAAGCCTGTGATGCGACGGATTGCGTTCCAAGCACTCTCCGGGCTTGGCACAATCGCGTCGGCCTCCTCGCGCGAGAGGGAGGCGGCTGGCGCCGGTACTCGTTTGCGGACCTGATCGCGATCCGGCTGATGGTGATCCTTACGAGCCGCGGTATGAAGGCGAACGAGGCCGCTGACATTGTCCAGAAGATCACTCCCGAAATTCAGAAGGCTGCCTCCGGAGGTCGGTCGAAGATCGCAATTGGCCGTATGGGTCCAGAGCAGAAACTTGCAGCAGAAAAAATTGACCCGCTCGCATCGGCGATGACCGCGCTAAATTTCGATGACGAATATGTCCAAGTCGTTGACCTTGGATCGATAGCGGTACGGCTGCACTTCGCAATTCAGCGCATCCGTAACCACAATACGGAGGGCAAATAGTGTTCAGCCCTCTAAAACTCCTAGGCCATTGTACAAAGGCAGCGGTTCTCGCCTTCCGCAGCTACGACGGCGCCGCCGGCGGCCGACGCTGGCGCGGAACGGGCGAGATGCCGAACCAGCGCCATGCGATGACCATGGCGCGCGGGCCGATCGGCCGACGCGCGCGATACCTGACAGCGAATTCTCCGCTCGCCGCGGCCGCGGTCGAAGCGTGGGTCTCAAACGCCGTTGGTACGGGGATCAAACCTCAGTCAGCCCACCCGGATCGAACCGTTCGCGCCGCAATCAATGCAGCCTTCGAGGGCTTCGTCGACCGGGCTGACGCCGACGGCGTCCTCGATTTCTACGGGCAGCAGGCTCTCGCCTTCAGACGAATGGTCGTCGACGGCGATGTGTTCTGTGCCTTGTCGCTCGACGGTGAGCGTGGCAATCCGCTCCGTGCGCGATTGATCGACGCCGAGCAAGTTGATCCATCGTTGACACACGACCTGCCGGGAGGCGCGCGTATCGTCGCCGGGGTCGAGTTCGACAGTGCTGGGCGACGGATCGCTTATCACGTTCTTCGGGATCAGCGCGAGCTTGCCGCCTCGTTTCAAACTATCCGGCTCCCGGCCGAAATGATGGTGCACCTCTTCAAGCCCGAAATACCGGGTCAGGCACGAGGCATTTCGTGGTTCGCACCAGTTCTGTTGCGAGCAGCCGATGCCGATGCACTCAATGACGCGCAGTTGATGCGGCAGAAGATTGCAAGCCTGTTGACCGGTTTCGTCGTCGAGCCGAATGGCCAGCCTATCACCTTCGATGGCAGACCGTCGACCGATGGCTCCGCGATTGATGCATCACTCGAGCCCGGCACGATGAAGGTTCTGACGCCGGGGCAGGATGTCCGGTTCAGCGATCCGGCGGACATCGGATCCGAGGCTATCGAGTTTATCAAGATCACCGCGCGAGAGATCGCAGCGGGCCTCGGCATCCCTTACGAAGTGATGACCGGCGATCTGACCGGCGTGAATTTCTCATCGATCCGCGCGGGCTTGATCGAGTTTCGCCGCCGCGTCGAAGCGATCCAGCACACCGTCTTCGTTTTTCGCTTCTGCCAGCCGATCTGGCAACGGTTTGTGACCATCGCAGCGCTGCGCGGCGACATCGATGCCCGCGGCTTCGCCCGCGATCCTGACGCCTTCTTCGCGGTGAAGTGGATCACGCCGCGGCGAGAATGGGTCGATCCCCTCAAAGATGCCCGCGCCGAAATCGAGGCGATCAATGCCGGTCTCATGTCCCGCCGCGAAGCTGTCGCTTCGCGCGGTTGGGACATCGAGCAGCTCGACGAAGAAATCGCAGCGGATCACGCACGCGCCACCCGTTTAGGCCTCGCGTTTGCCGCTCCACATTCCCCGATCGAACCGACGGAGGCTCAACCGTGAACGTTCCGGTTCTTCCCGATCAGCTTATCATCCGCCGCACCCCGGTCGCGCTCGAGCCTTCTTCATGGGACGCCGAGACGCGAACAGTCACCGCCGTTATCTCCACCGGAGCAGCGGTCAGCCGATACGACTTCCAAGGCGAGTTCGATGAAGCGTTGACGATCAGTGCCGAGGCTATCGATCTGTCCCGGGTCGAAGGTGCCCCCGTTCTCGACAACCACGATCGCTCATCAGCACAGAGCGTTATCGGCGCCATCGAGCGCGCATGGGTCGAAGGCAGACGTCTTCTCGCCAGGTTGAAATTCAGCGGACGACCAGAGGTGGCCGGCTTGCTGCAGGACATTGCGGACGGCGTGCTTCGCAATGTTTCCGTCGGATACACGGTTCAGCGGTTCGAAGAAGGCAAAGACACGAATGGCCGCCGCACACGAACGGCTACGCGCTGGACCCCCCGCGAAGTTTCCATCGTCCCCATTGGCGCCGATGCCGGTGCCGCAATCAGGAGCGCAGACATGACGACAGCAGCCGCGGCGGCGACCCCGCCCGAACAGTCCGTCGCGGCCGAGGTGGCCGCGGTGACTGAACCCACCGTAACCCGTGCCGAAACGAACGTCGCAATCCGTTCGATCGCTCGGATTTCAGGTCTCGGCCAAGATTGGATCGATGGTCAGATCGATGCTGACGCAACCGAGGATCAGGCTCGCGCGGCGGCATTCGATGCGATGCGGATGCGTTCCAGCGGCACAGGCGCCATTCGGACGACGAGGGTCGAGATCGTTGCCGATCACGCCGATCCTGAAGCTCGGGCGCGTTCGATCGGCGAGGCCCTGTTCGCCCGCGTTACGCCGGCGCACCAGTTGTCAGAGCAGGCGCGGCCTTTCGCAGGCATGTCGATGCTCGATATCGCCCGTGATTGCCTCCGGGTCCGCAATATTCAAACCGCTGGTCTCGCCGCGACGACAATTATCGAGCGGGCCTTGCACACGACGAGCGATTTCCCGCTCGTCCTTGGCGATGCCACTGGGCGCACCTTGCGCGCCGCGTATGCGGCAGCGCCATCGGGTCTGAAGCGCGTTGCGCGTCAGACCACAGCGCGAGACTTCAAGGACCGCCACCGCGTCCAACTCGGTGAAGCACCGAGGCTCGAAAAGGTAAACGAGAGCGGCGAATTCAAGTCGGGGACCATCGGTGAAGGCAAGGAGACATACCGGGTCGCCACCTACGGGAAGATCTTCGGCCTCAGCCGACAGGCCATCGTCAACGATGACCTCCGTGCGTTCGATGACGTTCCCCGAAAGATGGGCCAGGCGGCGGCCGCCACCGAGGCTCAGCTGCTCGCCGACCTCGTTCTCGCCAATTCCGGCAATGGGCCTACGATGTCGGACGGCAATCCGCTATTCCACAGTTCGCACAAGAACAAGGCGACCGGCGGCGACGTCGGAGCGTTCACCGGAGCATCACCGGCTTTCGATGCACTGGTCGGAGCTGGGCGGCTGGCGCTGCGAAAGCAGGTCGGGCTATCGGGCGAACTGATCTCGGTTACACCGAAATTCCTGATCGTTCCGCCCGATCAGGAAACCGCTGCCGAGAAAGGGCTGGCTCCGGTCACTGCAACGAAGACCGCGGACTACAATCCCTTCAGCGGAAAGCTGGAGCTTGTCGTCGAGCCTCGCTTGAACAGCGCGACCCGCTGGTATCTCTCAGCGGACCCTTCGGAGGTCGACGGCCTCGAGTATGCGTACCTCGAAGGTGCGCAGGGACCGCAGATCACAACCCGTGCAGGCTTCGAAGTGGACGGCGTTGAGATCAAGGTCGCTCTCGATTTTGGTGCTGGCTTCGTCGACTGGCGCTCTTGGTTCATGAACCCCGGGGCCTGACGAATGGCGATCGCTGATCTTCAGGCCCAGCTCGAGAAACTCCGCGATGCGCGTGCCAGCGGCACGCGGCGCATCCGCGAGTCGATGGGCGGCTCCGAGCGAGAGGTCGAGTATCGATCCGACGCGGAGTTGGCTGCAGCGATCGCCGATCTTGAAAAACGCATCGCCGCCGGATTGGGCGGCGATGCGCGGACCATCCGTTTCCAAACATCGAAAGGTTTGTGACATGAAAAACTTCGTTCAGCCCGGTCGCACGCTGACGGCTTCGGCTCCCATCGGCGGCGTTCTCGCCGGCGAGGCGATCTTGGTCGGCTCCATCTTCGGAATTGCGACTGGTAGCGCGCTGGAGGCGACCGAGGTCGAGATCACCACCGAAGGCGTTTTCGTTCTTCCCAAGGCCACCGGCGAGGCCTGGTCGTTCGGTGACGCCCTCTATTGGGACGCAGACACCAAAAAGCTGACCAAAACATCCACGGATAACAAGCGCGTCGGCGCGGCCGTAGCGGCCGCTCTAAGCGCTGACACCTCGGGGCGCATCAAGCTCGGGGTCCTCAACTAAGCGGCGGATCGTCCAACATGGCCCTACGCCGGGCTGAGTGCGTGGCTTATCCGCCGTTGTTGAAGAGAGCCACGCACAGGCGGAGCGAGGCATTCCTTTGAGGGCGACGCAGCCAGCCCAACAACGAGAAGTAATCCTCCCCGCCTCGCGGGCAATTTCGAGGGGTCAAGGATTACGAGGCTGCACTAATTCGAGGTCGGTCACATTGACGAAGCAGGTCGCATTGCCGCCTACGTTGGCGCCCCGGCTCATCAGCCGGGAGGCATCTGTCTGCCCTTGCACCTTCTTTACGCTCGATGCGATGATCAGGAACAGGGCATCCTGATGTCTCGCGCACTCACCCCCCGCGAACTATCCTTGCCCCGCTTTGCCGTCCGCCGCGATGAAGCGGCTGCGTCGGTTGGCGTGTCGTCGAGCAAGTTTGACGAGTGGGTTCGGGATGGAAAGATGCCGAGAGGACATAAGATCGACGGCGTGGTGCTCTGGGACGTGCAGGAAATACGAGAGGCCTGGCTGCGGCTGCGCGACGGTGAATTCGCGTCGAACCCGTTTGATCGGGTGATCGCATGATCGAAACTCGCCTACGATATTGCGTCTACGATCCTGATCCCGCCGGAAACCCGCGCTACTACGTGCGTAATCTGCGCAAGAGCAAGCGAAAGATAAGGATCCGGGAGCGGTTTGAGGCACCGGACGGCACCATCACGCCTGAATTTATGAAGGCATATTTTGAGGCGCTGGCTGCGCTGGAGCAGGGCACGCCGGCTGCGCCTCAGACGCCGCGGGAGAAGACCTTCAACTGGCTGTGCGATCAATATTACCGGTCCAGCGAGTTCAAGCGGTTCGATCCCAAGACGCAGGCTGATAAGCGCGGTGTGCTTAATCGGTTCTGTACGACGGCCGGCGACCTACCTTATGCCGCGTTCCGCAAGGACGATGTCGAGCGCAGCCGGGACAAGCGCAGCGCCACCCCGGGCGCTGCTGACAAGCTGGTGAAGTACCTTCGAGCGCTATTTAAGTGGGCCATCGACAAGAAGCACGCGGCACACAACCCGGCAGTCGGGGTAGCCAAGATCAACGAGGGTGATGGCTGGCACGCATGGACGCCAGAAGAGGTCGGGGCCTATCGCAAGCACCACCGGATCGGCACCAAGGCCAGGTTGGCGCTTGAATTGATGCTCAACGTTGGAGCTCGGGTCTCTGACGCCTGCCGGATCGGTCGTCAGCACGAGAGCGATGGCTGGCTCAAGTTTGTCGCATGGAAGAACCGCAACAGGAAATCGCGCAAGACTATCGAGTGCCCGATCACCCGAGAACTCCGTGCGGCAATCGATGCAACGGAAACCGGCGATCTCACCTATCTGATCAACGATCTCGGAAACGCCTTCACCATCGACGGGCTCGGCAACAAAATGCGCGACTGGTGCGACGCAGCCGAGTTGCCTCAGTGCTCATCGCACGGGCTGCGCAAGGCTGCCGCGGTGATCATGGCCGAGAACGGCGCTACCGCTCCCGAACTCTGTGCCATTTTTGGCTGGTCGAAACTGGAAACCGCCGAAATCTACATTCGCGAGGCACAAAAGCGGCGGATGGTCAGCAATGCGTTCGCTCGCCTCGATGAGTACCGGGCCCGCAAAAGTGTCTCAGTTCACGGGCCCAAATCCAGCCGTGAGACAAAAACAGGAAAAAGCAAAGGAAAATCAAATGGCAAGTAGCCAGTTGGTGGGCCCGGCAGGACTCGAACCTGCAACCAGACCGTTATGAGCGGTCGGCTCTAACCATTGAGCTACAGGCCCCTGTCGCGAGATGGGGGCGACATCGGCCCCATTCCTTACAATGGGCCGGACACGGCGGCAATTATAGCCTGCCGGGAGAAATTCCGGCGACCGCGGGCGATCCGCGGCCGCCGTTTCGGATCAACAATCAAGCCGCGTCGAGGGCGTTGAGGCGTTCACGGAGCGAGCGCGCGCTGGCGGAGACGGCGGCGAGATTGGTCGAGATGTTGTTGGCCGCCGAGTGCTGGTGGTGGATCGCCTGACTTTCGGACGCGATGCCCTGGTCGATCGCCTGCACCAGCTTCTGGGAGCCATCCATCTGCTCGATCGCGCCGAGAAGGGCTGCCTGAATGTCCTTCGACTGGTTCTTCACCTTGTGGGTGGCGTTCTCGGCCTCGGCGGCAAGCGCCTTCACCTCGTTTGCGACGACGTTGAAGCCGCGGCCGTACTCGCCGCTGCGGGCGGCTTCGATCGCGGCGTTCAGCGCGAGCAGCTTGGTTTTGCGCGAGACCTCGGTGATCACGCTGACGAAGCTCTCGATCTGCCTGGTGATCTCGCCAAGTTCGGTGAGCTTTTGTGACAGGACATTGATGCTGGAGACGGTCTCGCGGCAGCGCTGCAGATTGTCGTCATTGAGCGAGGCCACGGTCTTGACCGTCTCGTTCAGCTCTTACGCGGCGGAGCCCATCGCCTTGAGAATGTCGTCCTCAAAGGTGTTCAGGAGCGGCTCGGAAATCTCTCTGATCTGGGTGCGCGAGGCGGCGCTGTCATAGGCCGAAATCGCGTAGCACAGGTCCAGGAAGAACATGCGGACAACGGAGTTCATAGCGGCGCTGAGGCGGGTTGCCTGCTCGCCTTCGCCGAGATGCTGCGTGGCGATCCGGGTCAGGAAATTTTCCAGCAGGATGGCCGAGCTTGCGACGTAAAGGTCGTTGGTCAACAGGCATTTCTCGTGCGCCAGCCCGATCTTCTGGGAGAGTTCACGGAATTCCGCATCCGGCGTGCCGTCAAAGAATCGCTGCCAATGCTTGAACTGGATGCCGTTGATGTGCGCGACCAGTTGCGCAGCATCGATGTTGTTACGGGCGCAACTCTTGCCGATCATGTCCTGGAAGAAAGGGAATGACAGGATCCGGCCGTAGAAATTGTCCATAATGGCGGCTTGGTCGCCGGTGATCGAAGCCTTCAGTTCGCGAAGTTGCCGAGTATCGTTTTCAGTAAAACCAATCAAAGAAATAAGATCGACGGTCAAAATAACCTCCCTGAAATACCGGGTGGTATACGGTATAGTACGTGTCGTTAATAATTCGCGAAGCGATATAATTTTGCGGTGGGATTTTTATCGGTTGATCGTCGCCTGCTACGCGCACCCATGGCCAACGCGCACCAGCTTGGTGGCCCGGCAAATAGGGAAGGGTGACGGGGTCGGTGGCCGCTCTCACCTCGCGCTTGCGGGCATCGGCTGGTCAGCCCCGTGCGACAATCGCTGCGGCCAAGCTGAAGCCTTTCCCGGCCCTCATATTCCCGGATACGGCGGCCGCGCGGGAAAACGAGCGCTGCATCTTGAGAGCAGCGGACATACTCTGGCCAGAAACTACCTCTGTCATGAGGCCTATGATTCGAGGAGGTGATGCGTCATCTTCTTCGACGAAGCCATCGCCGACAAAACGGGGGTGAACGAACCCAGCAGCGCATCGCAGCTTTGCTGTCCCGTCGGCAGGCAGGCCTTGAAGGTCCTTGGAGGTTTTGACATGGAGTTGCTCATCCCGCCTCGCCACCGCGAACAGTTCTCGGTGCTTCGCGACAG
>Ga0182736_1001812_pt1 | contig 18743 bp, 18 predicted proteins | sample eDN5th30CKraftBY_FD_128882 | JGI IMG/M metagenome (GOLD analysis project Ga0182736, IMG submission 128882) | Enriched backyard soil microbial communities from Emeryville, California, USA - eDNA 5th pass 30_C Kraft BY (version 2) (version 2) | ecosystem: Environmental > Terrestrial > Soil >... | reverse complement strand
CGCCTTCGTCGCCGGCAGGCTGTTGACGGGCAGTTCATCGCGCATCAGGTCGATCGCCATCAGCTCCTATCGTCCTGACAACTACATCCATCACGGCATCATCGTCGACCGTGTCCACGCCATCTATGCCAGTCTCGGACAGGTTCCCCCGAGCACGGACGACATCATGGCGGAGATCGACATCGATCAGCGTTTCCTCGGTCCGGATTATGCGGTTCCTTCCATAGAAGGAACTGCGGCGATCCGGGAGCTCGCCGCCAGCGACGCCGTCTTCCTCGGGCCCGTGTACACCGCCAAGGGCTTTGCAGGACTGCTCACCCATATCCGTGAGGGCAAGGTTCCGGTCGGAAGCAAGGTCGTCTTCCTCCATACGGGCGACACCGGCAACCTTTTCGAGGATCCGCGCATCACCGGCCCGATCTCGGGATGAAGTTTCAGGGAGCACACCGCATCATGAGAGCCAGATGATCGAAGGGCCGCTTGTGGCACGACGCGGAAGTACGCCCAACGTCCGCTCAGCGCGGAGCAACAGACCTTCTCAAGGTGCCGGCAATTTCCTGAGGTAACCCGGTCGGACAGTCAGGAAGTGCGTATGCAATACTCGGGCGTCACGCATCCCAGAGCCTGCCCCGCAGAAACTCGATGGATCGCCAGATCTTCCCGGTGACGCGTACCACCAACACCGTCTTGGCCATTGCAGCCTCCTTGATCCGGGATTGTAGTTCACCAACGATGCAGCTGGCTTCCAGGCGAGTGGCTGAGCCACTCAGATGGTCACAATCACCCTTCCCAGGCGACTACGCTCCTCAGCGCGGGCATGCGCTGCCGCAATCTGCGAGAAGGGAAATACCGCGTCGATGGGTACCTCGAACTCACCCTGCTGCGCTATCCGCAAAAGGTCCGTGACATGCGCCCGAACCTCGGGGGTTCCGATCACCGGACTGAGGAAGCAGCCGATGACCGTCTGGCGATGAGTCAGCAGGTGCCCCACATCGATAGGCTGGTTAAACCCACCGAACACCCCGATGATGACTAAGCGGCCACCGTCCTTCAGGACGCCGAGCGCGTCCACGAGAGCAGGCCCGCCGATGTTGTCGATCACCAGATCGACCTTGGCGTCGCCGAGCACCTCACGAGCCCATTCGCTTGCCGGCTAATCCTTGGTCACGAGCGGCTCGGTGAGTCCATAGACCCTCAGCTTCGCCAGCATGTCCGGGTTGGTGCCCGTGCCTAGCACCCAAGCCCCCGCCTTGGCCGCAAGCTGCACGGCCGCGTTGCCGACGCCGCCGCTGGCGCCCAACACCAGCACTGCTGGCGCGTAGCTCCGCGTGCGAACCGTTGAAGTTGAAGGTAGTGACATTCTGCCCAACCGCAAACCCGTCGACGGACTTGCCCACTTGGATGGTCTCGTCGGCCGTGGCATAACCCAGCACATCGGGGGAATGCTGCGCCCATGCCTTCGCGCGAGCCAGTCGCCGCCCTCCAGGCTGATAGCTTCGACCGAATGAGCAACTCTGCGTCGTTGGGGACGGGATCCGCGAGCTCCTCGATCCACAGGACCTCGGGTCTGGATGGCCGCTTTCGCGTGTATCTCCACAAAATGGCGAGGCCACGCCCGTTAGCCCATCGAGGACTTGCCGGACCCAATCTGGCGGACCAACGCATCCGGGCTGCTTTTTGATCAACTGAAAACCCCACGAGCGGCACCACACAGGAAGCCAGAAACCATCTTGCAGGCCGAGCGGCTCAAGGGTATATAGGTGTCATATTGATAGGAACCTATCTATATGGCGCCTACAAAAGCCTCGGTAACTGTCCTACGGACAGAGTTCCTCGAAGAACTGGCGATTGCCAGCCGCAAGCTGCGAACCCTGTTCGACGCACATGTACGGGCCAAGGGCCTGACGCTGGCCCGTGCCCGCACCCTCATGCACCTGGCCAGGAAGGACGGCATGACCCAGTCCGAGCTTGCCGAGATCCTTGAGGTCGAGGGGCCAACCCTGGTTCGCCTGCTCGACGGGCTTGAGGCGCAAGGGCTGACGGAACGCCGCCCCGTTGAGGGCGACCGACGCGCCAAGCAGATCGCCCTGACCGAGGCGGGACGGGCGCTCGCCGCCGAAGTCACACGCCTGGCGGACAACCTGCGCGAAGAGGTGCTTGCCGGTATTCCAGAGGCTGACCTGCTGGGTGCGATCGGGATCCTGCGGACCATGACCGGGAAGATCGCGGCCGCTGGCTGTGAGACGGATGCCGCATGAGCGCCTCGGCTGCCATTCGCCGATCTCAAGAAGAGTTCCCCGACGCTGATGCTCCCGAGGTTGAGACCCCTCCGGAAGCAGTAGAGGCTCGGGAGCCGCAGGCGCCGCCCCAACCTCCGGCGGCGCCTGCTCCCATGCCGCCACTGCGGGCTGCCTGCTACATGCTGGCCTCTGTTCTGCTCGCGCTGACACAGGGATTGGGCATGAACCTGATCGCGGCGAACCTGCCGCAGATCCAGGGCTCCCTCGGTGCGACCACAAACGAAGCTACCTGGCTGGTCGCGGCCTACATGGCACCCAACGTCAGCCTCTCACTCGCCCTCATCAAGATCAGGACCCAGTACGGCCTGCGCAACTTCGCCGAGCTCAGCATCGCGATCTTCGTCTTGGTCTCGCTGATGCACCTGTTCGTGGATGACCTGCAATCGGCCCTGGTCGTGCGCTTCTTCAGCGGGATCGCCGCCGCGCCCATGTCCACGCTGGGCTTCCTCTACATGCTGGAGCCGTTCCCGCCAGCCAAGAAGATGAATGTGGGCCTGTGCCTCGCCCTCACGAATATTTCTCTGGCGGCTCCCCTGGCGCGCCTCATCGCACCGAACCTTCTTGAGATAGGGAACTGGCAAGGGCTCTACCTGTTCGAGATCGCCATCGCCATGATGGCCTTTGCGGCCGTCTACATGCTGCCGCTCACCTCGCCACCGCGGGCCAAGGTGATCCATTGGCTCGATGTAACCAGCTATCTCTTCATCGCCGTAGGCTTCGGACTCATCGGCATGGTGCTGGCTCTAGGCAAGGCCTATTGGTGGCTGGAGGCTCCGTGGCTCGGTGTCATGCTGGCCGGCGGGATCATCGCCGTCATGTGTGCCGCGGTGATCGAACTCAACCGCGAAAGCCCTTTGGTGGATATTCGGTGGCTCTCGAGCAGGGAGGTTCTGCATTTTACGGCTGCCCTGCTGATCTTCCGCGTCGTGCTGTCGGAGCAGACCAGCGGTGCATTCGGCTTCTTCCAGATGCTCGGATTGCAGAACGACCAGATGGCCATCCTGTGCTGGGTCATCCTGGCCGCGAGCGTTGCCGGCGGCTTGGCGTGCGCGGCCGTGATGAAGCCCGGCCGCGAGCCGGCCATCCACATGGTGGCGCTGACGCTCCTGGCGGCCGGCGCGTACATGGACAGCCAAGCGACGAACCTGACCCGCCCGGCCGAGATGTATCTGAGCCAGGCCCTCATCGCGGTGGCCGGCGCCCTCTTTTTGCCACCGGCTCTCGCCTCCGGTGTGATGTCGGCGCTGAAGAAGGGGCCGCACTACATGCTGAGCTTCGTGATTATCTTTCTGACCACGCAGAGCATCGGTGGCCTGTTCGGGTCGGCAGTGGTCGGCACCTTCATCACATGGCGTGAGAAGTTCCACTCGCACGCCTTGGTCGAGCACGTCGCGCTCACCAATCCGATCGTGGCGCAGCGGGTCAGCCAGCTTTCCGGCGCCTACGGACGCGTGCTCACGGACAGAACCCTGCTGGACGCCGAGGGACTCGTGCTGCTCGGCCAGCAGGCCACACGCGAGGCCAACGTCCTGGCTTACAACGACGCCTTCCTCGCCATTGCCGTGCTGGCCCTGTTCGCGCTGGCCGCCTTGACGGTTCACGTCGGGGTGGCCGCCATCGGCCGGCGGCTTGCGCCGACGCCTCAACCCGCTGCTCCCTAACCGGTGTTTGTCATCCCATGCCTAAGTTCATCCGCTCGACCGCTACCCTCGTTGCCCTCGTGATCGGGATCGCAGGCGCCGCCCTCGTCCTCTATGCCTGGCGCCTGCCGCCGTTCACCTCTTCAATCGAGACCACGGACAACGCCTATGTGCGCGGGCAGATCACCGTCGTCAGCCCCCAACTGGCCGGGTACGTGGCCGAGGTCGCCGTGCAGGATTTCCAAAAGGTGACCGCCGGGCAGCTTCTGGTGAGGATCGACGACCGCATCTTCCAGCAGAAGCTGGAGCAGGCGAGGGCGACGCTGGCGGCTCAGAAGGCGGCACTGGCGAACTCCGAGCAGACACGACGCTCGAACGAGGCGAAGATCAAGTCGAGCGAGGCTCAGGTCGACAGCGCGAAGGCCGCGCTCAAGGCGGCCGAGGCCAACTGGGAACGCATCGAGCCGCTGCTGTCGCGGGGCGTGACGACGCAGAAGGAGGCCGATCAGGCCCGCGCGAACCTGGATCAGACCAAAGCGGCACTGAGCCAGGCGCAGGCCGCCGTCGAGGTTGCGCGCCAGGACCTGGCTGCAACCCAGGTGAACCGCTCATCGTTGGAGGCCGCCGTGCAAGGCGCCGAGGCTGCCGTGCACCTGGCCGAGATCGATCTTCAGAACACCCGGATCGTGGCTCCGCAAGAGGGACGTCTTGGCGAGATCGGAGCCCGGGTCGGGCAGTATGTCTCCGCCGGAACGCAATTGCTGGCAGTGGTACCGGAGACAATCTGGGTGGTGGCCAACTTCAAGGAGACGCAGCTTCCAGGCATGAAGGTGGGCCAGCCGGTGACCCTGAAGGTTGATGCGCTGGAGCATGCCAGCCTCACTGGGCACATCGAGCGGTTCTCACCCGCAGCCGGATCGGAGTTCACCGTCCTCAAGGCGGACAATGCGACAGGCAATTTCACGAAGGTGGCCCAGCGCGTTCCCGTGCGGATTGCCATTGATCCTGATCAGAAACTTGTGGAGCGTCTCGCGCCAGGCATGTCCGTCGAAATCAGTGTGGATACTGCGGCTCCAGCCGGCATGAAGAGCGTTGCCACGACCGACGGTGTGGCACTCCGCTAGTCCGGTGCAACACAACCGGTTCCCCACGTTGACGGCTGACACGGAGGGATCGACATGTCGTCGGATCAAGATCATGAGAAGCCCATGACGGAGATGATTTCGCTTCGCGAACTGCAACAGATCAGAGATGCCGCGAGCGAGCTGCGTGCCATGAGCCCGAAAAGCGTCTTGGCTGATCTGGTGGAGGAGAAGATGCGGCTGATCGAGGCCTGCGATCCAATGCTTCAATACGATATCGCGCTTCTTCACCAGCATCGGCCTGTTACGCCAACCCGGGATACATCCAAGACCCTTGCTTCCATCGGCACCGTCCACGCGGAATGACATCATCAGGGGGATTGGACGTTAACGGGACTTGGGTTCGCGGCAGACGGTGGCGATGACGGAAAGAACGGAGAAGAAGCGGGGCCAGATCCTAGAGGGAGCCCGGATCGTCTTTCTGGCCGAGGGATTTGACGGCGCCAGCATGGAGGCGATTGCCCAGGCTGCGGGCGTGTCCAAAGGAACGCTCTACACGTACTTCAAAGGAAAAAACGAACTCTTCACGGCCCTTGTTGCGGCCTGTCAGAACAGGAGCCTTAAGGCAACCTTCAGGGGCATGAACAGGGCCGGTGACCTTCGAGAGAATTTGGAAACCCTGGCACGACACTATCTCGATGCGGTGCGCGAGCCGGACAATCTTGCGCTGTTGAGGGTAGTCGTAGGGGCATCCGCGAAGCTCCCGAGCCTAGGGCGGGCCTTCTACGAAACGGGAATGCAGCCCCCGATCGAGCGCCTGGCGCGCTATCTTGCGGATAACACCCCGCCTAAAGAGACCGACATCTTGGATGCCGAGTTGGCAGCGGTGCAGTTTTTCGCCTTTCTCCGGGCGAGTGTTGCGATCCCGATGCTCATCGCTCACGAACCGTCTCCGTCCCCGCAGAGATGTTCTGAGATTGTCGCTCAAGCCGTGCGAACGCTGCTGCGTGATCTTGGTAATCAGTCGATAGCGGCGGAGGCCTAACAGACAATTCAGAGGGCCCAGGAGGACGACCACGTCGTACAGGCCGGGGATGAGCATAAGGTCTGGTAATGTGAAGATGCTATGGGGCTTGCGGCGAGAGCGATGGCATCGTTAGCGCCGGTTACGAACTGATGGAGGGCCTCATGACAAAGCCACGCGATCTCAGCCGGTCCCTCGTCCCATTCGAGCAGAGCAGCACGCTCGTCGCCGTCATCGAGATGAGCCTGTCAAGCTGGCACGTCGCTGGGATTGTGCCGGGACTTAATCGCCATCCCTTGAAGAAGCTTGGCGCCGACGAAGACAGCCTGCTGCGACTGCTCCAGCGCTGGCGCGACAAAGCGGTCATGGCGGGGGCACGATCACCCGAGTTGTGGTGGCCTTTGAGGCGGGCCGTGATGGCTTTTGGCTGGCGCGCTGGCTCCGGGCATACGATGTCGAGACTTACGTGATCCATCCCACGAGTGTGGCGGTGTCGCGCGAATACCGGCGGGCTACGATCGACCGGATCGACACCGCACTGCTGAAGCGGGCCTTCCTTGGCTGGCTGCGAGGCGAACCGGATCATTGCAACATGACGGCGATTCCCACTCCCGAGCAGGAAGACTGCAAGCGCCCGAGCCGTGAGCGCGAGACCCTGATCAGTGAGCACACGCGCATCATCAATCGGATGAGGGCGTGCCTGGTTCGATGGGGCATCCGCAATTTCAAGCCGACGCTGTGCTAGGCATCAGAGCAGTTCCAAGCGCTTCGCGCCTGAGGGCATGCCTTTACCGCTCAACACCCTGGCCGAGATGCGCCGCGATCTGGCACGCCTGCACTTCATGAAGGACCAAATCAAGGCGATCACGGAGGATCGGGTGCGCCGCTTGGGCCAAGCGCCGGGTGGCCGGCCAAGCGCCGGGTGGCCGGCCGCAGGCGATGAGCCGGATGTTGGCCCGTGTCATCAGCGTTGGAATTGAGACGGCCGACATGCTCGTGCAGGAGATCTTGTCGCGTCACTTACCTTTCAACATTGTCGCTCCACTCCCTCGACAACAAAGCAGAGCTTCGGTGCCCCCAAAGTGCATTCACTGCAAGATGTGCGACATCAACGTTCTAACCAGTACATCAGCTGGATTACTCCGAACATTGTAGCCGAATAACGTGAACATGAGGTCCGGCTATGAACGCGCGGCAGCAGGGATGGAACACCAAGCTGTGCAGCGATCATGTATGTGATAGACGGCTTGCCCCCTTACTTTTCGTACAACTGATCGCCTAAGCTCCTCTACAAGGTCGAACTGTACATTGTACATTCCTAAGCACACAGCGCGACCGTTGAACCTGCTGGAGTTCACCAAGTGCGATCAGGGATCACAGCCGCCGGAGGAAGAGCTATTGAGCCTTATGTCATACACGTTGAGGACGAAGTTCTTGACGACCTAAGGCGCCGGATCCACCACACACGTTGGCCGATCGAGCCGCGCTCCAGACCCTGGGAGTATGGCACTGATCTTTCCTGGATGAAGGATGTTGCAGCGTACTGGTCCTCATCTTACAACTGGAGAAAATGCGAGAAGAGTTTGAACGCATTCTCCCATTTTCGGGCCGATATCGAGGGACGCAAGATCCACTTCATCCTTGAGAGAGGCTCTGGGCCGGAACCTTTGCCTCTTATCTTGACGCACGGGTGGCCGGGATCAGTAGTCGAGTTCCTAGCAGTCATAGAGCAACTAGCTCATCCTGAACGCTTCGGCGGTGATGCGCGTGATGCCTTTACAGTCATTGTTCCAAGTTTGCCGGGATATGGCTTCTCCGATCCTCCAGAGGCGCCGATTACGCCTTTCGAGATTGCCCGCCAGTGGTCAAAGCTCATGACTGAATGTCTCGGATTTAACCGATATGTTGCTCAAGGCGGCGACTGGGGGGGCATTGTGACCGCGCATCTGGCGCTTAGTTTTCCAGAGAAACTTGCGGCCATTCATTTGAACATAGCCGCGCTTCGGCCGACAGAGAGCTCAGCCACCCCGTTTACTGACGAGGAGAAGGCTTGGCTTGTTGCCGATGCCGAGAGGCGGGCTGATCTATCGGGCTATCGCTGGATTCAAGGCACGCGCCCACAGACGCTCGCCTACGGTCTGACGGACTCCCCTGTGGGTTTAGCCGCCTGGATCCTTGAGAAGTTCCATGATTGGACGATCCGTGACCAGCCGACGCCGCCACCCTTCGATATAGACACTCTGCTAACGAATGTTATGCTCTACTGGGTCAATGGGATCAATCCGGCGAACTGGCTCTATACGAGCCTAATGACCTCATCGGGGCGGGTAGTGCCCGTTGGCGCGCGCGTTGAGATACCAACAGGCTTCATGCTGTGCCCGAACGACCTCGGCCCTCCACCACCTGACAGTTGGTTGGAACGGGTGTTCAATGTCACCCACAGGAAAGATGCCGAGAAGGGTGGGCATTTCTTAGCACTTGAGCAGCCTCATCTGTTCGTGAGCGAAGTGCGTTCGTTTTTTGCTTCTTATCGCTGACTGCGAAGGAATTAGTTTCCCGGGGAGGCTCAACGATGCAGGATGCAAATGGCACTGGAAAGCTTTTAGGCAAGCGCATTCTTGTAACGCAGGCTGATGAATACATGGGCCCAGCAATCACAAGACGGTTTCGTCTAGAAGGTGCCGACGTCATCGAAAATCGCGCCAGTTACGAGGCAGATCCTATGCTTCCCACGCGCATCGTGACAGAAGTCGGAAAAATCGACATCTTGGTCGTCAATTTGCGAAGTCGCCCGATGACGAGAACTGCTGGAACAGAGCCTGATACCGGCCTTTCTAAACGCGCCCTTGCCTATGAAGAGCAAGAGGAGGCATGGCAGTTAATGTTCAACCGGCTTGTTCATCCGACCAGGCGATTCATTTCGGCCGTATTGCCGCAGATGATTGAGCGGCGGTCGGGTAAGATCATTGTCATAACTAGCGCGGTTCCGATGCGCTCGGTTGAAGGTACCTCGACCTACTCAACCGCCCGAGCGGCTCAGAACGCCTATGTTCGCGTTGCCGGAGCAGAAGTTGCTAAGTTTAATGTTCAGATCAACGCGATCGCGCAGAATTTCGTGAAGGGCGGTTTTGCACATAACGCGATGGACACACCGGCAATCCGCGACCGCGTAATGGCCGAGGTTCCGGCGCAGCGACTCTCTGAAGAAGACGAGCAGGCCGAGCTCGCCCTCTTTCTGGCAACTGAATCCAGTAACTTCTTCGTGGGGCAGGTTATCCCCTACGCCGGTGGCTGGGTATAAATGGCAGGGGAGAGGCGAAGCGCGGCGATTTTCGAACCTGTAAGGCTTGTCTGAAGATGATCATCGGAAAACTCTCGCAACCCTGTCGATGACAGGATCAAGCCTACCTTTCCGGCCGGCTTCGCAATGGCATGCTGTTCAAAGACCGCTATTTCGATCCTTGCCTATGCAAGCTCGGATCTTGCCGGAAGACCGGCAGGCCAGCCTATCGCGCACCCCGATGATGCGACTGGCACGACCGGAGGAGATCGCCGAGGTGGCGCTCTTCCTGGCCTCGGACGCATCCAGCTATGTGACCGGGCAGACCATCCATGCCGATGGCGGCAGGCTAGCGCTGCACCGGACGGTAAAGGTCCCGAAAATTCCGGCATCGGATCCGGAATGAGGATGACAAAGGAGGAACACCATGCTGAAACGAGTAAAACTGCTGCTTGCGGCACTTGCGATGGCTGCAGCTGCACCTGCGATGGCGGATTTTCCGAAGCGTCCAGTCACTGTGATCGTGCCTTATTCTGCAGGTGGTGGAACCGATGTGGTTCTGCGGATATACCAGTCCGCTCTTGAACAGGCTCTCGGGACCCGGATCGTCGTAGAATATTCAGGGGGAGGAGCCACTCTGATCGGCACGAAGAAGGCGTTGGCGGCACCGGCCGACGGATACACAGTGCTGTTCACCACATCGGCAGTTGCGATCAATACCATCACGGTTGAAGGTAAGCCCTACACGATGGACGATTTCGAGACGATCGCACCCATCGCCGAGATCCCTTATGCACTTTTCGTCAACGACTCACAGCCATTCAAGGACCTGCCCGGGCTCATTAAGTATGCCAAGGCAAACCCAGGTGCGCTGAACTACATCCACCTGGGACAGGCCTCGCCCACACGGCTGTTGGCTGTGCGCCTTGGTCAAGAACTCGGGGTCGAGCTAACTCCAGTCGCCTATCCCGGGGCAGGCCCTGCGCAACCCGACTTCTATACCAATCGTGTACAAATGCAGATGGCTGCGGCCACGGCGCAGTACTTTGATGCGCGCAACACCGTCGCCATTGCCGTCGCCTCGGAGGAGCGGCTTCCGACGGAACCTGATGTACCTACTTTCAAGGAACTAGGCTATCCAGCCATGATCGGCGGCACGTGGTTCGGCGTCTTCGCCCCGAAGGGCATCCCAGCCGAAGCACGTGACAAGCTACGAACAGCCGTCATGACCGCACAGGGCAAAGTCAAGAAAGAATTGGCCGACACGGGGCACAATCTGATTGCCGTGCGACCTGAAGAATTCCGCGCCTATATCGATGCTGATTTGGCGCGATGGAAGCAAGATCTTACGCGCCTTGGTGAAAAGACCTACTAACGCTTCAGCGGGATGGGTCGCCCGGCGGAGGGCGCCCGCATCCTGCAAAAGGGAGATAGTATGATACGTGTCGATCATCGGGAGTTAGCAGGCGGAGCCCTCATGACTATTATAGGCTGCGCATTCGCAATCAGTTCAGTACGGGGTCTGGAGATAGGAACCGCGTACCGTATGGGACCGGGCTTTTTCCCCGTGGTCCTGGGTGGCTTGCTGGCAGTCCTTGGTTTGTCCCAAATGGCCCTGGCCGCACGCCTTGGCAGCGCCTCGGTTGCGCCCATTCCCTGGCGTGGCGTGTTCTTTACCTGCCTCGGCCCAGTGGTGTTCGGGATGACGATCCGCGGCCTAGGTCTCGCCCCAGCGCTGGCCCTTACTACGGCCGCCGCGGCTCTTGCAAGCCCGGAGGTCGGAGTAAAGCGGCTCGTGCTCACAGTAACGGGCATCACCCTGTTCTGCCTGCTAGTATTTCATGTCGGCCTCGATCTCCCCATCGTGCTGATTGGCCCTTGGCTTGGAGAATATTGACGATGGAAACACTGTCGAACTTGCGGCTAGGCGTCGAAACCGCGTTTCAGTGGTATAATTTGTTCTACTGCTTCATCGGCGCCCTCATGGGAACGCTGGTTGGTGTGCTGCCTGGCATCGGCCCGACCGCAACCATCGCTATGCTGCTGCCGATCACCTTCACCCTCAGCCCGGAGACAGCGCTGATCATGCTGGCAGGCATCTATTACGGTGCACAATATGGCGGCTCGACCACAGCGATCCTCCTGAACCTACCGGGCGAAGCATCGTCCGCCGTTACGGCAATCGACGGCTATCAGATGGCCCGGATGGGTGAGGGCGGCCCTGCCTTGGCCATCGCCGCTATTGGCTCATTCTTTGCCGGTACGGTCGCAACCTTCGTGATCGTTTTCAGCGCACCGCTTCTGACATCGGTCGCCCTAAAGTTCGGCCCCGTCGAATATTTCGCCCTGATCACCTTCGGTCTCGTCTGTTCCGTGACGCTAGCGCATGGCTCGATCCTCAAGGCCGTCATGATGATTGTGCTGGGCCTGCTGCTGGGCATGGTCGGCACCGACATCAGCTCGGGCGTACAACGGTTCACCTTCGGCCAATTAGGGTTGATGGAAGGGGTGAACGTAGTCGCGCTTTCGGTAGGCATCTTCGGCCTATCCGAGGTGTTCCGCAACTTCGAGCGCGCCGGTGACCACGAGGGTGCGACCGTTCTGAAGCTCGGACGCCTCATGCCATCGGCCAAACAGTTCCGCGCCTCGAGCGGGCCAATCCTGCGAGGCACAGTTCTGGGATCGTTGCTGGGCGTACTGCCAGGAGGTGGAGCACTGCTGTCGTCCTTTGCCTCTTACGCGATGGAAAAGCGTCTGTCGAAGACACCGGAGCGGTTTGGGAAGGGAGCTATTGAGGGCGTCGCTGGGCCGGAAAGCGCCAACAACGCAGGCAGTCAGACCTCATTCATCCCGATGCTGACGCTTGGTCTCCCCTCCAATGCGGTGATGGCGATGATGATCGGTGCCATGATCATGCAGGGCATAACGCCTGGGCCGGCGGTCGCGGCAACTCATCCCACGCTGTTCTGGGGACTAATCGCGTCGATGTGGGTGGGAAACTTGATGCTCGTGATCCTGAACCTGCCGCTGGTGGGGCTCTGGGTAAAGTTACTGACTGTGCCCTACTGGGCGCTTTTCCCCGCCATTGTGGCCTTTTCCTCTATTGGCATCTATTCGGTGAACTCCGTGCCTTTCGACCTCTATGTTCTGGTCGCCGCGGGTCTGGGTGGCTATCTTCTGATCCGGATGGGTTTTGAGGTGACGCCGCTTCTGCTGGGTTTTGTCCTGGGCCCAATGATGGAGGAATATTTGCGCCGGGCCATGGTTCTATCGCGCGGCGATCCAATGGCGTTCCTGACTAGCCCGATAAGTGCCTTCTTCCTCATTTGCGGGTTGATCATGCTGGTCATGGCGGCCCGCCCCTCAGTTCGTCGAAAACGAGCTGAGATTTTTGTCGAGGAAGACTAAAACGCGTTTGCTGCCGGCTAGTGGAATTCGGGTGTCCGTTCCGCTAGCCAATATGCAAGCCCTGCAGACGCCTCGAAGTTGCGCTGATCATTGCTCTGCTGTCCGTCGGCGGGAGCAACCCTTTTCGGGATCGTGGGATCCAGCAAGAAACCGAGATCATCACGCTGCGCTCACCTCCGGCTGACACGACCACTTTGCATCGATCTGCAGGCAGCGAGAGGCAGGTGCTGCTCACTATCATCGAACGCACGCGCGATAAGGTGCGATTGATCTCGGCGTGCTAGATACACGTGGTGTCCTGCGACGAGGCAAACTACGGTCGAATTCTTGTCAATGGAATAGTGCTCGAAGTTACTGTGCTGCCATCCACCCGTTCAGAGCCACGAGAGGTGCACTTTCCTACGGGACCGCAACGCGATTGGAGCATCGAGCCTTTCGGCAGGTGCGTCCCATCAATCGAGCGACAGCCGTTACCGGTCGTCAGATGGCGGCTGGTCGGTATGAAAACACTCGTGGGAACAGGCTCAGGGCGGCTGAACGCTGCACTCGTTCACAAGGCGTTGGAAAAGTGGATAGCGAACAAAACCGTCCCGGCGCAGCTCCCGCGAGAGCTGCTGTAGGATTGCGAGCATACGATCAGGGCCAAGTCTTGCCCCATAGAAACATCGGTCCTGCCGTCGCTGTCGGCAGCTGCAACCATTGACAAGCCTGAGATCGATATCAGCCGGGCTACATGCGATTTTTTATTGTGTGCACAGACTCCTTGTTGATCATGAGCATGATCAGGCGGTCCGCTGGAGATGTTTGATCCCAGGGTTTGATGGTGAACTTTTCTCCGAAGTACGGAAAGAAGCATTGTGGGCCAAGACCTTCACGGCACAGTTTCCCAATACGACCTAGGTCGGTAGAGCTTATAAAGAAAATCAACGAAGCTCTTAACTTTGGCAGGGATGAACTCTGCAGGGGGATAGACAGCATAGACGCCGACCTTAGAGGAAGCACGATAGGCGGGAAGCACAACTTCCAAGGCTCCTGACGCAAGCTCCGGACCGACGTCCCACGTCGATCGAAGTGCTATTCCCAATCCAGCGATGACTGCTTCTCGGATAACCTCACTGGAGTTTGTCTGGAGCGGCCCCTTCGCGGGAATCGAGACCATTCCCTCAGGACCTTGGAGACGCAATGGCGTCTGATGCTTGGCAGCAAGGCAGGTGTGCTGAGCCAGATCAGCAATCGATTTCGGACGCCCGGCGCGATCAAGGTAGCTGGGGGCAGCGCAAAGAACCCGCCGGACAGGAGCAAGCCGACGCGCGACAAGGCGCGAGTCCTTCAGCTCGCCAATGCGAACGCCAAGATCGTAATTCCCTCCGAGGAGGTCGACGAACTCATCTGACAGTTCAAGGTCGATGTTCAAGCTAGGATACAGGTCAATGAAGCTAAATAGGTGTGGCGCTATATGCATTCTGCCGAATGATGTCGGCGCAGAAATGCGAAGAGTTCCTCTTGCTAGGTTGACACTCCGCGATGCAAGGGCTTCCGCATCTCGGATTGAGGCGATGATTGGGGCAATGCGAATGTAGAATTCCCGACCAATCTCGGTGAGAGATACGTGGCGAGTTGTGCGGAGGAGGAGTTGAGCACCAAGCCGAATCTCCAGCCGCTTGAGGCGCTTGGATACGACCGCTGTCGAAAGGCCGAGTTCTCGACCCGCTATTGTCAGACTTTGGGCTCGTACGACGCTCTCGAAAATTTCCAAGTCAGAGTTATTGTGCATTATCAACTTTTTGGAAGAAGTGTTTCACGCCGATCTCCATTAATGCCACAATAAATCTATCCTAACAATTGTGTTGAGAATTCCGTTTACCGCCTCGCAGGCGGAGCCCTGGAGGTATTGATGGATTACGAGAGCGTCACTGGTCTCTTGGTTGCGCGTTCGCTGCGTATGTTTGTCGAGCGGGAGGCGCTTGCGGGCACGGGGCTTTCGAGCGCCGCCTTCTGGAGCGGCCTGGCCGGGCTCGTCCGGGATTTCGCGCCCCGCGACCGCGAGCTTCTGGCCGTCCGGGACAGGATCCAGGCGCAGATCGACGAGTACCACCGCGGCCGGGCCGGCAAGGCCTTCGATCAGGCGGATTACGAGCGCTTCCTGCGCGACATCGGCTACCTGCTGCCCGAGCCCGAGGATTTCACCGTCCAGACACAGCATGTGGACGACGAGATCGCCCGGATCGCCGGTCCCCAGCTCGTGGTGCCGGTCTCCAATGCCCGCTATGCGCTCAACGCGGCCAATGCCCGCTGGGGCAGCCTCTATGACGCGCTCTACGGCACCGACGCCATCCCGGAGGAGGACGGCGCCACCCGGTCCGGCGGCTACAACAAGGCCCGCGGCGCCAAGGTGGTCGAGCGCGCCCGCGAGGTGCTGGACCGGGCCGCGCCCCTGGCCGGAGGGAGCTACACGAACGTGGCTGGCTACGCGGTTGAGAGTGGTGGACTGAAGGTCCGACTGCAGAACGGAAGCGCTACAGAGCTTGCCAATCCGACCCAGTTCATCGGCTACCAGGGCGAGGCGGCCAACCCGACCTCCGTGCTCCTGCGCCACAACAACCTGCACCTGGACATCCGCATCGACCGCTCGCACCCGATCGGCGCCGAGGATCCCGCCGGCATCGCCGACGTGGTGCTGGAATCGGCCATCTCCACGATCATGGACCTGGAGGACTCGGTCGCCGCGGTGGATGCCGAGGACAAGGTGCAGATCTATCGCACCTGGCTCGGGCTCATGAAGGGCGACCTCGTCGAGACCTTCGAGAAGGGCGGCAAGACCGTCGAGCGCCACCTCAACCCGGACCGGGTCTACACCATGCCCAACAGCGGCGAACTGCGCCTGCACGGGCGCAGCCTCATGCTGGTGCGCAACGTGGGCCACCACATGTTCACCGATGCGGTGCTGGACGAGGAAGGCCGGGACATCCCCGAGACCATCCTCGACGCCGCCGTCACGTCGCTCATCGCCATCCACGACCTGAAGGGCTCCGGGCCGATCCGCAACAGCCGCGCGGGCTCGGTCTATATCGTGAAGCCCAAGATGCACGGGCCCGACGAGGTCGCCTTCGCGAACGATCTCTTCGCCGCCGTCGAGGACATGCTGGGGCTTGCCCGCAACACGCTGAAAATGGGCATCATGGACGAGGAGCGGCGCACCACCGTCAACCTCAAGGCCTGCATCAAGGCGGCGAGCGATCGCATCGTGTTCATCAACACGGGCTTCCTCGACCGCACCGGCGACGAGATCCACACGTCCATGGAAGCCGGTCCGATGATCCGCAAGAACGACATGAGGTCGACCGCCTGGATCAAAGCCTACGAAGACAACAACGTGGATGTAGGCCTCCTCTGCGGCCTGCCCGGCAAGGCACAGATCGGCAAGGGCATGTGGGCGGCGCCCGACAAGATGGCCGACATGCTGGCGCAGAAGATCGGCCATCCGCAGGCCGGCGCCAACACCGCCTGGGTGCCGTCGCCCACCGCCGCGACGCTCCACGCGCTGCACTACCACGAGATCGACGTTCCCGTGCGCCAGGAGGAGCTGAAGGAGCGTCCGCGCGCGAAGCTCACCGACATCCTGACCATTCCGGTGTCGCAGTCGAACTGGGCGCCGGACGCGGTGCAGCAGGAGCTCGACAACAACTGCCAGGGCATCCTGGGCTACGTGGTGCGCTGGATCGACCAGGGCGTCGGCTGCTCCAAGGTGCCGGACATCCACGATGTCGGCCTGATGGAGGATCGGGCCACCTTGCGCATCTCGAGCCAGCACATCGCCAACTGGCTGCGCCACAGCATCGTGTCCAAGGACCAGGTGATGGAGACCCTGCGCCGCATGGCGGCCGTGGTGGACCGGCAGAACGGGGGCGACCCGCTCTATCGTCCGATGACGCCGAAATTCGAGGGCCCGGCCTGGAACGCCGCCTGCGACCTGATCTTCAAGGGCGCGGAGCAGCCCAACGGCTATACCGAATGGATCCTGCACGCGCGCCGCCGCGAGGCCAAGGCATCGACTGGTGCAAAGGCTTCGGCATCATGACCATTGCATTTCCACAGCCGGACAAGGCGGTTCTGGCGCGCCGGAAGGAGATCGTCGAGGGTTTGGGACGCCTTGTCGCGTCGGAGGCGCTGATCGTGTCCGAGGACGAGCGCCGCGCCTTCGAGACCGACGGCCTGACCGCCTACCGCCGGATGCCGCTCGCGGTGGTGCTGCCCTCGACCACGGAGGAGGTCTCGGCCATCCTGCGCTTCTGCCATGAGAACCGCGTGAAGGTGGTGCCGCGCGGGGCGGGAACCTCCCTCTGCGGCGGGGCGATCCCCCAGGAGGATGCCATCGTGCTCGGGGTCGCCAAGATGAACCGGGTGCTGAACGTCGATTTCGAGGCACGCACGGCGCGCGTCCAGTCGGGCATCACCAATCTCGGCATCAGCCAGGCGGTGTCGCACGAGGGCTTCTTCTACGCGCCCGACCCGTCGAGCCAGCTCGCCTGCACGATCGCCGGCAATATCGCCATGAACTCGGGCGGGGCCCATTGCCTGAAATACGGCGTGACCACCAACAACCTGCTCGGCGTCACCCTGGTGATGCTCGATGGCACGGTGGTGGAGATCGGCGGCGAGCATCTCGACGCTCCGGGTTACGACCTCCTCGGCCTGATCTGCGGCTCGGAGGGGCAGCTCGGCGTGGTCACCGAGGCGGTGGTGCGGATCCTGCGCGCCGCGGAAGGGGCGCGTCCGGCGCTGTTCGGTTTCGGATCGGCGGAGGATGCGGGCGCCTGCGTGGCGGCGATCATCGGCGCGGGCATCATTCCGGTGGCGCTCGAATATATGGACAAGCCCGCCATTCAGATCTGCGAGGCCTTCGCCCATGCCGGCTACCCGCTCGACGTGGAGGCCATGCTCATCGTCGAGGTGGAGGGCTCCGACCAGGAGATCGACGACATGCTCCGGCGCATCGTGGCGATCGCCGAGCCGTTCCGGCCGAAGACCATGAAGGTCTCGCAATCGGAGGCCGAGAGCGCGGCGATCTGGAAGGGCCGCAAATCCGCCTTCGGGGCCACGGGGCGCGTCGCCGATTACATCTGCATGGACGGCACGATTCCGACCGGGCAACTGCCTTACGTGCTCAACCGCATCGACGAGATCGTGAAGTCCTACGGGCTCGGCGTCGCCAACGTATTCCATGCGGGCGACGGTAACCTGCATCCGCTCGTCATGTTCAACACCAACGTGCCGGGCGAGATGGAGAAGGCCGAGAAGGCCGGCGAGGACATCCTCCGGCTCTGCGTCGAGGTCGGCGGCTGCCTCACGGGCGAGCATGGCGTCGGCATCGAGAAGCGCGACTTGATGACCTGCCAGTTCAACGCCACGGATCTCGAGCAGCAGATGCGCGTGCGCGGCGTGTTCGACCCCGGCTGGCTCCTCAACCCCGCGAAGGTGTTCCCCCTCGAAGGAAGGTTCGCCGCGTGATCGTCGATTCCCCTCGCCATACCCCCCGCGACGAGCAGGATGCGTCGATCATCATCCGCGACGCCGCCGACAAGGGCACGCTCCTCAACGTCGGCGGCAACGGCACCAAGGCTTCGATGGGACGGCCGAACCAGACCGACGCGTCGCTCTCGTCGTCGGGCCTGACCGGCATCACGCTCTACGAGCCGGCCGAACTCGTGATCTCCGCGCGCAGCGGCACGCCGGTGCTCGAGGTCATGCGGGTGCTTGCGGCGAAAGGGCAGGAACTGCCCTTCGAGCCCATGGATTACCGCTCACTGCTCGGCATCAAGGGCGAGCCGACCATCGGGGCGGTGGCGGCCATGAACATCTCCGGCCCGCGCCGCATCATGGCGGGCGCCGCCCGCGACAGCCTGATCGGCGTGCGCTTCGTCAACGGGCGCGGCGAGGTGGTGAAATCCGGCGGACGCGTGATGAAGAACGTCACCGGGCTCGACCTCGTGAAGCTGATGGGCGGCTCCT
>Ga0182736_1001810_pt1 | contig 18770 bp, 12 predicted proteins | sample eDN5th30CKraftBY_FD_128882 | JGI IMG/M metagenome (GOLD analysis project Ga0182736, IMG submission 128882) | Enriched backyard soil microbial communities from Emeryville, California, USA - eDNA 5th pass 30_C Kraft BY (version 2) (version 2) | ecosystem: Environmental > Terrestrial > Soil >... | reverse complement strand
GCGCGACGAGCTTGTCACGTATCAACTCCTTGGCTGTTTGCTTGTGGATGGACTCGCGCAGAGGGGAGAGAGGGACCGTCAATTGAGCACCGACAACTGGACCACTAACCAATCCAGTTAAGGTACTTTTCCCATTTTGTCACGCGGTGAATCCTCCCGAACGGAGAATTCCTGTGGCCGCCGCCCGACACAATCGGCCTCAGGGGAAGCGCGCGCGGCGTCGGCTCGCGACCCCGGGGCAAACCCCGATGCCCGGATCGCGCACTCGAGTCTGGCGACCCGATGCCCCCCCAGCTTCTCGCCGCAATACATCGAGGAGAAACCAACCACGTTGTGTTTCAGCGCCGATACCGGCCGAGGACCCCGGGCCGGCAGGAGAACGGGGCGCACCTCAGGGCACGCCCGCCTATATCTCGCTGCACGCATCAGCCACCACCATCTCGCCCAAGCGCTCTTCCAGACCGGGTGACCGAGCGGTGACCCGTGGTCAAGCGAGCAGTTGGAATCACATGCGAGGTTCGCGGAAAAGCACAGCCCCAAACGCAAAAAGCCGCGGAGATCCGCGGCTTTTTCGCATTCCGGTGGGTGCCGGAAAATTGGAGCGGGCGAAGGGATTCGAACCCTCGACCCTAACCTTGGCAAGCGACAAATGAAAACGTCAATCTGAGATTGTGCAATACAGCCTAATTCCGCAGTGTCGCGCAGAGTGCGATAGAGTTCAATCGGGGAGCGACGTGACAGGGCTGAAGTCTCGCGAACCGAGGCGAACTCCGAGGGAATCTCGAGCGGTGACCCGGTGATGACCCGCCGCTTCAATCAGCTGTCGGCAACAGCGAGCCTGACCGGCGGCTTTCGCGCCGGCACGGCATCTCCGAGCCAAATACCCGCACATGGCAATGACCTATCGCCTCTCGGCAGGCGTTGACAATATTGTCGTACGCATTAAATGTGTTGGTGAAAGGCATACACATATGATGAGTGCGAAAAAGAAATATAGCGAGCTTGGCGCTTACATTGCGCAGCGCCGACTCGAGGTTGGGATCGATACTCAGGCTGAATTGGCACGGCGACTTGGCAGTGCACAACAAACTGTCAGTCGCTGGGAAGCCGGTACGTCGCGCCCGCAGACTGGCCAGATTGAGACGTTGGCCGCCGCGCTGGGCGCGGACGCAGAAGAGTTGCGGGGGTTGGCAGGATATCTCGCCGGCCCAGTTTCCACACCGTTGACTCGCCTTCCGAACCTATCTTTCGACCAGCCATTCCCCTTGGACGGGATGGACCCCACCAGCTTTGAGCGGCTCGTCGCTGATCTCGTGCAGGCGCGCAACGCTGACGCCCGAGTGCATCGGGCCGGTGGGAGCGGCCACACTCAGGATGGGATCGATATTGAGGCGCAGTGGGATAACGGGCGACGTCACACTTTCCAGTGCAAGCGCGTCGCTGAGTTTGGCCCTGCCAAGGTTGAGAGGGCTGTTGCCGCGGATACGACGCTGGCCGACCGGAAGTTCCTTGTTCTCAGCAGGGTTGCCAGTCCGCAGGCTCGCGCCGCTATTTCCAAGCATCCGAAATGGGAACTTTGGGACAGCGACGACATAGCGCGGATGCTGCGTGCACTGCCGCCGGAGGAACTCCGCCGCCTCGTCCGAATCTACTTTGCCGGACAGGAGATGCAGCTTCTCGGCAGTACGATGGAGTCGCCTTGGCAGAAGCCAGAAGAGTTCTTTGCGCCCTTCGCGCGGGCCGACGGGCTCTTTACCCACGCCTGGCAGTTGGTCGGGCGCGGATCACTCATCACGGATGTCGTCGCGCGGCTGGATGACCAGATCACCCGCGTGATCGTCATGACCGGATCGGGCGGCAGTGGCAAGTCGCGCCTGCTCAAGGAAATTCTAGAGCAGTACGCCTCTGCGCATCCCGCCGTGACGGTCCGTATAGGCCTGGCGACGCCGGAGATCACGCCATCTTCCCTTGACGACCTTCGCCGGGGGCCGCAACTGCTGGTCGTCGACGATGCGCACGATCGCGACGACCTCGCCGTGCTGTTCAGCTATGCGGCCACCCATCCCGAGCGGGTGAAACTGTTGATTGTGGCGCGGACCTATGGGTTCGACCACATCAAGGCTCAGGCGGCGAGTTTTTCCTTTGCCGGGCCAGGCTTCGCGAGGTTTTCGGTTGAGCCGCTGACCAAGGAGGACACCGAGAGCCTGGCCGAGCAGGTGCTCAGGTCTCGTGGTGCGCCTTTGGAGCTTGCACCGCTGCTGGCCGAGTTCACCCGCGACTGCCCGCTCGCCACTGTCATTGGTGGTCACGTCGTTGCCGAGAACCAGATCCACCCCTTGCTGGCTCAGGGAGAGGAGGTGTTTCGCAGCGCGCTTTATGGCCGCTTCGAGGACGTTGTCGCCGGGCAGCTTGATGCCCATGAAGACCCCGAGCGCATCAGGAAGGTGATGGCCTTTGTGGCTCTCAGCCAGCCTATCGCCGAGGAGGACCGCAACCTGCTCGCCGCCATGGAGGCTATAGACGGCATCAAGGTGCACGATAGCCTCCGGATCCTGAACCTGCTGATCAAGGCGGGCATTCTGTTCAAGCGAGGCAGCCGCTACCGGCTTGCCCCCGACGTTCTGGGCGACTTTCTCATCGAGAGGCACTTCGAGGGTCCCGGGGGGCGTTCCAGCGGTCTCGCCGAAGAGTACTTCGATGCCCTGCCGGAAGAGTATATTGGGAACCTAATCCTCAACATGGGGCGGGTCGACTGGCGGCGAGCGGGGCAGTCCGGCGATGGTCCGCTGTTGGACGGCATTTTCGCCAGACTCAAGCCGCAATATGAGTATTCAGATCCTCACATTAAGGCTGTCACCGCCGTCGCCTATTACCAGCCGCGGCGCGCTCTGGAGTTCGCTGAACGCCTGATTCCGCTGGGGTCGTTCAACTCGCAACTCGCCGATATCCCCAAATATACAGCGTTCTCGGATACCTATCTGAAGCGCTCGCTTGACTGCCTCTGGGCCTTGGCCATCATGGACAGTCGCGACACGAATCCTCACACGGGCCACCCCGTACGTATCCTCACAGGCTTGGCCAACCCGCAGCTGAATAAACCGTTGTCAGTCAACGAAACCGTCCTGGACTTTTGCATCGACCTCGCCGTCGACGCAGCGAACTGGTCGGGGCGTTACACACCCTTTGACATTATCGAAGGCCTTCTCGCCACCGAAGGGCACACAAACACTTACGCCCACCATGCGATCACGTTCCACCCATTTCTTATTCCTCCCGATTGGGTCGCCGGCCTACGGGCGAGGACGATAGACTTCCTTCTGACGTGTCTTACATCGCCGAATATCAGGAAGGCGGTGGCGGCGGCCAGGACGCTTGGCACAGCGCTCCGGCGCCCGCTCGGGATGTTCGGGAACAGCGTCCCCGAAGCTGTCACGCGCGCTTGGCATGCGGAATTTGCGGTAACGCTCGACAAGATCGAGCGCCATGTACGATCGGTGGACCTCGATCCGCTTGTCCAAACGGAGATCAGCCGGACCGTATCGTGGCTCGCCATGCACGGTCCCGCCACGCTGAAATCTGCCGCGAAAGGGGCTCAGCGCGCGCTTCCGGCCTCGCTGAGCGCGCGAATGGACCAAGTGCTGACCGACGGTTACGGCATGGAAGATCGGCGCTGGGATCGGGTGAATCATCAAGAGCGCTGGAACAAGAGCATCAAGTCGCTGGCATCGGACATCCACAAGGCGTTCCCCGACAACGCCCGGCTTGTCTCTGAAATCGACAGTCGGCTTGATCGGGCTCACAAGGCAGATCCCGGCAGGAGTGCCACCCCTGAGGTCTTGATAGGTCAGCTAGTCAACGATGTGGATGGGTTTGCGGAGGCCGTTCTGGACGCCGTCTTCCAGCGTTCTTCCACCCATGTGGCGAGGTTCTCCGGCTACGCGCTTGCCCATGTCTTTAGGGGAGACAAATCGGAAGGCCGGCGCCGCATTCGCGAATTCATGACCTCGGATAGCCTCGACCTGAAGGTTGCAGTGAGCACGGCGTACGGCAATCTCCGCTACAGTGCCGACTGGTTCACCCCAGATGATGAAGCAACGCTCAAGGCGCTCCTCGCATCTGATGAGCCCGGCCTTGTCCTCAGCGCTGTCCGCGCCGTGCGGTCCGTCCTCGAGTGGAATCCTGGGCTCGCGGCCGATTTGGTGCGGGGAACGAACATCATTACCGGTGACATTGCCGACGAGGTCGCCACGCTGTTCGGGTTCGGCACGCCTTCCTTGACTGTCGAACAACTGACAGTAGAGGACGTCGTTGCGCTGCTGGCCAAGCTGAGGCCCTTGCCGGAGCTGGATGGGCATTGGCTTCAGAAGCTGCTGGCGGACCTGTCCGAACGTTTCGCCTGGCCCCTCGCTTCCTTCTTCATGGGACGTGTCGAGGATGCCGCGCAGCCGAGGGAGACCCGCATTCGTCCCTGCAACCACGGGCCGTGGGAGCACGAACCCTTGCGTTTTCGCCGTTCCCCAGAAGGCCCCGCGATCCTGCGGGCCTTCGTCGCATGGATGCAGGCGAACGCCGGTCGCAAGGACATGTTCTCGTACTACTCGCGCGAACTATTCGACGCCATGTTTGCACCGTTCGACGCCGAAATCGTCGGCTTCCTGGCGGAATGGCTGGCTACGGCAACGCCCCGTGACATCGAGCTTATTGCCGGTGTCCTGCGCGAGGCGCCCGTGGACTTCGTATTCAGGGAGGCACCGTTCGTCAGCCGTCTGCTTGAAAAGGCACGGCAGGCTGGCGGCAAGACCTACGACAAGGTTGAGGGAGCCCTCTACGGGTCCGCGATTTCTGGGTTGAAACACGGCACCGCTGGCCAGCCCTTTCCGGAGGACATCGCACTGCGCGATCAGGCGGAAGAGGCGCTCACCGGACTTTCCCGGTTTGCGCCATCTCGACCTCTTTACGAAGCCCTCAAGGCGCATGCGTCGTCGTCGATCGAGCGGGTCCTGCGGGAGGCAGAGGATGAAAATGAGTGATGCGGAGAGACCAGCGCGTTGGTCTTCTGGCGGAGGAGTCCACCCGTTCAAACGCCGTCTCCGATTCGTACAGCGCATGCCTTCATGCAGGGATGGCAGCCTAGGTGCCGTAGCTCGTTGCAACACTTGCGACAAGGCGCCGGCCAATCTACCCGCCATCCAAGTCAACGACGGGTGTCGTCATGGTGTTTTTCCATCGTTGGTCGATGCTGAATTCTGGCGCGAGGCGGACCCCTGACTCGCATTGGATTGGCCGCTATTGACTTGCGACAAATGTCGATTGCCTATCGGCCACCCTCGGTGCCGCCGTGCCATACCCTTCCTGGCATACCCAGTATTGCCACGCTTTTCTCATAGCAGGTTCGCAATGCGGACTTGCGCGTGATAAGCCGGCAAACAAATATTGGAGTCCCACCTCTTCTCTTAAAGCCCAGCTTCAAGAGTATCTTGCGCCTCGCAATCTGCCGGACTGGATGCCACGCGGTCGCCCTTCCCGGACGCCATACGTTCACCGCTAGTCGCGATTCCTGATATGTCCGTTTTACTAGGCCGGCCAGCTACGTGCCCGCGGGCTGGCGCGCGACGCGCTTTGGCCCTCCCATCTCGGCGCCCGCCGACGCGGTCTATCTCATACGCCCGTACCACGGCGCTTCCCACCGCCCTCCGTACCCTAACCGTCAGTCAGGGTGGGGTAGCTACGCGGGCGCGGGTGCGGCAGGCCCCTCCCTAGCCCCGGTCACCGATGGCCGGCTACCAGCTGGCGTCACCGCCATCACCAGCGTCACGGACCCCATGAAACGTGACGGCAGTGACGGTCGTGACGGCACATGAGCTTCCCATGCGCCGCGGCTATATGGGGAGGGGTAGGCTGCCGGGCACAGTTTGGCTATCGGTAAGAAGCCGGGCACGGCACCAGGGACTCGCAGCATGACGGAGACCGATGAAGTACCCGACCACATTCCTCCGATGTCCGAGGAGGGGATCTGGGAAAAGCTAAGGCTGCGTTTCAGCCTGTTCTGCGATCTGGTCGGGTGGATGCAGGTGGAGACGAAGGAGCAGGCGGTCGGCGTGCGTACGGATAGCTTGGACGCCGATGGCAAGCCGATTTGGCAAGACAAGCTGCCGCTATGGTTCGATGAAGAGTTGGGAATGGAGGTTCCGGCCTGGGGCTACATTCCCTACATCGACGCGATTGACCAGGAAGAACTCGCGGCTCGCATTGCCGCCGCCGCTAGGCTGATCCCGGTACTGGAACAGCACTTCTCCCTCCAAGTCATTAGCCTGCGCTTCCTTGCAGATTGGGGCGAATTCTCGGCCGCGGCGGGTGTCGTGCAATTTGTCAATTGTCTAGATCGAAACGTGGGGCACGGTCGGTCGGCGAAGGCCGGCACCGATGTCTCCAGCCTGGAAGATCACGAACGCTGGTTCGCTCACTATTTCCTTCGAATATACCGTCGCGGCAAAATGGACGAATGCCGCGATGCGATGGAGCGCTTCATCAACGCGGTCGTCAAAGGCGAGGCGCCGGTCCCCTCGGACGAACGAGATTGGTTTAAGCGGTTCCTCAACGGCGAGAAGCAATCCGACCTCGATGATGATCTCTTGCCTCTGACAGGGCGATTTCGAGACGAACTATCTGTGGTCGAAATGAAACGGTTGTTGGTGCGACCTACCGACGACCTCCGTTGGCTGGATCTGGATTTCCCCTACCCCTTAGCCCCCGGTTAGCTCCGCGTTACCGCTTCAGGCAAAAGGGCCTGGTCGATGGCCGTTGACACCCTTCAACCCCCACCGGGAATGGTGTCGATAATGACAAGACTTGGAATCAGTGAACCGGCTGGCGCCGAATTCCGCCCGCCTGTCGAAGCCCTTTTGACGATCGCTGAGGCCGCGGAAGCGCTCGGCATCCACGTCTGGGCACTGCGCCGCGCCGTGAAAGCGGGGATCATACCAGGGTATAGGCCGTTCAACGGTCGAACGCTGCTCCGCCTCTCGGAGATCCTCGTCGTCATCAACGCCTCCAAGATCGGGGGCTCCGATGAGTGAGATTGTTTTTGCTCTTGTTGCAGCGTTCTACTGGGCGGCCGGCCTTCGTATCATCCCGGTTCAACCAGGAACCAAGGAGCCGGCTAAGGACCTCAAGGGATGGCCTGGATACCTATCTGCGTTACCCAACGAGCATAAGCGGCAGGATTGGCTCCACAGATATGCCGACTATGGCGTCGGCTTGCTTCTGGGATCGGTGGCTTTTCCGGGTCATGTCCTGATCGCACTGGACGTCGACGACGACAGGCTCTTGAGCGTCGTATTGTCGTTCTTAGGCCTCAATCGAGCGGACCGGCGGGCAGCTCTGTCCGGTAAGAAGGGCAAGAAGGGTGCGACCTATTTCGTCGTCGTCCCCGAGGGGGCCGGGCTGAAGTCCATGGTACTCAAGGGGGCCGGCGGGCTCGGCAATATCGACGTTCTCGCGGCGGGGAAAATGACGGTGATGCCGCCATCGATCCATCCCAGTACCGGCAAGCCATACGGACTGCTTGGAACGCCGATTTACGAGGCAGATCCCGAGACATTGCCCCTGGTTTCACCCGAGAGACTCGAGTTTCTTCGGGTTGCTATTGGCTCCGAGCAGGCGATCGGCCTGATCGAGGGGAAAGCCACCCATGAAGCCGCTTTGTCGTTGGTCGCCCGGCTCGTTTCGGCGGGCACTGACGACGAGACGATCGAGGCCATAGTGCGAGGCCTTCTGCCCGAGGGTTACGAGGGCGATACGCTCGACGAACTGCCAGAGATGATTGAATCGGCCCGGGCCAAGGGTTTCGACAGCCCATCCTCGCCTCGGGACAGTCAGACAGCATTCCTTGTGGCGATAGCGACGGATGAGACGGTCGAGCTTTTCCGCGACAAGGATCATATCGCCTACGCGACCATCAGAGACGACGGCGGCATTCGCACCCTTCCCGTCCGTTCAAAGGCTTATTCGATATGGCTTCGGGCCAAGGCGTTCGCCATCAAAGGCAAGCCCATCGGGAGCGGTCCGCTCCACGAGGCCGTGGCCACGGTCGAGACCTTCGCCCTGGTGCAGGACACCGCAACGCGGGTATGGAGGCGGATCGGAGGAAGTCTGAAGGTCGTCGAGATCGATTCTGGAAGTCCAAGCGGGCGAACGGTGCGGATCGATGGGGACGGCTTCACCATTCCTAACGGCGCGGGGGAGCGCTTCGTGCGTGGCCAGGGTATGGCCGAGCTTGTTGCCCCGGTTCGCGGCGGCAAACTCGAAGAGCTTGCGGGACTTCTCCATCTCGAAGGGCCTCAGTTCGCTTTGTTTCGGGCATTCCTGATCAGTGCCCTGAAGCCCGAGGGGCCGTATTTCGCGCTGCTTGTCGAAGGCGAGCAGGGCTCTGGCAAGAGTTTCGTGTGCGAGGTGGTCAAGCGTATCGTTGATCCGAACACGGCGATGCGTCTTCGTTTGCCGGAGAAGGACCGCGACTTGATGATCCAGGCGAAGGAGTTCAGGCTTCTGAACTTCGACAATGCCTCGGGCATTAAGGCCGATATGTCGGACGCTCTTTGCATCTTGCTCACAGGGGGCGGGTTGGCTGTCCGTCAGCTCTATACCGACGGCGAGCTCGTCGTGCTTTCGAATTCGAGGCCGGTCATCTTGAACGGTATCGGCAGCTTCGCTCATCGGCCAGACCTCCTCGAACGGTCGATCCGCATCAAGTTGAAACCCATGCCAGAGGGCTTTCGTAAGACCGAAGCCGAGATGCTGGCGGAATTCGAGGAGATGCTTCCTCGCCTGCTGGGGGCGCTCTACGACGAGGTCGCGGAAGCGATACGCAATTACGACACCGTCGAGCCGCCGCGCCACCTGCGTATGGCCGATGCGGCAAAATGGATCGCGGCGGCCGAGGCCGACCGCGAAGCGGGCAGTGTCTCGATGATCGAGGCGATCTCCGAATCGCAGAAAGACCTGATGATCGAGCGCGTCAGCGATGACCCCCTTGTCATTAGGCTTCGCGCAATCACCGCCGGGAAAATCTTCGAAGGCTACGTTGGCGAATTGTTCGAGCGTCTGGACGTCGAGAACAACCGGAATCTTCCGGCCTCGCCCTCCCGCCTCTCCAGTCAGCTCGACCGTCTCAGGCCCTCAATGAAGTTCGTGGGCATCGACGTCGAGTTTCTCCCGAGGGACCGAGGGGGTCGGCGTATCCGGATCACGTCAGATCCATCCATCACTGGTAAATCGATCCCCCTGTTTTGACGTGACGCTGCTGACTGCGGTGATGGCGCTTGCGTCGTCGCCGCCTTCATCGCTGAGGGAGGGGGTACTCCTACTCCATGCGCCGCGCGGCCTGCCCGCCGGGCGTCATCACCGCCAGCACACCGTCACATTGCGCAATTCTCGCCGTCGCGATCCATACCTCCGCGACCGATGATTCCGAATGTATTCGAGGCCCGGTGCGACGCGGATCGGATGGATATTCCATGGTCTAGGTTACACATCCGGTCACAATCTCGATGTTGTTCGAGCCGTTTCGAGCATCGCGGCGATTAATTGTGCGGGTTACTTCGGCGTGTTTCGGTTTTCGTGTCTTTCATTGTTCTGGACTGCATCATGATCCCGTCCGTTTCGATCACCACGACCACACGCCGCCGCAAGATGACGCATGGCAATGTCGTGGAATATCGCCAGTTCTACGTGAACTATCGTGATCCGCATTCCGGCAGGCGCGTGCGCAAGGCCTTCGACACCAAGAAGGCCGCCGAGGCCTATCGGGCGACGCTGCTCACAAAGCTGGCCGATGGGTCGTATGTTGATGAGAAGACCGTGCCGACCGTCGCGGAGGCCGTCGCGCATTGGCTGGCCAACAAAGAAGGTGCGGTCAAGGCGTCGACGCTGGAAGGCTATAAGGCGGTCTGTAAGGCGATCCGCGGGCCGTTGCTTGTCGGCTCGGTGCGAGAGCGTTCCGACTACGCCATATCGGGCGTCCCGCCGAAAGGCGCCAGGTTCATCAAGCTGCTCGGCGACACGAAGCTGACCGATTTGTCGACGGCGGCGATCCGGGTGTGGCATCGCACCGTGGCAGAGCAATGCGGCGGCTATACCGCCAATCGGGCGAAGAGCCACCTCAAGGCCGTCCTGGCGCTCGCCGAGGAGGACTTCGGGGTACGGGCGCCGTCCATGCCCACCGGTCTCGGCCGCAAGCGCCAGAAGGTGCGCAAGACCATCCTTACGCAGGACGATATCCGCATCCTCGTGGCGGCGGCGCAGGCCGATCCCGAGCACGGCCTCTATTATGCCTTTCCCTTTCTCGCCGGCACGCGGCCGTCCGAGCAACTGGGCCTGCTCTGGTCCGAGGTCGACTTCGACCGCAATGCCCTCACCATCCGCCGCATCCAGGAGCTGGACGGCTCGTTGACGGAGATGACGAAGACCGAGGCCGGCACGCGCGAGATCCCCATGGGGGCGATCCTGCGGGCGATGCTGCTCGAATGGCGCGTCCGATGCCCGAGGAAGGGCAAGGAGCTCTATCGCGTCTTCCCAGGGCCTGGCCGCCTGCAGCCCTGGCCCAAGCCGCGCATCGGCGGCGGCGGGGCCTTGCTCTATCAGAATTTCCGTCGGCGCTATTGGGAGCCCGCCTTCGAGCGGCTCGGCATCCCCTATGTCACGCCGCATTCGGCCCGCCACGCCTTTATCTCGACGCTGCAGGCCGAGGGCATCGAGGTCGGCCTCGTTGCCAAGCTCGCCGGCCATTCCAATCCGTCCGTGACGCTGACGCACTACACCTAGGCTGTTCGCGGCGGCGAGGCGGCAGTCGCTGCCCTCGATCGCGCCTTCTCGGCGCGGTAGCCGGCCTGCCCGCATCGCCTGGATCGGCCAATGCGGCAGCCCGCCGCATATCGTCCAACCCTCTGATATCACGCGATAAATTGCGCCGCGCCGTCCGCCATGTTTCAATTTTATTGAACCGGAACAATGGGATTGCCCACATGACCGACCTGCTCGACACGCAATCGACCCCCGCTGCGACGCCCGCCTATCTCGCCGTCGAGGATATCGCCACGGGCACCACGATCCTGATGACATTGGAGCAGGCCGAGGCGCTCACCGAGATCGATCGACATGAGATCGAATGGGCGCTGGAGGAATATGGCCTCTGCGAGTCCATTGATCATGTCATCCGCGACAGCCGGCCGAGCGTCGAGATCATCGCCGCCGCCTGAGCGCCACTCCCGGCAGCAGGGACGGGCGCCCGCCCTGCCCGGTAGGCACATAGCTGCCGCACCCGCCGCGGCAGCGCGCGTACGGTTCCCGGCCAGCCGCCGCGCCTGCCGCCGCTGCTGCATGCAGCGCCCCCGGCGCTGCACTTAATTCCTCCCCCCTTGTTCTTGTCGCTGTCAGTGTCCGGGGGACCCGGAAGTCCATCGGGCCTATTCCGGGGAGCTCTACAGACCCCAGAGACGCTCCGGGCCATTAGGACCGCTTTGTCGCTCGCTTGCGGCTTGGTTTCGGTGCATCGACACCGGCGGCATGGAAATCGGCAAACAGCATGGGAATTTCGACGCCGAGCGCCTGCGCGACGTGCCATAGCGTGACGACCGTAGGATTGCGCTCACCGCGCTCAAGCCCGCTCACATAGGCTCTGTCCACGCCCATTCGTTCGGCGACGGCCTCCTGAGACAGGTCGGCGGCCAGACGAAAACGCTTGATGTTTGTCCCGATGGCACGCCGCACGTCCATGCGGCATCAGGACAAAATTGTGCAGTTTAATGCGACGCACTATAATGCACGTTATCGCTGTCGGAGCTTACCAGGGGGTGTACGATGGAATTTCCGGTGCCGTGGACGTGGGAGGGAATGTGGCAACTCGGAACCATAGCTCTCCAGCTATCCATGATCGCTCTCGTCGTCGCGATTGTTCTGCTTGCGGCGTATCTGCTCATCGCCATCCCGCTCTATTATGAGCCTAACTACCAGAAACGCCCTGAGCGGCTTCTCGCCGAGCAATCAAAGCGAGAGGAAGAGCTTGAGTGGCGTGGGGACGTAAGAAAATCTCTTCAGGATATCTCCCAGAATTTGCGAAGAGGGTAGAAGATTCGGATACGAATCAGGTCCCTGGCCGTTTTGCGATAAATTTGATGCAAGCCCAACGCCGTTTCCCCACCGGGTGATGCGGGTTCGGCAGCGTCGTCGCATGTAGCGATTTCCATTTGGCCGCAATCTGTGAACGGCCATTCTGATCAGGCTCATCACCGACCCTCCCGATCGTTGCCATTTGACCGCGATCTCTGAGCGGCTATTCTTGTCGGCCACATCCCCTGCATCGACGACGTGTTGCCGTTTGACCGCGATCTCTGAGCGGCTATTCTGACGCTTCGGAACGTCTATGGCGCGCGACAGTTGCCGTTTGACCGCGATCTCTGAGCGGCTATTCTGCGAGGCAGCACTGGTCGGCCGCGACGGCGTTGTCGTTTGACCGCGATCTCTGAGCGGCTATTCTCGGCGCCGTCTTCCATGGCGGCAGGAGAAGGTTGCCGTTTGACCGCGATCTCTGAGCGGCTATTCTGGAACGCGATCGTCGGCGACAGGCCGAGGCGTTGCCGTTTGACCGCGATCTCTGAGCGGCTATTCTCGCTGCGAAATAGCCTTGACCCGGACGCGGTTGCCGTTTGACCGCGATCTCTGAGCGGCTATTCTTTGACGGGGCCTGTGGTGGCGCGGCTGCAGGTTGCCGTTTGACCGCGATCTCTGAGCGGCTATTCTCGACATTACGCTCGGGTCGGTGCTCACGCCGTTGCCGTTTGACCGCGATCTCTGAGCGGCTATTCTCAAGCGCCAGGACGGCCTCATAGACGCGAAGTTGCCGTTTGACCGCGATCTCTGAGCGGCTATTCTCGCCGCCTTCTATGGCTCCGGCGCCGTAATGTTGCCGTTTGACCGCGATCTCTGAGCGGCTATTCTCCTTGCGTAGCGTCATCGTCGCGCCTCTTGGTTGCCGTTTGACCGCGATCTCTGAGCGGCTATTCTCGAGCTTGAGCGTCGCGACGCCCGTCGCCAGTTGCCGTTTGACCGCGATCTCTGAGCGGCTATTCTTGAAACGCCCCTTCGGCAGCGCGAACTCGAGTTGCCGTTTGACCGCGATCTCTGAGCGGCTATTCTTGCCAATGGCATCACGACGTGGTCAAGCAAGTTGCCGTTTGACCGCGATCTCTGAGCGGCTATTCTCGCCCGGCGCGATCCAACTCCCCATGCCGGGTTGCCGTTTGACCGCGATCTCTGAGCGGCTATTCTAATCCGCGGTCGCGGTCAACAAGCTGATCAGTTGCCGTTTGACCGCGATCTCTGAGCGGCTATTCTAACGCTGGTTTGCGGCGTGTTCGTAAAGCTGTTGCCGTTTGACCGCGATCTCTGAGCGGCTATTCTGGAACGGCGCGCTGGATCAACGTCAAGAAGGTTGCCGTTTGACCGCGATCTCTGAGCGGCTATTCTCGATCGGCGGCTATCCCTTTGGAAACAAACGGGATAGCCACTCTTTCCTGCGATAGAACGGATGACGTCAAGTCAGAACAGGGCCAGCTGGTCCGGGTTTTTCTTTGCCCGTTTGCGGCGCTGGCCCGAATAGCGGACGATGTTTTCATACTGGCGGTCCGTGAAAGTGAGGATGTGGATCTCGCCGCGCGCCGGCAGGTTCGCCTCGATCCGGCGCGTGTAGGTCTCGAACTGCTCCTTGCCGTTGCAGAAACGAGCATACACGGAAAATTGGCTCTTTTCGAAGCCCTGGTCCAGGAGGAATTCGCGAAACTTGTTGGCGGCGCGAGCCTGTTCCTTGGTTTCGACGGGCAGGTCGAACATCACGAAGATCCACATGAGACGATACCCGCTGAGTTGCGTCGGCCCAGTCATGACAGCAGCGTTTTGAGCCCGGCAAGTTCGAGCGGCGAAGGCGGACGCGGCAGCGCGACCGAGGCGGCATCGCCGCTCTCGAACGCCGCAGCGAGGGATTGCGCCGCCCGGATCGCGGCCCCCGAAACAGTGGTTGTCCCATCGCCGCCGGGCAGGTCGACAGCCGTCAGGGCCGCGAAGGCCCGCTTGGTCTCGCTCGTCACGCCGTCATGGCCCGCCGCAACGAGCCGCAGCGCCAGGGCATCGACGAGCGGGCGGAACGGCTCGACGAGATCGTCGGCCAGCGCGAAGGCGTTGCCGCGATTGGCGTGATGTACGCCGATCGAGGGATGCAGTCCGGCCGCGACGATCGAGCGGGCGCAGAGCGAACGCAGGATCGTGTAGCCATAGTTCAGCATCGCGTTCATGCCCTCGGCGTCGCGATCGCGGCGGAAGTCCGCGCCCATCAGCAGCGGCCAGTAGCGGCGCGCCGCCTGCGCCTCGACATTCTCGGGATCACCCGAGCCGACCTTGCGCGCAAGCAGATCGAATGCCGTCGGCGCGTGTCCGTTCGCCTCCAGAACCGCCGCCTGCCAGCGGATCTTTGCGACGACGATGCGGCGCCAGAGCTGCTTGGCGAGCGGCCGGCCGGCCTCCCATTGCGCCCGCATCCGGGCGTTCTGGGCATGGTGTCCGTCGAGCGGCAGACAGACAGCGACGGGCGCGTGGTTGGATCCGCACAACACCATCGGCGCGCCGCGCTCGGCGAGCGCGACGACGAGATTGGTCGTCCAGGTGACGCCATGCGCATGGACGATGACCGCGGCCACATCGTCGAGCGCGATGCGGCCGACCTCCTGCCGCTCCTCGGAGACGACGAGGAAGCCGCGATAGGCGGAGAGATGGCGATTGTCGGTCGCGATGTCGACGATCCGCTCCATGGCGCCGCGCCCTATGCCGCATCCGGCTTCGGCCGCGTCCGCCGGACTTTCTTGCGCGCCGGGAAGCCGGGATCGGCGATCCGGCCGATCTCGTCGACGCGGACCTGGCGGGCACGGACTTTCTTCAGCCCGCCGGCCGTCGGCCCGATGTATTTGAACGGATCCGTGTCATTGGGCAGCGCGTCGCGCCGCTTCAGATCCCCCGCCTCGTTCGGCTCGGCCAGCGTAATCTGGCCGTTCTGGCCGAACTTGACCACCCGCATCAGGCGGCGGCCAGCGCCGTCCGGCTCGATCGCGAGCAGATCGTTCTGGTGCAGGCTGAGCACCTTCTTCGCCGTCGGGCAGCCGGCGCGCAGTTTGGACACCCAGCCAGGCTGGTGCGCGTCGAACATGGAGACGACTTCGGCCTGCCATTTCCCGTCGGGCAGCTCCCAGACGTCGTAGCGATAGTTGGAATCGCCCTTGTAGCCCTTGTAGGCGCGCCCCTTCCGGTCATGGATCGGGATCACGGCGAGCGGCTCGACCACCCGGACGCGGCGAAGGCCTCGGAAGGGAAGCGCGCCCCTCTCCGGGAAGTCGCGCAGCGCCTGCTCGAACGCCTTGCCGTCCTTGCCCCGGGTAAAGGCGCGGAGCGCTGCCCGGAGCGCGGCATCGCGGACGCCCCGGCTCGCATCGTCGGTTAGATGGTCCGGTTTGAGCCCGGTGATCGGCAGGCGCCGCACGACGATACCGTTGCCCTTGGCGTCCGTTTCGCCGGTCAGGCCATAGGCGGTGTCGTTGTGCAGCCGGCCGGCCGTCTGGTCGTGTCCCTTGGGAAGCCCCTTCTTCGAGGCGGTGCCGTGATTGACGCGGTGGCTGGCGGTGATGCCGTTCACCACGCGGCGCAGTTCCTCGCGAAATCCCTCCCAGGGTTCGGGAATGTGGATGCGCTCGCGCCCCTCCTGGCCCTCGAGGGCAGAGGCGCGGGCGATCGCCTGCAGCATGGAGCGGTCGACGATGGCGATCACGGCCGCATCGATCGCATGATGGCGATGATCGAGCCTGTTCTTGGGCTGGTCCGGCGCGGCGTAATTGTGGTCGGGCAGGAGTTCGTTGAGCCCGAGCTTTCGCCGCACCATCTCGGTCAGACGGCCAGGCGACACCCAGACATGGCTCGAACCCTCGCCGCGCCCGGGATAGAGCGCGGAGAGATATTCGCGCGCCAGGCGGGCGAGATGCTGCGTGTCGGTGAGCTGGCGGGCGAGGAAGCCGCCTTCCTTGTCGAAACGCTGCATGGCATCAGGCTCGAAACGCCAGCGCTTGGCTTTCGGCAGCCGCGCGGCGCGGGCGGCGATCTCCTCCCAATCGGCCATGTGGCCGAAGGCCTCATAGGGCGAGCGCTTGCGCTTCGCCCGGTTCGCCGCGCGCAGGCAGACGATCTTGTTGCCGTTCGAATCGTCCAGCGTCGCCGTGAACGGCAGGATGTGGTCAACCTCGACGGAGCCGCTGAACAGCATGTCGATCGAAATCTGCGCGCCGGTATAGATGCAGCGCCGATCGAGCACATTGCCAGGATTGAGTTCTTCCCACAGCTTCAGCAGCGCACGATTGGCGCCGGTATCCGGCTTGCCGATCTCCTGCAGCTTCTTCGACCGCTCTTCGGCACGGCGGCGGTTCTTGTTGTTGTCGGCGTTGACCTTCGCCTTGTCCTCCTCGCTCATCTTCAGTTCGCGCGCGAGTTCGATCGCGATCTCGGCCGGCGGGCCATAGGCCGCGATCAGCCGGTTCACAGTGCGGCGCAACTGGTTGAGCCCGATATGGACGGTCGGGTTGGTCAGACGGCCGATCCGCATCTCCTCCGGGTCCGCCGGCTCGCCCGTCCCGGGAAGGAGGTGCCGCTCCAGGATCGCACCGTAATAGGGCAGCCGCTCCAGTGGATCGTCGGGCGGGAAGTCGCTGTGATGGCCGAGGCCTGCCCGCTCCACCGCCTCATTGTAGACGATGACCTTTCCATCGACGGTCGTCTCGCGCTCCAGCGCGGCGACCAGCCCCTCGCTCGCCGTCTTGCCGAAGCGTCCGAACCCCTCCGGCAGATGGATGCCGGCGACGGCCTTCGCATGTGCCGCGTCGAGACCGCAGCGCTCCGTGAGCCAGCGAAGGAGTTCGCCGGTATCCTCCGCGTCGCGCAGCTTCTCGACGACCGCCCATTGCTCATCGACGGTAAAGCCGATCCAGCGCGGGCCGAAGCGCTTCCTGTCGGCAAGTTGGGCCGTAATCTCGTCGCCCAGCATGTCCGGCCGGTTGTCGCTCTCCTTGTTGAAGCGCGCATCGGGATCGAGCTTCAGCAGCTTCCGCAGGCTCGCGAAGCTCACCTTCCGGCTGTCCCGCAGTTTCAGGAGCAGATGGTCGCGCTGCTCGGGCGTCAGCCGTTCGGCGACCTCGCCGGGCCGAACGATCATCAGCGCATTGACCTCCTCCAGCAGACGCCGGCGCTGGAACAGCGGATGCGCCTTGGGCAGGCGCTCTTCCTCGGGGCGCAGCGTGCATTTGCCGATCCGGGGCTCCTTGAGGGGCCGCTGGTGGAACACGATCTCGAAGAGACAGTCATGCACCGCATCGGTCAGGAGTGTCGGATGATACGCGGCCTGCGCCTCGAAGATCGCATCGAACTCCGCTTTGACGAGATGGCGGCCGGGATAGAAGTCATAGCCTCCGCCGCGCGCGCCCTCCTCCGTCTCGGGGCGGAGCCGGGTGCGCACGCTCGGGATATGGTTGTGCCGGCCGGGGCCGGCCCGCTCCAGCTCGGCCTTCCGGCGAAGATGCAGGAATTCGCCGAAGGTCCGCGCGCCGCTTTCGCCAATGGCGGCCTCCAGGCGATCGATTCCGGTCGCTATCTTGCCCGTCTCATCGCCATCGGCCCGGTCGGTCTTGCGGTTAGACTGGAATCCGCGGCGCTGGTTCAAATGGAAGAAGGCGCGGCCGATATGGAAGGGCGGCAGCGCCTCGTCGAGCGCCCGCGCACGAAGCGCATAGGGATCAAGGGCTTCCAGCGCCTTACGCTCCGTCGTATCGGGCGGAAGCAACCCGTCGAGCGTGAGGTGCTTCAGAAGCGCCTGCTGCCGCCGCTTGAAGCGATCCCCACGCCGCCGCATCGCCCGCGCCGCCCGCCGGTCAACCGCCAGCGAAGCCCCCGACTTCGGATCGCGGCCGTCTGCGAAGATGCGAGATCCAATCCCGAGAATACCGAATGGCTTGTTGTTCTCGCCCAGTTCAGTCGCGCACCATCCCAGCGAATTCGTGCCAAGGTCGATCCCCAATCGCCAGCGCATAATCGCCCCTCCCAGTGCAATCCAAGATAGAACGCTGGCTGACGTGAGCGAAAGTTTCAATGATCTTTTTGCTGACGAGCGGTTACCGGGTACTTGACCGCAAGCCATAATAGCTGAACATTAGCGTTCTCAGAGATCGCGGTCTGGCGGTTAACAAGCAGCCAGTCTGCACCAGATAAGGGCAGCGCTCCGGCGCTGCCTTTTTCGTCAAAGCTTAGTTATTGACGAACTCACGACCGCTGTCCGGAATGGCGAATATGTATCGCCCACGTCAAAGTCCGCTTTCACGATGAGCGGAGACCAGGGAAGTGGTCTGAGTTTTGACACGACGACCCCAGTCACTTGCCCTGCCAGACCAAGTGACCGAGCGGTGACCGCGGGTTACACGAGCGGTTGGAATCGCCGTCCAAATCCATCGATTTCGCCAAGCCCCAAAACGCAAAAAGCCGCGGAGATCCGCGGCTTTTTCGCATTCCGGTGGGTGCCGGAAAATTGGAGCGGGCGAAGGGATTCGAACCCTCGACCCTAACCTTGGCAAGGTTATGCTCTACCCCTGAGCTACACCCGCATCCGTGCCCGGCGCTGCCGGACGGCGCACCTTATGGCG
>Ga0182736_1001809_pt1 | contig 18771 bp, 20 predicted proteins | sample eDN5th30CKraftBY_FD_128882 | JGI IMG/M metagenome (GOLD analysis project Ga0182736, IMG submission 128882) | Enriched backyard soil microbial communities from Emeryville, California, USA - eDNA 5th pass 30_C Kraft BY (version 2) (version 2) | ecosystem: Environmental > Terrestrial > Soil >... | reverse complement strand
GCGGCGGGCGCGGCCGTGGCCGCCGCCAGCCTGCTGGGCCTGGACGCGGCCCGCAGCGCCGACGCGCTGGCGCTGGCCGTCACGCAGCCTTCCGGCCTGTGGCAGATCCGCCTGGATCCCTGCGACGCGAAGCCCTGGAGCATGGCGCGCGCCTCGCAGACGGGCGTGCAGGCGGCCCTGCTGGCCCAGGCCGGCATACGCGGCCCGGCCCGCGCCCTGGAGGGGGAAAAGGGCTTTTACACGGCAACCTGCCCGGACCCGCGGCCCGAGCGGATCGGCGCCGACCCCACCGCCCCCTGGAAAATCCACCAGACCACGTTCAAGCCCTGGGCCGCCTGCCGCCATGCCCATCCAGCCATCGACGCCGCGCTGGCGCTGCGCGACGCCTGGCGCGAACGGGACGGCTGGCGGGCGCTGCCCGCCGCCGACATCGCCGCGATCCGCGTGAACACCTACGGCGACGCAATCGCGTTCTGCGACCGAGCCCGGCCCGCCACGCCTCATGAGGCGCGCTTCAGCCTGCAGCACGCCGTCGCGGTCGCCCTGAACAAAGGCTGGCCCGAGGCCGGGGATTTTTCCGAGAGCGCGATCGCCGACACCGCGCATGCGCGCGTGCGCGCCCTGGTCCGCGCGGCGCCCTGCGAGCACTGCTCCGCGCGGTATCCGCGGCATTTCGGCGCGACGGTCACGGTGGTCCTCAAGAACGGCCGGGAACTGCGGCATCAGGTCCACGACGCGCTGGGCGATCCGGAGCGGCCAATGGCGCCCGGCCAGGTGCTGGACCTTGCCCGGCTCCTGATGACGTCGGCCGGCTGGACGCCGCAGCGTGCCAGGCGGCGGATGGAAGCGATCCTGTCGCTGGAAATGCTGCCGCGGCTCGGCGGCGACGATTTCAGCCCGGTGCCTTCGGCACGCCGTAGGCGTCGTGGATCAATCGGTCGATCGCCTCGTACATCAGGCGCAGGCGGTCGAAGCGGCCCGCATCTCGGGTGATGGGATCGGCGCTGTTGGCCATTTCGATGATGGGCAGCGCCACCAGCTCCACCGGTGTGTCGGGCTTGAGCTCGCCCGATTCCACCGCCTGCCTGACGCCCGCGGCCACGCTGCGCTGCAGGTCATGGGAATAGCGGGCCAGCGCCTCCCGCGCCGCGGGAGTGATCAAGGCGCTTTCGAGGCGCATGCGGGCGATCAGGCTCCAGGGGTTGCTGGTGTTGCCCTGGGGATTGCGCTTCAGGTAGCGCATCTCGTTGAACTGCATGCTGAGCCGAATCTTCTCGGACAGCGAGGACGCCGACAGCCAGATCTGGTCGAAATGCCCGATCGTGCGCTGGCAGTATTCGATGGTCACGTCCTCCACGAGCTCGTGCTTGTGGCGGTAGTGGTAATGGATGTTGCCCCGCGTGCAGTCGAGCGCCTGGGCGATCTGCTGGAAACGGAAGCCCGAGCTTCCGTGTTCGATCAGCATATCGGCGGCGACTTCCTTGATGCGTTCCTTCATCGGCACCTGGGCCTGGGTTTCTTTCACCGTACGGATACCTCCTGCGTGCGCGGCGCCCTCCTCGGCGCGGACTTGCCACATTCTAGGGCATACGATCCGCGCCGCCGGCGCTACGCGGCCGTCAACCCGCCATCGAGCACCAGGGTGCTGCCGGTGGCGAAGGAAGCATCGTCGCTGGCCAGGAACACGATGGCCCGCGCGACCTCTTCCGGGCTTCCCAGGCGGTTCATCGGCTGGCGCGCCGCCAGGGTGGCGCGCAAGGCCTCGGGATCCGCGCTGCGCGCATAGATCTCGCGGAAATACGGCGATTCGATGGTGCCGGGCGCCACGCAATTGATCCGGATCCCCTCCGTGGCGTGGTCCAGGGCCATCGCGCGCGTGAGCGCCGCCACCGCGCCCTTGGACGCGCAATAGGCGGCGCGCTCCCGCAGGCCCACCAGCGCGCCCGCGGAGGCGGTGTTCACGATCGCCCCCCCGCCCTGGCGCCGCATAATGGGAATCGCGTACTTGCAGCCGTGGAACACGCCGTCGACGTTGACGCGCATCAGCCTGGCCCAGTCGTCCTCGGCGGTGTCGACCACGTTGGCGGCGATGCCGTAGCCGGCATTGTTGACCAGCACGTCCAGCCGCCCATGACGCTGCGCGACGGCCTCTATCATTTGGCGCATGGCGGCCGCGTCGCCCACGTCCACCTCGCGCGCTTCGGCCGTGCCGCCCTGCGCGGCGATGTCCCGGGCCACGGCTTCGGCGGCCGGCGCCGCCCTGTCTGCGAGCACCACGATGGCGCCTTCGCGCGCCATCAGGCGCGCCGTGGCCTCGCCGATGCCGGAACCCGCGCCCGTCACGACCGCGATCTTGCCCTTCAAGCGTTGAGACATGGATCCTCCGTCAGCCTATGGTGAAAAACGCCAGATGGCGCCTTATGGTGGACAGCACGCTCTGGGCCACCAGCCAGGAAGTCTTGGGATTGGTGGGCGCGGGCGCGTTGACCAGCTGGATTTGCATGTCGCCCAGCGGGCTGTTGACGCGCACGGTGTGCTGGTTGCCGCGCGCCTGGGGATCGACGACCACCTCCACCCGCGTGCGCTCCATGCCGATGCCGGCCAGCGCCAGCGTGGCGGCCACGTTCAGGTTCTTGGGAAAGCGCAGCGCGGCTTCCCGCGCCGAGCCGCTGAACAGCACCCGGCTGGCATCCAGCGTTTCCGGATCGATGCCCAGGGCCGGCAGTTCGGCGCGCCACGCCGCCACCGGCTTGCGCGATTCGTAGACCACCTCCGCGTCGGCGCGGCCCGCGAGCGCCTGGAGGTAATCCAGGCCCGCCACCGCGCCGGCCGGCACGCGGATCCGGGCGCGGCCGCGCTCGGCGGCGGCAACCAGGCGGCTCAGCAGGCCGTCGTCGGCCAGCGCGCCGACCGAGCAGATCACCATGTCCAGGCCCGCCTCCAGGCAAGCCTCGGCGTACTGCTGGACGGCGGGCTGGCCGGCCATCTCGACCACCAGGTCGGGCCGCCAGGACAGCAGTTCGTCCAGCGAGGACAGCGGCGCGATCCGGCCGGCCCATTGGTCGGGCGCCGACGTGTCCGCCTTGTGGGTGAGCGCGGCCAGGGTGCAGGCCATGCCGGGATCCTCGGACAGGCCCGCGGCCACGTCCGAGGCGATGGCCCCAAGGCCGATGAATGCGATGCGATGCGTCATAGGGAATGCTGTCCAAACCAATCCGTGAGCGCCGCGGCATAGTCCGCGGTGCGCACGACAGGGAAAAAGTGGCCGCCGTCCAGCGCCTGCAGCGCCGCCCGGGGCAACGCCGCGGCCAGCGCCTGCTGCAGCGCGAACGGGACGATCTGGTCGTCGCGCGCGCCCAGCACCAGCGCCGGCGCCGCCAGGCGCGGCAGGTCGGCCCGGCGGTCGTAGGCCAGCAGCGCCGCGATGCGTTCGCGCACGACGGCGACGCGGGCGGCGGGCCAGTCTCCGGCCGGCGGCTGGATCGCCGCCGCGTTCTCGCGCAGCCACGGCGCGGGATAGGAGAGAAAGGCGCCGGTCTGCTCGTACAAGGCGGGCGAGGCATCCAGCAAGGCCAGGCGCATCGCGAAAAGCGCCTGCATATAGGCGTCGGGCCCGCCCCAGGTTCCGCCCAGCACCAGGCCCGCCGCGCGCTCAGGCGCCTGCAGCGCCATTTCCTGCACGATGCAGCCGCCGGTGGAATGGCCCACCAGGTGCGCGCGGCCGATGCCGCGCGCGTCCAGCACGGCCCAGGCGTCGCGGGCCAGTTGCGCGATATCGACCGGGGCCTCGCCCCGGGTCGAGGCCGCGACCCCGCGCTGGTCGAACACCACGCAGCGGCGCCGCGGCATGGCGGCCACGACGGGTCGCCAGAATCCGCCGGTGCCACCCAGTCCGCTGACCAGGAGCACCGGGTCGCCCTCGCCCGTCTCGCGCGCCGCCAGCCTGGCCCCGTCCGGCAGGGCCACGGTGAAGTCGGTCATGGCCGCCGCCTTACTTGGCGGCCCGGGCGGCTTCGATCTCGGCCAGGAACTGCTCGCCGCCGGGAGCCGCCTTGGCGATCTCGGGCCAGGCGCCGCGCGCCGCGGCGCGGAACGGCGCCTGGTCCGGGTACTGCACGTTCACGCCGCGCTGCTTGAGCACGTCGAACGCCTCGGCCAGCTTCTTGTCCTGGAACTGCACGGCCACCTTCATGGACTCGCGTCCCGCCTCGACCACCGCCGCGCGCACGTCCTCGGGCAGGCGGTCGTACTTGGCCTTGGAAATGATGAACAGGCTGGGCAGCTGGTGGACGGCGGTCGCCGAGTAGTACTTGATCACCTCGGCGAAGCCGTCGGCCACGGTCTGGTCGGGGCTCAGCTCGGCCGCGTCGACCACCCCGTTCTGCAGGCTCAGGAACAGTTCGGCGTAGGCGGTCGGCGTGGGCTGCGAGCCCAGCGCCCGGTAGGCCTCGACGAAGCCGGGGGACTGGATCACGCGGACTTTCAGGCCCTTCATCGCGTCCAGGTCCGGAATCGGCTTCATGGAGGCCAGGCTGCGCGCGTACACCGCGCCCCAGCCCAGGCCCACCATGCTGTACTTGGGCAGCACGCCCAGCAGGCGGTCGCCCACCGGGCCCTGCATGATGCGATTGGCTTCTTCATAGTCGTTGAACAGGTAAGGCAGCGACAGCACGCGGTATTCCTTCACCGTGTTCTCCAGCGAAGCCTGCGCGATGATCATCGCGTCGACCACGCCGGTGCGCGTGCCCTGCACCAGCTTGAGTTCACCGCCCAGGCCGCCCGACGGATAAAGCGTGACCTTGACCTTGTCGCCGACCTTCTGCTTCATGAGCTCGGCGAAGTGGAGGCCGGCGGCCTGGTACGAACTGGTGTCGCCCAGGGCATGGCCGATATTGATCTGGATGGGCTGCGCGGCGGCGCCCAGGGACACACCGGCCAGGGCCAGCGCGGCGAGCAGGGATTTGACGATGGTCATGATGCACTTCCTCTGGAACTTACGGGTTCAAAAAAAACGGGCGTAGAGCGACGGCCCATAGGTGATGATCATCAGGTCCAGCAACAGCACGGCCAGGAATACCGACAGGGGCCGCATCAGCCGCTCCATCGACACCTTGGCGATGCCGCAGACCAGGAAAAGATTCACGCCCACCGGCGGCGTCACCATGCCGACCGCCAGGTTGACGATCACGATCAGGCCGAAATGCACGGGGTCGATGCCCAGGCTGACCGCCACCGGCGCCAGCACCGGCGCCAGGATCAGGATCGCGGCGAAGGTCTCCATGAAGAGGCCGATCACCAGCAGGGCGATGTTCACCAGCAGCAGGAACACCAGCGGGTTGTCGGACACGCCGAGCAGGAGCTGGGCCACTTGTTGCGGCGCCTGGTACAGCGACAGCACGTAGGCAAACACCGACGCGAATCCCACGATCAGCAGCACGATGCCGGAGGTGACCGCGGACGACCAGAAGATCGCGGGCAGGTCCTTCCATTTGATTTCGCGGTAGATGAAGACGCTGACGATGAAGGTGTACGCGACCGCCACGACCGCGGCCTCGGTGGCGGTGAAGAAGCCGCCGTAGATGCCGCCCAGGATGATGACCGGCATCAGCAGCGACAGGCTGGCGTGGCGCAGCGAGCGCCAGACGTTGCCCGCCCATTGCCCCAGGCTGAACTTCTGGGATTCGCCGTAGTCATACAGGCGCGACATCACCATGATGGTAATGATCAGCGACAGGCCGATGAGCAGGCCCGCCGGGATGCCGGCCACGAACATGTCCGCGACCGACACGCCGGTCAGCATCGCATAGATGATCATGGGCACCGAAGGCGGCAGGATCACGCCCAGCTCGCCGCTGGACGCCACCACCGAAGCGGCGAACGGGCGCGGATAGCCGCGACGCTCCATTTCCGGGATCATCACCGAACCGATGGCCGCGGTGGTGGCGGACGACGATCCGCAGATGGTGGAAAAGAACATCGTGGTCAGCACCGCGGAGCCGCCCAACCCGCCCTTGACCCAACCGATCAGCGCCAGCCCCAGATCCATCAGGCGGCTGGCGATGCCGCCCGTCTGCATCAGGCGGCCGGCCAGCACGAAGAACGGCACCGCCATCAGGGCGAACGAGTCCATGGCCTCGAACATGGTCTGGGGCACCGCCAATAGCGGCACGTCGCGCGCCAGCAATGCCGGCAGCGGCGCGATCCCCAGGCTCAGCGCCACCGGAATACTGGCGGCGAACAACAGCAACAGCAATACGACGGCAGATAGCATGATTACTCCGCGGCATGGGCCTGGCCGGCGTGGCGGATATCGCCACGCTGCAACAGGCATTCGCCGATCAGCGTCAGGGTGTTGAGGAACATGAGGCCGAAGCCGAACGGCATCGCCAGGTAGACCCAGATCTTGGGCATGGACAGCACCGGGCTGGTCTCGATTTCGCCGAACTCGACGAACTCCATGCCCAGCGCGATCATGAGCACGAAGAACGCCAGGCAGCCGAGCAGCGCGGCATAACGAAGCAGGCGGCCCAGCACCGGCGGCAGGCGCGTCACCACCAGTTCCAGCGCGATGAGCTGCGCATGGCGGCAGGCCACGCCGGCGCCCAGGAAGATGATCCAGATCATCAGGTAGCGGGCCACCTCCTCGGTCCAGGGCGCGGCCATGTTCCATCCCAGGCCGGTCAGCAGGAAGCGCACGGCCACCTGCCATATCGTGCATAAAGTCATGCCCAGCATCATGGCCGCAAGCAGCCAGCACACCAGGCGGTTCAAGCCGTCGACGGCGGCGATAAGTCTCATGGTTTTTCCCCTGTGTAATCCCTTAGCGCCACGCGCACGCCGGCGATCGCCCGGTCGCGCCATTGCCGCCTGGCCTCCAGCCCCGCCAGCGGCAGCGCCTGCCGCAAGGCCTGGTCCAGGACCGTGATCAGTTCCTCGTCCACGGGCGCCGGCAGGCCCTGCTCGGCGGCCATGCCGTTGAAGATGTGGCCGTAGCGCCGCAGATAATCGGCGATGCCGCCCGGGGCGTTCAGGTCCACGCCTTCGAGCGGGCCCAGCGTCGCCCAGCGCAGGCCGAGTCCCTGGCTGATCAGCGCGTCGGCGTCTGCCGGCGAGATCACGCCGCCGGCGATCATGCGGAACATCTCCATCAGCAAGGCGCCCTGCAGCCGGTTCAGCACGAACCCCGGAATCTCTTTATTGATGCGCACCGGGTGCTGCCCCAGCTCCCGCATGAAAGCCTCGGCCCGGGCCGCGACGTCCGGCTCGGTCCAGGGAGCGGAAGACATCTCGACCACCGGCGACAGATGCGGCGGGGTCATGGGGTGCGCCACCAGGCAGCGTCCCCGCCCGGGCAGGCCGGCGGTGAACTGGCTGGCGCCGTAGGTGGAGGTGGAACTGGCCAGCACGGCATGCGGCGGCGCCAGCGCGTCCAGGTCGGCGAACAGGCTGCGCTTGAGCTCCAGGTCTTCCGATACGGCTTCCTGCAAGTAGTCGGCCTGGGGAACCGCCCGGGCCAGGTCGTCGGTCGCGCCGATGCGCGCGGCGACGCTGGCCGGCGTATCGGTCTCGCGCAGCAGGCCCGCGCTGTGCTCCAGCATCCGGACAAGGCGCGCGGGCAGATCCGCCACACTGGCGGGGTCCCGCTCCACGACGGTGACGCGCAAGCCGGCGCGCGCGAACACGATGGCCCAGGAGGCGCCAATGATGCCTCCCCCCACAACGACTGCATGCTTCATGGTGTGCTGCTCAGCGGATCGGAGAAAACGAAACCGGCTTCAGGATCCGGGTCTGCTGGATGTCGATCAGGTCGGTGACCCGGTCCAGGTAAGACTGCCATTCGGGATCGGCCAGCATGCGCGTGCGCGCGGCATCGCGTTCGTCCAGGCTGTCGTAGGCCCACCAGGCCACCACGTGGTTCAGTTCGCCGATCTCCGTCATGAAATAGCCCAGGAACTTGCCCAGGTATTTTTTCTGCAGCCCGAGGCCGTATTGCTCATAGGTCGACACAAACAGGCCGGCCTTGCCGGGCTTGATGCGGTAATCGCGTTCTTCGATAAACACTGGGGACATCCGTTGCAGGAAAAGGGGAACTGGCCGCGGCTCAGGACTTCGCGGTCCAGCCGAATACCGTATTGGCTTCGATGCGCTCGATATCGTCCGGCCTCGGGAAAGGCGCGGGAGCCGATTCGCCCGGCGCGCGCGGCCGGCCGATCTGGCGGAAGAAATCGTCCAGGCCGCCGGGCATCAGCATCCAGAAAAAAGTCAGCGGCTGTGCGCCGTCATTGAGAAAGCGGTGTTTGCGCTGCTTGCCCAGGAACAGGCAGGTGCCGGGCGCCATCGCATATTCGGTGCCGTCCACGACCGCCACGCCGCGGCCTTCGGTGACGTAGATCACCTCTTCGCGATCGTCATGGAAGTGCTCGCGCACGTGGCAGCCAGGCGCCACCGTCTGCGTGCCGGCGCTGAAATCCATCGAGGCGCCGGTATTGGCGCGATTGAGCAGCGTGCGCACGAAACCGTTGGCCGGCACCGGCTGCCAATAGCTGTCGCCCTCGTCCGGGCCGATCACCACGGCTACGCCGGGCTGATGTTCAGAAACCATCTCGCACTCCGCAATTTACTGACATGACAGTCAGTATAGGGGCGCGTAAAAAACTTCACATACTAGGGAATTCCCTCAAGAAAACTGACATAGTTGTCAGTACTCATGTTGATGCCCGTGCCCCGAAGGCCAGGCGAAGGCCTGCCGCCCAGGAAGGCTGGCGGGCCGTGGCGAGCTGCGCGGCCGGCTCCGGCTTCAGCGCCAGACCGCCTCCCTGCGGTTTACCAGGCGACGTACTGGACGGCTTTTTTCCGATATTCCGGATATCGGCCCGCGCGGCGGAAAACGTATTCGATTGCGTGGAAAACGTGGCAGTCGGGCATGGCACGGCAGAACGCTGCCAATACCCCGAAAGCACCGCCAAATCGTCGACTGCCAGACCGTCGGATAAATGGTTTTTCTTCTTTCCGATTGCCTGACACGCGGATAACGGCGAATAAGCCGGCCGTCCGAATTGAAAACAGCACTCCGGCTTTAAATCCGTCCGAGTTATCAACAATATAAGACCAAATGAGTCAATAAATTGCTCACGTTTTGATATTGTGATTAAATGTGAGCAAAATACTAAATAAGTTCACTTTTAATAACATATAGTATCATTTGCGGAGAAGCGATGAAGTGGGCAGCAGTTGCAGGTTTGGCTTTGGTGCTGGCAGGTTGCGCCAACCCCCAGGCGCGAAAGGACTTTTCACGGGATCTGGCGGCGGGGAATCTCCCGGCGGCCACCAGTAGCGCGGTACTCGCCGCGGGCCCCCAGGATGCGCCGCCCACCGACCTGCCCTGGGCCCTGGAAGCCGGCGCGCTTCTGCGCCAAAGCGGCCTGTCGGAGCGGTCCACGAAGATGCTGGACGGCGCCGAAGACCTCATGAAGGACGACGACACGCGCAACCTCGCCGCCAGCGCCGGCAATCACGCCCTGTCGCTCGTGGCCAACGACAACGTCCTGCCCTATGCGCCGACCGTATACGACACGGTCATGCTCAATACCTACAAGGCGCTGAACTTCTGGCAGCTGGGCGACCATGCCAATGCCCGCGTCGAATGGAACCGCAGCGACGACCGTCAGCGCCGCGCCGCCGAGCACTTCGAGTCCGAAATCGCCAAGCAGCGCGATGAAGTGAAATCCGACGAAAACGCCGATCTGGTCAACCGCAGCCTGTCCAGCACGGACGAGGCCTTGCTCAAGGCCGGCGTCGACCTGTCGCAGTGGGCGCCCTACGCCGGCTACGTGAACCCGGCCGCCGTTTATCTCCACGGCCTCTACTTCCTCTTCAACGGCGAAGGGCAGGCGGACGCCGACAAGGCGCGCAGCAGCCTGGAACGCGCCTACGCGCTGACCAAGAACACGCAGGTCAAGATCGACCTGGCCGCCGCCCAGCGCAAGGCCGGCAAGATCAAGCCCTCGGTCTGGGTCGTGTTCGAGAACGGCACCGCGGCGTACAAGGAACAACTGCGCATCGACCTGCCGCTGTTCCTGGTGAGCGGCAACGTGAAATACACCGGCATCGCGCTGCCGGTGATGCGCGACGGCGTGCCCGCCTATCCGTTCCTGACCGTCGGCCGCCAGCAGACCCAGATGCTGGCCGACATGGACACCATCATCCGCGGCGAATTCAAAACGCGCTTCAACGCGATCCTCATCAAGGAAATCGTGCGCGCCACGGCCAAGACCGTGCTGCAGAAGCAGCTGAACGACTCCAGCCCCCTGCTGGGCACGCTGGCCGCGGTGGCACAGGCCGCTTCGACGCAGGCCGACCTGCGCTCGTGGTCGACGCTGCCGCACAACTTCCAGCTGATGAACGTGCCTTATCCCCAGTCGAACCAGCTGACGCTGGGCTTCCCCGGCCATGAAAGCATCGTGGTCGACCTGCCCCAGGAAAAGCGCCCCGTCGTCGTGTACGTGCGCGCGCTGAACGCCGCGACGCCGCCGCGGGTCGACATCCTCGCTTCCAAATAACGATCTACAAGGAACACCCATGAGCGTGAAGCTTTCTCTTTCCGCCGCCCTGCTGGCGGCGACGCTGGCCGGCTGCGCCACCACCACCCAGTACGTCGACCAGAAGACCGACAAGGTCGCGGTGATGGGCCTGGACTACAAGGATTTCGAGTCCGCCGCCAACAAGATGGTCAACGACATGCTGAACTCGCCGTTGATGGTGCACCCGAAGGCCGCCCAGGGCGGACGCTTCGTGATCGCGATGTCCAACATCACCAACGACACGGCGCAGCGCATCGACACCGACCAGCTGACCAAGAAGATCCGCGTGAGCCTGCTCAACTCGGGCCGTTTCGTCATTACCACCGCGGTCGGCCTGAACGGCCCCGAGGACGCGATGACCGCCAAGTCGCGCGCGCTGAAGGGCTCGAAGATGGTGAACCAGGCCACCGTGAAGAAGGACGGCCGCGTGATTGCGCCGGACTTCTCCCTGTCCGGCAAGATCATGCAGCGTAACAACCGCGTCGACAGCCGCACCCAGCAGGTCGACTACTACTTCCAGCTGACGCTCACCAACCTGGACAACGGGCTGGCGTACTGGGAAGGCGAAGAAGCCATCATCAAGCGCGGCGACAACCGCACCGTGACCTGGTAAGGGTCGCGGACGAACAGACCGCCTGCTTGCCGCAGGCGGTCTTTTTTTCGAGAGCAGATTCATGATGAAGAAATGGATGTTGGGCGCGGCGCTCTTCTGCGCCGCCCAGATGGCGCACGCCGAAGACGTCACGGTCCCGGCGGTCGGCTACGGCGATACGTTCGAACAGGCCGTCGAATCGGCCCTGGGCAACGCCATCAAGCAGGTGAACGGCGCCGCCGTGGCAACGCGTTCCGCCAGCCCCAAGGCCTATGTGCAGGTCAAGCAGGATGCCGAGGGCCAGGCGTCCGCCGAGCTGAACGCCAAGCGCACGGAGCAGAACACGCAAAGCGGCCTGCTCAAGGACACCGTTACCGGCAACGAGCAGAACCTCAACGCCAACGCGTCCGCGCAGGCCGAGACGTCCAGCAAGACGACGGTCGAGGCCGGCGTGGGCAGCACGAACGACGTGCGCGCCCAGGGCAAGGTGAAAGGCTACTCGGTGACCAAGCAGGAGTGCGGCGGCAGCAAGGGCTGCATGGTCGAACTCTCGGTCACGATCGAAAAGTTCGAGTACCAGGCCAAGACCCCCAAGCTCGACCGCGACAGCATCGCCATCGTCACGACGGGCAAGCTGCGCGGTACCGCCCTCTCGGCCGATATGCGGCAATCGGTCACCGACAAGCTGGTCAAGAGCGGCCGCTTCACCGTGCTGGACCGCAGCAACGACGCCGCATTCGAAAAGGAAAACGACTTCCTGGCCAGCGACAACGTGTCCGACCAGCAGCGCGCCCGGCTCGGGCAGGCGGCCGGCGCGGACTTCCTGCTGATCATCGACCTGACCCAGGCCAGCGTGGCGACGCGCGTCCAGGAAAACAACGTCGAGCTCACCGGGGAATCCACCCGCGAAGTGTCGCAGTCCACGCGAGCCTCGGTGCGCTACACGCTGGTCGAAGCCGCCACTCGCGCCGTGAAATGGTCGGACTCGGCCTCGTTCGCCTCCGGCGGCAACAAGATCAGCGCCGCCATGGAACAGTTCCAGGCCAAGATGGTCGGCGACATCATCGAAATCGTGAACCCCGCCAAGGTCGTGGCCGTGCAGAATGGCCGCGTGATCATCAACCGCGGCATGGGCAGCGTGGCGGAAGGCCAGGTCTACGACATCTACGCCACCGGCGAAGAACTGGTGGACCCCGACACCGGCGAGAAGCTGGGCGCGACCGAGGAAAAGGTCGCCACGATCAAGATCGGCGAGATCAAGGCCAAGGTCGCCTATGGCGCCGTGACGACCGGCCAGCTGGAATCGATCACCAAGGGCGCCATCGCGCGGATGGCCGCCCCGCCCGCCGAGCCCGCCAAGAAGACGCCGCCCAAGCGCGCGGCGCCTCCCAAGTCCGACCAGAAGATCGACTCGGCCGGCGGCGTCATCCTCTGACGCCCAGGCTGGCCGCCCGCGAGTGGCCCAGATAAGAAAAGCCCGCATCCCAAAAAGATGCGGGCTTTTCCGTAACGGGCGCCTTGCCGGCGCGGCGCCTCAGCCGATGACGCGGAAACGCTCGGCGTCGTCCATGAAGGGCTTGTCGCCGAAGCCGTTTTCGTTCGAGCCGAACGGCATCTGCGCGCGCAGCTTCCAGTAGGCGGGAACGTCCCACTGGCGCGCCACGGCGGCGTCGATCAGCGGGTTGTAGTGCTGCAGGCTGGCGCCCACGCCGGCATTGGCCAGCGCGGTCCAGACCGCCAGCTGGGCCATGCCGCCCGCCTGCTCCGACCAGACCGGGAAGTTGTCCGCGTACAACGCGAATTTTTCCTGCAGGCTGCGCACCACGTCCTGGTCTTCGTAGAACAGCACCGTGCCCACGCCGGCGGCAAAGCTCTTGAGCTTGGCTTCGGTCTTGTCGAAGCCTTCGGCCGGGGCGACCTTGCGCACTTCGTCGATGGCGATATCCCAGAGCTTTTCGCTTTCCGCGCCGAACAGGATCACCGCGCGCGAGCTCTGCGAATTGAAGGACGAGGGGCTGTGCTTGATCGCTTCCTGGATCAGGGACGCCAGCGCTTCCTTGGAAACCGACAGGTTGCGGCCCAGCGAGTACTGCGTGCGACGCTTCTTCAGAGCGTCGAGATAAGCGTTGCTCATAACGATATAGCCTTCCGACTGGTAGATAGGGGAAAATGCACGAAGGAATTCTACCGGCCGGCGATCGCGCACGACACGATTCCCGGCCATAAAGCCGCGATTTGGCGCGGAACAAACTGTTCCACGCATGCGGCAAATCCCTTTCCACCATGGAGCACGCATGCATTTCACGCAGGACCCCGACTCCCCTCCCGCCCCCTCGATCTCCTTCGACGACTTCCTCAAGGTCGATATCCGCATCGGCACGATCCTGCAGGCCGAGGCCTTTCCCGAAGCGCGCAAGCCCGCCTACAAGCTGACGATAGATTTCGGCGCGGGCGTGGGCATCAAGAAGAGCTCGGCGCAGATTACCGAGCACTATGCGCTGCCGGATCTCGCGGGCAAGCGGGTGATGGCGGTCGTGAACTTCCCGCCGCGCCAGATCGGCCCGGTGAAGTCCGAAGTCCTGGTGCTGGGCTTCGCGGACGCCGAAGGCGGCATCGTCCTGGGCGTCCCCGACGGGGCGGTGCCCAACGGCACGCGGCTGACCTGACGCGCGCGCCGCCTCGGCGCCCCCGCCAGGCCGGGTCCGGGCGCCCTAGCCCAGGAAGTCCGCGTTGTGCTCGCCCAGCGTCGGCGCGCCGCCCGCGGCCGCGCGGGGGCTGGCCGAGAATCGCAGCGGCGTGGGCGCGCAGCGCAGCGTGCCCTCGGTCGGATGCTCCACGGTCTGGAAGAACGCCACGTCTTCCAGGTGCGGATCGTTCAGCAGTTCATCCAGGCCGTTGGCCGGCCCCGCGGGAATGTCGTGTTCCAGGAAGAGCGCCAGCCATTCGACCGCGCCGCGCTCCAGCAGGCTGCCGCTGATCGCTTCGTACAGCGGCTCCGCATGGCGGATGCGGTCTCCCATCGTCGCAAAGCGCGGGTCCGCCGCCAATTCGGACCGGCCCAGCAGGGCGAACAGGCGCTGCCATTGCGCGTCCGTATTGGCAACCAGGCAGACGTAGCCTTCGCCGGTCTTCAAGGGCCGATGGTAGCGGCTGAAGACGCGCTCGTAGCCGCGCGCGGGCGCGGCCGCGGCCGGCCCGCTGAAAATGTCGTCGGCCAGGTGCTCGACCAGATTGAACGACGCCATGGTCTCGAACATGGGCACTTCCACCTGCTGCCCCTGCCCGCTGGCCGCGCGCGCCACCAGGGCCGACGCGATCGCGCCGGCCAGATAGACGCCGCAGAGCTTGTCGGTGAACAGCATGGGCACGAATCCCGGCTCTCCGTACATGCGCGCATGCAGGCCCGCCACCCCGCTCATTCCCTGGATCACGTCGTCGTAGGCCGGGCGCTCCGCGTAGCGGCCGTCCTGGTGAAAGCCCAGCGCCACGGCATAGACCAGCCGCGGATGGCGCGCGGCCAGGCTGTCGTAGTCGATGCCCAGCCGCCGCGCGGCCGCGGGGCGCATGTTATGCACGAAGACATCGGCCGTGGCCAGCAGCGCGTCCAGGCGCGCCAAGTCGCCGGCGGCCTTGAGGTCCAGCACCACGCTGCGCTTGCCTCGGTTCAGGTTGAGGAAAAAGGAACCCATCTTCGGATTGCGCGAGCCGCCGACCATGCGCATCGGATCGCCCTGCGGCGGCTCGACCTTGATCACCTCGGCGCCCATATCCGCGAGCAGTTGGGTCGCCATCGGCCCGAACACGAAGTTGCTGGCGTCGATGACGCGCATGCCGGACAAAGGACCTGTCATATCCGTTCCTCCTGGTTGAATGTCGCCCGCGTATCGGTGCGCGCGGCTTGCATATCCATGGGGTAGCGTCCTGTCGCGGGTATCGGATTACTGCTTGGGAATATTGGCGCTCTGCGCCGTGGCGATCTCCAGCTCGATTTCCTTCTTTTGGAACCGGGCCAGCGCCTCGGCGTCGCCGATGAAGGAAATGAAGTTGCTTTGCGCCAGGAAGTCGCGGGTCTTGGGCTCGGCGTAGATCGCCAGCAGGGCATCCTGCAAGGTCTTGACGACCGGGGCGGGCGTCTTGGCGGGCGCGAACATGGCCCACCAGGCCACCTTGAAGAAATCCTTGTACCCAAGCTCCTGCAGGGTCGGCACGTCCGGCGCGCTGGCCAGCCGTTCGTGGGTCGTCACCGCCAGCAGCCGCAGCTTGCCCGCCTGCACCAGGGCCTGCGCGCCGCTGTACTCCGCGATCACGAAGTCCACCTGCTTGCCCGCCAGATCGTTGAGCGCCGGGCCCGCCCCCTTGTAGGAAATGCCGTTGGCGCTGGCCTGCGCGAGCGAGAGGAACCACTCGGTGGCGATCTGGTAGGTGGCGCTGCCCGCGCCGTAGTTCAGCTTTTTCGGCTCTTTCTTCGCGGCCGCCACCAGGTCCGCCACGGACTTGTAGGGCGAATCCTGGTAGACGTAGAAGCCCATCGGCGCCTGCGCCAGCACCGCTACCGGCGCCAGATCGGTCAGCGGGTCGTAGGGCAGCTTGGCGAAAGCCGCCACGTTGGTCGCCACCGGCGCGTTGGCCGCCAGCAGCAGCGTGTACCCGTCGGGAGCGGCCGACACCACCGTCTGGGTGGCGATGATGCCGCTTGCGCCCGGCCGGTTCTCGGCGATCACGGGCTGGCCCAGCCTGGCCTCCAGCTGGCGGGCGGTATAGCGCGCCAGCGTGTCGGTGCCGGTGCCCGGCGGATACGGGACGATCAGCCGGATGGGCTTGTCGGGAAAGGCGTAGCTTGCCTGCGCGCCCACGGCGAGCGTGACGCCGATGAGCAGCTTGATCAATCGTTTCATGTCTCCAGCTCCTTTGATAGTGCTTTGTCGTCGGTTGTTGGAATACGGGTCTGAGCGCCCGTTGTCAGGGGGATGCTTGCGGATGCAGGGCCACGCGGCCGATCACTTCGCGCGAGGCCAGCACGGCCAGCGCCTCGGCATAGGATTCCAGCGGGAAGGTGCGCTGCGTGCGGGGCTTCAGCGCGCCCTCGACCACCCAGTCGAACAAGGTCGCGAACGCGGCCCGCACCGCGGGGCGGCGCTCGGGCGGAAGCGGCACCCGGCCCCACCCCATGTAATAGCCCCAGTAGATGCCGATGGCCGTGGCATTCTTCACCAGTAGAAGGTTGGCGGGAATCTGCGGGATGTCGCCGCCGGCGAAGCCCATGGGGATCAGCCGCCCTTCCGGCGCCACGCAGCGCAACGACTCCTCGAAGACTTTCCCGCCCACCGGATCGAAGATCACGTCGGCGCCGCGCCCACCGGTCAGCGCCAGCACGGCGTCGCGGAAGTCGCCGTCGCGGTAGTTCAGTCCTTCGTCGGCGCCATGCGCCCGCGCCGCATCGAGCTTGGCTTGCGTGCTGGCGCAGGCGATCACTCGCGCGCCCAGTCTCTTGGCGATCTCGATCGCCGCCAGCCCGCTGCCCCCGCTGGCGCCATGCACCAGCACGGTCTCGCCGGGCTGCAACTGCGCGCGCCAGCGCAGCGCGCCATAGGCCGTCGCATAAATGGTCGGAAACTGCACCGCGCTGTCGAAATCGACGCCCTCGGGCAGGGCGAACGTGGTGTCCACCGGCGCTACCACCTCGCTGGCATAGCCGCCCGAACGCACGCCGGCCACCACCCGGTCGCCGGGGCGGAACAGGGTCACGCCCGGCGCGCATTCGGTGACGATGCCCGCGACCTCGGTGCCCGGGGTCAGGGGCAATGGCGGCCGGTTCTGGTGCTTGCCCTGCAGGACCAGCAGATTGGCGAAGCTCACGCCGCAGGAATGCACGGCGATACGCACGCCGTCCGGAATCATCGCGGGCGCGGCGCAAGTCTCCACCCCGACCTGGGCGGGATCGTCCAGCCCTCGGCAAACAACGGCTCGCATGGCCACTCCTATTCAGTCTCGGGCAAGGCGCCGTGGCGGCCCGCGCCCTGTTGGAAACGTTGCGCGCCTGCCCGCGCTTCGAGCCGGCGCGCCTCGGCGGCATAGGCCATTTCGGCCGCCACCGCCTCGCCCTCGGACATGCCGGCCTGCGCGTAGGCCGATTGCCGGTCCGAGCGCATGGCGATCTGGGGGAACTGCGCCATCTGGTGCGCCAGCGCCTCCGCCTCGGCGCGCGCGCGCCCATCGGGCACGACCCGGCTCACCAGCCCGTAGCGCTCGGCCTCGGCCGCCGACACGATGCGGGCCGTCAACAGCATGTCCAGCGCGCGGCTCATGCCGATCAGCCGGGGCAGGCGCACGGTGGTGCCGTCGCTCATGGGCACGCCCCAGCGCCGCGACAGCACCGCGAAGGAGGCGCTCTCCTCCGCGATCCGCAGGTCGCACCACAAGGCCACGCCCAGGCCGCCGGCGCAGGCATGCCCGGCCACCGCCGCGATCACCGGCTTGGACAGCGGCGCGTGCAGCGGCCCTTCCGGGCTGCCCGCCCACGGCTCGTAGTCGGTGCCGCCAGCCAGTTCCTTGAGGTCCGCGCCGGAACAGAAGGCGCCGCCCGCGCCGCACAGCACGGCCACGCGTGCCTGCTCGTCGGCGTCGAATTCACGCAGGGCCCGGGCCAGGCCGGCGGCCGCCTCGCGGTCCAGCGCATTGCGCACTTCGGGCCGGTTGATGATCACCGTCGTCACAAAGCCGGTGCGTTCCACCAGGATTTTCGGAGCCATAGATCGCTGTCGTCCTGTTATTTAAATAATACTGATTAGTATCAAAACTGATTCAAAAAAACCGCGCGGCCCAAGACGGCACGCGCGGTCCGGCGTTCAGCGAGGATGCGGCAGCAACGCGCTGACGGCGAAATCGGCCAGCTCGTCGGCGACATGCCCGCGGTCTTTCGCGGTTTCGTTCTTGCGCGGGTGATACCAGCGCGACGTCCAGTTCAGCGCGCCCAGCAGCGGCTTGACCAGCAGCTTGGGATCCATCGAACGGAAATCGCCCGACGCCACTCCCTCTTCGATCACGCGCACGTACAAGGCTTCGTTCGCCGCCCGCAACTTGAGTATCTCTTCCAGCTCGGCGCGTTCGGAGGCCGTGGTGCGGCCCGTCAGGTGCAGTTCCAGGCCTTGCGCGGCGACGCGCAGATAGGCCAGGTGTTCCATCATCAACAGCGTGTGGTCGTGCGCCATCCCGCGCAAGCGCGCGGCGGGCTCGCCCTCGGCCAGGGCGTGGGGCTCGATCGCCTCGCGCGTCAACTCCATCGCGCGCCGCTGCACGGCGAAGAACAGCGCCGATTTGTTGCGGTAGTAGTAATAGATGATGCCCTTGGTCGCGCCATAGGCCTCGCTGATGTCATCGAGCGAGGCCGCGGAAAAGCCCAGGTTCATGAACACGGACGCGGCCGCGTCGAGAATCGCGAGGCGCTTCTCTATGCCTTCCGTGCTGTCGATCAGGCTTGGCCGTCCCATGGTGTCCTTGTGGCGAGATTCAAACGCGAAATTCTACCCTCAGGCCCGCGCGCCGAATTCGGCGCGGATGGCCTGCGTGTGGGCGCCCACGGCCGGCACCTCGCCGAGTTGC
>Ga0182736_1001808_pt1 | contig 18771 bp, 20 predicted proteins | sample eDN5th30CKraftBY_FD_128882 | JGI IMG/M metagenome (GOLD analysis project Ga0182736, IMG submission 128882) | Enriched backyard soil microbial communities from Emeryville, California, USA - eDNA 5th pass 30_C Kraft BY (version 2) (version 2) | ecosystem: Environmental > Terrestrial > Soil >... | reverse complement strand
TCGGCCGCGCCCGGCCCGGCCCCGACGAACGAGATCACGCCGGTTCCTCCGTCCGCTCGGCCGGGGCGATGAGGCACGCCAGGTACGACGCCGACTGGTCGAGGTGGTCGGTGACGGGAGCCCACCGCTCGCCGGGCAGCCCGAGCTGCTCGCCGACCACGGACCGGTCGCCTCGGCCGGCCACGACGACCTGGGCCCCGATCGACGGCACCGCCCGCCCGCCGCGGTAGAGCACGAGCGACTCGGCCGGGCGGTCCAGCGAGTCCGCCACGAGGCCGGCGACCTCGTCGGGGTCCCGGCTCACGTTGACGATCCGGATGCTCTCGTGCTCGTCGCCGACGACGGTGCCCGACGCGGCGGCGAGCTCCTGGAAGGCGGCGATGCCGGGGATCACCTCGATGGGGACCTCGGCCCGCCGACGGCGCACCGCAGCCGCGAGCCGGGGGAACACGGAGAACAGGCTGGGGTCGCCCAGCGTCAAGAAGGCGAGCACCTCGCCCCGGTCGAGGTGCTCGACCAGGGTGGCGGCCGCGGCCTCGAACGATGCTGTCCGCCGCTCGTCGTCGCCGGCGATGTCGATCTCGAGCCGCAGGACCCGCAGGGGGTCCGAGGCCGCCCGGGCGATCGACTCGGCCCGGCCGATGGCGTCGGCGCTGATCGCGGCGGCGACGACGGTGTCGGCCGACGCGATCGCATCGTGCGCCCGCGGGGTGAGCAGGTCGGCTGCGCCCGGCCCGACGCCGACGCCGATCAGCGCCGGTCCGGTCCGCCGGGGAGCGGGCGCGGGCGCGGCGGGTGTCCCGGTGCGCGCCTGCTGCACGGCCAGCTCGATGGCGCTGCGGATGAACTCGGCCTCGGAGCGCCCCGACCGGGTCGCGGCTGAGGCCAGGGCGTCCTTCAGCTCGTCGGTCAGGTACACCGAGGTCTTCCGCATCGAACGTAGGGTACTGCGTAGGGCAGGGCTCGCCGGCGGGGCGCGAGGCGCTGCCCACCAGGAGGGTGACGAGCGCTCACCCTCCTGGCCGTGGGTGCACCGCCTGGCAGTCCTGACACTTGACCACGATCCGTCGGTGCGTCGGATCCGCGCCCGACGGAGGCGTGCAGCCAGGAGATGCCCGGGAGGAAGCATGGACGGCGACGAGACGGCAGGGCCCGGTGGGCCGAGCAGCAGGCGGAGGGCCCGGTGGATCGCAGGAGCGGTCGCCGCGGCAGCAGCCTCGGTGGGACCGGTCATCCCCTTCGCCAGCGCCGCGGCACCACCTGAGCCCACCTACGGCACGGCCACGGTCGACGGCTCGCCCGGCGAGTGGTCGGGCGGCGACGTGTTCGGGGTCCTGAACTCGAACGACCCGCCGTACGCCACGCTCGGATCGGCGTCGCTGCGCTACGACTGCGACACCGGCGTGCTGTACGTCTACGTCGCCGCGAGCGCCGGCGTGGTGCTCCAGACCAGCGACCCGGCTGAGGACTACGTGCGCCTCGGCGCGGCCGGGAAGATCGTCGACGGGACGTCGGCCGACTTCGCGTGGGTGGGGCAGACCGCGGACGGGGCGTCGGGGTGGGAGGCCTCGGCCGCAGTGGCCGAGGGCTCCTACCCGGCCCAGCTCCGCATCCACGCCAAGGTGCCCGACCAGAGCTCGGACGGCTACCAGGTGATCGACCTCCAACCGCGCTACAGCGACCTCACGATCGCCTGCCCGGCTGCGGAGACGACATCCACCACCAGCGACGTGAAGTCCGGCTCGTCGACCTCGACGCCGACCGCCACCACCGATCCGGAGGACCCCGTCGTGGAGCCGGCCCAGGTGGACCAGGCCCCGGCCGCCGACCCGGTGACGCCGGAGAGCGGCTCGCCGGCGCTCACCGGCTGAACCTGGACGTTCGTCCGGCGCTAGGGTCCGCCGCACGGCGGGACCAGCTCCGATCGACGAAAGGTTCCCCCTCATGGCACACGTCCTGGCCTGCGGTGATGTGATCAGCGGCTGCAGCGCGGTCCTCACCGGACCGTCCGAGAGCGAGCTGCTCCAGCAGGTGGCCGACCACGCCGAGGCCGACCACGGCATCACCGAGATCACCCCCGAGGTGCTCGACGCCGTGCGGTCTGCGATCCGCCAGGACTGAGCGGCGCCGGCGGGGCTCAGCCCCGCCGGGCCTTCCGCTGCTTCTTCTGCGTGTACATGCGGTCATCCGCCCGGGCGAGGAGCTCCGCGCGGCTGGCGGTGGGGTCGCCCAGCTCGACGGCGCCGATCGACGCCGACACGTGGACCTCGTGGCCGCCGACCGTGAGGTCGAACGTCGTCGCGCTCCGGACGTGCTCGAGCAGCTCGGACGGGTCGGCATCGTCCAGCTCCGGCAGGAGGGCCACGAACTCGTCGCCGCCCATGCGCGCCGCGGTGTCGCCGCTGCGCAGCGAGCTCGCCAGCCGGGCCGCGAAGGTGCGCAGGACCAGGTCGCCGGCGGCGTGCCCGGCCCGGTCGTTGACCTCCTTGAGCCGGTCCACGTCGAGGAACAGCAGCAGGCCGCGGCCGGGGTGGCGCTCGTAGCGGCTGATCGCCATCCGGAGGTGCTCGTCGAGCGCGAGCCGGTTCGGGAGGCGGGTCAGGGGGTCGGTGAGCGCCAGCTGGGCCAGCCCGTCGCGCACGGCCCACTCGCCGCCGAACTCGTGGATCATCGTGTAGGTGCGAATCGTGTCGCCGTCGACCTCGGCCTTCACCCACAGCTCGACGGCCACGGTGCTGCCGTCGGGGCGGACCACCCGGGTGGTGAAGCGCTCGGGCACGGCCCGCCCGGTGGCCACGCGGTCGTCGACGGTGAGCGCGATCCGCTGTTCGTCGGCCGGGTGCAGCAGGGTCCGGACGGCGCCGATCTCGATCAGCTCCTGGGGCGATCGTCCGAAGATGCGTCCGGCGGCTTCGTTGGCGTGGAGGATCCGGCGACCGTCGCCGACGAGGAACCCGAACCCCAGCAGCTCGTGCGCCCGCGCCTCGGCACCGGCCGCGACCAGCCCGTCCAGCTCCAGCTCCCCCAGCTCCATCGCAGGCAGATTACGAGAACGCAGCGCCGTCGCCACCCGGCGCGGTCGGGCGACAGCGCGTGGTGCGCGCCAGCGCCCCCGCCGGGGTGCGGCGAGGGCGCTGGGAGGGGGAGCCGGCCGGAAAGGGACCGGCCGGGTTCAGGGGGACCTGGATCAGCTGGGCATCAGGGCGTCGGTCGACTTCTTCGTGCAGTCGGCGACCTTCTGCGCATCCTCGGCGTCGAGGCCGGCGCTGCCCAGGGCGGTCGCCTTCTCGGTCAGCTCCGCGGCCTCGTCGGTGAGGGCCTGGGCCTTGGCCGGGTCGTTCATGGCGTCCTTGGCCTTCTGGACGTACTCGTCGACGGCGTCGCAGTAGGCCTTCACGTCGGCGTTGCTGCTGTCGGTCGTCTCACCGCCGCTGTCGCCGTTGCTGCCGCTGTCGCTGCTGGACTCGGTGGAGTCGGACTTCTTGGCATCGTCGCCGCCGCTGCTGCCACAGGCGGCGGCGCCCATCAGCAGGCCGGCGATCAGGAAGGCTCCGAGAGCTCGTCGCATGGTTGTTCCTCCAGGGGATGTCGGCGGGCCCTCTGGGCCGCCACCGGCACCACCGTGGTGCCATGCGCTGAAGGTACGACGGGGCCCTCAGGGGGTCATGAGTAGCGGGTACTCATCTTTCCCAGGCCGACTACCTGGTCCGACGCCGTCAGTAGTGCCGCAGTTCGACGACGTTGCCGTCAGGATCCTTGACGTAGAGCGAGGTGCCGTCGCCCTGGGCGCCGTAGCGCTGGTCGGGTCCGTCGACGACGTCGAAGCGGCCGCTGTCGGCGAGCGCCTGCAGGTCCTGCTCCTCGACGACGACGCAGAAGTGGTCGACGTTGCGGCCGGTCGGTGGCGTCTCGAGCAGGTCGATGATCGTCGTGGCGTCGACCCGGACCGAGGCGAAGAACACCTCGCCGCGCCGCCACTCGTCGACCCGCACGGGGGCCATGCCGAGCTCCCCGACGTAGAAGGCGAGCGAGCGCTCGGTGTCGGCCACGTCGAGCACCAGGTGGTCCAGCCCGGTGACCCGGACGGCAGGGGAAACGGCAGGGTCCATGGACCGGTTTCTACCGTAGGTTCGCCCCATGATCACCCCGGATGACAAGGACTGGACCTGGGTGCTCGAGCAGGTGTGCCCGGACTGCGGGTTCGATGCCTCGGCCTGTGCCCACACGGACGTGGCCGACCTGCTCCGAGCGAACGCCGCGGACTGGAAGGCGCTCCACGACGCCGGCCGCATCGCGCCCGGCCGGCCGGACCCACAGACGTGGTCGACCCTCGAGTACGCCTGCCACGTCCGCGACGTGTTCGCGCGGTTCGACCAGCGGATGGGGCTCATGCTCGACGAGGACGACCCGCTGTTCCCGAACTGGGACCAGGACGCCACCGCCGAGGACGAGCGCTACGAGGAGCAGGATCCCGACATCGTCATCGCCGACCTGCTGGCCAACGCCGAGGTCATCACCGCCCGGCTCGATGCCGTCGAGGGCGATCAGTGGGACCGGACCGGTCGGCGCAGCGACGGCTCGAACTTCACCGTGGCGACGATCAGCCGGTACCTCGTGCACGACCCGATCCACCACATCTGGGATGTCACCCGGGCGTAGGCCCCGGGTCCCGGGTCAGCGGTCGTGGGGGACCACGACGACGGGGACGGGGGAGCGCTCCACGACCGTGCGGCTCACCGATCCGAGCATGAGCCCCTTCAGGCCGCCGCGCCCGCGGGACCCGACCACGACGAGCGCGGCGTCCTGCGCCTGCTCGAGGAGGCCGCGCGCGGCGAGGTCGTTGACGGTGACCGCGTCCACCAGCCCGGCCCGGTCGCCGGCGGCGTTCGCGACGGCCGCATCGAGCGCGGCCTTGGCGTCCTCCTCGGTGGTGCCCGGCCCGAGCGGGCTGTCCGCCTCGCCCAGGTAGGACCACGAGAGCACGGCCCGCACCCGGCACTGCCGGAGCTCCGCCTCGTCGAGTGCCCACCGCAGCGCCCGCGCTGCATGGTCCGATCCGTCGATGCCCACCACGATGTCGTTGCTCATGCACGTCATGGTCGCAGGCCGGGGAGCGGCGGGCCAGGGGCGAAGGTCCTCAGTCGCGCAGGAGCGGGCGGAGGTGCTCGATGGTGGTGGCCAGCGCCTCCTCGAACGGCGTCACCGTCCAGCCCAGCTCCCGCTGCGCCTTCGACGCATCGGGGCGCACGTCGCCGATGAGGAAGCTGAGCTCGCCGGTGGTGAGCAGCGGGGCCTTGCGGGTGAGCTTCGAGACGGCCTCGCCGGCGTGGGCGATGGCCCGGGCGGCGAGGACCGGCAGGGTGCGCGGGACCTTGGCGCTCGGCTCGATGGCGGTCACCGCCCGGGCGAACGCCTCGAGGGTGACGTAGCGGTCCGAGGCGATGAACCGCGACCCGACCGGTGCCGTCTCGGCCAGGACGTGGAGGTCGGCGACGTCGGGCCCGTAGACGACGGGGAGGCCGCCGGGCAGCGAGATCGGGATCTGGTTCAGCAACAGCCGCCGGATGAGGTGGTTCGCCCCCGGCGTGATGACCGGCACCGGACCGAAGACGCCCGCCGGCGCCACGAACCGGGCGGGGAGGCCCTCGTCGATCAGCGCGGTGACGATGCCGTCCGCCTTCTGCTTCGACCGTTCGTAGTGCGTGTGCTTCGGGGCCGTCGCCAGCGCGGTCTCGTCGAAGGTGGCGCCCGGCTCGCTGGGCCAGGCGAACACGTCGATGGTGGACGTGAACACGAACGACGACACGCCGGCGGCGAGCGCTGCCCGGGCGACGGTGTCGGTGCCCCCGGCGTTGACGCGGTCGAAGTCGCCCATGTCCTGGCGCCATTGCTCGGGCAGGCCGGCGACGTGGAACACCGTGTCGCACCCCTCCACCGCGGCCTCGATGGAGGCGGAGTCGAGCACATCGCCGGCCACCAGCTCGATCTGCTCGGGCAGCAGCGTGCGCGCCCGCCCGACGTCGCGCACCAGGGCGCGCACCGGTCGGCCGTCCGCGACGAGGCGCGCGGCCAGGGCGGAGCCCACCGTGCCGGTGGCCCCGGTGACCAGGACCGTCACGCGGTCAGCTGCGCTCGAGCAGCACGACCGGGATCACCCGGTCGGTCTTGGCCTCGTAGTCGGCGAAGCCCGGCATCAGCTGCTTCTGCTTCTCCCAGATCTCGGAGCGCTCGTCGCCCTCGAGCACCCGCGCCGTGACGGCGACGTCCTCGGTGCCCAGCTCGATCTTGGCCGACGGGTTGGCGACGAGGTTGTGGTACCAGTCCGGGTTGTCCGGGGCACCGGCCTTCGAGGCGAACACCGCCCAGGCCTCGTCCACCGGCTGGAACACGATCGGGGCGAGCCGGTCCTTGCCCGACTTGGCCCCGGTGCTGTGGAGGATCAGGAGCGGCGCGCCCTCGAACGGCGGGCCGACCTTGCCGTCGTTGGCGCGGAACTGCTCGATGATCCCGCGGTTGAACTCGTTGACGTCGTCGAGGTCGCTCATGCCCGCAGCCTACGGGCGGGCGTGGCGAAGGAAACCCGCCATCCACGACGCCACCTGCTGCTGGTCGAGCGGCTCGGTGAGGCTGGCAAGCGCAGCGTCGGACGCAACCGCGCCGATGCGGTCCCGGCGCCGCTCCACCAGGCCCTGGGAGACCTCGGCGGTGAACTCGGGGTGGGGCTGGATGGCGAACACCGACGAGCCCAGCGTGTACGCCGCGATCGGGCAGTGGTCGGTGCGGGCGATGACCTCGGCGCCTTCGGGCAGCTCGACCACCTGGTCCTGGTGGCTGGCGATGATGCGCACGCCGCCGTCGGGCGGCGGGTCCATCCACGGCAGCGGCTCGCCGGTGAACTCGTAGCGGTGCATGCCGGCGCCCCAGCCGTCGGGCGACTTGGCGACCCGGCCGCCCAGCGCCTGGGCCAGGAGCTGGTGGCCGAAGCACACCGCCACCATCGGCGCCTCGTCGGCGACCAGCTTCCGCAGCAGGTCCTCGGTCTGGTGGATCCACGGCAGGTCCTCGTACGCCGAGTTCGCCGAACCCGAGATGACCCAGCCGTCGAACCCGCTCAGGTCGTCGGGGAACGAGCCGTGGTCGACGTCGAACGTGGTGAGCTCGATGCCGTGCGGCCCGAGGAGGTCGGCGAACAGCTCGGGGTAGTCGCCGAGCGTCGGGACCAGGTCCGGATGGACGTGGCCGCACTGGATCAGGCCGATGCGCAGGGGTTCGTCAGGCACGGCAGGCACCGTACCGGCAGACGTGGTTGGCTTTGGGCATGACGCTCATGGACATCCCCGCCGCCCTGCACCGTGGAGAGGACGAGCTGCCGTTCGTCACCATCGACGAGGGCATCGAGCTCCAGCTCCTCCAGGTCGACATCCCCAACGGCCTCTGGGTCATCCGCAACCGGTTCCAGCCGGGGAGCAAGGTCCAGAAGCACAAGCACACCGGCCAGGTCTTCGCCTTCACCCAGTCGGGCTCGTGGAAGTACGAGGAGTACCCCGAGGTCAACACGGCGGGCAGCTACCTGTTCGAGCCGGCCGGCTCCGAGCACACGCTGATCGTGCCCGACACCAACACCGAGGTCACCGACGTCTGGTTCGCCATCTACGGCGCCAACCTCAACCTCGACGCCGACGGCAACGTCGACCTGGTGATCGACGCCAAGATGGTCCTCGACTTCTACGTGGCCCTGTGCGAGGCCGCCGGCGTCACCGACCCGCCCATCATCGGCGCCCCCGGCTTCCCCGTCTCCTGACCTACTCGTACGCGAGGCCGATCTCGCGGAGGAGGTCGATGAAGTTGGTGCCGGCGTCGGGCGCGCGGTCGCCCGGGGTGTAGGTGACGGCGTCGAGCTGGCCGGAGTACGGGAACGTGCCGTGGGCCTCGTGGATCGCCCAGCTGACGGGGGAGCGGCGGTCGATGCCGACGTTGATGCCCTCGAACGGCGCCATCGCCCCGAGCATGACCAGCCCCTCCTGGCGGGCGCGGTCCTGGCCGCCCACGGCGAGCGACGCGTTCCACCGCCAGCTGCCGGGCGCCTCGATCGACAGCCGCACGTGCTCGGTGCCGTCGGGCACCGGGCCGCCGCGCAGCTCGGTGACGACGCCGTAGCCGTTGTGCACGAACACCAGCTCGTCGCCCTCGCCGATGTACACGGCGTAGCCGCCGCCCTGGTCGCCGTGGGAGAACAGCATCCCGGTGTCGCCGGCGTGGTGGTGCAGCTCGACGTCGACGTCGAACGAGCGCCACTGGATCAGCATCTGCGACCGGTACCGCTCGAGCGTGTGGGTGCCGGCGACGACGCGGACCGGGTCCTGCAGCGGCAGGTCGTAGTCCGGGCGGATGACGTACCGCAGCCGGGACCCCTCCTCGAGCGGGTACACCTGGCAGCGTCGGGCCTCGGCCTCCCACGCGGCCGCCAGCTCGGCGACCTTGTCGGGGTGCTCGGCGGCCAGGTTCCGGGTCTCGGTGCGGTCCTCGGCCAGGTTGTAGAGCTCCCACTCGTGGTCGCCGAAGGGCGTGAGCCCCACGTGCCGGGTGACGATCTCCCAGTCGCCCTCGTAGTACCCGCGGTGGCCCTGCATCTCCAGCAGCTGGCCGCCGCGCTCGTGCGCCACGTCGGCGGACCCGAGGACGGGCACCATGCTCGTGCCGTCGATCGGCTGGAGCACGTGCCCGTTGCGCTCGGCGGGTCGGGTGACGTCGGCCAGCTCCAACAGGGTCGGGAAGAGGTCCGTGATGTGCGACCACTGGTCCCGGAGGCCGCCGTGGCCGCCTGCTGGCCAGTGCCAGATGAACGGGACCGAGTGGCCGCCGGCGTGGGTGTTGATCTTGTAGAGGCGGAACGGCGTGTTCGAGGCCATCGCCCAGCCGCGCGGGTAGTGGACGAGCGTCTGCGGGCCGCCGGCGAGGTCGATGCGGGTGCGGTCGAACTCGATGTCCTCCATGTCGGTCACGTTCTTGGACACGAGCGTGCGGAAGTACGACGTGGTGCCCTGGGCCTCGCCCTCGCGGGAGGCGCCGTTGTCCGACAGGAACACGAAGATCGTGTTGTCGGCCTCGCCCAGCTCCTCGATCGCGGCGTACAGGCGGCCGACGGACTGGTCGACGCTGTCGACCATCGCCGCGTACACCTCCATGTACCGGGCGAAGAGGGCCTGGTCCTCCGGGCTGAGGGTGTCCCACGGCGGGACGTCGTCGCCCTCCTCGGTGTTGCGGGGCGCGAGCTGCGTGCCCTCGGGGAGCAGGCCCAGCTCGATCTGGCGCTCGTGGCGGGCCTGGCGGAGGGCGTCCCACCCCGCGTCGTACCTGCCCTCGTGGTTCGCCAGGTCCGTCTCCTTGCACTGGAGCGGCGCGTGGATGGCGATGTGGGCGAAGTACATGAGGAAGGGCTTCGACGGGTTCGACGCCTTCGAGTGGCGGATCATCGAGATCGCCCGGTCGGTGAGGTCGTCCGTGACGTAGTAGCCGTCGGGGTACTGGTCGAGCTCCTGGCTGTGGTTGTCCTCGACGATGCGGTGCGGGTGGTGCAGGTTCGTGAACGCGTCGAGCACGCCGTAGTAGCGGTCGAAGCCCCGCTGGCACGGCCACGAGTGGCGGGGCCCGGCGTCGGACAGGTCGCTGTCCTTGGTGAGGTGCCACTTGCCGATGGCGAACGTGCTGTAGCCGGCGTCGCGGAACACCTCGGCCGCGGTGGCGACGTCGTCGGCCAGCTCGGCGGCGTAGCCCGGGAAGCCGGGGTCCGAGTTGGCGACGTGCCCGGCGCCGGCCCGGTGCGGGTTCACACCGGTGAGCAGCGCGGCCCGGGTGGGGGAGCACATCGGGGTCACGTGGAAGTTCGTGAACTGGAGCCCGCCGCCGGCGAGGCGGTCGAGGTTGGGCGTCGGGATCTCCGAGCCGTAGCAGCCGAGGTCCGAGAAGCCGAGGTCGTCGGCCAAGACGATGACGATGTTCGGTGCATCGGGGCCGGGGGTGGGGCGCTCGGGCCACCAGCTCTCCGATCCTGCGAACGTGTTGCCGACCCTGCCGCCGAAGCCCTCGTACGGGCCTGCTGCTTCGCTCATGGGCGGCGACGGTACCCGTCGGTCACGCCCAGCGGGCGCACGGTCGGTCGGCGAGCTCGAGCGCGGCGCGCCCGTGGACGAGGATCCGGGGCTTCGCCGGCACCGCAGCGAGCGTCCTGGCATCATGCCGAGGCATGGGTCGGGTGGTCGTCGTCGGAAGCCTCAACGTCGATCGGCCGTGGCGCGTCGGGCGCCACCCCGCCGTGGGGGAGACCGTCACCGGCTCGATGCTCGCCCCCGTCCCGGGCGGCAAGGGCCTGAACGAGTCCGTCGCCGCCGCTCGGTCCGGTACGTCCGTGGCGCTCGTGGGGTGCGTGGGCACCGACGCCGACGGCACCTGGCTGCGCGGGGTGGCGGCCGGCGAGGGGATCGACCTGGCCCACCTCGCCACCCACCCGGACCTTCCCACCGGCTCGGCGCTGATCGTGGTCGACGACGCCGGCGACAACACGGTCACCGTCTCGGCCGGTGCCAACGGTGCCGCCGCCTTCCCGGAGGACCTGGCGCTGGCGGCCGACGACGTGGTCTGCGCGCCGCTGGAGGTGCCGGTGGAGGCCGTCGCCGCCGTGCTCCTCGCCGCCCACGAGGCCGGCGCCCGGTCGGTGCTCAACCCGTCGCCCATCGGCCTGGGCGTGGCCCTCGTCCCCTCGGCCGACGTCGTGGTCGTCAACCAGCACGAGGCCGCCTACCTGGCCGGCGACGGCGAGGAGGTCGCCGTCGACGCCGCCGGGGCCTTGGCCCACGCCGGCGCGATCCGCACCGAGCAGCAGACGGTCGTCGTCACCCTCGGTGGGATCGGGCTCGTGTCCTCCGGGCCGTCCGGCGACCACGTCGTGCCCGGCCTCCCGGTCCACGCCGTCGACACCACCGGCGCCGGTGACTGCTTCCTCGGCGTCCTCGCCGCCTCCCTCGCCGACGGCCTGGACCTGCTCCCCGCCCTCGAACGGGCCAACCGCGCCGCGTCCATCGCGGTCACGAGACCCGGCGCCGTCGACGCCATGCCCCACGCCGCCGAGCTCCTCGACTGACGGCGGCTACTTCTTCTTCATCATGCCGAAGACGCCTCGGACGACGTTGTTGACCGTGGCGCGGCCTTCCCGGCTCTTGAGGAAGTCGACGATCACGTTGCCGTCGTCCTTCTCCTTCCGGGCCGGCGGCCCGGACCTCGACGACCCCTTCTTCCTCGCCGGCGGGCCCTTGGGCACCTCGACCTGGAAGTCGCCGGACGCAGGCGGGGGCGGCAGGTCGGGACGGGCGACGACCGGGGGCTCGACGCCCATCTTCTGGGCGAGCAGCTCGCGGGCGCTTGGGCGGTCGACCTCGGTGGCGTAGGTGGGCCAGAGGTCGCTGGCCTCGGCCATGGCCTTGACCTCCGCGGGGTCGACGGCGCCGATCTGGGACTGGGGCGGGCGCACCTTGGTCCAGGCGACGGGGGCGGGCGCGCCGTCGTCGCCGAGGGTCGTGACGATGGCCTCGCCGATGCCGAGCTGGGTCAGCACCTCCTCGAGGTCGTAGTCGTCGGTCTTCGGGTAGGTGGACACCGCCGCCTTGAGCGCCTTGGCGTCGCGGGGCGTGTAGGCGCGCAGGGCGTGCTGGACCCGGTTGCCCAGCTGGGCGAGGACGGCGTCGGGCACGTCGTCGGGGAGCTGGGTGATGAAGAACACGCCGACGCCCTTGGAACGGATCAGGCGGACCGTCTGGGCGACCTGCTCGACGAACTCCTTGGGGGCGTCGGCGAACAGGAGGTGGGCCTCGTCGAAGAAGAACACCAGCTTCGGCTTGTCGAGGTCGCCGGCCTCGGGGAGCGTCTCGAACAGCTCGGCCAGCAGCCACATCAGGAACGTCGAGAACAGCTTGGGCCGGTCCTGCACCGCCGCCAGCTCGAGGCAGTTGATGACGCCGCGGCCGTCGGGGGCTTGGCGGATGAGCGAGTCGATGGTGACCTCGGGCTCGCCGAAGAACGCCTCGGCGTCCTGCTGGGTGAGCTCGACCAGCTTCCGCAGCAGCACGCCGGCGGTGGCCGACGACAGGCCGCCGATGGTCTTGAGCTCGGCCTTGCCGTCGTCGCTGGTGAGGTAGGTGAGCAGGTCGACGAGGTCGACCAGGTCGAGCAGCGGGAGGCCCTTCTGGTCGGCGTAGTAGAAGACGAGCGCGAGCGACGAGGACTGGGTCTCGTTGGCGCCGAGCACCTTCGAGAGCAGCTGCGGGCCGAAGGCGCCGATGGTGGAGCGGATCGGGACGCCCGGCCCCTGGCCGCCGAGCGACCAGAACTGCACGGGCGATCCGGTGGGCGTGTAGGTGAGGCCAAGCTCGTCGATGCGCTTCTGCACCTTCTCGCCCGGGACGGCGGGCTTCACCAGGCCGGTCAGGTCGCCCTTGATGTCGGCGGTGAACACCGCGACGCCCTGGGCCGAGAGCTGCTCGGCGAGCAGCTGCAGGGTCACCGTCTTGCCCGTGCCGGTGGCCCCGGCGATGAGGCCGTGGCGGTTGCACATGGCCGTGGGCACCTGCACGACGGCGCCCGGGAAGGTGGTCCCGTCGAGCACGGCCCGGCCGATGTCGACCGTGGACCCCTCGGAGGCGTAGGCCTCGGCGATGCGGGTACCGAAGTCCTGTGGATCCGAAGCGTCTGACTCGGTCATGGCCGCGAACGGTAGTGCCGCCGTACCCTGGACCGGTGCGACGGATCGTCATCGTCCTGGGCATCGCGGCCGCCCTCGCCCTGACCGGGTGCCTCGACCCGACCACCGGGAAGCCTCCCGCTCGCGGCGCCAGCGGCGTGCCGGGGTACCAGGGGATCGTGAGCACGGTGACGGCGGCGGACCTCGGGTCGAGCTGGCGCTCGGGCTGCCCCGTCGGACCCTCGCAGCTGCGGCGGGTTCGGGTGCACTACTGGGGCTACGACGGCAAGCGCCACCAGGGCGACCTCATCATCCGGTCCACCGAGGCCCAGCACATCGCCGACGTGTTCCGGAAGCTCTACGACGCCCGCTTCCAGATCCAGCGCATCCACCCGGTGCAGCGGTACGGGTCCGACGACGACGCCTCGATGGCGGCGAACAACACCTCGGCGTTCAACTGCCGGAAGGTCACCGGAGGCAGCAGCTGGTCCGAGCACTCCTACGGGACGGCCATCGACATCAACCCGGTCCAGAACCCGTACGTCACCCGGTCGGGCACGGTGCTGCCGCCCGAAGGCAAGCCGTGGGCCGACCGCAGCGTCCGGGCGCCCGGGATGGTCAAGCACGGCGGCAGCGTCTGGCAGTGGTTCCGCGACGTCGGCTGGGAGTGGGGCGGCGACTGGACGAACCCGAAGGACTACCAGCACTTCTCCCTGAACGACCGCTGAGCCGCCCGCTCGCGGGTCAGCGGAACTGGTCGAGGACGACGTTCGCCTCGGGCTGGTCCAGGTCGAGCACGGCGGCACCGCCGCTCGTGGTCCTCGGCGTGACCGGGAGCGGGACCGACACGGGGTCGAGCCGGCCCATGTCCCAGGCGAAGCGCGCCGCCTCCCACATCGTCATGGTGTCGTCGATGCGGAGGCCGCCGCTCATGTTCTCGGCCGCCTTCATCAGCGTGAACGGGTTCCGCTTGGCGCCGGCCTTCTTCATGATCTCCCGCAGGAAGATCTGCTGGCGCTGGACCCGGCCGAGGTCGCTGGTGGGGTCGAGGACGACCTGGCCGTCGATGACCTCGGCGTAGTGGCGGGACCGCACGTAGGCGAGCGCCTGGTCGCCGTCGAGGTGCACGAGCCCGGCCTCCTTCACGTCGAGCCCGGAGGCCAGGTCGAACGCGGGGTGGTCGAACTGGATGTCGATGCCGCCGAACGAGTCGACCAGGCCGCCGAACGACACGAAGTCGATCTCGATGTAGTGGTTGATCGGGATGCCGAAGTTCTGGGTGACGGCTTCGATCAGGTTCGCAGGACCGGCGTTGTAGGTGGCGTTGAGGCGGCCGTTCTCGCCGGTGGCCGGGTTCATCACCCACAGGTCGCGGTTCAGCGAGAGCATCTTCGCCTTCCCGTCCTTCACGTTCAGCACCATGATCGTGTCCGAGCGGCGGCCCTGGACCCCCTCGCGCTGCGCGCCGCCCTCCTCGCCGTTGTCGCTGCCGACCAGCAGGTAGTTGGTGCCGGCGGAGGTGTCGTCGGACAGCGCGTCGGCCACGGGGACCTTCTCGATGTCGTTGAAGACGTCAGACGCCCACTTGTAGGCGAACAGGCCCGCGGCCAGGAGGAGGATCACCAGCACGAGCGAGGTGAGGCCGATGATGCGGCCCCAGCGCCGCTTGCGCTTCGGGGCCGGGGCACCGGCGGGCGCGCCGGCGGCGGGGACGGGCTCGGGAGCACCGACGACGCGCTCGACGACGACGCCCAGCACGATGCCGAGCAGGAGGAAGACGAGGAGGCTCACGGCTCGGGCCGCCTCGGCGGGGGCAGGACCTCACCCGAGATGCGCGTGCGGTCGCTGTCGTCGAGGGCCCGGGCCCCGGCCGCGCCCCGGCCGGCGTCGGCCTCGACCCGGAGGTCGACCGGCCCCACGCCGATCACATCGCCCTGCTTCAGCGGGCGGGGCGAGCGGGCTGCGAGGGCCTTGCCGTTGAGCCGGGTGCCGTTGGACGAGCCGTTGTCGGCCACGCTCCAGCCCGAGCTGGTGGGCTCGACGCTGGCGTGGGAGCGGCTGACCCGGGTGTCGTCGATGACGACGGTGCAGTCCGAGGAGCGGCCGATGGTGACCATGTCGCGTCCGAGGCCGATCCGCTCACCGGTGTCGGTGCGGACCAGGGCGAGGCCGGTTCGGGCCGGAGCCCCGCTGGGCGGACCGGTGGGCGCCGCCTTCTTCGGCCCTTCGGGATCGACCGCCAGCGCGGTGGGCACCCCGGCCCGACGGGACGCATCGACCTCGAAGCGGATGTCGACCGTGCCGTCGAGGGTCCAGCCGTTGTCCTTCGCCGCGGTGGTGAGCGCGTCGCGCAGGCCGTCGACGAACCACGACCGGGTGTCGTCGATGACCTCCATGTCGACCGCCGCGACCTTGATCAGGTAGCGGGCCGGAGCCCGGGTGCGGCCCTGGCGGTCGACGCGGACGTGGCGGACCATCTCCGAGAAGCAGGCCCGCTGCAGCTCCGGCGCCGTGAGCGTCTTGCGCCGGCCGACGCTCCCGCTGACCGTGCGCGCCACGGAGGCCGCCTGGGCGGCGTGCTGGGGCCGACGGAGCTTGCGGGAGCCGACGAACCCGATGATGGCGCCGACGGCGATGGCCGCGAGGGGGAGCAACAGGGAAGGAGCTCCTTCAGATGATCTTCGTCGAGGACGAGATCTCGTGGGCCGTGAAGGTGGCCTCGCCACCGAGGCAGGGGCCGATGGCGCCCATGAACTCGGCCATGTGGTCGCTCGCCATGTGGGCGTCGATGGCCGCCTGGGACTCCCACTGCTCCACGCCGTTCAGCCGGTTGGCGTCGAGGACGTCCCACGAGAAGCGGTAGTCGACGCAGCCCTCCTCGGCGTGGTTCTTGGGCACGAACGCCGCGATGGCGGCCTCGGCCTCGGCGCGCTTGTCCGGGTCGATGGTGAGGAAGCCGGTGACGACGATCATGGGGGGTCCTTCGGGTTGGGAGGGTCGGTCAAGGTTAGAGGGACCGACCCCTCGAATTCGGACACCCTCAGCTGGGCGACTCGCCCCGGCCTGGCGCTACGAGACGCGTTCGAAGCGCACCGCTCGCGTGGCGGGGTCGGCGACCGTGCAGCGGACGTGGACCACCTCGCCCAGCGGCAGGTGCTTCGCGTCGCAGCGGGCCCGCACCGGTGGGTCGTCGAGCACGACCGTGCCGTACGACTCGCCGGTCTCCACGACCGCCGCCGGGAAGACGGCGCCGATGCGGTCGGCCAGGACGAACGCCTCGGTGGCGTCGATCACGGCCCGGTCGAGCTTCTTCGCCCGGGCGTCGCCCTCGGCCATGAGCTCCGGCAGGTCGGGGAGCGCGTCGGTCACCCACGCCGGCATCGGCTGCTGGCGGATCGCGGCGAGGCAGATCTCGGTGCCGAAGCGGTCCACCAGGCGCCGCAGCGGCGCGGTCACGTGGGCGTAGGGCGCGCCGACGCCGGCGTGGCCCGGATCGGCGGGCGGCTCGCCGGTGAAGGGCGTGTAGGCCGCGCCCCGCAGCAGCTCCGCGGCGAGGTCGGCGAACGCCGCGTGGCGGGGCTGGCTCGTGTCGAGCGAGGCGAGCACGGCGCCGGGGTGCATCCCGTCGGGCCAGCTGATGCCCAGGCTGTGCGCCGCCCGCTGGAGCCGCGGGAACACCGCCGGGTCGGCCTGGGGCACCGTGCGCAGGAGCCCGACGCCCGCCTGGATCATCAGCCACGCAGCGGCGCGGCCGGTGAGCAGCGAGATCTGGGCGTTCCAGTGCTCGACGGGGAGATCGGCGCGCAGCTCCACGGTCCACGACCCGTCGTGCGCCGGCACCACCTCCTGGTCGGCCAGGCCGAGCTCGATCGCGCCCCGCTCCCGGGCGGCGGCCAGCAGGGCGGCGCCGATCTGGGGGAACGCGGCGATCGACGCCGGTGCGGTGCCGGCATCGAGCTGCTCCTGGACCCCGGCGTAGGTCAGCTGGGCGCGGCTGCGGACCATCGCCCGGCGCACGTCGATCGCGGTGGTGGTGCCGCTGCGGTCGACGTCGATCGTCCAGAGCGCCGCCGGGCGCGGCCCGTCGGGCAGGAGCGACGCCGCGCCCTCGCCGAGGACCGGCGGGTGGAGCGGCGTGCGCAGGTCGGGCGCGTAGTAGGTCTGGGTCCGCTCGCTGGCGGCGGCGTCGATCGCCCCGCCCGGATCGACCCACACGGCGACGTCGGCGATGGCGTAGTGGACGCGCCAGCCGCCGTCGGTCACGTCGATGGCCACGGCCTGGTCGAGGTCCCGGGAGCCGGGCGGGTCGATGGTCACCAGCTCGAGGTCCGTGGCGTCCTCGTGAGCAGGGAACGTCCGCTGCGCCGCCTGCTCCGCTTCGGCCAGCGCATCGGCTGGGAACGGCCCCGGCACCTCCAGCTCCTGGCGGATCGCCGCGAAGTCGAGCGGGAGGGGAGCCGTCGAGTGGATGCGGTGGGCAGGCACGTCGAAGGTTCTAGTGGGTGGCGATCGGTAGCCTCGCCCGCATGGCCGACGTCATGTCCGAGTATCCGGACCGGTGGGAGTCCGAGGTCGTGCTGTCCGACGGGGGCACGATGGCGGTGCGGCCGATCCGCCCCGACGACGCCGAGCGCATCGTCGCCTTCCACGAGCGGCAGTCCCCCGAGAGCATCTACTTCCGGTTCTTCTCGCCCCGCCCCCGCCTCTCGGAGCGCGACGTCGAGCGCTTCACGAGGGTCGACTACATCGACCGGATGGCGTTCGTCGGGCTCATCGGCGACGAGCTCGTCGGCGTCGCCCGCTACGACCGCCACCGGGCCCGCAGCGACGCCGAGGTCGCCTTCTTCATCGACGACGCCCACCACGGCCGGGGCATGGCGACCGTGCTGCTCGAGTACCTGGCCGAAGCAGCCCGCGAGGCCGGGATCTCGGGCTTCACCGCCTCGGTGCTGCCCCAGAACCGCAAGATGCTCGGCGTGTTCACCCAAGCCGGGTTCACCGCGTCGAGCCGCTTCGAGGACGGCGTGATCGAGGTGCAGCTCGGCATCGAGCCCACCCCTGAAGCCCTCGCCGCCATCGAGGCCCGGGCTGGGGTCGCAGAGGCCCGGTCGGTCGAGCGGCTGCTGCGGCCGTCGTCGATCGCCGTCGTCGGCGCCTCCCGCTCCGCCGGCACGATCGGCCACCAGGTGTTCCACGAACTGGTCAGCCGCGGGTTCCAGGGGCCGGTGTACCCGGTCAACCGGGAGGCCGACTTCGTGGCCAGCGTGCGGGCCTGGCGGTCCGTGCTCGACGTGCCCGGCGAGCTCGACCTCGCCATCGTGTGCGTCCCGGCCGACGAGGTGCTCCGGGTCGCCGAGGAGTGCGCGTACAAGCGGGTGCAGGGCCTGGTGGTCCTCTCCGCCGGGTTCGCCGACCGCGACGAAGCCGGCGAGGCCGCCGAGATCGAGCTCGTCACCTACGCCCGCCGCCACGGCATGCGGCTCATCGGCCCCAACGCCCTGGGCATCATCAACACCGACCCGGCAGTCGCCATGCACGCCACGTTCGTGCCGGTGGACCCGGTCGTCGGGCGGGTCGGGCTCGTCGCCCAGTCCGGGGTGATCGGCGCCGCCATCATCGACTCGGCCCGGCAGCTGGGCCTCGGGATCAGCTCGTTCGTCGCCGTCGGCAACAAGGCCGACGTCTCCAGCAACGACCTCCTCCGCTACTGGCAGGACGACCCGAACACCGATGTGGTCATGTGCTACCTCGAGTCGTTCGGCAACCCGTCGAAGTTCACCCGGACCGCCCGCGTCCTCTCGCTGCACAAGCCGGTCGTGGCGGTGAAGGTGGGCGGCTCCGCCGCCGACCACTGGGTCGAGCCCGACGCCTGGCCGCCCGATGCCACCGCCGCGGCGCTGCTCGAGCAGACCGGCATCATCCGGGTCGACAACCTCACCCAGATGCTCGTCACCGCCAACGTGCTCGACTGCCAGCCGCTCCCGGCCGGCAACCGCGTGGCGGTGCTCACCAACTCGTGGGGCCCGGCGTGGCTGGCCGTC
>Ga0182736_1001806_pt1 | contig 18772 bp, 14 predicted proteins | sample eDN5th30CKraftBY_FD_128882 | JGI IMG/M metagenome (GOLD analysis project Ga0182736, IMG submission 128882) | Enriched backyard soil microbial communities from Emeryville, California, USA - eDNA 5th pass 30_C Kraft BY (version 2) (version 2) | ecosystem: Environmental > Terrestrial > Soil >... | reverse complement strand
CCGATCACCGGCGCCACCGCCGAGAACTCGCCTTCCGTGATCTTCTCGAAGGCGTGCTTCAGCTTGGCCACCAGCTCGTGCCGACGCAGCGCGAAGAGCGCGATGCCGTCGGAGCAGGCCTCGCCCCCCTTCGGACTGCAGATCTCGCCGTTCGCCTGCTCGGCCGTTCCGCCCAGCCGCGCGAGCCGGCTCAAGCTGTGCTCCGAGAGATCTCCCTTTGCGAGCTCGGGACCGAAACCGAGCACGAAGGTGCGGACGTCGATCGTCTTGTCGTCCACGTGGAGCGAGCGCAGATCGGTGACCGCCTGCTCCAGCTCCGCCTGATCCGGATCGTAGTCCGGCGTCAGCGCACAGCTCTCCTCGCCGTCGGTCACGAGGATGATGTAGTAGCCGCGGCAGCCCGCCGCGGGATCGTTCGCGGCGACCTCGGCCATGTGCTCCTTCGCCATCTTGAGCGACTTGGCGATCGGCGTGCCGCCCTCGGGGACCATGGTCTGCACGCGGTCCAGGATGGATGCCCGCTCACCGGGGAGCGGATCATCGATGCGGACCGCGCAGTTCTTGATGTCGCCGTCGGCGCCGATCTCGCGCTGCCGTCCCGGCTCGAACTTGCCGTAGCGGGCGAGGCCCAGCGTGAGGTTGTCCAGACCGGGGATGAGGGTCTCGAGCACCGACTTCGCCGTGTCCATGCGCGACGGGCAGTCGCACGCCGCCGGGACGTCGACGCAGTCGTCGTAGCACTCGCACTTGTCCGGGCCGGGGGTCTTGCAATAGTCGCACTGCTCGCAGACCTGCGGGCCCCTGCTGATGCACTCGCTGCTCGGCCGCTCCTTGCAGTCGTCCGGCTCTTGGGTCTTGCAGGAGGACTTGTCGTCCACCCACTTGCACTCCTGCTTGTAGGAGGTGCACTTGCCGTCCACGAGCTTGTACTTCGTGCAGGCGCCGTTGATCTTCTTGTAGGTCTTGCACCGGGCCAGATCGTCGACCTGGTTCCACGTCTTGCAGCTCGCCGGATTCGGGATCTGGTACCAGGTCTTGCAGCTCGTGAGGTCGTCGACCTGGTACCAGGTCTTGCAGCTCGTGAGGTCGTCCACGAGATTCCAGGTCTTGCAGCTCGACGTATCGTCGACCTGGTTCCAGGTCTTGCACGTGTCCTTGACCTGGTTCCAGGTCTTGCATGTCGGTCCGTCCACCTGGTTCCAGGTCTTGCAGCTCCCGTTCACCTGCTCGTAGCGGTTGCAAGTCCCGTTCACCTGCTCGAACCGCTTGCAGGTCCCAGGCACGTAGATGCCCGTTCCCTCCCGCTGGACGAGGGGCGCGTGGGCCGTGCAGGTGTCCCAGGAGTACTGGTCACAGGTGGTGACGCAGCTCTGGTTCCATTCGACGCAGTCCTTCGTGCACCCGACGATGCGCTTGTCGCACTGCGTTTCGTTCTCGTACCACTGGTTGTCGCCCTTCCCCTTCAGGACGGGGACCTCCCTGCAGTTGTACAGCTCCTCGTGGCAGCCGTACTCGGGGCCGTAGGTCTTGCACGTCGTGTTCGTGCACTTGGGCGAGCTCGCCGAACAAGTTGCATTCTTGCAATCAGGGCCCGTGCAGGGCGTGGCGCCGGTGCCGGTCGACCATGACGTGCACTCGCCGCCGTCGTAGACAGGCGGCACCCAGACCTGGTTGTACTCGAGGCAGGTGGGCCCGTTCACCTGGTTCCACTCGAGGCAGGTCGGCCCGTTCACCTTGTTGTATTCGAGGCAGACGTCGCCGTTGACCTTGACGTATTCCTGGCACACGTCTCCGTTCTTCATGTTCCAGGTGAGGCAGGTGTCACCGTTCTTCTTGTTGTAGACGGCGCAGGTGCCGTTCTTCTTGTTCCAGGTCTGGCAGATCGGGCCGTTCATCTTGTTCCATGTCTGGCAGACCGGTCCGTTCATCAGGTTGTATTCGAGGCAGACGTCGCCGTTCTTCTTGTAGTACTCGAGGCACTCCGGCCCATCGACCTGCGCGTACGTCTCGCACTCCGTCCCGGGGACCTGCTCGTGGGTCAGGCAGACGTCCGTATCCTTGCACTCCTGCTTCTGGTTCCACTCCTTGCAATTGCCCGGCTTGCAGTCGTACTTCTCCGTGCCGTACTTCAGACACGGACCGTCCACGCAGTTGCAATCCTTCTGCGCCGTCTCGGCGCACGTCGGCTGGCAGTTGCGATCGCACTTCTGGTTGCAGACCTCCCGCGTGTTGTCGCAGAAGGGCCCCTTGTCCTCGGGGAGGCAGGTGCCGAAGTAGGAGGGGTTGTCCGCCTGCGCCTCGGTGATGTCGGGGCAGGCCCAGAGCTCGGAGCCGTTCTTGCGACGGCAGTAGTTGGGATGGCAGCTCGTGCCCTCCTCCTGATACAGGCCCTGGTAGTTGCGCTCGCCGGTGACCTCGTCGAAGAGGCCGTCCTGGCACTGCATCGAGCCCGAGTTGTCCACGATGAGCAGCACGTACGGATGCAGCTCGGGCGGGAGGACCTCGTACAGATAGTTCGAGCTCGCGGGAGACGGGACGAGGAAGAGGCTCACCAGCGAGAGCGCGAGCAGGCGCATCCCCACGGAGACGCGCTTGGTGTGCAAGGAACTCATAGAGACGGTCCTCCGGCGAAGGGCGGACGGATGCCGGTGCGGTTCAGGTTCGCGCCGGACGGGCCCCCGCCCGCCGACTCGCTATACGGATCTACGAAGGCCTGCATCATCACCGAGCCACGGATGCGGGCGCGGGAGACCACGCGGCCGTCGCGCACCACCTGGCCCTCGGAGATCACGTCTCCGATGGTGCCCGTGGAGCCGGCGCCGATGATGAGGAAGCGGTAATGCGTCCGGCCGGTGCCTGCGATCTCGACGGGCTCGAGATCGTTCACGTTGCCGGTCTGGTCGACGACCATGGCGGGATCCATCGTCGCCGAGTAGATCTGGAGGCCGGACTCGGCGGCCGAGAGCGCCTGGGAGCGAAGCTCGGAGGCGTCTGCCGTCGACGCGTCGCTCGTGGCCAGGGTGTAGGCCGCCGTCCCCATGAGCGCGAGCATCGTGATCACGAAGAGCACGGCCAAGAGGCTGTAGCCTCGTGCCGCGGTGCGCGTCCGGAGGCGGGTCGGAGAGCAGGTCATGGCTGGGCTCACCATCACTGGAGGCTCGAGAAGATCTTCACTTCGAAGACCGATTCGATGGAAAAGATCCGCGAGGTCCCCGGCGTATCGTGATCGAGATCGATCCCGGCGTTGTAATCGCGGTCCTCCCGCGGCTCGATGACCTTGAAGGCGACGCGCACCGCGCGGATGCGGTTGTAGTCGAGGATGTATCGCATGTCGGCTTCGAAGGAACCGAGCGTGCTCTGGAGCGGCGTGGTCGGGGACAGGGCGGAGTGGGGATCGAGGCCGATGATGTCGACCGGATAGTCGCCGAGGTAGGGCGCGTTGGTGACGATCGGCGCCAGCGGCGTGTCGAGGGGGTTGGGGATCGCGAAGAAGCGCATGGGGGGCAAGAGGAACGAGCCCCTCCCGGCGACCCGCGCGACGATCTCGGGATCGCCGACGTATTCGTCCGCGACGCTCAGCAGCTGGTAGAGGAACAGCGCGTGGTCGTACGCCGGATCCGAATCATGGCCGGTCGGATCGAGCTTCATCCGCTCGTCGAGCAGGACGTTGTCGAGGAGGATCGTGACCTGCGGTTCCTCGCCCATGAAGCCGAAGGGGTTCACGATCCGCTCGATGTGTCCGATCACGCCGGTGCCGTTCATGACCGTTCTCCGCGGCACGAACTGGTAGGAGATCACGTTGTTCGGGTTCTGGTGGAACGGGAGCGACGAGATCGTGTCGTGCTCGGTCCCCGGCGTCTCGCCGGCCGGCGTCATCCATGCGTTTCGAGCGATCGTGATCCGCCAGGGGTGTGGGTCGAGGATGGCCGAGCAGCCGTCGGGCGTGCCGGGGGACTGCATGCCGGCGATGCAGTGGTAGGGGAGGAACTGCACCGCGTCCGCTGCGCCGCGGATGTCCCTGCCCATCAGCTCCATCGCCAGGCGGGCCTGCGAGGCGAGCTCGATGTCCTTGCGTTGGGAGGCGCTGGCGGACTGGATCTGCGCGATCGTCATGATGGCGAAGCCGATCACGACCGTCGACACGGTGCCGGCCACCAGCAACTCGAGCATCGAGAATCCGCGGGAGGTCTTCATCGTGGGGCCTAGTTGAACGGGAGGAGGACGCTCGAAGTCGTTCGGGCGCCGAAGCCGACAGGGGTGGGCCAGATCACGCGGACGGTGGCGTCCACCGAGTTCGGAAGCACGCCGGGAGCGGCCGAGTTCGTCAGCATGTAGCAGACGGTGTAGCTGTTTCCCTCGAGGCGGACGGGGATGGGGCCGATGTTGAAGGCCAGGTTCGCGCCGGCGCCAGGGGGGTTGCAGGCGTCCTGATCGACGAGTGAGTCGGAGGGCGAGTGGGGGAGGTGCTCGCTCTCCCAACCGGTCTCCAGCGTGAACGGGCCGCCGTTCGTGCAGCCCGTGGTGACGCCCCCGCAGGCCACCGTCTGCACCGCCCGCGGCGGTGGGTCGAAGCGGACCTCGAAGCGGAGACGGTCGAGGATGGTGTTGCCGATGTACTGCGCCGCCGTCGTCTTCTTGCCGTGGACCGTCCGGTTCAGCGCGTTCGTGACGAGGGGCAGCGTGACGAGGAGGCCGATCGAGAGGACCGCCATCGACGTCAGCACCTCGATCAACGTGAAACCGCCGCTTCGGTTCGTGCAGGAGGTCATGGGCACTCCCATCCGCTGCCGGCGCGCTTGTAGGAGCGGGCCTTGCCCGTGAGGTTCCGGATCCCGACGGCGCGGTCGAAGACGGCCGAATCCCCCCGGGGGCCGATGACGATCGATTCATCGGCGCCGGAGGGCGTGATCACCTGGCCGTTCGGCAGGAACCGGATCACCTGCGCCCCGGTGCAGAGCGTGCAGGCGGGGATCGGGGGATAGGTCAGTTCGGCTTCGTCGGTGCAGGTGATGTCCGGGTCGCCGGTCCCGTCTCGGAACTCGACCCCCTGGTACTCGTTGGCGAAGCAGACGCGGATGTACTCGGCGCCGCTCTGGGCCACGACGTAGCCGGGCGTGCAGCCGGGCTGGTTCACCGTCAGCGTCACCGGCCGATTCGTCCGGGCGGCGATCGACGCAGCGTTGCGCACGTCGAGCACCAGCTTCGTGGCGGCGGAGTTGGTCCGGTAGCGCGGGAGCTGCTTGCCGATCTGCCACGAGCCGATACCCGCCAGGATCGCGACCAGCGCGACGACGGTCATGGCTTCGATGAGCGTGAAACCCCGGACTTTCCGCATACGGCAGCGCCTACGCAAGAAGCGTGCGAGACCGTCGATTCCAAGTGAAAACAATGAGTTGGAGAGACGACGCCGATCGGCTTGCGCGTCTGGCCCCGCAACGATTGCGTAGCCGCGAAATCCCTTGCGGATGTAGGAATCTCGCGCACCTACGAGAGATCACGCTTGGTGAAGATCATCGAAGCGGCGACCAGGAGCGCTGCGACGTAGCAGGCGCCATAGATCGCTGCCGCTGCCGCCGGGCCGTTCAGGATCTCCTGGCCGTGTATCAGCCGTGGCAGGCCCTCCATCGTCGTCAGGTCGGGGAGGATCCAGTAGAGGAGGTCGCCCAGGATCCGTGTGGACTCCTGCTCGCTCTTCCCGAGGAAGAAGCGAAGCTCACCGGTGAGGTGGCCGGCGATGGTGACACCGGTGGATGCGATGAACGCCACCGTGGACGACGTGAAGCACGAGAACAGCACGGCGATCGCTGCGATGAGCGCGAGCTTCAGCAGGAGAAGGCCAAGAGTGGCGAGATAGGCGCCGGGGGCATACTGGAACGCGCCTTCGTGGGAGTACGACGCGATCATGCCGGTGGCGGCCACGATCATCAGGCCGACGTTCAGGTACACGGTGGCGACCACGCCGAGGTACTTGCCGACCACGTACCAGCCGCGGGCGATGGGGCGCGCGAGGACCGGGTACGCGACGCGCTTCTCCAGCTCGACCGCGACCGCGCGCACGCCGAGGAGGATCGCCATCACCGATCCGCCGAGGGAGATCGCGGAGAGCGACAGGTCGGTGACGATGCGCACCGGCCAACCCAGGGTGACGTTGGAGAGCACCGCCGAGAGGAGGATCAGGCCGACCCCGAAGGCGAGGACGCCGTAGAGGATGCGGTCGCGTAGGGATTCGCGGACCGAGACGCGGGCGATGGCGAGGATCGGGGCGATCATGGGGCGGCGAGGGCGTCGGGGACGTGTCCGGGACGATACACCATGAGGCGGCGGGGCAGCAGCGGGGAAGACACCGCGCCCGTGGAAGGATCGAACCTGATCTTCTCGGCGAGGGGCGAGCGGGCGATCCGATTCGCCGCTGGGTCGTCGAGATCGGTGAGCTGGGCAGGAATGGCCCGGTTCGCGAGGCGGAAGTCGGCGATGGCGGACTCGAGGGTGCGCAGGGCGCGCTCGATCTCCATCTGATCGCGGCGGCGGGCGAGCTCGTCCTTCAGGTGCGGATCCTGTGTGGAGCGGATCGCGAGGTCCAGGCCGGCGATGCCGTCGTCGAGGCTACCGGCGCTGGAGAAGAGCCGCGCTGCCAGGTCGGGGAGGTAGCGGGGGCTGCCTCGAATCTTCGAGGCGCGCAGCACCAGCTCGGCGCCCCGATCGAGGTCGCCCAAGGCGCTCCAGTGGTTGAAGCCGGCAAAAAATGGGAGCTGCCAGCGTCCGGGGACCTGGGACATGCCACGCTCGAGGATGGCGTTCGACGACTCGTAGCGGCCGGTACTGGCGAGAACGACGCCCGATGCTTCGTAGGCGTAGCCGAAGAGGGGATCGACGGTGACGACGAGATCCGCGAGCGGCTCGAGCTGCGGCCAATGACGCGCCTCCTCACCGGGCGTTCCGACGTATTGCACCAGCTTGAGCCAGTAGAGGTCTGCGACCGAGGTGGCGTGGCCCGCCGAGGCGACGCGCACAGCCTCGCCGTTGGGGAGGGGGGCGGGCCCCTGCGTCTCCGATGTCTGCGCGACCGCCCGGCCGTGAGCGGCGTGGGCAGCGGCGGACAGCGCGACGAGCGCGAGAATCCGACAGGCTCGGGGGAAGGCGGGGCGCATCGTGTGGCAGGCACCTTAACGAAAGAAGGGACGCCGGGAAAGTCCACGGCGTCCCTTCGTCTGCAGTCCGCTTCGGACTTAGTAGGAGCCGTCCGGCGAGGCCTTGTGGACGGCCGCGATCTTGGCCGACTCGGGCGCGCAGGTACCACCCGCCGGCGCCTGGACCGTGGTCTTGCTCGCGGCCTGCGGCACCTGGACCACCCAGCACTGCGCGACGCCATCGCCGTCGAGATCGGAGAGGGCCTCGGCGGTCATCATGGCCTCGCCCGCGTGGCCGGCGCCGATCGTGATCTCATAATCGAAGTAGACCCGGCCCTCCGGCTGCCAGCCGATGTCGTACCAGCCGGCGTCGGTGGTTGCGACGGTGAAGTCCTTCCGCTGGCCCTTGCTCGCCACAGCGGTGCCGGGCTTCGACGCGGCCGCGATGTAGTCGTCGTGGCTGCCGAAGTACGCAACCTCGGAGGTCTTGATGGCAGCGAGGTTGATCGCCGCCTCGCCCGACTTGGCGCGGAGCTGGTAGCGCATGAAGTTCGGGATCGCGATGGCGGCGAGGATGCCGATGATGGCGACCACGATCATGAGCTCGATCAGGGTGAAGCCGCGGAGGTTCTTCTTGAGGTTCTTCATCTGATTCTCCTAACTCGCCCCCGTTTGGGAGGTTCCAACCAGAGACTTGCGTTTGGGCGAGACGGGCTGAGGTCTCTGCGAAAGCGGTGCCAGGGTGAGGGCAGACGGCCAACCGGTCAAATTTCCTGACGCCAGGCTCCAAAACGTCTTGTGGAGGACGCGCCGGGCTGACGGACCGCGGCACCCGGGAAGGGGGTTGCCGATCTTCGGCAATGACGTTTTGAGGACCAATGGAAAGGTGGGATCTGTCCTCCGTTCGCCACTTCGGCTACCGTCAGCGGCGGTTTGGGAGGGGTGGAGCGAGAGGGAAGATGGGCGAGCCGATCCTGGTGACCCGAAAGCTCGGAAAGGTCTACCGGCTGGGCCTGCGTCGAAAGCGCGTGGTAGCAGTCCGTGAACTCGATCTGTCGGTGGAGCGGGGGGAGATCTACGGCTTCCTCGGCCCCAACGGCGCCGGCAAGAGCACCACCATCAAGATGCTGATGGGCCTGGTGGCGCCGTCCTCCGGCGAGGCCTCGCTTTTCGGCGTCCCCATCGCCTCGCGCCACGCGCGGGCGAGCTTGGGCTTTCTGCCCGAGAACCCCTACTTCCACGACTTCCTCACCGCTGAACAGCTCGTCGCATTCGCAGGGCGGCTGGGCGGCATCCCCAACTCGATCCTCGAGGAGCGCATCCCGCGGCTCCTCGATCTGGTGGGGCTGGGCAAGGCGAAGAAGCTCCCCTTGCGGCGCTATTCGAAGGGCATGGTGCAGCGGGCGGGGATCGCGCAGGCGTTAGTGGGCGATCCGGCGCTTGTCGTGCTCGACGAGCCCATGAGCGGCCTCGATCCCATCGGCCGCAAGGACGTGCGCGAGGTGATCTTCCGGCTGAAAGAAGAGGGGAAAACCGTCTTCTTCTCGTCACACATCCTCCCCGACGTGGAGGCGATCTGCGACAGGGTGGGCCTGATGCTCCACGGCAGCCTGCGGGAGCAGGGAACCCTCGATGAACTCCTCGCCGCCGGCGCCCGCGCGGTGGACGTAATCGCGGAGGGGATCCCCGAAGGCCTTGCGGACGACCTGCGGAGACAGTCGGAGCGGGCGCTGCCGAAGGGCGACGGTTGGGCCTTCACCTTCGCGCAGGACGCCGCCGCAGACTCTGCGGTCCACGAGCTCGTGCTCGCAGGTGCGCGAATCGTCTCCGTGGCTCGCCATCGGGAGACTCTCGAGCAGCTGTTCGTGCGGCGCGCCGAAGAGACGAACTCCGCCCACGCCCGGGGCGAAGAGCCGGTAGCAGCCTAGCGATGCCGCTCGCATCTCCATCGCACGCACGATCGTTGTCGGCAAGCCCTGGGGCGCTTCTCGTCTTGACGCTCGTTGCGGTGGGCATCGCATACTCCGCGTCACCGATGGGTGCCTTCGTCTGGGACGATGTTCCGTTGATCGCCCAACAGCCGATCGTCCACGAGTTTCAGCCGATCGGATCCTATTTCGACCGGATGTTCTTCGGTGGCCCGGCGGGCGCACCCACGCGAACGTTCTATCGGCCTCTGGTTACGCTCTCCTTCGCCTTGGATTGGAAGGTCTGGGACGGCAGCCCACTGGGATTCCACCTCACGAACCTTCTGTTGCACTTGGTGTGCGTGACCCTCGTGTTCCTCGTCGCGCGGCGATGGGGGGCTAGACCGGTGGCGGCGACCCTGGCCTGTGCGGCCTTCGGCCTGCTGCCTCGCCTCACCGAGGCAGTCGCCTGGATCTCCGGACGCACGGATTTGCTGGCCGCATCGTTCGTTCTGGCGTCCCTCGCGATCCACGGTCCCTCATCACGGCGGCGTTGGGCATCTGCGTTCCTCCTTCTCCTCGGCCTTCTCTCGAAGGAAGCGGCGGTCGCCGGTATTGCCGGGATCGTCGCGCTGGAGGCCACGGATGATCGGGAAGCACCCGATCGACGTTGGGCTCGTTTCTCTCCCTTGTTGATAGTGACCGTCGTTTACGCGCTTCTCCGCTACTACGCGGAGGCGACGTCCCAGGCTCCCCCGCGCGTGCCTCACCTCAATCTCGATCAACGGATCCTGGTCGCGTTGGAAGCGATTGGGACCTACGTGTGGATGCTCGTAGACCCACTACGGCCCCGCACGCAGATCGGATCCATCTTCGTTCGTTCGTGGCCCACCATCGCACTTGGCGCGATGTTCCTCTTTGGCGCGGGCGTCGCGACATGGCGGTGGCGGTCAAAGGCGCCACGCACGGGCTGGGCCTGGGCGTCTGCGGCGCTCGTCCTGGTCCCGTTGGGGCTCGTCCTACACGCCGTGCCACTGCCACTACAGGTCGTCGCGGCCGATCGCTTCCTCTACCTGCCGGCGGCAGCCTTGGCGATTGGATTGGCCGTTTGGGCAGCGCGCTGGGAGGTGCGATCGGTTATAATCGGAGCGGTCGCCGCGGCCGTTCTCGTCCCGGCCGCAGGCGTGGCGACCTACGTGCGGACGCTAGACTGGAGGGACGAGGCGTCGCTGTGGACCGACGCCGCTGCGCACGCACCAGCGGGAAACTCGCTTCCCTTCGTACAGCTCGGAATCGCTCTTTGCCGGCTCGACCGGCCAGAGGAGGCGCTCCCCGCCCTCGATCGCGCGCAGGAGATCGACGATGAGTTGGCGATGCGCGGACTCGTGGATCCCATGGGCAGTGGTTCGCGCGAGGCCAGGGCCTTCGCACTCGCAGCGTTGGGGCGCTTCGACGAGGCGAGTCGGGCGTTCGAAGAGCTCGCAGTCGCGAGACCGTCGGAACCCGTGTACGGCTACAACCTTGGGGTGACTCGAGCGATGGCGCTCGATTTCGGTGCCGCGAGGCGCCAGATCGAGAATCTGCTTCTTAAATATCCCGATTACGAGGATGCGCGAAACTACCTGAAAGACATAACGCGCATCGAGGCTGCCTGGCGGGCGTTGCCGGTGGACGCTTCGGCGGACGACCCTGGGACCACGATGGCCAGGGCCGAGATCTTCGCCGAACTGGGCCGAGGGCGGGACGCTGCACGGCTCTGGAAAATGGTCTTGGCGAACGAAGCCGCAGCTCCGACGTTGCGTCAGGAAGCAGGCAAAAGGCTGTCTCGCTGACCCGACTCCGAGTAGGGCGCAGCCGATCGAGCCTTCTACGACGCTCGCCTCTCGGCGCGACCTCCCTGGACCCGGACCACTCGAAATCCTGGGAATCGATCAAACCTCGGCAACCATCCGGACCAACCGTCGGGATCTGGACTAGGTGGCCGATCATGGTAGAAACCTGCCGGATTTGCCGCTGCCGGAGGGAAGATGGGCACGGAAATTGAGATCGAGGCCGGGCGCCTGCGTGCCCTTTTGTGGCAGGGGGGCTCGCTCGCTGCCCTAGCGATTGCATTTCGGGCGTTCGAGATCGCAATCACCAGTGGCGAGCTGGAATTCGGTCGCGCCGTCTTTACGTCGCTCTCGGTGCTGGGGCTCATTCTCGTGGGCGAGTGCGCGGTCCTCTTCTTCGGGCGATTCTGCAACGACCGATTCTGGTCTCGGGTCCTTCCTGCGCTCCATGTCGTCGCCGGGCTCGCGATCGCCGCCGAGAGCCGCTACTTCCAGGTTACCGGGACGCGGATGGATCTCGAGATTGCGGCCTACTCGATCCGAAACGCCTCGAGCCTCGGAGGTGTGGCCGCCGTCGGCCTTGACTGGACCATGTTCTGGAGCGCGCTCCTCGCGATCCTGGTTGTGATTCTGGCCGCCCGGCTGGCGCGTAGAGCGGGTCGGGTGCGCCCAAGGACGGTCCTCCAACTCGCTTTCACTGGGCTGGGCGTAGTCCTCTTCGTGGGGGCCGTCCCGTCTGCCCAAGGGATGAACAGGCAGGCGGTGGGTTCGTTTCTGGGAGGAGCGTGGGCTGACCTGAGGATACGGTCCCAGACAGACTACGAGCACCCGAAGGTGGAGGCCGTTCCGGACGGGCGCCTGCCGAATTTTCTCGTCGTGATCATGGAGTCCACCCGTGCGGACGCACTCGGAACCTATCGAGAAAGCGGCGATCGTTCCGACACGCCGTATCTCGACAGCCTGGCGTCTCGAGGGGTCGTCGCCGACCTGGCCTACACCGTCGTGACACATACGTCCAAGGCGCTGGTCGGCATCATGTGTGGAGCCTTTCCTCGGCTGCAAACCGAGATCGGCGAAGGCGAAGAGAAGGGCATTCCCATGGCATGCCTGCCGAAGGTCCTCAGGGACGCTGGGTACCGGAGCAGGTTCATGCAAACCGCAGTCGGTGATTTCGAACATCGCCGCTCTGTCGTGGCGAACATCGGATTTGACGATTGGGTGACTCGGGATGAGCTCGATGGTTCCCGCTTCGAGAGCTTGGGATACCTGGGGATGGACGAGCGCGCCCTCGTCGAGCCGGCGCTCGAATGGGTTCGGTCCAGCGAGAAGCCGTTCCTGCTCACGATCCTGACGAGCGGTACCCACCACCCGTACCAGGTTCCTGGCCAGCCGCCGCCGGAATCAATCGAAGAACATCCCGCTCACTACGCGAAAGCGGTCGAGTACATGGACAACGTGCTCGAGGATTTCATCCCGAAGGTGCTGCGGGACAGGCCCGATACCATTGTCATTCTCGTGGGTGACCACGGAGAAGCTTTCGACGCCCACGCGGAGAAGGGCCACAACCTGGTGCCCTATGAAGATGTGACCCGTGTTCCCCTCATCTTGGCAGGGCCCGAGTCGAGAATCGGCACCGCTCGCCGACTCTCTGGCCTACGGCACCAGATCGACATCGTACCGACTGCTCTCAACCTCTCCGGGATCAGATGGAACGGGAACATCCCCGGGCAGGACCTCCTCGCATCCGAAGGCCACGAATACGTGATGTCATCTTGCTGGCAAACCCGCCGTTGCCTGGCCTTGAGGGTCGGGGACATGAAATACGTTTATCGCTACGGTCGGGGCGGAACCGAGGTCTATGATCTCTCCAGCGATCCCAATGAACAGAGAAATATTTCTTCGATGTATCCCAACGCGGTCCTCGTTGGCATCGAGGCGTTCATGTTGGAAGAGCGAAACGGGATCGACCAATATTACTTCGCTGCCGATCGGAACAGAGGGCGATGAATTTGTCCGGAATTCAGGCGGAACCGCGCTCTTCGCCTTCGCCGGCGCAGCGAATCGCTCCAATTTTGAAATCGTGACGAGGTTAACCCTGCGGGCGTTCTTGTGTGACGTCTAGTTCACACGTACGACCTACCACGGGTTGCTGCCGCTCGGCAGCGGGCTACCACCTGCGCTGGGGGAGGAGATCCTGCGGCGCATCCCCTCTCGAAACCGCGCTTCGACCGCCCTGTACGAAACCGCGGCAACCACGATGGTGACCGCGCCGCCGACGAAAATCGTCGTTGTCCAATGCAACAACTCGACGTCCCGCATCCACACGAAGATCGGGTAGTGCCAGAGGTAGATTCCGTAGGATCGCCGCCCGAGCCAGGCGAGAGGCTGGGCGCCGAGCGCCGGCAGTCGTTCCGCGGAAGCGATGACTGCGGCGGCACCCACCTCAGCCAAAGGCACCCAGATCTTGAAGGCGTACGGGTCTCGAAAGCTGGTGTTGGCTACTGCCGTCGCGATCGCCAACAAACCTGCCACGCCTAGCCATGCCGAGAAGCGGGGGTTCCACCACCCCAACGCCGCGCCGAAGACGAGGCCCGCGACCCGGAGGTCGAAACGGAGATACGCTCTGCCCCAGCTCGCTCCGCCGCCTGCGGTCCACCTCCACCCGACCAGGGCGACGAGGGCGCCCGCGATGAGCCATCCTCGTGCCGCCGGCGGGACTCGGAGGAGGACGACGACCGCCGGCGCGCAGAGCAGGTAGAAGCGTACCTCCATCGCGACGCTCCACGTGTGCTGCAGGAAGGGCACCTTCCAGAAACCGCGAGCGTAATCCGTGAGGAACGTAGCCGACACCAGCGCATCTCGGGCGTGGTTGGTGATCTCCGGCAGGAGCGGCGTGAGGACGAGGTATGCGGCGAGCATCACGACCAGCGCCGGGAAGATCCGACGGAGGCGGCGCGTGTAGAAGCGCCGCAGATCGAGTCCTCCGGAGACGTCGTGCTCAACACGCAACAGGCGGACCACGAGGTACCCGGAGAGGACGAAGAACACGTCCACTCCCAGGAACCCGCCTCGTGCGCCTGGAACCTTGGCGTGGAAGGCCATGACGAGAAGTACGGCGATCCCCCTCAAGCCATCGAGGCTGGGGATGTGCGTCAGCGCCGACGTTCTCTCGGTCACAGGCATTCGCCCATTCTGGATCAGGCCGACCGCCCCGTCGAAGGGGTGGCTACCCTGAAAAATCCGTCGGCCAATCGAGCCCCAGCGCGCCGGCCTCTGACTCGCGGATCACCCTCAGTGATGGGCGAAAGGAATCGTTGCTCGTCATTCGCCGACCACGGCGTAGAGGGTAACGGGACCCCATGATCTCTCGACTCGAATCGAGCCTTCACGGACCAAGCCTTCGAACCGTTTCTTGATCCGCGCGGTTCTGCCGGGCGCTAGATCGGCGTTGTCGTCGACGAGGAAGAAGCGTCCGTCCGCCAGCAGATGGGTGACTCCCGCCCTCTTCAATTCCAAGAGCGTTGTCTCGGAATGCTCGTCGAGGAGTGCTTCCAGGCGGTACGCCTCGAAGACGCTATCCAAGCGGTAGGGGCGACGCAGGTAATAGGTATAGCCCCGCATCCAGACGAGCCAGACCTTGCCGTCCTCGGGGACGAAGGCTTCCAGCTCCCGCATCGGCGGGTAGGAATCGGGGAGGAGCTTCGAGAGGATCTCCTCCTTGGTCGCCCGGCCGGCGAGCCACGCGCCCGTCTCTTGCCTCGACCAGAGTGCGTGGGCGGGCGGCGCGAACCAGAGCAGGGCGACGACGGTGAGCGCCGCTGCCGATCCGCGGCGCCATCCTCCGGCGAGCGCTTCGACGCCAGCGGCTAGGAGCCCGAGGAGCGGCGGGACCGCGACCAGGAAGAACCGCACCTGCTGGACGGAGGTGGCCCAGAAGACGAACCAGGCGATGGCGAAGATACCGAGCCAGGACACGGCGCCGGGACCACCGCCCGCGATGGCGGGCGTGCCTCGCCTGGACCGTCGCCGCAAGAGGAAGAACGAGACGAGACCCAGGCCGACCACCGGACCGAGCGATCCCTCGAAGCCCATCCGCATGTCGCGCGTGGTGAAGAGGCGAAAAGGGAGCAGCAGGTAGTCCACCGAGTCCCGGCCGACACCGTAATGCGAGAGCGTGACCCCGTACGCCACGTCCCTCCACGAATCCCAGCCCTTCCCGCCGAAGGTGTCGAAGGCCAGCGGGAAGATCGGGTTGCCGCGCTCGAACCAGTTCCGGACGTAGAAGGGCGCGCCGACCAGACCCGCGATCACCATGAACCGCAGCGCAGCGCGCACGGCCTCGGCGCTCCGCTCGGGCGTCTGCCGGAGGCCGGAAGTCAGGTAGAGGAGCCCGATGACGAGGACGACGGCGACGCCGGGGTATTTCACGGAGACTGCGAGTCCCGCCGTGACGGCGGCGGCCCACTGGAACCTTCGATCGTGGGTCTGTGCACGGAGCGCGAAGGTGAGGGCCAGGGTCGAGAGCAAGACCAGCCACGCTTCAACGTAGGCCGACGTGCCGAACTCGTAGACGGTGGGGACCAGAAGAAAGAGGAACGCCGCCCACCCGGCGACCGTCCGGCGGGCGCCGGCGGTCTCTGCGAGGGCCATCGTCGCCAGCGCGGTCCCCAACACAGTCCACGTGCCGACGAGGCGTGGATTGAAGGGCGGGTCGTGGTCGGGAGCGCCTCCGAGCGAGTGGAGCAGCGCCAAGATCGACTCCCAACCGAGTGGAAAGGAGGCGAAGACGTTGTCGTCCGGCGTCTCGAAGCCACCGGCCGTCGCGAAGAACCGCGGCAAGGCCAGGTGATACACCATCGAGTCCCGGTACCAGGGGGGGACGGTGGATTGCAGGAGATACAGGATCGCGATACCCGCCAACCCCAGGGCGAGCGGCCACCCCAGTGCGAGGGAAGGTCGGCAGGGCCGCTCTCGTCGCGCGACGCCGTAGGCCACGCCGAGCAGTGGGCCGGCGACGATCCATCCAGCGGCGATCCCCCCGCGCAAGAGGCCGACGAAGCCGAGGAGCATTCCTCCCGCCTGCAACCAGGCGAGGAAGACGGCGAGGGACGTCGCTGCCGCCAACGCGCTGCTCCGCTTCTCGTTGGGGCCCAAAAACGCGGTGACCAGAGGGCTCATCGCGAACGCTCCCAAGGGGAGGGCGAGCGACAGGGCCAGGTCGAAGATCCAGGTCATGGGGTGAGCGTTCCGGTCGATGCGCCGCGAAGCACGAAAGAGTTCGCCACCATACACCGCGTGGCGCCTCGGGTGGCGTTTCCACCCGACGGAAAGAGCGCGCGGCACCTTGCGTAAGATGTGTCGGATGGCTTACAGGACGGCAGAACGGCGCCGTCCACTGACACGGGGCTCCGGATCGTCGCCGCCTTCGAGGTCGTTCCCATGCACCCGTCGTCTCTGCTTCCGGCAGAGTCGAGCTTGAACCGACCGTCCGACCCGCGCGTGCGCGCTTGGGTCGTGATCGTGCACGGCCTCGCGCTGGCAACCGTCGTCGCGCTCCTGCGCCTCGAGACGTCGGTTGTCACCACGTCCGGCTCCCCGATGGCGCGGGTGGCGTACGTAGCCGGTGGGGTGGGGGCCGTCGCCGTGTTCGAGGCAGCGCTCCTCCTCGTCCTAGGTCGCTTCGTCACGCGGCGATGGCGTCTCGTCCTGGCGGCGGTGCACGCGCTGGCGTTCGGCTGGCTGCTGGTGGACCACCAGTACTTCCTGGAGACCGGCGTACGCCTCAGCTTCGAGCAGGCGTGGGTCGCCGCGAACGAGCTGGGGACGGCGACGGGCGTGGCTGCGAAGGGACTGGATCGCCGCCTGCCATGGAGGATCGGGCAGATCGCGGCGTGTCTGGGGTTCGCCGCGCTCGTGGCGTCGCGTCGGCCTTGGATGCCATCGGTCGGCCGCCCGATGGTGTTCCGCGCCGGGATGCCTCTCGCCGGGGTCGCGCTCTGGCTGGGGCCGTCGGTACTTCCGTCCGACGCCTCCGATCTCAAGGCGCAGGCCGAGCGGGCGGCGGCGGGTTTCGCTTCGCTCGGTGCGGAGGACTACCGCTACGAGGCGCCGCGGATCACGCACACCCGCGTCACCCGGCGGCCGAACGTGGTTCTCGTGGTGCTGGAGTCGACCCGCGCGTTCTCCACCGGGCCATACCAGGACGGCAGCGAGCCTTCGGACACGCCGTTCCTCGACGCCATCGCGGCGCAGGGCGTGGTGTTCGACACCGCCTACACCTCGGTGACGCACACGTCGAAGGCGCTGGTGGGCCTGGTGTGCGGGGCGTATCCGCGCCTCGAGGTGGCGGTGAAGGAGAACGAGCAGGGCGGGAACACGCTCGCCTGCCTGCCGGAGCTCCTCCGCGATCTCGGCTACCGCACCCGCTTCATGCAGAGCGCCCGCGGCGACTTCGAGGACTTCCCCGGTCTCGTGGAGAACATGGGGTTCGAGTCGTCGATGATGCGCGAGCAGCTCGGCGGCAGGCGCTACCGGCGCGTGGGCTACTTCGGCATGGACGAGTTCGCGCTACTGGATCCCGCGCTCGCGTGGATCCGCTCGGGGGACGAGCCGTTCTTCCTCACCGTGCTCACCAGCGTGGCACACCATCCCTATGAGACGCCCGGGGTGAAGCCGCTCGAGGGCCGCGAGAACGCGCTGGCGAACTACCGCCGGGCGATCCGCCACGTGGACGACTTCCTCGGCACCTTCGTTCGCAAGGTGGAGGAGTCGGCGAGCGGCGAGACGCTCTTCGTGATCACGGCGGATCACGGGCAGGCCTTCGGCGAGCACAAGGTGCGCGTCCACGATCGCGTGCCCTACGAGGAAGGCACGCGGGTGCCGCTGGTGATGAAGGGACCGGCTTGGCTGGGCGAGCCCCGCCGCGTGGGCGGCCTGCGCCAGCACTTCGACGTCCTGCCGACGGTGCTCGAGATCCTGGGCGCCGAGTGGGAGGGACGGGTGCCGGGGACGAGCCTGCTCGATCCGAAAGGCCACGACGTGGTGGCAACGTCGTGCCAGGAGACCCGCATGTGCATGGGCGTGCGGGCGGGGGACCTCAAGTTCGTCTACCGCTACGGGCAGTCGCCGACGGAGGTCTTCGACCTGGCCCACGATCCGCTGGAGAAGCGCGACCTGGCCCGGTCGTTTCCGAAGGCGCTGCTCTCGAAGGTGGAGGCTCGGGCCGACGCCCTGACGGACGCGGTGGAGCGCTACTGGGAGGGCGAGCCGGCGACGGAGGATCCGCCGCGCGCAGCCAGGGCGAAGCCGTGGCGGATTCCTGGACGCGAGATCGCGGCGCCCGTTAGTCTCCAGGCCGTCGACGCCCCGTAGAGCCGTCGCGTTGGAACGCCCGGGCGCGCGCCGGGGTTACTCGAAGTCACACGCCGGAGCGCCCGTGAACGTCGAACTGCCCCACTGGTACATCGTGAGCGTCGCCGCGATTTTCGGCGCGCTGGTGGGCTCGTTCCTGAACGTGGTGATCGCCCGGGTGCCCAAGGGGCTCTCGATCGTGCGGCCGCCGTCCCGCTGCCCCAAGTGCCTCCGGCCGATCGCCTGGTACGAGAACGTGCCGGTGGTCTCGTGGCTCCTGCTGCGCGGGAAGTGCCGCGGGTGCCAGCTGCCCATCTCGATTCGGTACCCGATGGTGGAGCTGGCGACCTCGCTCCTCGCGGTGGCCTGCGTGCGGCAGCTCGGACCCACGCCGTGGGCGGCGGCGGCCTTCGCGTTCCTCGCCGCGCTGGTCGCCCTCACGTACATCGATCTCGATCACTGGCTGCTGCCGCGACGGATCACGATCCCCTTCATCGTGCTGGGCGCGGCGGCTTCGTTCTTCGCGGGCGGGCCGGGGATCGCCTCGTCGGCCCTCGGG
>Ga0182736_1001804_pt1 | contig 18778 bp, 20 predicted proteins | sample eDN5th30CKraftBY_FD_128882 | JGI IMG/M metagenome (GOLD analysis project Ga0182736, IMG submission 128882) | Enriched backyard soil microbial communities from Emeryville, California, USA - eDNA 5th pass 30_C Kraft BY (version 2) (version 2) | ecosystem: Environmental > Terrestrial > Soil >... | reverse complement strand
GCCGTCTCGCCGCGCAGCGCCGCGAGGAGATCCTCGCCCGATCGCACGGGAAGCGCGCCGTCCGCGAGGAGGGCCTCTCCTCCTGCCGACGCGGCGCCGAGTTCCGCGGCGGGCACGACGAACACCGGCCTTCCCAGCGCCCGCGCCGCCCGCGCGGTGTAGAGGCTGCCGCTCCCCTCCGCCGCGCGCACGACCACCACCGCGCAGGACAGCGCGGCGACGAGCCGATTGCGCCGCGGGAAGTGCTCGGCCCTCGCGCCCTCCAGCGGCGGGAGCTCGGACACGAGGCCGCCCCTCCCCGCCAGCATCCTTCCGAAGAGGCGGCGGTTTCGCGCCGGGAGCGGACGGAGCACGCCGCTGCCGAGGACCGCCACCGTCTCGCCGCCCGCCTCCACCGCGCCGCCATGGGCCGCCGCGTCGACGCCGAGCGCGCCGCCCGAGACCACGGTGAATCCTGCGGCGGCGAGGGTGGCGCCGAAGCGCCTGGCGAGGTGGACGGCGCCGGGATCGGCCTTCCGCGCGCCCACCACCGCGACGGCGGGCGGGAGGCCGCCGCCAGCGTCGCCTCCCGCGCCGGCGAGGGATCCCCGCACCCACAGCGCCTCGGGCGGATCGACCAGACCGCCCAGCCGCGGGTATCCCGCCTCGCCGCGGAGGACGAAGGCGCCGCCCCGGGCCGCGACCTGCGCCTCGAGCGCCGCGCCGAGGGAGACGAGGTCCTCCGGGGCCGCGAGCAGGCGGCCGCGCGTGCCTGCCCCGAGGTCGAGGGCGGTGGCGAGGTCGTCACGCGGCGCGCGGCAGGCGTCGAGGGCGGAGCCGTACGCCGCGACGGCGGCGTCGATCGTCCTGGCGGAGAGGCCGCGGATCGACCAGAGGGCGAGGCGGGCGAGGCGTTCGGGATCGGGCGGCGGAGGCGACATGCCGCCATCGTGCAGGACGCACCCGACACTCGGCTTCGCCGTGGACTTCCGGGGCAGAGAAAGGAGCGGCCCCGCTCCGGAGCGTCCCGAGGGACGTTTCGGAGAGGGGCCGCATGGTGGCTACGGGTGGATTCGAACCACCAACAACCGGCTTATGAGACCAGTGCTCTACCCTTGAGCTACGTAGCCGAAAGGCGTCTTCGCCCGGGGGCGAAAAACGGCGCGGAGAATAGGGAGAGGCCCTTTGCCTGTCAACCGGCTTCCGTTCGTCATTCGCAGCGTTTCGCGCGGCGGCTCTCGTCAGTCCAGCGGCTCGCCGCGGAGGATCGCGCCCGGGTTCACGGCGAGGAGCTGCTCCGCCACCCGGTCGCCGGCGAGGCGCTTCAGCTCCGCGATGGAGTCGCCCACCCACTTCGCCGCGTCGGTGGGCGAGTGCAGATCGGTGGACGCCACGGCGTAAAGCCCCTCCTCGAGGAACGCGCGGGCGAGCTTCTTCGGCGTGCGGCCGTAGCGGCCGATGAGGGCGCCGACGTCGAGCTGCAGCTTCGCGCCGGCGTGGACCGCCTCCGCCGCGCGACCGGGCCTCTCGAACTCCTTGCAGCGCTCCGGGTGTGCGACGAGGGGCGTCACGCCCTGGACGCGCAACCGAAAGACGAGCTCGCCGAGCTGCGGGAGCGACGCGATGTACGGCGCCTCCGCGAGGAGGTACGGTCCGGCGCCGATGGCGCGCCGCCCCTTCTCGATGCGGTGCAGCAGCTCGGGGTCGAGGACGTTCTCGGCGTTCGAGTGGAGGCGCAGCGGGATCCCTTCGGCGTCGAGGAGCGCCTGGACCTCCGCGCGACGCGCGTCGAAGAGCGAAGGATCGCCGCTCGCGTACTCGGGACGCGCGTGGGGCGAGCACGCGACGTCGCCGAAGCCGACGGACACGAGGGCCCGCGCCATCGCGATGGAGTCGGCGGCGGTCTTCGCCCCGTCATCGATGCCGAAGAGGAGGTGGCAATGGAGGTCGACGTAGCGCACGGCCTTCGCGATCTATCACGATCGCGCCGCGATCGCGCTCACTCCTCCCCTCGATCCTCCGGCAGCGAGGGGATCTCGTCGGTCTCGTCCGGCCGCGCCGGCACGCGGTACGACTCGTCGAACCAGCGGCCGAGGTCGAGCAGGCGGCAGCGCTCGGAGCAGAAGGGGAAGGACGGATTCTCGGGGCGCTTGCCGACGGGCTGGCCGCAGGCGGGACACTTGCGGACGTTCATTCTTCCTGGCCGCCCCTGCGCCGGGCAGGCGCGCGCCCGGACTGCTTCCTGCGATGGTAGAGCATGAGGTTGTAGTGACTCTTGCAGAGGCCCTTGGCAACGGCGAAACGCTCGCACCCGTCGCTCGCGCACGACGGCCTCGCCTTCGCCTCGGCTCCCAGCGCAGCGGGAGCGGACAGCGCGTGGACGATCCGCCGGCCGATGTCGTCGCCGATCCGCGTCGCGAGCCGCTCGAGGGTCGTGGCGAGGTCGGTGGGTCCGGTGTCCTCCCGATCGGGTCCCATCGGTCTATCCTTTCCACCGGCGCTCCTCGGCGTCAACGCCGGTGACACACGCGGCGGGCCGGCGCACGCCCGGCCGCTCGTTTCCCTCGATCGTGCCGTCGCCTTTTGACCGCTGGTGAAGCTGTCCCCTTGCACTTTCGCGTCGGGTCGGTTAACTGTCCGTGCCAACCCCCTCCCGCCCTGCAATCGTGCACCCGGAGTCACGCAACATGAACGCAAAAACCAAGGATCTCTCGAACCGGATCGCGAACCGCGTCCGCAACCTTCGCATCGAGCGGAGCTGGTCGCAGCCCGAGCTCGCGCGCCGCTCCAACCTCTCGAACGCCATGGTGAGCATGGTCGAGCGCGGTGAGCGCACGCCGTCGCTCGAGGCCCTCGCCTCCCTCGCCGCCGCCCTCGAGGTGGATCCCGCCATCCTCCTCTCCGTCGACGAGTCCGCTTCGATGAAGGCCGACGCCCGCCGCCTCGCCACCGAGCTGTCGGAGCTCAAGCTTCCCCGCGCCGACATCGAGGCGCTGCGCCGCATCGCGCGCGCGCTCGCCGCCGAGCTCGAGAAGGTGGCCCGCCGCCGCCGCTAGACGTCCCGTATCGTCGAGGTAGCCCGGACCAGCTCGAGCAGGGCATCGAGCTGGAACGGCTTCGTGACGATGGCCGCCACCAGGTTGGCGGCCCCGCCCCGGCGCACTTCCTTGTCGGAGAGCGCCGTGGTCAGCAGCACCGGCGTCGAAGCGAGTACGCTCCGCCGCAACCTCGCCACCAGATCGAGGCCGTCCACGGGCCCGAGGAAGGTGTCGATCAAAACCACGTCAGGCTTCGACGACGAGAGGCACGCCATGGCGCCCGCCTCGTCGCACGCGACCGCGACCTGATGTCCTTCGGCCCGAAGCGCGTCGCCGAGCGCCTCTGCGCAGGCCGGATCCCCGTCCACCACGAGTACCATTCCTGCTGCCCCCCGTCCCGACAGCTTCTCGTCGCGAGGCCGCTGCCGCAATTCCCTGCGCGGGGCGATCAAGGTGCGACCAGGTCGCCCTCCTCCACACGGATCATCCCGCCCTCCTCCGTCGCGGGCAGCTCCGTGAGGGCGGAGCGCTTGGGGCAGCTCCCCCCTGCACACGCGCCGGTGAGCGGCTCGAAGAGCGCGCCGTGGGCGCGGCAGCGGAGGAGCGAGCCGTCCGGCGTGAAGAAGGTCCCGTCGCCGAGGTCGAGCTCGAGTTCACGGTGGGTGCACACGTTGAGGAAGGCGCGGACCTTCCCGTCCACCCGCACCGCGAAGGCCGCGGCGTCCCGTCCCTTCCAGCGGACGCGGAAGCGGAGCGCGCCGCGCTCGGGGATCTCCTCGCTCCTCGCGATCTCGATCAGCGCCATCTCGCGAAGCAGGGAACACCGCCCACCCCGCGCGGTCAACTCCGGAGAGGTCGCGGGCAGCCTTTCGGCGACCCTTGCCGTCCTTGCGCATGGGAACTCGGTGCGTAGCTTCCCCGGGGCGCCGCGCGTGGGCGACGAACGTCCAGCGGGAACGGCGGACGAAAGAGGGGGACGCAGGTGGCATCGTTCGAGTCTGGGAACCGCGCGCACGACGAGGACAGCTTTCTCGACTGGGAAGGGAGAGCGACGCTCTTCGAGGACGACGACGCGGAGATCGACGACGTCGACGACGAGGAGGACGACGAGGCGCCCCGCGCGCGATCCGGCAAGGCCCGCTCGTCCGTCGACGACGATCCCGAGAGCGTCGTCGCTCGCGACGACGACGAGGATGACGAAGAGGACGAGGACGACGACGAGGAAGACGAGGACGAAGAGCCCGTCGACGTCGACGACGATCTCTAGAAGCGGAAGGTCTGGCTGATCGGGAAGCGCCAGCCTTCGCCGAAGGCGACGGGGCTCACCTTGAGCACCGGGGCCGCCTGGCGCCGCTTGAACTCCGAGCGGCGCACCAGGTCGGCCACCCGCCGCACCACCGCCTCGTCGTCGCCCCGTGCGACGATCGCCTCCACGGACAGGCGATCCACCACGAGCCCGCGCAGGATCCGATCGAGGATCTCGTACGGCGGCAGGCTGTCCTGATCGGTCTGATCCTCGCGCAGCTCCGCCGAGGGTGGCCGAACGATGGTGCGCTCCGGGATCACGACGCGATCCCGGTTGAGGTGCCGGGCCAGGGCGTACACCTCGGTCTTGAGCACGTCGCCCAGCACCGCGAGCCCTCCGGCCATGTCGCCATAGAGGGTGCAGTAGCCCACCGCCAGCTCGCTCTTGTTGCCCGTGGTGAGGAGCAGCGCGCCCAGGTCGTTGGACAGCGCCATGAGGAGCACGCCCCGAGACCGCGCCTGGAGGTTCTCCCGCGTCAAGGACGAGGCCCCGCCGGGGAGCGCGGCCGCGAGGATCTCCTGGAACGCCACGTAGGAGCGCTCGATGGGGAGGTTCTCGATCCGAATCCCGAGGTTCGTCGCGAGGGCCACGGCGTCCTCGTTCGACATGCCGGCGGTGTAGCGGGAGGGCATGGCGACGCCGAGGACGTTCTCGGCGCCGAGGGCGCGCACGGCGATGGCCGCCGTGACGGCGGAGTCGATGCCGCCGGACAGCCCCAGCACCGCCTTCCGGAAGCCGGTCTTTCCCACGTAGTCCCGTAAACCCAAGGTCAACGCTTCCAGCACCTCTTCGCAGTCGATCCCGCCGCCAGGCGCGGCGCCCGGCGTCTCGAGCCCGCCGGAGAGGCCCGGCTCCACGTCTACGACGAGGAGCTGCTCCGCGAACCCCGCCGCCCGCGCCACGATGGAGCCTTCGGCGCCGATGACGAGGCTGCGGCCATCGAAGATCAGCGAGTCGTTCCCGCCCACGAGGTTGCAGTAGACGATCGGCGCCCCGGTTCGGGCGGCGCATGCGGTCAGGAGCCGCTCGCGGGTGCGCCCCTTCCCGCCCTCGTACGGCGAGGCCGAGAGGTTGAGGAGCACCTGCGCGCCCGCCTCCACCGCCTCCCGGGCGGGGTCGACCCGATGGAGGCGCCTCGCGCCGGGGGGCGGTTCGCTCCAGAGGTCCTCGCAGATCGTGAGGCCGATGCGGACCCCATCCAACTCGAAGACGCAGGGCGCGTCGCCGGGATCGAACCACCGCGTCTCGTCGAAGACGTCGTAGTCGGGGAGGAGCCGCTTGTGGGCCACTGCCACCTGCCGCCCCCCGCGGAGGACGACGGCGGCGTTGTGGAGGCCGTAGCCCGGCCCCTCGTGAGGGAGCGCGTGGCCCACGGCGATTGCCACGGGGAGGCCTCGGGTGCGGTCCGCCAGATCGGCCAGCGCCCTCACCCCCGCCTCGACGAAGTCGGACCGCAGGAGGAGATCCCGCGCGGGGTATCCCGGCAGGGTCTGCTCCGGCAGGAGCAGCAGGGAGGCGCCGGCCTGCGATGCTTCCTCGGCGAGGGCGACGATCCGATCGACGGTCCGATCGAAGGCGCCCACGGTCGTGTCGAACTGTCCGATGGCGATGCGCATGGGCCCCGAGTTATCGCACGAGTCGCGGGCACGCCGCGCGGCTGCGAAGCGAGAAAGATCCGGCCCCTCGGCGCGCACGCAGGCGATGGTCCGTTGCCGCGGCGACGCTGCGGAGATCCATCGGCTTGCTCGTCCCACCGGTCCTGTTACACAAAGCCCGTCCCTGCCGGCTCGCCACCTTCGGGAGTCCTCCCATGACGAGAGTGCTGCTCATCGACGACGATTCGGAGCTCCTCGAGATCCTGGGCGAGTGGCTCTCGGGCAGAGGCCATCTGGTCCGCGCCTCGCGCGACGCCCAAGGGGCCGTGGAGGCGGTGGTGGAGTTCGCCCCCGACCTCGTGCTCCTGGACGGCGTGCTCCGGGGGACGACGGGGCAGGAGCTCGCCGTGGAGCTCGAGCGCCGCGCCCCCGTACGCGTCGTCTTCCTCTCGGGCCTCCCCCGAGACGAGCTGCCCGCCGATCGCCTCGTGCTCCAGAAGCCGATCGATCTGGACGCCCTCGAGCGGGTCCTGCGCCTGCCAGCGGCTCAGGTTCCGGAGGCGATCCAGCCCAGATAAGCGGGGAGGCCGTCGGCCACGTCCAGGCGGAGCACCTCCGGGCACTCGTAGGGGTGCAGCTCCACCACGCGATCCCGGAGCCGCTCGAAGACCTCCGCGCGGGTCTTCAGGATCAGCAGCGCCTCCCGCGCGTCCTCCACCTCGCCCTCCCACCGGTAGATCGAGCGCACGCCGTCGACGACGTTGCCGCAGGCGGCGAGCCGCTCCTCCACCAGCGCGCGGGCGATCCGCGCGGCGGTCTCCGCGTCCGGCGCGGTGACCAGCACGACCGCGAACGTCTCGCTCACAGGATGTACTTCGAGAGGTCCTCGTCCTGCACCACGTCCTCGAGGCGCTGGCGCACGTAGGCGGCGTCCACGCGGATCGGGTGCCCCTGCGGCAGCTCGGACGCCTCGAAGGAGACCTCGTCCAGCAGCCGCTCCATCACCGTGTGCAGGCGCCTCGCGCCGATGTTCTCCGTGCGGTCGTTCACGAGCTGGGCGATCCGCGCGATCTCGTCGATCGCCTCGTCCGCGAACGACAGCTCGATCCCCTCGGTGGCCAGCAGCGCCGTGTACTGCTTGATGAGCGAGTTCTGCGGCTCCCGCAGGATCCGCACGAAGTCCTCCTGCCGGAGGGGCTCGAGCTCCACGCGGATCGGGAAGCGGCCCTGCAGCTCGGGGATCAGATCCGACGGCTTGGCCACGTGGAAGGCGCCGGCGGCGACGAAGAGGATGTGGTCGGTCTTCACCTGCCCGTGCTTGGTGGCGACGGTGGATCCCTCGACGATCGGCAGCAGATCGCGCTGCACGCCCTCGCGCGACACGTCGGGGCCGCCCTGCCCTCCGCCCTGCCTGCCCGCGACCTTGTCGATCTCGTCGATGAAGACGATGCCGCTCTCCTCGGCGCGCGCGAGGCCGTCGGCCTTCACCCGCTCCATGTCCACCATGCGGCCCGCCTCCTCCTGCTCGAGGAGGGCGCGGGCCTCGGGGACGCGCAGCTTCTTGCGCCTGGTCTTCTTGCCGAAGGGGCCCGGGAGGTTGCCGAGCATCTCGCCGAGGTTGATGCCCATCTCCTCCATGCCCTGGGGGCCGAACATCTGCATCATGGGGATCTGCGGCGCCTCGGAGACGTCCATCTCCACCATTCGATCGTCGAGCCGGCCGGCGCGCAGCTCTCGCCGCAGGTCTTCACGCGGCGTGGCTGCGGGCTGCACGCCCTCGCCGGTCCCCGACGCAGGGGCGAGGAACCCCACCGACTTCGCCCGCTCGGACGCGATCACGGGCGCCAGCAGATCGAGGAGCTTCTCCTCCGCCTGCGTGGCGGCGCGGGCCTTCACCTTCTCCAGCTCCTCGTCGCGAACGAGCTTGATCCCGATCTCGACGAGGTCGCGGATCATCGACTCCACGTCGCGGCCCACGTAGCCGACCTCGGTGTACTTGGACGCCTCCACCTTCACGAACGGCGCGCCTGCGAGGCGGGCGAGGCGACGGGCGATCTCGGTCTTCCCCACGCCGGTGGGCCCGATCATGATGATGTTCTTCGGCGCGATCTCGTCCCGCAGCGAAGGGTCCACCTTGCGGCGGCGCCAGCGGTTCCGCAGGGCGATCGCCACCGCGCGCTTGGCCTTCTTCTGCCCCACGACGTAACGGTCGAGCTCCGCCACGATCTCACGAGGTGTGAGCGACTTCATGACAACTCCTCGAAGACCAGCTTGTCGTTGGTGAACACGCAGATCTCCGCGGCGATGCGCATGGCCCGCTCCGCGATCTGCCGCGGCGGCAGCTCGGTGTTCTCGAGCAGCGCGCGGGCGGCGGCGAGGGCGTAGTGGCCGCCGCTGCCGATGGCCGCCGCGCCGTGCTCCGGCTCGATCACGTCGCCGGCGCCGGTGAGGATCAGCGTGCGCTCGGCGTCGGCGACCAGAAGCAGCGCCTCCAGCCGGCGCAGGTACTTGTCGGTGCGCCACTCCTTGGCGAGCTCCACCGCCGCGCGGGTGAGGTTGTGGGCGTGCTCCTTGAGCTTGCCCTCGAACTTCTCGAAGAGGGTGAACGCGTCGGCGGTGCCGCCGGCGAAGCCCGCGATCACCCGCCCCTCGGCGAGGCGCCGCAGCTTTCGGGCGTTCCCCTTCATGATGGTCTTGTCCATGCTCACCTGGCCGTCGCCGGCGATGACCACGTCTCGACCCTTGCGCACCGCCAGGATGGTGGTGCCCCGCAAGCCCGGCGACTGGCTCATGCTTCGCTCCGTCCCCGCGCGTCCGATGTCGGGGCCGGCGAAAGTATAGCGACGGCGCCAGGAGGCTGTTGTGGTAACCGCCCGTCGCGAGGCGAAGGAGACGGGGAGCGAGGGCGGCAAGCGCAGCGAAGAGCGACGAGCCGTAGCCGTAGCTACGGCGCAGGAGCGATGAGCGAGCACGCCGTCCGCAGCCCCCGGATCGTTCGCCGCAGCAGGGCGGCTTACCGCAACAGCCTCCGAGTGCCCGCCCGCTCGGAATCGCGAAGAATCGACGACGTTCAGGCGCGGGGGTGCGCCTTGTCGTAGACCGACATCAGGTGCTCGACGCTGACGTGGGTGTAGCGCTGGGTGGTCGACACCGACGCGTGTCCGAGGAGCTCCTGGATCCCGCGCAGATCGGCGCCGTTGTCGAGCAGGTGCGTCGCGAAGGAGTGCCGGAGCGCGTGGGGATGGATCTTGCGCTGGAGCGCGCAAATCCGCGCATACCGATCGAGGGCGCGGGCCACCCAACGGGTGGAGAGGCGCGCGCCGCGGTAATTCACGAAGAGCGCGTGGGGATCCTGGCCGCGACGAGCCTTGCCGAAGAGGCGGGGGCGCTGCGAGAGCCAGCGGTCGAGGGCGTCGAGGGCCTTGCGGCCCACCGGGACGAGGCGCTCCTTGCGCCCCTTGCCGAACACCCGGACCATCCCGGTGGAGCGATCGAGGCTCGAGAGGTCCAGGCCGCAGAGCTCGGAGCAGCGCAGGCCGCCGCCGTAGAGCAGCTCGAGGATCGCCCGATCGCGGCACCCGAGGACGGTGTCCGCCCGGGGCGTCTCGAGGAGCGCGGTCACCTCGTCGATCGGCACCACCTTGGGCAGCGGTCGGCGCTGCTTGGGGGTCGCCACCAGCGTTCCGGGGTTTGCGGCGATCCACCCCTGCTTCTGCACGAAGCGGTAGAACGAGCGCACCGCCGCGAGCTTGCGGGCCACCGACGCCGGCGCGAGCTCGCCGTGCATGCGGGCGAGGAAGCCGCGCACGGTGAGCGTATCCGCGCGGAGAGGCTCGATCCGTCGCTCCTCGAGGTACGCCTGGTACTGGCGCAGGTCGCCCTCGTACTCGCCGATGGTGCGGGGCGAGTAGCGGCGCTCCACCTCGAGGTGGCGCAGGAACGCCGTCATCTCCTTCGGGAGCTCGGCCGCCTTCGGGAGCGGCTCTGCCTTGGGGTTCGAGCGGGACATCGCAGGGAGCCTACCGGCGGCGACGCCGGGCGCCAGTTCCACCTTGTGGATCCTTCGCCGCGCGAGTCGATCCCCGCCGGTCCCCCCGGCGTGGAGGCGGTGCGTCAGCGCGCGGCGGGCGCGAAGTCCGTCGGCACCTCGGCGAGGTACACGCCGAGCCGGGCGGGATCCAGCACGGCGTACGCCACGCCCTTCACCTTCCCCGAGACGATCTTCGTCCCGGCGAGGACGCGCTGGTCGAGCATGTGCGGCGCCGCCGATCCGTCCGCCGGCACCATCGCCAGATCGAGGGCGTCGGCGTCGGTGCGGGCGTAGGTCACCAGCAGCACCGACTCGTCGGCGGTGGCGGGCTCGTAGGTGTGGATCCCGCGCGCCACCGTGATCGCCTCCGACTCCGGCGCCTTCACCGCCACCGAGCGGAGATCGCACGCCCTGCCGTTGCGGGTGCACTGGGTGCGGAAGTAGAGGCGCGCGTCGCTGCCCGAGAACGAGTAGCCGAACACGCCCTGGGCGACCTTGGTCGCCGCGTCGTCCCCGGCGACCGAGGCGAGGAAGAGGTCGATGCTGAAGATCGGCGCGAACTGCCGCTGCACGAAGGCGATGTGCGCGCCGTCGTGCGACCAAACGAAGCTCGGCACGTTGGGCCCGAGGGCGTGCTTCTCCGGGTTCGCCGCCACGTTCGCCCAGGTGAGGGCGCCGCCACGGTTCTGGGGGCTGTACTTGTTCAGCCACGCGATCCGCGTGCCGGTGGGATCGAAGTCGAAGTCCGTGACCTCTTCGCCGATCTTCGCCGCGGCGCCCGCGCCGGCGGAGAGCACGAAGAGATCGCCGAACTGCTTCTTGGGCGAGACGTCGCCGATGAAGGCGAGGTGGCCGCCCTTCGGCGCGAACCGGAACGCGGGGACGTCCTTGCCCACCCGCACCGGCGCGCTCCCCGGCGTCTCCAGGTACAGATCCGCCGAGCCGGTCTCGTTGCGCGCGGTGTACGCGAGGCGCGCGCCGTCCGGAGACCACCGGTAGTCGGCGACGCGATCGCCGAGGACCTGCTGCGCGCCGCCGGCGACGCCTGCAACGACGAGCTGGCCGCCGTCGAGGGCCCGGCGCCTGGCGGCCACCGTCTTCCCGTCCGGCGAGAAGTCGAAGGTGGCGATCCCTTCCGCGATCCGGATCGCGTCGCCGCTGCCGTCGGCGGCGTCGATCCAGAGGACGCCCTCCGCCACCCAGCCGAGCTTGGCGCCGTCGGCGCTGAAGGCGAAGAAGGACACGCCCTCCGCCACGGTGCGGACCCGGCTCATCGCCACGTCGCCCACCACCAGCGTGCCGACCTGCTTCTTGAACGACCACGAGGTGAGGGCGCCCACCTGCGCGCCGGTGGGCGAGAAGAAGAACGAGCCGGGGATCGTCGCCACCTCCCGCCCCATCACGATGGGCGCCCCCATGGCCGAGAACGTGGCGGTGCCCAGGTACATGTGATCGGGGGCGTGGTGCCCCTTGTCCTTGGCGAGATCGGGATCGGCGAGCCACGCCAGCGCCTCGCCACCCGGCGACGCGATCACCTCGCGCGCGGGGCCCTTGGCGACGAGCCGACCCTCCCCCTGGTAGACGGCGGGCGCCTGCGACTTGCAGCCGGCGACGACGGCGGCGAGGGCGAGGAGCGGGAGGACGATCGGGGTCGGGCGCATGTCGGCTCGCGAGAAGGTCAGGCGGGGAGCCTGACGGTGTCGGGGAGGTTCACGGTGGGCAAGAGTGGATCCAGCTCGGCGACGCGGTGGGCGGCGGCCCACGGCTCGAGCGCGAGGCGGGCCCGCTCCACCATCCGCGGGCGGCGGTCGAGCTTGCGGACCTTGCCCTCGAGGGGCGGGAAGAGGCCCCAGGTCACGTTGGTGGGCTGGTACTCGTAGCCGGGCGGGTGCGCCGCGCCGGTGACGTGCCGCAGCAAGCCCCCCAGCGCGGTGGCGTCGGGCGGCGGCACGAACGTCCTGCCGTCCAGCTTCGCGTCGACCGCGAGGGCGGCGAGGAGCCCCACGGCGGTGGACTCCACGTAGCCTTCGACGCCGACGATCTGGCCGGCGAAGTGGACGCCCGGCCTTGCCTTCAGCGACAGGTCGCCGGCGAGGAGCCGCGGCCCGTCGAGGAAGGTGTTGCGGTGGATCTGCCCGAGGCGGACGAACTCCGCGTTGGCGAGGCCCGGCAGCATGCGGAAGATGCGCCGCTGCTCCGGCCAGGTGAGGCGCGTCTGGAAGCCCACCAGGTTGTAGGAGGTGCCGGCGGCGTCCTCGCGGCGGAGCTGCACCACGGCGTGGGAGCGCTTGCCCGTACGCGGATCCACGAGGCCCACCGGCTTCATGGGGCCGTAGGCGAGCGTCTCGTCGCCCCGCTCCGCCATCACCTCGATCGGCAGGCAGCCCTCGAAGTACTTGGGCTCCTCGAAGTCGTGGGGCTTCACCTTCTCACCGGTGCGCAGCGCCTCGACGAAGGCGCGGTACTCGGCCTCGTCCAGCGGGAGGTTCAGGTAGTCGTCGCCGCCCTTGCCGTGGCGGCTCTGGGCGAAGGCGACCGACGCGTCGATCGACTCCGCGGTGACGATCGGCGCGATGGCGTCGTAGAAGTACAGGCCGTCCGCCGCCCCGGTGACGGCGGCGATCGCCCGCGCCAGCGCGTCGGACGTGAGGGGCCCGGTCGCCACGATGGCAGGGCCCTCGGGGAGCGCGTCCGCCTCGGCGTGCACCCGCTCGATGCGGGCCTCCGCCTCGATGCGCGCCGTGATCGAGGAGGCGAAGCGCACCCGATCCACGGCGAGGGCGTCGCCCGCCGGCACCCGCGCCGCGTCGGCGGCGGCGAAGATCAGCGACCCCATCCGCCGCAGCTCCTCGTGGAGGAGCCCCACCGCGTTCTCGGGATTGTCGGATCGGAAGGAGTTGGAGCAGACGAGCTCCGCCAGGTGGTCGGAGGTCTGCGCCGGCGTGCGCTTCGCCGGCTTCATCTCGACGAGGCGCACGCGGCGCCCGCGACGCGCGAGCTGGTACGCCGCCTCGGAGCCGGCGAGGCCGCCACCCACCACCGTGATCACGGGATCGTTCATTCCTCGCTCCTGCTACCAGCGCCACACCGCGCGGGCAAGCGACGGCCGGCGGATCGATACGTGGAGAACCGGCCGGGCTGGCGTGCGGTCGCCGCCCCGGTCCGGCGCGATCGCGCGGCCGTCCACACCCTAAAACGGATGGAGGCGACCATGGCGTACGATCGGCATTTCCTCGAACAGATGCGCAACCGCCTGCTCGAGCGGCGTCGGGTGGTGGTGCAGAGCACCCTCTCCAACCAGCGGGAGATCGAGAGCCTGAAGACGCAGCAGGCCCCCGCGGAGATGGAGGAGCACGCCCAGAGCTCGGCGGCGGAGTTCGTGCTCACCCGCCTGAACGAGAACGCGAGGCGCGAGGTGGCGCAGATCGACGCGGCCATCGCGCGGATCGACGCCGGCACCTACGGCGAGTGCATCGAGTGCGGGGAGAGGATCTCGAAGGAGCGGCTGGAGGCCGTGCCCTACGCGCTCAAGGACTCGGAGTGCATGCGCCGCTCGGAGCAGCAGGCCGAGCCCGGACGCGAATACCCGACGCTGTGACGCGGGGTCTCGACGCGCGCGCCGCCAGGTCAGGTGAGGCGACGCGCCGGGGGGTCAGATCAGGCCGCGGGCGCGCTTGAGCTGGTCCATGGTGCGGTTGTACTCGACCTCCCACTCCGCGGTGCCCTCGGTGAGGTTCTTCATCCGCGCGCGGGCCTCGCGATCGAGCTCGGCGTCCAGGTCCAGGTGCCTCTTGAAGATGGAGTGGATCTTCCGGCGGAGCGTGGAGTCCTCCGAGTAGACCTCTTCGACGTTGCGTGAGATCAGCAGGAACTCGATCATCTGCCCGATCACGTACTCGATCCCCTCGTCGCCCATCTTGAAGCCGCGGACGTCCGCCATCTCGCGCTTCACCTGGTTGAACTTGGAGTGATCGTACCCGCGACGCTCGAGGGCCTCCTTGGTGGCCTGGTTCACCCGCTCTTCGGAGGCGAGGTACTCGCGCATGATCGCCGACATGTCCATCTCGGCGTCGTTGATCCGCAGCGTCTCCACCTCGATGTCGTTCTCCTTCATCAGGGTCTGAACGACCTCGCGGGCGATGACCGGGATCACTTTCGGGTAGAGTCGCATGCCTCGATGCCCTCGCATTCCAGGGGTCGCAGGCAGCCCGCGAACCCCCGCTCGAACGCTGCCAAGTTAGGCAAAGGTTTAGACTACGCAAGCGGCGGGCGGCAAGCGCTATTCTCGGAATTTTCCATCCAAGGGCGCTTTTCCCAGGGAATTGGCGGGTTCCACGCCGGCGTGTGGCGAAAGCGCCGCCGAGGTGGGCGCCGCGTTTTTTTCCTCGGACGCGGCGACGTCCTCCGCCGCCTCGAGCTGCTCCTCGGCGGCGCTCTCGCGGCCCTCGATCGCCTCTCCGATCTCCGCGGCCTCGTCCATCGACTGCGCCGCCCCTTCCGGGAGCTCGGAGTCCCGATCGGGATCCTCCTCGGGCCGGCGCAGGAAGTCGGCCACGCGCTGGCCGAGGGCCACGTTGAACCCCTCCACCTCGGCGATCTCCTCGGCGGTCGCCGAACGGATCCGCTTCAGCGATCCGAAGTGGCGCAGGAGCGCGCGCCGGCGCTTCTCCCCCACCCCCGGGATCTCCTCCAGCACCGAGCGGAAGTTGCGCGCGCGCCGCAGCTTCTGGTGGAAGGTGACGGCGAAGCGGTGCGCCTCGTCGCGCAGCCGCACCAGCACGTAGTTCTCCGCGGAGTTCTGCCGCAGGACGATGGGATCCTTGCGTCCCGGGAGGAAGACCCGCTCGGGGCTCTTCCACGCATGGCCCTCGTGCGTCTCGCCCTCCACCTTGGCCTCCGCCAGCGACGCGAGGTCCACCTGGCCCAGCAGCCCCGCGTCCTTCACCGCGGCGCGGGCGGCGTTGAGCTGGCCCTTGCCGCCGTCGATCAGCAGGAGATCGGGGAGGTCGCCGCGGGCGACGCGCCGGGAGATCACCTCGTAGATCGAGGCGAAGTCGTCCTGCCCCTCGAAGGTCTTGATCCGGTAGTGGCGGTAGCGGGCCTTGTCGGCCTCGCCGTCCAGCGCCGCCACCTGGCTCGCCACCACCATCGTCCCCTGGAAGTTCGAGATGTCGAAGCACTCGATCCGGCGCGGCAGCCGGGCCAGCTCCAGGCGCGACTGCAGCCTCTCGAGGATCTCCTCGTTGGAGCGGTTCTTCTTCTTCGCCTCGACGAACGCCTGCTCCGCGTTCTTGGTCGCGAGCTCCACCAGGCGCTTCTTCTCGCCGCGCGCCGGCACGAGCACCCGCACCTTGCGGCCCTTGCGCTCGGAGAGCACCTCGGCGGTGAGCTCCATGTTCTCCACCGGCAGGGGCAGGAGCACCTCGTCCGGCACCGCCGCGCCGGTGGCGTAGTACTGGTCCACGAACGACGCCAGCAGCTCCTCGGTGGGGAACTCCTGCCCCGCGAAGGGAAAGCTCTGCGCCGACACGAGCTTGCCGGTGCGGATGAAGAGCGCCTCGAGCACGAGGTCCGGCCCCTCGCGCCAGAAGCCGAAGACGTCCTGATCGATCGCCTCGCTGAACACCGTGCGCTGGCGCTCGAGGCTGTGCTCGATGGCGTGGAGCTGGTCACGGATGCGGGCGGCGTCCTCGAAGCGCAGCTCCTTCGCCGACTCCTTCATCCGGGTCCGGAGCTCGTCCAGGAGCTCGGGCTCCTTGCCCTCGAGGAAGAGCTTCGTCTCCCGCACGCTCCGCCCGTACTCCTCTTTCGGCACCTCGTACACGCAGGGCGCGGGGCAGCGCTTGATCTGGAAGAGCAGGCACGGCCGGGTGCGCTTCTCCAGCACCTGATCGGTGCAGGTGCGGAGCTGGAAGTGCCGGTTGATGGTGCGCAGGGTCTCGCGGATCGCCGTCGCGCTCGAGTACGGGCCGAAGTAGCGGGCGCCGTCCTGCTTCATGCGCCGCACCACCTCGAGGCGCGGGTACGGGTGCCGCTCGTCCAGGCGCAGGCAGATGAACGCCTTGTCGTCCCGCAGCTGCACGTTGAACCGCGGCTTGTGCCGCTTGATCAACGTGTTCTCGAGGATCAGCGCCTCCTTCTCCGTGTGGACGAGGATGATCTCGATGTCGCCGAGGATCTCCTCCAGGAACGGGACGAAGGCGCGGGTGTCCGAGGTCGAGGGCTGGAAGTACGAGCGGACCCGCGAGCGCAGGTTCACCGCCTTGCCCACGTACACGACCTTCCCGTCGCGGTCCTTCATCAGGTACACGCCGGGCGAGACGGGAAGATCGTCGAGCTTCTGTCGGAGGGCTTCGTTCATCGCGCGGAGTTTCCGAAAAAGGGAAACCCCCGCGCAAGGCCGGCGATTCGCCCTTGAGCCGCTATCGCCAGGGGAAGCCCCAGACCGCGGTGACCTGGGCGAAGCGCGGATCCGCGCAGTCTCCCGATCGGAGAGCCGCCCAGTTGCGAACCGACCACGCACTCCTCGCGTCGGTCGTGAAATCGAAGGTCCCGCCCGCCTTCGCCGTTCCCTCGTCGCCCTTCCAGGACGCGAGCTGCTCGACCGCCGTCACCGTGCATCCCCCCGCGGGCGGAAGGCTGCACTGTCGCGACGGCGTGAGGGCGGGTCCATCGTCGAGGATCGCCTCGGCGCCTCCCGCGAGGCCGGCTCCTGTCCGAACCGTGAGGGCGAACGCCCACCCGGACGACTCGAGGACGATCCAGTCCGTCGTTCGGCGGATCCGAACCATGTTTCCGACGTCGAAGACCGTGAAGCTGGCCTCGGGCCAGTAGACGGAGATGCCTCCCGCCGTATCCGACCAGAGCTCGATCTTGGTCACGTCACCGGCAGGGGTCTGGAAGTTCCAATCCCAGGACTTCACCTCCGCTTCCGCGTCGAAGCCGGCTTCGAGCGCGATCGGCTTCCCGTCGACGTAGCGCTCGGCGCCGACACTCCCGGCCAGGAGGAACGGGTCCCGCTGCTGCGCGAGGAAGGTCTCGACGTCATCACAATCGGAGACCGTCCCGCCTCCGCCGGATCCGCCGGTGCCTCCCCCCGATCCGCCGGTCGCGCCGGTTCCGCCGGTTCCGCCCGTGCCGCCTCCACCGTCTCCTCCGGTTCCCGCCGTGCCGCCTCCCGATCCGCCGGTTCCGTCCGCCGGGTCGTCGTCACTGCCACAAGCCGCGAAGGCGGCCACCAGCCCTGCCACGAGCACCACTCGAGCGAGTCTCACTTGGAACTCCGATCACCGGGGGTGCCCCATTCTGCCACCGCCGCCCACCGCTCGGATAGCGGCAGCGGAGCGGCAAGCCGCCTGGTGCCGTCGGGAGGCGAACCGCCACGCCCGAGACCGCGTCGTGGGCGCCCTCCGCCCCGTCGACGCTGGCGATGGCGTGGACCAGTCCGTGCCCCTCGCCGAATCGGCCTGCCGAATCGCCTCGCGACCATGCGACAATTCGCCCGCCCCCGAGAGGAGTCTCGCCGATGCGCCCTTCGACATGGACTTTGCTGCTCGCCTTCACCCTTCTCGCTTCCCTGTCCGGTTGCGACGGCTCCGACGACCCATCGTGTGACGGGGCGGCGTGCGACGCCGGCTCCGGAGGGACCGGCGGCGGAGGCGGCGACGGTGGCATGCCCGGGACCGGCGGCACCGGCGGCGACGCCGGGACGGGAGGTTCCGGGGGGAGCGGAGGAACCGGTGGATCCGATGAGCGGTGGTCGGGCCCTCTGGATCTCTGCGACTCCCACTTCATGGCGAACGCGCAAATCGATCCCTTCCCGATGCTCGCGTCGGTGGGCCCGACGCCGGCCCTCGAGGACGGCTTCTCCGCGACGGGCAAGCTCGTGTCCTTCGAGGCGAACCGCGTGGTGTTCGAGTTCGCGGGGCGGGCCGACGTCTCGATCGCGTGGCCGCGGCCCTTCCAACAGATCTTCGACATCGACGTCGGAAAGGACTTCGAGGTCTCCTACGCGAGGGGCTGGCTCGTCATCCAGGCCGTCGGCGTGGATGTCGTGTCCCTCCTCCACGTCGAGACCGGCCGCAATCCGCCCGCCGTGATCGGTCCCCCTCTCGACGGGCGTGGCCCCACCTTCGTGCCGCAGCTCCATTGTGCCGTCACAGACGACGCCTGTTCGCAGAGGGCCATCAAGTTCGATGTCCACCTGGAAGGACAGGATTCGACCACGAACTGGTCGGGCTGGCCGGGAGGAGGGATCGCCAACTGGAGCCTGGGCAACTGGTCCCGGATCCGCACGGGGGACTGCGACCAGCAGTACGCGATCATCTTCGCGGGCGAGGGCTACCTCTTCCTCGACCCCTGAACGCTCACGGAGCGCGCTGGGCCTGCACCCAGGCCAGCACCACGTCGTGGACCTCGGCCATCACGGCGGGGTCCAGCTTGTCCATGGTGTCCGCGTGGGTGTGCCAGGCGGGATCGTCGAGATCGATCACGTCGACCACCGGGATGTCCCGCCTCAGAAAGGCGATGTGATCGTCGAGGATCTGCGGCCCCGGCTCGTCCACGAACGAGCGGGCGCCGCGGATCTTCGCGTGAACGAAGATCTCGTCCCACACGTGGCCGGCGCGCTCGTTCGAGATCCCCTGGCGGCGGATGCGCGTGCCCTTGCGTCCCACCATGTCGAGGATCGCGCCCTTGGCGGGCGGCGTGACACCCGTGGTGAACCACCGCTCCGCCAGCTCCTTGGAGCCGAGGAAGTGGTGGTGCATCAGCCCCTTGGGCCCCTCCTCCCCGTCGAAGAACACCAGGTCCACGCCGACGCCCTCGGGAG
>Ga0182736_1001803_pt1 | contig 18783 bp, 14 predicted proteins | sample eDN5th30CKraftBY_FD_128882 | JGI IMG/M metagenome (GOLD analysis project Ga0182736, IMG submission 128882) | Enriched backyard soil microbial communities from Emeryville, California, USA - eDNA 5th pass 30_C Kraft BY (version 2) (version 2) | ecosystem: Environmental > Terrestrial > Soil >... | reverse complement strand
TACGGGCATTAATGTATTTTAACCTAGTGCGTATTTATGGGGATGTCCCTTTAGTATTAAAGGATATGAAAGTACCCGAGGAAGCTTTTACCTATGGGCGCGAATCGGCAGAGGCAGTTTATGAACAAATCATTAGTGATCTCCGCGATGCCGAAAACCTTCCCGAATCCTATACCAATAACCAGGATATCGGTAGAGCAACAAAATGGGCTGCCAAAAGCTTGCTGGCCAAAGTTTACCTGACACTAAAACGCTATACCGATGCCGATGGTAAATTAAAAGAAGTCTTGCAAAGCCCTACCTTAGGTGGCGTCAATAGCTTTCATCTCCTCCCGGCTTATGAGGATGTTTTTGATGCAGATAATCCCAATAATGGTGAAATTATTTTTGCTGTTCAGTATGCCCGCGGCTTCGATCCGTCACAGGGTAATCCATTTGTTGAAAATGCTTTTGCCAATGAAGATATCGGAACAGGCATTTTAAAGAGAGGCACAGGGACATTTCTAATGACGGAGGATCTATATGCGCAATTCGATGCGGGAGATAGACGGCAGGTTATGATTAAGCAGCTTCAGGGATCTAGAAGAAATTACATTTTTACCTTAAAGTATTTTGACAAGGGCATGGCGTCTAAAGTAGATGCTGGTAATGATTGGATTGTTTTGCGCTATGCCGATGTCGATCTGATGTATGCCGAAGTACAAAACGAATTAGGTAATGCCGCAGAAGCTTTCAAATACCTGAAGGCTGTACGTGATCGGGCGGGTTTAGCCGCTGATGCCAGTTTGGCCAATAATCCACAAACGATACGTTTGGCGATTGAAGAAGAAAGAAGAATGGAATTGTTTTGTGAAGGGCATCGGTGGTTTGATCTGTTGCGTACAGATCGTTTACAAGAAGTAATGAATACACATTTTAACAGCAACCTTTCCAATGACGAAATTGGTTCGAATAACAATATAGCTGATTACGAATTGCTGTTTCCTATTCCGAGGTATCAGGTAAATCTAAACCCTGAAAAAATTAAACAGAACCCAGGATATTAATAAATATCGATATTGAAAAATAAGCATATGCGAAATAGAAATAAGCAGTATATACATGTCTTTCTAAACGGTTTAATGCTGATGCTGATCTGTCATTTAACCAGTTTAGGTCAAACAAAACAGGAGTTGCGTCAAGGATTCTTGACGCCTCCTACCTCGGCGATGCCGCGGACATGGTGGCATTGGACACGTGGCAACGTATCAAAAGAAGGCATTACCAAAGATTTAGAGTGGATGAAGCGCTTTGGAATTGCTGGCTTTCAATTGGCAGACGTAGCTTCTGGTACCGGTCAGGAAACTACAGAAAAAATAGATTTCGGATCTGCCAAATGGCTCGATGCCGTACATTATGCGGGGAAAGAGGCCGATCGTCTAGGGCTGGAAATGGCTATGTTTAGCTCGGCCGGATGGAGCCTTACGGGCGGCCCCTGGGTAAAACCAGAGGAGGCTATGAAAAAGCTGGTATGGAGTGAGCTGCAAATAGAAGGAGGAAGGTTTTTTGAGGGGAATTTACCCCATCCCCCCACGTCGATAGGCCCATTTGGAAATCTCAAAAGCGGCGGACGTGCCGGTAATCGAGAAGCTGAGTTTTATCAAGACGTGGCCGTTATTGCCTTCCACACCCCGAAAGATGAGCTCACTGGCCGGCAAGTTCGACCCGTTGTGACTACCTCCAGCGGGCAAATAAATGATACACTGTTGTCAAATGCAGATTTAAATGATCAGGTGGCTATACGGTCTGGAGCAGATGGTAAAGCTTGGATCTCCTATACTTATTCCAAGCCGTTCCGCGCTAGAAGCTTTACCATTGCTGGGCCAAAAGGTATCCCTTATGGGGTCTTATCGATCAGTATGGATGGTGTTCATTTTGACCCCTTACTGACCTTGCCCGCGAAGCAAGGTTATCGGGGAGGGAAAATTCGAACATTCTCTTTTCCGGAGGTGACCGCCAAATATTATCGCCTGGAATTTACGGGAGCTCCTATGACGCCAGCCCAAGTTATTTCCGAAGAACCCCCTACTCCTGATTCTGTGTATTTGCTGAGTCAGCTCTGCTTGTCGCCAAAGGCTCAAATCCATCGTTGGGAAGATAAGGCAGGCTTTAATTTTCTGTTTGAGTATGATCAGGTTGCAACACCAACTTTTGATAGTACGGCCTATATCAAAATAAACGATATGGTAAACTTAAGTGATAAGGTGGAAGCGGATGGCTCTATACGTTGGGAAGCACCTCCGGGAAATTGGACAATCATGCGTTTTGGTTATTCGCTCACCGGTGCAAAAAACCGCCCAGCGGTACCCGCTGGTTTGGGCTACGAGGTTGATAAATTAAGCAAAGAACATACCCTGTCTTATATTAAAACGTATACAGGGATATTAAAAAAGGCTTTAGGTGATTTGTATGGAAAACGGCTTACACATATCATGATGGATAGCTGGGAGGCAGGTATTCAGAACTGGACGGATAAAATGCCGGCTGAATTTAAACAACGAAGGCATTATGACCTCATCGATTTTCTTCCGGCACTTGCAGGGAGAATTGTAGAAAATCCGACAGAGAGCGATCGTTTTCTTTGGGATTTTAGACGAACATTGGTTGACCTCTTTGCAGAAAATCATTATCAGGTTATTACTGATTACTTACATCAAGACGGTTTAAAGACTTATAGTGAGGCCGGAGGCGTGTCGTTGGAGTCTATAGAAGATGCCTTATTGAATAAGAAATATGTCGACATCCCCATGGGTGAATTTTGGGTAAAAGATCTCCATCCTTCTTCGATGTATGAAGAGGATGTGAAGGGAGCTGTCTCGGCAGCCCATGTATATGGTAAAAAATTAGTTGCGGCAGAATCGTTCACAGGAGGTAATTATGAATCGCCCTACACCTTAAAGAAAATTGCAGATCGTTGGATGGCGCAGGGAATCAATCGGTTGGTCTTTCATACATCTGCCCACCAGCCTCTGGATACCAAACCGGGAAATACCATGGTGGGGACTCATCTGCATCGGAACATTACTTGGGCCGAGCTGGGCAAACCCTTTGTTACTTACCTATCGAGAAATGCTTATATGCTGCAACAGGGAATAAATGTGGCTGATATTGCGTATCTCTTGCCGGAAGGAGCACCTTCCACCATGCCTTTCTGGGGCAATCGCGTACAGCCAACTCCACCCAATGGCTATCAATACGACTACATCAATACGGATGCCCTAATTACCCGAATGTCGGTGAATGAACAGGGAAAATTGGTGATGCCCGATGGAGTGCGATATGAAGTACTGGTTTTGCCCGAAATACAAGAGATGACCTTACCTTTACTTCAAAAGATTTATAGACTGGTAGATTCGGGAGCTACACTAGTTGGGCCTAAGCCTTTACATGCCCCAAGTCTAACCGCTTATCCATCCGCCGATCAGGAAATCCGGCGTTTTGCTGCTGCACTTTGGGGAGATCTAGACGGACATAGTAGAACAATCAATTATGTGGGTAAAGGAAAAGTGTATTGGGGAAGACCTTTAGCTGAAATCCTGGATCGCACGGGGGTACATAAAGACTTGGATTACGCCCTCCCACTTAACGGGCAGGTGTATTGGAATCATCGAAAAACTGATTCGCTAGATAGCTATTTCTTGGTGAATGGCAGTGACGAACCGCAAGTTTTAGACGTAAAATTCAGGGTAAGTAACCGTTATCCCGAAATTTGGTCGCCCGATAAGGGAAGGGCATGGACGGTTCCTTACACGACGGAGGGAGGAACTATTCGTTTGCAGCTTCCACTTGAACCGCGCGAAAGTGTATTTGTGGTATTTGGTCAGGAAAAGACGCCAGCGATAAGCACCTTGCAGGTTGAAGATCGGTTGCCCGTTACGGTGACTTGGGGAGGGCCTTGGCAAATCGGTTTCCCTTTTGCAGCGGGTGCTAAAGCGATCACCTCGGACAAACTGGAATCTTGGACCAGAAACAGTAACGAGGACATCAAATACTATTCTGGCACCGCTACCTATACTAACACCTTTACCATTGATCGCAAAGAGCTGCCTAAAGGAGACAGAATCTTGCTGGATCTTGGAAAAGTAGGGGATATCGCTGAAGTATCGTTAAATGGACAAGTGGTAGATACGCTATGGAAATTCCCTTATTTGACGGATATAAGTAAGTTTATTAATAGCAAACAAAACACGTTGATAATTAAGGTGACCAACCAATGGACCAATAGGCTCGCTGGCGACCGGTTATTGCCGGAAGGCCAACGAAAATTAGCCGCGTTTATCCGTCCATTTGGCGGTAAACATGAATTAGGCGAATCCGGTGTATTGGGAGAGGTGAGTTTTTATATAGTTAAGTCTCCATTAGCAAAATCAAATTGATATGAAATCACAAATCTTAGGCATAGTATTAGCAACGACTGCCTTTCTGGGAGGGCACACGTTGTCTTCTTCCGCACAAACAAAAAGAAATGCCCCAGAATCTGTTGCCGGTATACCGGTTAATTATGATGAAGCTAAGGTGGGCAGCTATACCCTTCCTGATCCACTGAAAGGTCTTAATGGTCAGTTGGTGAAGAATGAACAAGACTGGATGAGCTGGAGACGACCAGAAATATTAAAATGGTTTCAGGAACAGCAATATGGTAAATCTCCAAACCCCTTAGCGGATTTCGCTTATACTATTACCGATAACGGTACTCCCGTGTTCGGAGGAAAGGCTATTCGCAAACAAGTTACCCTTTACCTTTATAAAAAGAATGAGGCACCTAAAGTGAATTTGCTGATTTATTTGCCGGTAAATCTAAAAAAACCTGCACCTATGTTAATACACCTGAGTTTTTCGGCAAATTCAACCAGCGTAGACGATCCGGGAGTATTGGGTGATTCGGTATGGAATGTTAAAGATATGGTCCGTGTTCCGGCTGGACCATTTGTTAAAAATAGGAGCTTTCCCGTGGAGGCGTTTATAGATGAAGGCATAGGCGTGGCAAATCTTTACTATGGAGACATAGAGCCGGATGCTGAAGAAGGTATAAAGTATGGTATAAGAAAGCAGTTCTTACCGGTAGGTAAAAAGCAAGTCGCACCGGATGAATGGGGAGCTATTAGTGCTTGGGCATGGGGTTTAAGTAGGGTGATGGACTATCTGGAGCAAGATAAAGATATCGATAGTAAAAGAGTAGCCTTAAACGGGCACTCACGCTTAGGTAAGACCGTACTGTTTGCGGGAGCTAACGATCCACGTTTTTCTTTAGTAGTTGCCAGTTGTTCGGGAGAGGGAGGAGCTGCTCTCAGTAGGCGTAATTATGGCGAAACGATCGCTCACTTAGTAGCGCCTGCCAGGTATCCTTACCAGTTTTGCCAGAACTACCAACAGTATGGTGATGATCCTAGTAAAATGGAAATGGATAGCCATATGCTGATTTCCTTGATTGCACCACGGCCATTACTATTGATTACAGGAGATAGCGATAATTGGAGCGACCCGAAAGGCGAGTTTTTGGCAGCCCGTGCTGCTGGACCGGTTTACCGGCTTTTTGGAAAACAAGACCTTGGGATAAACGAATTGCCTGCCGCAAATAAGCCAATTCTTCATACGCTGGGTTTTCTTATGCATCACGGTGGGCACAGTGTTTTGCCACAGGATATAAATGCTATGATTAAGTTTATGCAAATGAACTGGGAAATGTAACGTAAAAACCAGCTTTTAAAAGCCCGCTGCCATCATCGTCGAGTGTAGTGGAGGGGCCGTCATTCCGACCGTAGTGCCTGCCTGTCGGTAGGCAGGGAGAAATCTCCATTTATGGTTATGTAATGAGCTCTCTCCGCTCCACTTCATTCTTTGCCTACTGCAGGCAGGCGAAATGACAACTTTTTAGCTATACTCTTTTTAGATGGAGTCTAGCATTTTTTCATTATTTGAGTACCCAATATCCTAAAATTAGCCACAAAATACCTTTCAGTAAGAAAAATAGAAAACCCCAAAAGCCGAGTCGCTTGAGCCAGACAATAAATTTATTTTTTTTGGGGCTTTCGTTTCGTTCCATAACTATAAGACGCGCAAAGGCATACCTTGTTACTGTTAATAGCACTAAAAGAGCATTGTCTTGTTGGATAACATGCTCTGCAAGAAGTAAGAACCTTTTAAAAGTAAAGGTATGAAACCATCATGATTTTTTAAAACGCACAGTGGAATGATTAAAACGGCTTGCGAGTTCTTGAACACCGTATGGTTTAATACAAGTGAAAAATCATGATAGCTTCATTGCCATTAAAGAACAATTTATTCTAATGAAAATTATGGAATTTCTATAGCGCCTGCATACACGCTATCCGAACTGTTGTTGCTTCCATCCTCGGCAAAGAAAGCGATATAGGCGTGAAATTTTGCTCCTGTCCCGGGTTCGGTAAAGAAATCTACGGTATCGTATCCCTTGTAGCGGCTATTGCCGAATTGCCTGCTCCAGGCCTGATGCTTTTGGTCTTCAGGATATAAAAGCAGCATCGTCCGGTTGAAATTGCACTCCAATTCCTTTTCGTCCTTGGTATCGGCCCAGGTAAAGCGTACAGTATTGTTTTCCAGGGCTATTTTTACCTCTTTTGGAGCCGGTAAGGAGCCTTTGCTGAAAGTGAATTTATCGTAACGCAGCTTGTAGCCCGCATCATCTTCCAAAATGGATTCTTTCAAGTTGTAGGACATGGCCGAGTTATGCCCGGTGCGGTTGGGAGCATAGTTCATAAATCCCAGGCGGACCAAAGGCACGATAATACGCAGCATTTCCTGCATGAAACTGAATTTTGAGCGTTGCTTTGCCTGCGATGAGGTGGGTTTACGGTTTTTCTTAAGGCGTGGTAGGGAGCGGATATAATCGATACCCTTCCACTTGCAGAAGACCACGTTGCCTATTTTACCGGATACCGGTCCGTTAACGCCGTTGATGACTTTTCCCATACGAATGTATTTAATGTTTTCAGTACCCGCTTATGGTCAAGTAGATACCAATTACTATACTAAGATAAAAATAATCCGATAAAAAAAGGGAAATAAATAGGAAATAATTTGGATTTATCCGAACAAGGTCCGAATAAAATCCGTATAAGATACGAATAATATCCTATTTAATACAGAAGTTGAGGATAAACAATCGTCTAGTACTATAGAGTAAAGAAGCAAAGAAAATGGGAGGATATCGTGATCAACGGCAAATACAGCGGCTTTTAATTTAAAAAGAATCCGCAAGCGGTAGCAGCTGCCAGGGCAGCAGGAAAAGTTACTTCTACGAATTTAGGATGAGGGAACGGCGTTGCCGTAACCGGTACCAGCAACGAGGTGGGATGGCTGTTTTAAAATATACGTTTAATATCAGGTAAAAATATTATGTTCTAAACTTTCCGAACACGCCCAAAGGAAGTTTGCTTCCAGCAGTTGCCTGGAGATATAGCTCACCTACTTCCAGATTTTTTACTTGAGGGAAGGCATCCCTGATGAGGTTTTCAACAATAACAGCAGAAAAACCCAGGGAATAGGTGTTCAGAATCAGGAAATGTTCTTTTGGATCTAAAAGCTGTACAACATCTTGCATCATTTCATTGATATGGTCTTCCAGCTTCCATTTTTCACCTTTTGGCCCATGGCCATAGGCCGGAGGATCCAATATAATACCGTGGTATTTATTACCCCGTTTTAATTCGCGTTTCACAAACTTTAATGCATCTTCTACCACCCAACGAATATCATTTAACCCGGAAAGTTCCTGGTTTTCATTGGCCCAGGTAACGACTTGTTTGATTGAATCCACGTGAGTCGTATCTGCGCCCGCAGCTTTTGCGATAAGCGAGGCTCCACCGGTATAAGCAAATAAATTCAGTACTTTGGGGTGCGGGGTGCGGAAAGATTTGATAGCGGAAGATATATAATCCCAGTTAACAGCTTGCTCAGGGAAAATTCCCACATGTTTAAAGGATGTTAGGCCTAAACGAAATTTAATGGCTACATCCGGATTTTTATAGCTAACATGCCACCTATCCGATATTTTAGGGTTCTTTTTTAACCAATCGCCTGTTGTTGCCGACCGACCTTTAAAACGTATATGATGCTGTTTGTTCCACTCGCTTTCGGGAAGTGCCTTTGACCATACGGCCTGTGGTTCAGGTCTAATCAATATGATCTCGCCGAAACGTTCAAGCTTTTCAAAATTCCCGCAATCAATCAGTTCATAATCTTTCCAATATTGAGGGGTGAGTAATTGTATAGTTGTAGGAATGTGTGCCAATGCCGTAGAATATTTTAGGCAAAGATAGGCTTTTAAGTTATAAATTATAAGGTTTAAGTGATACGTTTTACGTTATAAGGCAAGTTCTTTGTTATTGGTTGTTAGTTATTAGTTTGTTCGTGGTTGGCCTACAACCTAACGCGAATAGCCTATAGCTAATAGTGCTACTGCTACTAACGAAGTCTTTATACTTAAAATGTATAACTTTATAACGTACAACTCAAAACTTCTCTTTAGCGATCTTCATAAACGGACTGGCAAAAACGAAGTCGTTAAGCTCCTCGACGTCAGAATGAACTATATCCTTATTAGAGCCTTCCCATTTTTTTTCGCCCTGATATAAAAAGAGAATGTATTGGCCAATTCCCATTACTGAGTTCATATCGTGGGTAACCACTACAGTTGTTGTTTTATATTCGTCAGTTATATCTTGTATCAGTTCGTCGATAACGATAGAAGTGCGTGGGTCTAATCCGGAATTCGGCTCATCACAAAAAAGATATTTTGGAGTCATGCTAATAGCCCGCGCAATACCAACACGTTTTTTCATTCCTCCCGAAAGCTCTGCCGGATATAATTTATTGTTACCTTTAAGGTTTACCCGTTCCAGACAAAAGTTAGCTCGTTCAATGCGTTCGGCTTTGCTCATCTCGCTAAACATCTGTAGCGGGAAAGTAATATTCTCTTCTACTGTCATAGAATCGAACAGGGCCGAGTTTTGGAAGAGCATGCCAATTTCTTTTCTAATGGGAATCCGTTCTTCCGTACTCATTCGGGTGAAATCTTTATCTTGATAGAGTACCTTGCCTTTATTCGGCTCATGTAACCCTACCATACATTTCAATAATGTGCTTTTTCCTGAACCTGAGCCACCAATAATCAGACTGATCTTTCCAGGTTCAAAGTGCGCAGATATCCCCTTAAGCACTTCATTATCTCCAAAGGATTTATAAATGTCTTGTATTTCGATCATTGTTTGTAATAAGTAATAAGTATTAAGTATTTGGTATTTAGTATTAAGTATTAAGACTGGAACGAATTAAAAAATAAAAAAGCCTCTTTAATCACGTAAAACCTACAACTTAAAACTTATAACTCAAAAGCTTTTCGCTTTTAAAGCATCAACGCCGTAATAACGTAATCGGCAGCCAAAATGGTAATACAACTTACCACTACACTTTTTGTACTGGCCTGTCCAACTTCGAGCGCACCACCTTTTACATAAAAGCCTTGATAAGCAGCTATAGAAGTAATAATAAAGCCAAAAACAAAAGCTTTAACAAGTGCAACCGCTACTGTATAACCATTAAACTCTCCTGTAATCCCTGAAATATAATCCGCAGGGGTTACCGCTCCAGAAAGTGCTCCGCCAATCAAGCCACCGGTTAATGCTAAAAAGATAGATAAGATCACCAGCAAGGGCACCATTGTAATGCCAGCCAATATCTTTGGCAGTATCAGATAGCCGGGGGCGTTTATTCCCATGATTTCTAAGGCGTCGATCTGCTCGGTAACGCGCATCGAGCCAATTTGTGAAGAAATAGAAGAACCTACTTTGCCGGCCAACACTAGTGCGGATATGGTAGGGCTAAGCTCTAAAATACTCGAATCTCGATTAATTTGCCCGATAATGGAATTTGGTATCAGATCTGATACGAGCTGGAAGGCAATCTGCATAGTCATAACTGCACCGATAAAGGTGGATATGATGCCAACCAGACCTAAAGAGCCTACGCCGATGCTGTTCATCTCGTGCATAATTTCTTTCCAATAAATACTGGCTTTTTCAGGTTTTTTAAAAACCGCTTTTAAAAGTAAAAGGTATCTGCCGAAGCTTGTAAAAAACATAAAATTATTTATCAAGAACAATTAAGCTCATCAAACTTATATAAAATTGCGTTGATATGCAATACAAGGTAAAGCAAACAGCATTAAAACAGCAATTTGATATATTTGTTTGAGATATGAGAGAAGTTGTAAGTTTTAAGTACTAAGTTTTAAGTCTAGAATGGAAAACCTACCAGTAACGCGTGAGCTTTATCAACGCACTCATCACTTAAAAAACAACAATCATGATAAAAGGAAGTTATGCGCTGATAACAGGCGCTACAAAGGGAATTGGTAGAAGTATCGCTAATGCATTGGCTAAAGTAGGTTGTCATTTGATCCTTTCGGCAAGAACTGAAAAAGATCTTCGGGCATTGAAAGATGACCTCCTGTCTTCATTTCCCCGGGTAAAAATTGAATATGTTGTAGCAGATTGCAAAGAGCAGTTGCAGGTAAGGCATCTGGCTTCTCGCGCCGCCGACTTGTTTCCCGAGATTAATATTTTGGTGAATAATGTGGGAATGTTCAAGCCGGGAGGCTTTTTGGAGGAAGAGGAGCAAGCGCTTACCGAACATTTGGCCGTTAATTTATTGTGTACACATTATCTTGCTGTATTTTTTGGACGAAAAATGTGTGCAAAAGGTAGGGGCCATGTATTCAATATTGGCTCTATAGCTGGGAAAACCCCATTTGTAAAGGCGGCTTCCTATAGTGTAACAAAATTTGCAGTTCATGGTCTAACAGCTATATTGAGGCAAGAGTTTGGGATTCACGGAGTTAAAGTGACAGAAATCATACCAGGCTCTACTTATACTTCTTCCTGGGAAGGCGTAGCTATACCAGAAGAAAAATTTGTGGCTGCAGATGATATTGCAAAAGCAGTTATAACTTGTTTAACCTTAAGTGCTGGAGCAAACGTTGACGAAATAGTGGTTAGACCGCTTGATGAGAAAGTTTGAAAAAATGGAAAAAGAACTCAGACGGAATGAACAGGAAGGGGTGCTTGGAGGCGTTTGTGCTGGCCTTGGCGAGTACCTTGGAGTTGAGAAAACCTGGATAAGGTTGTTTTTTGTGCTCAGTATATTCTTTAGTGCTGTAGGGATTGGCTTTGTTGGGCCAATTGCTTATGTAATCATGTGGGTGGTGGTGCCGAAAAAGCCTTTTGTATATCCAGGTTTTCAACCAGGTTTTGATAAACAGGCAGATCGGAAATACAACGTTGGCGGAGAAGAAATATTTAAAGGACTGAAAGAGAAAAAAGACAGGGAGAAGAGGTCGGTTGGAATTGTCTTGCTATTTATCGGCTTTTTTCTGCTTATTATGCAACTTGATGTAATTAGCTGGCATGAACTTTTAAAATTTTGGCCCGTAGTATTTATCCTCGCAGGAATTTTTACTGTTATATCTTCGTTTAAGGTGAAGAAGAAATATACGTATGCAGACCATAAACAAGAAATAGACGATTTAAACGGCGAAACCGAACATATCGATTAAGTGGATAATCATAATAAATGGAATATGAACAGAGATAGATTAAATTGGGGATTGGTACTATTATTTATTGGTATCATGTGGCTGCTTAGTAATACCGGGGTTATCTCCTTTTACTGGTCGAGCTTGTGGCGTTTTTGGCCAGTATTTCTTATTATACTTGGCGTTAATCTGCTGTTACCCCGCCATGGTATTGGTAATGCTGCTTCGGTAGTGGCTACTATCGCTGCTCTTGTATTTATAGGTTATCAGGCGTCTAAGCCAAGTAATAGATGGAACTTCGGTTTACATATGCAATACGATACAGATGACGACGATGATGCATATGAAGATTCTACTGCGGGACCTAAAAATACTGATTTTTCCAGCCCTTATTTGCCCTCCATTAAACAGGCAAATTTAGAAATTAAAGGAGGCGCTGTAGCATATAAAATGAAAGGAACAACGGCAGACCTTTTTAGTGCAAAAACGAAGGGTGTCTTTGCTGGGCACGTACTTGAAACTACTACAAAAGACTCTACTGCAGACCTATCCTTCCGGATGAGGAAGACTAAGAAGGAAAAGTGGGATTTAAAAAATGGAGAAAACGAGGTGTTCCTATCGTTAAACGAGCAGCCGCTTTGGAATATACAGGTAGATGTTGGTGCAGGAGCGGTGGAGTTTGACTTAAGTAAGTATAAAGTTACTCATTTGCAATTGAAAGGAGGGGCTGCTTCTTTTGAAACTAAGCTAGGCATGCCGGTAGGAGAAACAGCCATCAATGTTGAATCGGGAGTTGCTAATATAGAAATTGAGATTCCGAAAGAGGCGGCCGGACAAATTGTAGTTAAATCAGGACTGTCTTCCAAAGAGTTTCCAGGGTTCACTAAACAAAGCGATGATACCTATGTAACCGAGAACTTTGACCAAGCCAAGGAAAAATTTCTAATCAATCTAAAGGGCGGATTAAGTTCTTTTTCCGTGAAGCGATATTGATTACGAGTTGAGTAGTGAATTAGCCAATTAGCCGATATGATAATTAGCTAATGAGATAATGTAACTCATGCTTGTACTGGTGGAGGTTTTGATTTTGGTTAAATAGATGTTTGTGTAGTAGTTGAGTTGTGATAGTGGTTAAGTAGTAATAGTAGTTGAGTAGTTAAAGCGTTATGCAAGAGTCTTTTTCGCTTTAAGCTTTTCGCTTAATGAGCATTGGGTCAAGCGCACTCACAACTGGCAACTCACAACTGGCAACTCACAACTGGCAACTCACAACAACTTTAGAAATGTCTTAATACTTAATACTTAGCACTTACTACTATTGACTTTGATAAAATACTATATTGTAAAAAACGGTAAGCCCCACGGCCCGATTACACTGGAAGAGTTAAAGAACTTGGGATTGGTAGGCACTGATTTTGTGAAGGAGGAAGATTGGGATGATTATAAAGAGTTACGTGAAATTCCTGAATTAAGTAGCAAATTAGGGGTGAAATACGAACGTGCACTACCGCAATATTATGCCACTCTAGATGTTCGCCTGTTAGCAGCAGCCATCGATTATTTTTTTGCGTTTGTAATTTATTGCATAGGTGCACTAGTTGTTTTAATAGAATCTACCGATAGATTAGCGCAAGGGCAACTATTGCTTGTAGGCCTGATCTTAATTCCAATAGTCAAGTTCATCATAAATGTTAGTTGTGAAGGGTCGAGGAAGAATGCCTCTCCCGGAAAACTGTTATTGCAGATAAAAGTGACTGATACCAAAGGCAATCCTATTGGCTTTGGAAGAGCCTTATGGCGAAATATAGCGAAAATTACTTGCATTCTCACGCTGGGACTTGGCTATTTAGCGGGGTTTCTCGACCGGAAACAGCAATGTTTTCACGATAAATTAGCACGAACATTGGTTATAAAAGGAAGACTTTTGTAACCAATATCCACCCCAAATGTTTATCATAATCATGATTTACAAAGATCCAATAAGCCAATAAAAGTAAATTACGCTTTCATGACAATTTGTAATTAACTTATTTTCAGTAAGTTGGTTTTTAAATGCGGGCAACAAAACAAAAAAATATAGTTAAACGTTTGTTTGAATTAAACGTTTGTTTAATTTTGCGCACGTTAAATTTTTCGTCTGTAATGAGCGTATATAGTGAGAAGCAACTTTTGATCATGGACACGGCCCTCGGCTTGTTTGCGGAGAAAGGTTATGATAAGACCTCAATTCGAGACATAGCCTATGCAGCCGATGTCAATGTGGCCATGGTATCCTATTATTTTGGGTCAAAAGAAAAACTATTAGAAGCGCTTTTTACCAAACATTTTACTTTCATAACCAACATGTTAGAGAGTATTCTGTATGAAAAAGAAAGCTCGGCTTTCGAAAAAGTGGATCGGATTATTGACGTTTTTATTGATACTCTTTATAGTAGGCAGGTATTTAACCGGCTCATGACGCGTGAAGCAAGCGTCATACATGAAGGCCCTCTTTTCGATATGATTCTCGACATGAAGACCAAGAACCGAAAGTTGGTGGAACGGGCAGTAAAAAGCGGTCAGCGTATAGGGGCCTTTCGCAAGGATGTGAATGTGTTCTTTCTTTCCTCAGTGTTAATAGGAAGCGTGAATCAGATGCTAGCAAATTGTAGATATGAGGCTAGCCATGCGAAAATGACCGGCGAAGAGCGGGAAACATTTAAAAGGCAAAATATCGAAATCTTGCGTAAACATCTTAAGCAAATGTTTATCGCATATTTAATATATGGTGAGGATAGAAAAAAGGATAAATAAGATTCAAATGGATAATACAATAAAACGAGTAAATTATTTCTTATTGGCTTGCTGCTTGCTTGCAATTGGGAATAATACCGTAATGGGGCAAGAACAACGGCAGCTGACATTAGATTCTGCAATTGCACTGAGTCTTTCGGAAAGTAAAGAACTCAAAATATCGGATAGCAAGGTTCGCGGAGCACTCGCTGCCGTTAGAGAGGCGAAAGATAATCGCTTGCCAGATATCGATATTTCAGGCCAGTATTTGCGTGTTAATAAACCGAATTTAAATATTAAGTTAGAAAGTGATGATTCCGATGGAGACAGCGGTGAGGGGGATAGTGGGAGCAGTACACCAGAAGTTAATCAGGTGATGTTTGGTATGGCGTCTGCTTCTTTGCCAATTTTTGCTGGCGGTACCATCAATAATGGTATAGCATCAGCTAAATTCTTAGAAAAAGCAACCTCACTTGATGCCGAAAGAGATAGACAACAGGTTATTCAGAATACCGTAGAAGCATATTACAACTTATACAAGGCGCAAGCTGCTGTTAAGCTGGTGAAGGAAAATTTGAAGTCTTCCCAACAGCGCGTAAAGGATTTTAGCAATATGGAGGCAAATGGCTTAGTTGCCCGAAATGACTTGTTGAAGGTACAATTACAGGAAAGTAACCTGGAACTGTCCTTGCTTACTGCCGAGAACAGTGAAAAGATTGCTAACTATAATTTTAACCTGATGTTGGGTTTGGAAGAGACTACGGTATTAGCACTAGATACTACCGGGTTAAAAACAGCGGAACTCAATCGCGGGTTAAGCGATTGGGAGGAACTTGCTTTAAGTAACCGGGCAGATTATAAGGCATTAAGTCAACGGCAAGAAGCTGCAAATGCAGGGGTAAAGATTGCGAAAGGAGCCTATTATCCATCGTTGGCCTTAAGCGCCGGATATGTAGCAGCTAATATTCCACATGCACTCACGGTTACTAACGCTGTTAATGCAGGCGTAGGTTTAAGCTATAACTTAGGTGCCTTATATAAGGCTGGCGCAAAAATAAAGCAGGCACAGGCGAAGGAAGAGCAGTTAACTTGGGGACATGAACAGCTGAGTGATGATATCAAAAGTGAAATTCATAAAGCATATCAGGATTATAATCAAAACTTGAAGAAGATTCAGGTATACGAAAAAGCGGTTGAGCAGGCTAATGAAAACTATCGCATCACTAAAAATAAATACGACAATAGCTTGGCTACAACTACTGATTTATTAGATGCAGATGTAGCCCGGTTGCAATCGGGAATTGATTACGAGTATGCAAAAGCCGATGCAGTAGTGGCTTACAATAAGTTATTTGAAAGTGCCGGGGTAAATGTGGGCGAGTAGGCCAATAGGTTAACGTAGCGAATCATTAAAAATATTATATAGGAATAATGGAAACCAATAATCAAAATACAGACCAAGCACCTGAAAAGAAATCAGGAAACAAAGGCTTTGCAATTGTTTTTATCCTTTTAATTTTAGTTGGGGGCACTTACGGCGTGATCAAGTATTTTCATGCCCAAAAGCACGAAGAAACGGACGATGCACAAATCGTTTCTACCATCAGTCCGGTTATTCCTCGGGTACCGGGCTATCTTAAGGAAGTAAGGGTACAAGATAACCAAATTGTCCATAAAGGAGATACCTTACTTATTCTAGACGACCGGGATTATCAGGTTGCTTTAGCCCAAGCGGAAGCTGCTTTAGCTTCGGCTAAAAGTAGTGCAACTGTTGCAGGAGCTGGAATTGGGGTAGCGCAAGCCAATATCAGTACTTCTGAGGTGAATATCAATACGGTACAAGCACAGATTGAATCTGCGAAAGTTAATCTTTGGAGAGCGGAGAATGATTTTGAGCGTTATGAAAACCTAATTAAGGATCACAGCATTACACAGCAGCAATATGAGCAAGCCCTCGCTTCGAAACAATTAGCACAGAGGCAATTGGATATCTTGGAGACACAAAAGCAATCGGCTAGTCGACAAGCCACAGCGGTTAGTAAGCAAAAATCGGTAACTAGTAGTCAGGTTTCCGTTGCAGAGGCTTCAATTAAACAAAGTGAAGCCGGATTGGAAACTGCTAAGTTGAATTTATCTTATACGGTCATCACCGCCTCAATAGATGGGCAGATTGGCAAGGTAAATTTACAACCCGGGCAATTCCTTTCAGCGGGCCAATCCCTATTTAATATTGTACCTATTCGCGATAAATGGGTGATAGCTAATTTTAAAGAAACCCAGCTTACAAAAATGAAAGTCGGACAAAAAGTGACCATTAAGGTGGATGCTTATCCGGATTCTGCTTTAGAAGGAACACTGAGTTCGTTTTCTCCTGCCACTGGAGCTGCCCAATCCTTGTTGCCTCCGGATAATGCTTCGGGTAACTTCGTAAAAGTAGTGCAACGGATTCCTGTTAGAATTGATTTTAATGAAGGTCATGATACAGCTTTTGTTGAGAAGATTCGGTCGGGAATGAATGTACTGATAGATGTGCATTTGGATTAGTTGTTGATTGAGTTGCGGGTTACGAGTTGTGAGTTATGAATTGTGAGGAGTGTGCGTTACTGATTACTCATTACAGGTTACTGTTTATGCAATGCATAATAGAAAAAATTAAATAATGGAACAAGATTCATTAGTAGAATACGGTTGGCGACGGGCGATAATTACCATAACAGCAATATTATGTGCTTTATTGGAAATTGTTGATACGACCATTGTGAATGTGGCGTTAAACGATATGCGGGGCAACATGGGGGCCACCTTAAGCGAAATAGGTTGGGTAATAACCGCTTATGCTATCGGTAATGTGGTTGTGGTGCCTTTAACGAGTTTCCTTTCGCAGCAATTTGGACGGCGGAATTACTTCGCAGCGTCGGTTATCCTATTTACGGTTTGTTCTTTTCTCTGTGGTAATGCTACTTCTCTATGGGAGCTAGTGCTTTTTCGCTTTTTGCAAGGGATAGGAGGAGGAGCACTATTGGTTACCTCGCAAACCATCATTACAGAAGTATATCCGCTAGAAAAAAGAGGGATGGCTCAAGCGCTTTATGGACTTGGTGTTATCGTCGGACCAACACTTGGCCCACCATTAGGGGGTTATATAGTCGAGAATTACAGCTGGCCCTATATTTTCTATATCAATATCCCTATAGGGGTTATTGCCGCCATGCTGACCTTGAAATTTGTTAAGAGCCCTAAATACGGTGAAAAAAAATCTGCCAGTGAGATCGATTGGTGGGGCATTGTTTTTTTAGCAGGAGCCGTTGGCTCTTTGCAGTTTGTCTTAGAACGTGGACAGGAGGAAGATTGGTTTAACAACAATATGATAGTGGCCTTTACCGTTTCTTGCGTTCTATTCCTGTATCTTTTTATATGGCGAGAATTGACCGCCAAAAATCCCATAGTAGAGTTGCGGGTATTAAAAGATGGGAATCTGAGGGTAGGAACGATCCTCTCCTTTATTATGGGTTTTGGTTTGTATGGGTCTACTTTTATCATTCCATTATATACACAGAATAATCTGGGATGGACAGCCTATCAAGCGGGACTACTCATGGTGCCTTCCTCGTTAACTACAGCCTTCATGATGCCGATCATAGGTCAGGTACTGCAACGAGGGGTGAAGCAGAAATATTTGGCCGCCGCAGGCATGTTCTTATTTTTTCTCTTTTGTTTCTGGGGATTTAAAATCATCACTCCTGATACCGATGAAGGTGCTTTCTTTTGGATGCTAATGTTACGTGGGCTCGCCATGAGTATGTTGTTTATACCGGTTACCACGCTTTCGCTTTCTACTTTAAGGGGGCAACAAATTGGTCAGGGAGCAGCATTTACCGGCATGATGCGGCAATTAGGCGGGTCTTTTGGGATCGCTTTAATTACGACGTTCATGACCAGGCAAAATGCATTACACCGGAGTGATATGATCGAACACATCAACCCTAATAACCCACTTTTCCAACAAAAATTTCAGGGCTTGGTGGCTAATTTTATGCACCACGGTATGGCTCCAAATGCGGCTAAAGCTGCGGCAATGCAAGCTATTGATGGCTCTGTTATGGGACAGGTGTCTGTACTTTCTTATATGGATGTATTTTTGTATATCGGGATTATGTTTCTCATTTGTGTTCCTTTTATTTTGATGATTAAAAATGCAAAGGCAAAAGTGGATTTAGGGGCTGTGCATTAAATAGCTTTTAGTCGATTTTTGTTGAATAAAAAAGAAGGTTTTTATTTAGCAACTTTTCTTGATAAAAGTTGAGCAAAATCAAGGCTTTCTGGTTCTCGCTAAAGATTCAGGCCTAAAACACAGCGATGTGGAGCCGTTTCGTTTCACTTCACTTCTTCACATCGCTCTTTTC
>Ga0182736_1001800_pt1 | contig 18799 bp, 16 predicted proteins | sample eDN5th30CKraftBY_FD_128882 | JGI IMG/M metagenome (GOLD analysis project Ga0182736, IMG submission 128882) | Enriched backyard soil microbial communities from Emeryville, California, USA - eDNA 5th pass 30_C Kraft BY (version 2) (version 2) | ecosystem: Environmental > Terrestrial > Soil >... | reverse complement strand
TAACACTTTCCTTCCTTCAAAAATTGCAGCAAGCGCCCCAATTCCGCTCAATAAAATGATGAGCGAGAACGTATTCCAGCCACCAATCCAATCACCAACGAGCAGAATCCCCCAAATTTCGATTAGTGGAAATAATATTAATATAGCTGGCAACCATTTTCGCATAATACTGCTCCTTTCGATCGCTCCGCCCATACACACGATACAGCTCCGCATTCATCGCTCCGTCCATGCTCACTCTACCGCTCCACATCCCTTCTGGATAAGTCGCTTGTATAGTGAGCATGTGCTCCGCTGTAGAGGTGTTCGGGCTTTGCTTTGTTGCTTGACTTCTAACTGTCGCTCCGAACCTTGCTGTAGAGCTAGCTAGCGTTCAAGCTTCGAAGTCGAGTTTTCTACAACGCATTACTTCGAAATCAAATTCGGATATTTTGACTTCCTCTTCCAATCAAGCTCAAAATGTTCAGCTTTCAGTTCCAAGAAGATCGGACGCTAGTAGAAGGCGTTGCCCGCAGCGTACGTTTTTGGTACGTGAGGACAAAAGCATTCGCTAGCGTGTGATATTCGATGTCGAATACGCTACAGCGCTTCACATCGAAATCAAAGTTGAACGTATTGAGCATCATCTACAGTTTGTTGAATAAGTCTGGTAATACTTTATTTACTCTAGTAGGCCTAAAATCCTCATTTACCCATACATGCTTCGTTCCTCCGTGTACGAGTAATTCACCGGGTAAATCTTCCTCGGATTCATATTCTGCCCCTACAAAGTGCTCGGCTGTCACTCGACGCACTTGCGATTGAAATTCCATCCGTAGCGGAGAAAATTCCTTCACTTTTGTACAAACGATGACGGTATCATCATACTTTGCTGGAAGCACATAACTAACGGCTAGATCAATTACAGGAAACAGCAGCCCTTTAGTTTCTATATCTGCATAGGTAAAGCCAAGATTTCTTATCCATTCTGTACGTCCAATTTCGAACCAGGTTACATAATTTCCATGAAATACGACACCCATTTGATCGGTTTCTTGATATCTAACACGAATTGGATGAGCATACCATTTATTAGACATAATGATTTCTCCTTATCCTTCACACTTCATATTACGATTATAATCAAGGTCACTGAAAAGATGCAATCACAGCTCATAGCTAATCGCAAGCAGTCCCTTGGTGAATTCCCTGTATAAAAAAAGCACCCTCAAGTGAGAGTGCAATAGTGTTGCCACTTGGTATTCTAACATTCGGTGACCTAGCTATTTCCTTACATATGAAGTGAATTGCAATGCTTCGGACTTAACTACTCATAGTATACAGTATCAGAGAGAGCAGCGTCTAAGTAATGTAGACATCATTTGCTTATTCATTAAATGCGTCCATGATCGCAATGTAGTTACTATCCTTTGATAGCTTTGCTACGTAGGAATCCCATTCCTCAATTGGCAAGGCTCCTACTATGACCTTGACCTTCATCTCTGTCATCTGCTGATCAAGCTCAGTTTTTATTGCAAGCATTTGTGCGTCTAGCTTGGCATACAACTGTCCTTCAAGCAGCTCTTTTACAGCAAGTTCACTTCTAGCTGCTTCTATTTGTGAATAGCGCTCCTTTATAGGCGTCTCAACATCATTTAACTGGACAGCAGCTGAACCAACAACTTTCATGGCTAATGCACGAATATCGGCATCTGCACTTGGATCGTTTGCAATTTGATACATTGCATTCATGACCTCTAAGGAGGCCTCCAGCTCATCGTTTTTAGCAAACCGACTAATAAAATACATTCCTTCAAACGCTGGGCTTGTAGCGGTTACTGCAGCTGAGCCAGAATGATGCTGCATCGATATTAACGGAGTAAGCTTGTTATTTTGATCAATGCTCGCACCCTCTGCAAGCTTCATTGCTACGATACCTGCTTTTTCATCATTAAGCATTTGCTTTGCTTTATCGCTCGTATTGATTACGATCTCAGGATCAATTAAGCCTTCCGCATATGCCTTATTCAGCCATAGCAAGGCTTCCCTTGTACCTTGCGAAAGCGCTAAGTCAATAACCTCATTTCCTCGTCGCTCGTATCGTGAAGCATTTTCATTAAATACATGCTCAACCCATGCCAATGCTCCTAAGTCAACCTTGTTAATATAGCCCGATAGACCGTACGTATCATCCTTGCCATTACCGTCTGGATCATACTGGACAAAGTACTGCATGACGATAGACAATTCCTCGATGGTCTTAGGATATGCTAAGCCTAATTTATCTAGCCAGTCCTGATTAACTACTGGAAAAACTCCATCGACACCCGAAGTAAGCTTGGGAAGACCATAAATTCCGCTAGTAGTTTGCTTCAGTTGAGCTACGCTTGCCGCAGGCAGCTGGCTTAGTGCGCCATAGTGAGCTAGCTTATTGTCGAGCTTATATGCAATGCTCTCTAATAGATCAGATGGATATATAGTAGGGTTAGCCATATAAGCCAAATCTAAAGGTTGTCCGGCAGCGATCATCACATGTAATTTATCCTGATAATGATCATTCGCTACAACTTCCCATTCTAGATTCACATTGTATTCACGTTCGATTATCTCGTTCAGCTTCTCAATCCCTTTTCCCTGAAAAAACTCCTCCGTAGGCTGACGATAAGGTAGAGTCAATGTAACCTTAAGAAGCTTATTTGATGGAGCGTTGATTCGAATCGTTCTAATCGTTGAGTCCCATCGAACACTACGATTATCAAGCTCAGCAAAAAAGCGAAGAGGAATATAGATTTCGCCATCGACCAGCATCGTTGACAATGGAAGCTGCTTAACCAAATCGTTAACCGTCGCGAATTGCTCATCAGCCTTAATTGTTATCCTATCCGCTTGCTTTTCCGCTGTAAGCATTTGATTATGTACATCATAAGTAACGGAATAATTCATACTTTCAAAAAAGCTTTTTCCGGGAACCATCGTAACTCCCCTCGTAATAAATGGTGCATGCGGAAACTGCAGCTCCGTGCCGTTCAGTATTACCTTCGGTTTATCGATAGACTGCTTATTACTACTAGTCGCTGCTGTTGTGTACTGAGATGAAGAGCTTACAAGCATAAGAGCAATACACGCACTTACGATAATGTATTTCTGTTTCATGAACACCTCTCCATTCGTCATTGTTATTTTTGGATATATATGTTAAACGAGATATAGAGTAGGAAAGTTTCAGATTATTCGAGAATAATAAGACAGTCTGCTCCTAAACATAAAAAAGCGACGGTGTTAGACACCGTCGCTCATCTTAACGCTTGGTAGCGTTTATTATTAAAGTACTTTAGATTGGCCAGAGTAGATATAGCCAGTTTCAGCATAAATCGTTACTTCCATGCCATCCTTCAAAATTTCTGTTGCATTAGCTACACCCAAAATTACAGGAGTGCTCAAGTTAATGCCACATACTGCAGCATGACTTGTAATACCACCTTGCTCTGTAACAACAGCAGCAGCACGCTCGAATGCAGGCATCATTTCTTTATCTGTAGCAATTGTAACAAGAATATCGCCTTCTTGTACTTTCGCATTTGCTTCTTCAGCATTGCGTGCTACTACAATTTTACCTGTTACATTTTGGCTACCTACGCCTTGTCCAGTCGCAAGCAATTCACCAATGTGATGAATTTTCATAAGATTCGTTGTACCAGCACGTCCAACAGGAACACCCGCAGTAATAACTACTGTATCACCAAGAGATAGCAATCCTGTGTTCAAGCCTTCTTGTACAGCAACCTCAAACATTTCATCTGTTGTTTTTGCTTCTTCACCTTTGACAGGGAATACGCCCCAGCAAAGAGCTAGTCCACGCATAACTTTGTCTACTGGTGTAACAGCAATAATTGGAGCTTTCGGACGGTATTTAGAAACAACACGTGCCGTAAAGCCACTATGTGTAGAAGTTACAATCGCTTTAGCATTAAGATCAAGCGCAGCATTTGCTACCGCTTGGCTAATTGCTTCCGTAACTGAGTTTTGTTGTGCATTTGCTTGCTTGATGAAAATATCGCGGTACTCAAGTGCTTCTTCCGCACGTTGTGCAATACGAGACATTGTTTGAACAGATTCAACTGGATATTTACCAGCAGCTGTTTCACCAGAAAGCATGATTGCATCTGTTCCATCGAAAATCGCATTCGCTACGTCACTTGCTTCTGCGCGAGTAGGACGTGGGTTACGTTGCATGGAATCAAGCATTTGAGTAGCAGTAATAACTGGCTTACCAGCTAGATTACATTTTTTGATCATTAGTTTTTGTACAAGTGGTACCTCTTCAGCTGGAATTTCAACACCTAGGTCACCACGTGCAACCATTAGACCGTCAGACACTTCAAGGATTTCATCCAGGTTGTCTACGCCCTCTTGGTTTTCAATTTTAGAAATAATTTGAATATGTGTACCGTTGTGCTGTTCTAGCAGCTCACGAATTTCAAGAACATCGCTTGCTTTACGAACAAAAGAAGCAGCGATAAAATCTACGCCTTGCTCGATACCGAAAATGATATCGTTACGATCCTTCTCTGTAATACCTGGAAGTGAAATTTTAACACCTGGTACGTTAACACCTTTTTTACCTTTAATCGGGCCGCTGTTAATAATACGACAATGAATCTCCGTACCTTCGATGCTTTCAACCTTCAAGCCTATCAAACCATCATCGATTAGTACTGTTGAACCAACTGACAAATCATTAGGAAGATTATTGTACGTTACAGGAATTCGATTACGATCGCCTAAAATTTCTTCTGTTGTTAGTGTAATTGCATCCCCTTGCACAAGCTCGATTGGTTCTTCCTTTAGCTTGCCAAGACGAATTTCTGGACCTTTAGTGTCGAGCAGGATTGCTACTGAAGTTCCAAGCTCCTTATTCGCCGCAGTAATATTTTTAATACGATTACCTTGCTCTTCAAAATCTCCATGTGAGAAGTTCAAACGAGCAACGTTCATTCCTGCTTTGATTAGTTTTTTCGTATTTTCTAGCGATTCGCTAGATGGTCCAATTGTACAAACGATTTTAGTTTTACGCATGATAGGTTCCTCCGTTTTAATGCCTGAATTCATTACTATAACACAATCTATAATTTTATCGTTTTTACTCTCTCAATGCAATAGAAAACTATGTCATTCTACAGCCTTTCCAGATTCTGCCTCAGCCATACGATAATGGCCGATTTTTCTGAACTTATGATAACGATCCTCAATCAGTTCTTCAGGGGACATTTTTAATAATTCTTCCAAATGTCTAGCAATAGCTCCCTTAATAGACTCCGATTGCTCTACCTGATTCCGATGAGCACCACCTTGCGGTTCTAGTACGATTTCTTCAATAATTTCCATCTCCAGCAAGTCTTTCGCTGTAATTTTCATCGCTTCCGCAGCTTCATCAGCACGAGATGCATCCTTCCAAAGAATCGAAGCAGCACCATTCGGGGAAATAACGGAATAAATCGCATTTTCAAGCATGATAACACGATTTCCAACGCCAAGTGCAAGCGCGCCACCACTACCGCCTTCGCCAATAACTACGCAAACGATTGGCACACCAAAGCCGGCCATCTCTCGCAAATTACGTGCAATCGCTTCAGATTGTCCACGCTCCTCTGCTGTATTGCCGGGATAAGCGCCTTTCGTATCGATAAACGTTATGATAGGACGTTTGAATTTATTAGCCTGCTGCATAAGACGTAAAGCCTTACGGAAGCCTTCAGGGTGAGGGCTTCCGAAGAAACGAGCAATATTATCACGAGTATCCTTACCACGTTGATGGCCAATAACCGTTACTGGCAAGCCATTGAACTTAGCTAGTCCACCGACGATTGCCAAGTCATCAGCAAACAAGCGGTCACCGTGCAGCTCTATAAAATCGGTAAAAATATCGTTAATAAAATCTAATGAGGTTGGACGTTGGTGATGACGTGCAAGCTGCATTTTTTGCGCGGCAGTCAATTCACGATACATATTGTCCTCTAGCTCTTTACAACGCTCCTCCAGCCTTGCAATCTCCTCGGAAAAGTCGATCCCTTTCCCGTCACTTAAGCTTTTGAGCTCTTTAATTTTGTTACGAAGCTCATTAAGCGGCTTTTCAAATGGCAGCTCAGTCATCCGAAGCAACCTCCTTTACACAATGCATATCAAGCAACTTCGTAAGCAGAGTTCGCATATCTTTGCGATGAACGACTTTATCAAGCTGTCCGTGCTGCAAATTGAATTCAGCTGTTTGGAAATTGTCTGGAAGCTTTTGACGAATCGTTTGCTCAATAACAATGCGTCCTGCAAAACCGATTAATGCACCTGGCTCAGCCAGATTGTAATCTCCTAAGCTAGCAAAGCTAGCAGACACACCACCCGTTGTCGGGTCAGTAAATATTGAAATATAAAGTCCACCGTCGCCTTGGAATTTCGCAAGTGCGGCACTCGTTTTAGCCATTTGCATTAAACTAAGTATACTTTCCTGCATTCTCGCACCACCTGAAGTGGAGAAAATAATGAGCGGTAGCTTTTTAAGATGTGCACTTTCAATGGCGCGAGTAATCTTCTCACCAGCAACAGATCCTAAACTGCCTGTAAAAAAGTCAAAGCTCATTACAGCTATAACAACAGGATAGCCTCCAATTTTCCCTTCTCCCGTTACAACGGAATCGTAAAGCTTGGATTTCGCCTTTTGTTGCTCTAGCTTACTTTTGTAACCAGGAAAGTTCAATGGATCGACGGATTCCATTGTTTCGTCGTATTCCACAAATATACCGTCATCCAACGTCATAGCAATTCGCTCACGCGCGTTTAAACGCCCGTGATGACCACAGGATGAACATACCTTTAGGTTTTTTTCCAGCTCTTTACTATACTGAATATTGCCACATTTAGCACATTTGTTCATTAGTCCCTCTGGAACTTCACGCTTAGGACGCTCCGTTGGGATCGTGGCATATTTTTTCTTTGAAAAAAGATCTTTAATTTGCACGTTTTACACCTCTTTGGGCACAATTCAAGCATCTGTCTTACGGGCGAACAATGCTGTCAAAAACCTCTCGAATCTCCTCTAATTCGCCAGATGGAACCAGAATTTCAAACTGCTGTTTAGACAAATTGACAGGACGGATTTTAACTAGAAATCCTTCTTGTGTTAGCTTATTTTTAATGTTCTCTGCTGTGCGCTCTGATGGAGCAATATAGAATACAGTCCACATGGGTACTACCTCCTACTACATCACATTAGCAACTGTCTAGTATGTTACAGCTACTGTTCCCGTCAACGGTCATATGATGAACTCATGATAACATAATAAGAGACAATCGGGCAAATGATATTGCCTCATTTTGCCTTAATTACAATGCTCTTTCCATGAAGAACTTTAGGTCATGTCACTTCATTGCAATCGTTCCAACACCAAGCAATCGCTCTACCTCGTCGACTAAACGTTCGCTGAAGCTGACCCTATATTGCTCACTGAGCGCTACGACTCCGCCGCTTCCTTCATAGAAAAGCAACGTTTGCTGCGTGCCGCTGTGCGACAGTAAAATTTGCTGTAAATTCGTTAAAATATGCTGTTCCTGCATCGGCTTTGTTAATTTGATAAATACTTTTCGCTGCTCATTTCCTGCATTTTGCCCAGCATGTGTTGTTTTTGAGTTGGAGTTTGTTGAATTTGCTTGGCTAATTCTGTTGGCTGACGTATGTGCCGCTCCAGCAGCTTTTGCCGGATTAGCTGAGCTTGCCACTGCTTGACGGACTTCCATAGCTTTCGAGCGAAGAACGCCCTCATTACGACGCTTAGCGGACGTTTGCATTCCCTTAGCCATCGGTAGCAGCTGCTCATAATTTCCTTCGGCTGCAACAGCTACATCGTGAATAATTAGCTTAAGCTCATCATCACCCTTTTGCAGTTCAACTAGCAATAGCGCTAGCTTATCCTTGCTTAGCTGCTCTCCGAATTTGCCCCATACATTTGAGAAGATAACCGCCTCTAGCCGTACAAGTGCATCCTCGACCGCTGCGAATGCCATCCGTTTGCCGCTTTTACTTGTAAACGGCTTAAGTGAAACAAAACGTGCAGGCACTACAGCATAGCTTCCATCCTCACGCTCGTACAAATCAACTAGCTGATCGAGGCTCGCCCCTGAAATTCCTTGCAGTAGCTCGTCGATGGGATGACCTGACAAGTACATGCCTAGTAGCTCATACTCATGCTCTAGCTGCTCCTGCTTCGTAAACTCTCGAATATTCGGTAGCTCTACATCCCAATTTTGAATAACCTCAAATCCAAAGAGCTCAAGCTGTAGCTCGTCCCGCTCCTTCTTCCAGCGAGAAACCACATCGAGGCATTCGTCCAGTGCGGCATTCAGCTGCGCGCGATGACCATCAAGTCCATCTAGTGCTCCTGCCAAAATTAATGATTCTAGCACACGCTTGTTGACGATTCGTAAATCTACTCGTTTACAAAAATCAATCATGCTTTCAAACTTTCCATGCTGACGTGCTGCAATAATGGAATCAATCGCTTGTGTACCTACGTTTTTAATTGCAGATAGTCCGAATCGAACTCCTTGTGCCGTTGGAGTGAAATTGCTATCACTTTCATTGATTGATGGTGGCAGCACCTTAATCCCCATCCGACGGCATTCATCTACATACTGCGCAGTCTTCTGCAAATTACCAGCAACTGACGCGAGCATTGATGCCATAAATTCCACTGGAAAATGCGCTTTAAACCACGCGGTGCGGAATGCCAGTACGCCATAAGCAACCGCATGTGCCCGCGGGAAGCCATAATCTGCAAAGCGTACAATCATATCGTAAACGGAGTTTGCGCTATTCTCATCATAGCCCATACGCAAGCTGCCCTTTACAAAATGTGCACGCTCTTCGTCAAGCACCTCACGCTTTTTCTTAGACACTGCTCGTCTAAGCAAGTCTGCTTCACCTAATGAAAACCCAGCCATATGTGAAGCAATCTGCATAATTTGCTCTTGGTATACTATAATACCGTATGTGTCCTGCAAAATATGCTGAAGTTCGTCGTGCGGGTATTCGACAGTAATTTTACCATGCTTACCATCGATATATTTCGGTATAAACTCCATCGGACCAGGACGATACAGCGCAACGACGGAGACAATATCCTCAAATACACTCGGCTTCATCTCCTTCAGTACTCGCCGTATACCAGCCGACTCTAGCTGAAACACTCCAGTAGTATCACCTCTGCCCAGCAGCTCGTAGGTTAGTTGATCATCATCGGCAATTTTCGTGAAATCAACAACGACCCCTTCTAGCTGCTCAACCCAGCGATGAGCTCGCTCCAATATCGATAATGTCCGCAAGCCAAGGAAATCCATTTTGAGCAATCCAATCGATTCTAAATGCTCCATGGAATATTGAGTTAAGGTCATTCCTTCGCCGCCATGCTGCAGTGGAGTAAACTCAGTTAGTGGCTGTGACGAAATGACAACGCCCGCTGCATGAGTTGAGGAATGGCGTGGCATCCCTTCAACCTTGATCGCCATCTGCAGCATTTGTCGTGCTGATGCACTTTGTTCAAAGAGCTGCTGCAGCTGCACATTAGCTGCCAGTGCTTGCTCTAGCGTCACGCCAGGCCCCATCGGAATGAGCTTCGCTGTACGGTCGACCTCCTGAAACGAGACATTCATGACACGACCGACATCACGTATTGCCGCTTTCGCCGCCATCGTACCGAACGTAATAATTTGCGCAACATGGTCTTCACCGTACTTGGCAGCTACATACTGAATGACCTCGTCACGCCGCTCATCATCAAAATCGATATCAATATCGGGCATGCTTACCCGCTCTGGATTAAGAAAACGTTCAAAAATTAAGTTATATTTGATCGGATCAACATCCGTAATATTCAGCACATAGGCTACAAGACTGCCCGCACTGGAGCCACGTCCAGGGCCAACGGAGATTTTACGTTCCTTGGCAAAGCGAATAAAGTCCCAAACGATTAAAAAATAATCGCTATAGCCCATTCGCTCGATAACCGAAAGCTCATAATCAAGCCGTTGCTGTAAGCTTTCACGAAAATCTGCTTCACTTATCCATTGCGGAGATGGACTATAGCGACGGGCTAACCCTTCGTCACAGAGCAGCTTCAAATAGCTTGCAGACGTATATTCTTCCGGAATTGGCTTAAACTGAGGCAGCTTCGCTCTTCCTAATACGAGTTCAAGCTGACAACGCTCGGCTATTTGTGCTGTATTAGCAATCGCTTGAGGTACATGGGCAAAGCGCTCAACCATCTCTTCACCGCTTTTCAAATACAGCTGATCAGTTTCCATTTTCAAACGATTATCATCGCGCAGCGTTTTGCCTGTTCCGATGCAAATGAGCACCTCTTGCATCTCAGAGTCGGGCTGCACTACATAATGCACATCATTCGTAGCAACGAGCGGAATTTGCAGCTGTTCCGCTAGCTCGATCATCATCGAGCCAGCTCGTTTCTGATCTAACAAACCATGATCCTGCAATTCCAAATAAAAACGATCACCAAAAATTTGCTTATAGCTAAGCGCTGCAGCAACCGCTTCATCCCAAGTTCCATGCAGCAGCTTCTGATTCACTTCACCGCCTAGACAGGCGCTCAAACAAATAATACCTTCGTTGTAGGCAGCTAACGTTTCCTTATCGGCACGCGGGCGATAATGATTACCTTCCAATTGTGCAATGGATACGATCTTCATTAAATTGCGGTAGCCCTGCTCATTCATTGCTAGCAATATTAAATGATAAATCGGATTGTCCTTACGGCTGCCCTTCTCAAAGCGAGAGCCAGCAGTGTAGTAAATCTCGCAGCCAATAATCGGCTTAATTCCATGCTCCTTACAAGCCTTATAGAAGGCAATCGCCCCGTACATTACGCCATGATCAGTCAGTGCTAGCGCCTTCATCCCCTTGGCCGCAGCACTTTTCACTAACTCCTGAATACGCGCCGCACCATCTAGCAAACTATACTCACTATGGACGTGAAGATGCACAAACTCCTCAGCTAATCTATTGCACATTCATTATCACTCCCTTCGCTAACCTCTATTTATATGTTCATCGCTTATTCAGCGCTCCGTCAACCATTCTCTAACGCTCGGGCATTCCTGCGGAATAAGGTCGCTTTTAGAGAATGGTTGAGCTCCGCTGTAGCTATGCTTGCAAGGAAACATGTAGAGATGATTATACCCTAGCGCTTCACGTCATTTTTATTAACTTACCAGCGAGCTGTTTCTTTTTCTCGACGACTTGGTCCAAAAAGACCGTGGAGGAGAAAAAAGAAACAGCGAGCCCCAGAGGAGCGCAGCGTACGTATTTGGTACGTGAGCACCGGAGGCTCCCGATGAATGTCATATTCGACGTCGAGTAAGCTACAGAGCGCTGCTTCGTCATCAAAGCCAAGCATTTTAAACAACATCTTCCAATAAAAGTTTAAAATGCTTGGCTTTCAGGACCGAGAAGATGGAGTAAAGATTAGAAATTGAGGAGCGCAGCGTAGATAGACCTACGTGAGCACCGGAAATTTCGGCTGAACTCCATATTCGACGTCGAGTAAGCTACAGAGCGCTGCTTCGTCATCAAAGCCAAGCATTTTAAACAACATCTAAAATTATTTTATCATATTCCTTATGGACACGCCCATACAATGAAACATAATGATCACATTATTGGAGGGTACTTGGATGAATGAGTTTTTATCTAAGGCTGGGTTGGATTTTTTTATGGCCTTTGGCATTGTGCTTGGTGGCTCGCTAATTGCTGGTGTAGGTGCTGTTTTTATGCTCATGCCGCCAGCTACAGTTATATTGGATACAGCGGTTCGGTTAAAAATATGGGCGATTGTTGCAGCGATTGGCGGTTCAATTGATCCTGTTCGTGTCATCGAAAGCAATATTAGTGCTGGTCTCATCTCGCCAGCCATTCAACAGGTAAGCTTTATTATTTTTGCATTTTTAGGGGCACATACTGCAACAGAATTGGTCAAGCTTATTTGTAAGGGAGCGGTGACGTAATGCGCCTACCTCCATTTGAACGTTTTGTAAATTTACTAAGAATGAGCGGCTCCTTTATTGTCGGCGCTATTGTTGGAGCGATTGTGCTTAATAGCCTACACACGGTGCAATTTGAAGCCTATTATCATGATCGGCTTGAGCTGCAAAGCAAGCTTATTCAATACGAGCAGGACATTCATAACTTATCGCAATATAAGAGCCAGCATACCGTCATTAAAAGCTTAAAGCTAAAAATTGAAGAAGAAAGCAACGAAGCAGCCCGACCACGACTAGATTCCCTTACGCAAAGCGAGCTGTTAAAGCAAGTTAGAGAGGATTTATCGATCCTAATCGGCCAGAGCATTTATGATATAGATACCAACTCGCAGTTTGCCCGAAAAATACTAGAGAAAAAGGTATATCGCAATATTTTCAATCAAGACTTTACAATCGAGCTAAAAACAGTGCTGCTTGTCGATAATACTTTGCAAGTTTGGATGACGGTACGAAAATATACGCCACCTCCTTCTTAAATAAGAAAGTAAAAAAGCATTCGGGCCGGGCCTCATCACCGAATGCTTTTTCCAATCACCTGCTACATCTTATCTATTCCTCATACAGCATACGCTTCGTCATACCACCATCAACAACTAAATGCGTACCAGTAACAAAGTCATTATCTGGATCACTAAAATAGAAGCAAGCTTTCACAATATCCTGTGGCCTTCCAACACGCATCGCGGGATGCTGCTCGTGATCTATTGCTCGCAGCACCTCATAATCTCCTGTTTCAATCCAGCCAGGACAGATTGCATTTACTGTAATTCGGTCTCTTCCAAGTGATACTGCCATCGCATGTGTCAGTGACAATATGCCACCTTTCGAAGCGGCATATGCCTCGGAATTTGCCTCTGACATTAACGCACGTGTAGAGGAGATATTAATAATGCTGCCTCCCTCTGGATTATGACGCATCAGCTTAGCGGCTTCCCTCGAGCATAAAAATGTGCCTCGTAAATTCGTATTGATCACATAATCCCACTCATCTAGCGCTAAATCATAGGGAGACTTCCAAACACCAAGACCTGCGTTATTAATTAAAATATCCAGCTTACCGTGTACCTCTGCAATGCTCTCCATCATACTTGATATTTGTTCTGGACTGCTCACATCGATGGTATAAGCAAGGCCGTCGCCACCCTTACTTTTAATGGATAGAAGCACTTGCTCTACTGTTGCTTCATCTCGATCAGCAAGGATTACGAATGCACCTTGCTCGGCATAGCCATGAGCTAGTTGCTTGCCAATTCCAGCACCTGCTCCTGTAATTAATACCGTTTTCTCATGAAAGCTTCGCTCTGTAGTCATCAACGTTCTAACCTCCAGCCATTAATCATTCTATGCTGCTCAATCCTCAGCACCGTTGCTGTATAGCTCCTTATCAACCTGCACCCATGTCCTCAAGTCCATTTTACTAGTGGGATAATCCACTTCAAAATGTAACTTTTCCAGTAAAAAAGCAACCCCTTTTGCAGTTAGCCTGGTCGGTTTTAATGAAAATCTATCCCCCACACGTAACACACGCTCAATATACCCCTGTCTCTCTAGTAACATAATCATTCTTTGGAATTCTACCTCAGTTAATCCGTAGTGAGTGGCAATAGGCCTCTCTCCACCTGCTTGAAGCTCTCGCAATATACTGTAACCTACTCGAATTGTAATCAACTCCCTATTCACTTGCATATCGCTTCTACAAATATGCTATAATTTACGAGAAACAAAATGGATATAGAGGGGATACATATAATGGAAGCAACGATTTCTAGCATAATATCTGTACTTATATTTGCGAGCTTGATGTTCTCGATCTTTTTCAGCGTTCGTTCAAGACAAGCGAAGGAGCCCATTACAAAAGGAATATTAACTGGCAAGCTTAACATTAGCATGGGCGCCCTGCTCATTTTTATTTCTGCTATACAACTGCTATATTCCAACGAATCAACACTGCGTATTGTGTTAGGTGCTGTATTTTTATTGCTTGGTCTCTTCAACCTATTCGCTGGTCTTCGCAACCTTAGCTTCTATCGTAATCAAGAACAGCGACAGCAAAATTAGAGCAGTTCCTAATACGGATCAATCATCTGTGCCGCTAAAATCGTTTTGGCGGCTAGTTCATTTTGGTCCATAATATTGACTTCGATTTTCGTAACCATCCGACTCAGCTCTAGCGGCTTCGCAATGATGGAAATCTCGCTTTCTATTGGAATCGGATGTAGAAAATACGTATTTACATTATCCAATAAGAAGTCTCGCTTATTCGTTTCCCTAATCATATTTCGAGCAGCCTGAGTCATCAGCGTACTTAATAAACCTTCAGAAGCCATCCCCAATGCGCCTGACATTTGTGGCGTAATTTTTCCTCGATAAAGGATGCTTGCATCTTCTGAAATTTGCTCTGATTGAGAAACAAAGCCGGTCCATATAAGCTCTTCAAAGGTTTCCCCGCTTTCAGGCTGCTTCCCAGCGAATCGCATCGCATCAAGCACCTCCTGCCTTGTTACGGTAGCCAGCAGCTTGCGGTGACGATCAACGATTGGCAGTAGATCTATTCCTTCTAATGCCATCGTATGGACAGCCGATGTGACGGTAATGTTCGGAGCAGCAGTAATCGGATGCTTACTCATAACCTTGTCGATCCCAACCTCATCCTCTACACCAGCAGCATCCTTTGCTGTCATCATGCCGACAACACGACCTCGTTCATCCAATACCGGAAAACGTGCTGAGCCAGTTTCACGAAATAATTCATAGTACTGAGCAACAGTTTGTCCTACTAACATGACATCAGCAGGCTTAGTAAAGGTAACGATATCCTCTAGCAATATAATTTTACGACGAATTAGACGATCATACATCGCACGATTAATCATCGAAGCTACGGTAAAGGTATCATGGCGCGATGAGAGAATGGGCAGCTTCAATTGATTAGCAAGCTCAATCACTTCCGCCTCAGGCTCAAAGCCTCCAGTTATTAATATACCCGCTCCTTGCTCCAATGCCTTACGGTGAACATTTTTTCGGTTACCAACGATAAGCAACGAGGATTGTCCGATATAACGAAGCATCGCTTCAAGCTCCATCGCACCGATCACAAATTTTTGAAGTGTCTTTTCAATTCCTTCAATACCTCCATGTAATCTACCGTCAACAATTTCTGCAACCTCACGAAACGTAAGCTGCTCCATCGATTCTCTCCGTTTACGATCAATGCGAACGGTGCCGATCCGCTCCCTTGTCTGAACGAGCCCTGCCGCTTCTGCTTCCTTAAATGCTTTATATGCTGTACCTTCACTTACCTCTAGCTCTTTGGCAATTGCACGAACAGAGATGCGCGTGCCAACTGGCAGCTCTTGAATATAGTTAACGATCATTTCATGCTTCGTAATATTGTCTTGCGGTGAGCCTTGCTCTTGATCGCGATAACGATCCATAGCGATCTTCCTTTCCGAGTGACGTTGTTCTTACTATTGTACGCCATCCTATTAGGGAGAACAAATATCATTCGTTCATAATAAAAACTGAACCTACTCCTAATCAATATGCATAAACTAAATTAACACAAAAAAACGCCCTAGCATAAAAAGGGCATTTACGAGTGCCTGCTCTGCTAGGACGATGCTATAGATGTTGCCTATTTACTATATTGTAACAGGATGCCTTACGCACTTTCATTTACTCTTTCCTTCTTGCGCTTCACTGCTGAGCCAGAGCCAATTCTTGCTAGCTTCCGTTCAAAACGGAGCGCTCGCTGACGTTTAATTTCCAATAAACGTTGACGTTTTTCTTCACTCATTAATATGACATTGCCATTAGCAGCAATCGCAACTGCAGCAAATGCCGTCCAAGCGATCCAAAATGCATTGGCAAGTGGCTCGGCCGACATACCTAGCTTAGGCAGAGCAAAAAACAACATAACGACAGCTAATCCCAAATTAATAAAGGGCAATATTTTACGTTTCATCTATACATCCTCCCCATCTTGTACAAGTTCATCATCTTTAATAGAGTATGCACCCTAACCTGTACATATGTCTCCAAACTGTTTCACCAACTTTGAAAAGCTTACATATGATACAGCATTCAACGCTCTTTATTACGGAGCTATTCCGAAAGGAGCTCATGTATGCTGAAAACTGAACCCATAGTGCCTATCCACGTCGTACAATCGATCCTGCCTGACACAATCATGTTGGGCGAGGAGCTGATGAAGAAGCAAGGGATACCGCAAGCACAGCATATTAGCCTGCAATTTGGCATATATAAGCAAACAATTAAAGTACTGCCTGCATCAAATAAGCTAGGGTTGACCATGCATTCGCGTTTAGCACAGCAGCTCGCTATCCCACTTACTAGAGGTGAGCTTAAATTAGCCCTGCACTATGACAAAACAAAAGCAAGGCTAAAGCTAGGTCCGTTACTTGCTGTCTTAATTAACAAAGAAAATCCACATGATGAAACGAAACCGTTTGGCTCAATTAGTTCCTTCTGCAGTGAATTAGCAATGGCTTGCACTCAGCATGGTGCCTTTGTTTATTTCTTCACGCCGGATTCACTAATAGGCAACGGTACGTTAATTTCTGGCTGGATATTAGACGGAGAATGGCGACAACAAATTTTACCTCTAGCTGAAGTGATTTATAATCGACTTCCTTCGCGCAAGGCGGAAAATCAACCAGCAGTACAACGATTTATTCATGAAACCGCCCGCTACTACAACATTGCATTATTTAATGAACGTTTTCTCGACAAGCATGAAGTGTTCGAATTGTTAGCGAGTAACGAGGGTATAGCCTCCCACTTGCCAGAATCTCAGCTATTTACTCAATTCGAGCAGCTCCAGCACATGCTTCATAAGCATCCGATTCTTTATGTGAAGCCGATACATGGCAGCATGGGACGCGGCATCTACCGCATTACAATGCTTCCTAACCAAGGCTTCGGTTTGGAGAGAGCGAATACGAGCAGCACACTTATTAGCAAATTCACAACACTTAAAGGTCTTTATACGTCACTCCGACCTAAGCTAAAGAAACGAAAATATCAGCTGCAGCAAGGGTTATCGTTAATCCAAATTGGTCGCAGACCAGTAGATTTTCGTGCTCTTGTTCAAAAAAATGGAAGCGGTGAATGGAGTGTTACTTCAATCGTGGCACGTACTGCAGGCAACGAACAATTCGTGGCCAATGTTGCCAAGGGTGGCTCGATCGGTTCAGTAATGACAACATTACCAAAAACGAATTTATTGCAACACATCGATCATGAAGCCGTCTTTCAATCGTTAAAAGCAACTGCCGTCAAAATTGCCAACATTATCGGCGAGCAGCTAAGTGAGCATTTTGCTGAGCTTGGAATTGATCTAGCTGTCGATGTACAAGGAAAAGTATGGCTACTAGAAGTTAATTCAAAGCCTTCAAAAATTGATAACACTTCAATGAACAGAAGTAAAATTAGACCCTCTGTACGTATGCTTTTGGCGTATGCCAAGCATTTAACGGGCTTCCAAGAAGGGAGACGTCCTAATGGACAATCTAAAATTAGGAATTCTCGTAGCCAAAATTGAAAATGTGCACAGTTCAAATGGCACTGCTCCTAAATTGCCTGAGCCAAAGTTTTATGAGCAATTAGCGATACTCGCTCCACTTTATGGTATAGACCTGTATGTATTCTCTAGCAACGAATGGCTTGATCAGAAATTATATGGCTATCGCTTGCAAGACAAACAGTGGCGGCGAGAGCCTGTTGCTCTGCCCGATATCATTTACGATCGCTGTTTCTTTACAAATACTAAGCAGAAGCTTGCCTGCGAGCAAATGCTACAGGAGCTAAAACGAAAACAACACTATATTAGCTTTAACAGCAATCTACCTAACAAACTACTCGTCTATGAAGCACTCCGAACTGTAGAAGAGCTTATCCCCTTTCTTCCTTATACCGAGCCACTGCAATCGCTCTCTTGCATTGCTCAATGGCTCACGCTCTATCCGCAAGGAGTCGTGCTTAAGCCAGCGGCTGGCATGCAGGGCAAAGGGATATTACACCTCCTCCATAACGTCAAGCTGTCACAATACGAGGTCCGAGGTCGTAATTTGCGCAATGAAAGCTTTCAAGTCAGTTTTAGCAGCGAATTAAATCTGCTTAAGTGGCTGTACCGTTTTAAAAAGGATATGAACTACGTTATTCAACCATACCTGCAGCTATCAGGAGAGGATGGTAAGCCGTTTGATATACGCGTGCTCATGCAAAAAGATCAAAGCGGTTTATGGCAGCTTACTGGAAGCGTGGCAAGAGTAGGCGTCAGCTCAGGTCTAACCTCCAATCTTCACGGTGGCGGTGAGGCTCTCGATCCAGTGCCGATGCTGACTTCAAAAATGGGCAGCTTCAAAGCCGAACGTTTGCTACAAAACGTCCATATGATAAGTGGGCAAACTGTTAACGAAATTGAAGGTCATTTTGGTCGTTTCGGCGAGCTTGCACTTGATTTTGGTATTACGCCGCAAGGCAGCATTTGGGTATTGGAGTGTAACAGCAAGCCTGGGCGACAAGCTTTCAACCACACAGCTAATGAACTGCCCCTGCTCGCGCATGAACGTCCGTTGCAATACGCCCTATACTTGCAGCAGCGCCAAGCACGTAATCAAAAAGTAATATAGAAATTCGAGCGAAATGCACCAAAAGTCGCTCTCATATTATCAGGAGGTACATTGATGAGTCTTATAAC
>Ga0182736_1001799_pt1 | contig 18800 bp, 15 predicted proteins | sample eDN5th30CKraftBY_FD_128882 | JGI IMG/M metagenome (GOLD analysis project Ga0182736, IMG submission 128882) | Enriched backyard soil microbial communities from Emeryville, California, USA - eDNA 5th pass 30_C Kraft BY (version 2) (version 2) | ecosystem: Environmental > Terrestrial > Soil >... | reverse complement strand
ATGATGCTGGAGCAGGGCCTGCTCGCCATGGTCGGCAAGGCCGAGCGCGGCCCCATGGCCGTCGACGCGATCCGCGATCACCAGAGCGCCTATCTGATGGCGGTCGGCGGGACGGCCTATCTCGTCTCCCGCGCGATCAAGGGCAGCAAGGTCGTCGGCTTTGCGGATCTCGGCATGGAGGCGATTTACGAGTTTGAGGTGCAGGATTTCCCCGTCACCGTCGCGGTCGACGCGCAGGGCGAGAATGTCCACCATCTCGCCCCGCTCGTCTGGCGCGAGAAGATCGCACGCGAAGGGCTGCTGGAGAAGGTATGAGCGCGCCCGCCGCGCCTCAGGAGACATCCGGCAGCGGCGGGAGCGACGCCTCCACACTCCGCTTCGTTCCGCTACGGGCGGCCTCGTCCGCCCAGCGCGCGGCCTTCTTCGCCATCTATCATGAAGCGCTGCCAGCCAGTGAACGCAAGGCCGATGCCGACATATTGACGCAAGCCGGGCGCGCCAATGGCGTGCTCGAACTGGCGGAGCTGGACGGGGTGGCGGTGGGCTTCCTCATCCTCTATCGCGCGCAGGCGTACCCCATCGCATTGCTCGAATATCTCGGCGTCGCCGCGGCGGCTCGCAGCGGCGGCCTTGGTGCGCGGCTGTTCGCCCACATCGCCGCTCTTTGCGTCGATCGCACATTGCTGATCGAAGTGGAGACGGACCGCGAGCCGGAGGCTCCCGACATCGCCCAGCGTATTCGCCGCAAACGCTTCTATGCGCGGCAGGGCTGCCGGCAGATCGCCCATCTCGCTTATGTCATGCCTTCCATCGGCGCGCAGGCGCCCCCATCGATGGATTTGCTGGCGCTGACCGATCGCGTCACGGTCGAGCGCACCACGCTCCATGGATGGCTCGATGATATTTACCGCCATGTCTATGACCAGCCCCAGGATGATCCGGCCGTTACGCATATGACCGAACATCTGCCGGATCAGCTCGCTTTCCAGCCGATCTGAACAAGCATCGAGCATTGCCGACAGGCCGGATGATCCGCCTAGGCGCGAACCCGCCCGATGAACGCCCATGTGCAGATCATGCCCATCACGCCGCAAAAGGCGATACCGCACGCCAGTGACAGCGCACTGCCGGTGCTGAACTGCGCAAAGATCGCCACGATGACCCCCGCAATCGCCAGCTGGCCGAAGCCGAGCAGCGCCGAGACCTGCCCGAGCGCGCGCGGGTGGAGCGAAAGCGCACCGGCCTGCATCTGCGGCTGCACCACGCCCCAGCCGAGCGTATAGATGATCTCCGGTATCACCAGCGCGGCCCAGGCATCGGGCGCCAGCCATGTGGCGGCGATCATCACCATTACCGCGCCGAACTGAATGAGCGTGCCGATCCGCACCGTCATTTCCAGCGAATGGGTGCGGATCATCCGGTTCGATGCGATGCTGCCGAAGATGAAGCCGATGGTCGAAAGCGCCAGCATGATGGCATAATGACCCGCGCTTTCGCCGAAACGCCCGACGATCACCTGCGGCGCGACGGAGGAGAAAACGAATAGTCCACTATAGGCAAAGGCATTGCCGAAGACGAAGGCGAGCAGCGCTTTCGATCGTGCCAGTTCGCTCAGTGAGGCAGCCACCTTGCCGGGCGAGAGCGGCAGGCGATGCTCGCGCCGCAGCGTTTCGGGCAGAGTGCGCAGACTCAGCAGCATGATGACGGCGACGATCGCGCCCATGGCGAAAATAGGTGCGCGCCAGCCAAACAGCATGACGAGCCCGCCGCTCATCAGTGGCGCCAGCATCGGCACCGGCCCGTAAAGCGCACCGACCAGCGCCAGCGTGCGCGCCGCATTGGTCCGATCGAGCAGATCGCGCACGATCGTCCGGGCGAGCAGCGCCACAGCCGCGCAACCCACCCCCTGCAACGCACGGGCGATCACCACCATGGCGAAACTATTCGCCGCGCCGCCGAGCAGACTGGCGCCGATATAGAGGATGAGGCCGCCATAAATGACCGGGCGGCGCCCCAGCGCATCGGCCAGCATGCCGCAGAAAAGCTGCGCCGCCGCGAAGGCGATGACGAACGCGCTCATCGCCACCGCCACATCGGCGCGGGGAACGGCAAGATCGGCCTCCAGCGCCGGCAGCAGCGGCGATATGCCCTCGATCGACATGGGCAGAATCGCCGTCAGCGCCGCGATCAGGAACAGCAGCGAACGCGGCAGCCGGTCAATACCAGCCCCCGTTACGTCGTTGGCTGCGGCGGATGCCGGCGCGAGGCCGCCAGCTTTGGCCGGCGGGCCCTCAGGACGCAATGGATCGGGCAGAAATGCTATCCCTGGCCCGGCCGGGAAAGCTTGCCGAATTTCGCCTCGAAACCTTCGGCATCGCCTTTGGCGAGGAATTTTGCCTGCTCGACCCAATTATCACGGACGATCCGGCCCTTGAAATTGCCAAGCTGTGCATCCACCAGGGCAATGTCGCGCTCGTCCCAGGCCGCGATCTGGTCATAGCGGGTGATGCCAAGACCGGCGAGCAACCCATCCAGCTTGGGCCCCAACCCCTTGATCCGGCGTAGATCATCCGGCGCGCCGACGGCGGCCGGAACGCCGATATCGGTAAAGGCGATGCCACCTGCTGCTGCGCTGCCACTGGTCATGAGCGCGGCGCTGTTGCGGGCAATGGCCTGCACATCATCGGGCTTCGCGCCGCTCGCCGCCACATCGGCGGCCATCGCATCCTCGACCGTCTGGGCGACTTCCTCCGCCATGTTGCGGATCGCCTCGCTCGCCGCGCCGACGGCCGTCACCGAACTATCGACATGATGGCCGGCCGGACGATCGGCCCGGCGCGAGCGCAGCAGCCAGATGATCAGAAAGGCGACGACAAGCGCCGCAAGGATCAGGATGACAGGGGTGATTCCCATGAGGCTTCCTCGTGACGATTTCGATACGGGGGGCTCGTGGCGGCGCCACCCCGCAAGGCGCCTTGAGCATAGGCGGCCGGCCGCTCTTCTTCAACACGCAATGCCGCGCCTCCTGGCTACGGCTTTATCCACAGAAAAATTTTCCTATCTATGTTTGCGCACTTGCGTTCCGGAAACGCCGCGCAACTCCGTGCGTCGCGGCCGACCGATTGGCTGCGCAACCGTGAATCGAGCTGTTTTATCGACGAGTTGAATCGCCCGCGGGCCAATTGCTCCTTGCATCGCCAGCCGGCTGTGGCACAATCACTGGTGTTCAAACATGGCAAGCAACGCAACCACTTGTGCCATAACGCCGCGGCAATCGCCGGGGTGCGTGGATTTTCGACCCTTTTGCGCGAGAAGATGCGAGGCTTGACCAATCGGAACGCGTTTCGAATTTTTGGGGGCTTGAGCTATGGAGTTTCGGGATTTGCACGCGGAAGCAGCGACGGACGCGACCCTGACCGGCGAGGCTGTCATCGACAGCGCCCGTGATGATGCGGCAGCGGCGCAACCGACCGCGAAGCGCAAGGTCGGCGGCGGCTCGAACACGGTCGATGCGCGCCGGTTCGATATCGTCACCGATCCCTCGCGCGATGCCCTGCTGACCGAGTTCGGCAAGGAGACGCTGCAGGACCGCTATCTGCTGCCGGACGAGAGCTATCAGGATCTTTTTGCCCGCGTCGCGGCCGCCTATGCGGACGATCAGGCACACGCCCAGCGGCTTTACGATTATATCTCACGTCTCTGGTTCATGCCGGCAACGCCCGTGCTCTCCAATGGCGGCACCGGGCGCGGCCTGCCGATCAGCTGCTATCTCAACAGCGTGGACGACAGCCTGGAAGGCATCGTCAACACCTGGAACGAGAATGTGTGGCTCGCCTCGCGCGGCGGCGGCATCGGAACCTATTGGGGCGCGGTGCGCGGCATTGGCGAGCCGGTCGGCCTCAATGGCAAGACCAGCGGCATCATCCCCTTCGTGCGGGTGATGGATTCGCTGACCCTCGCCATTTCGCAGGGCTCGCTGCGGCGCGGCTCGGCGGCCTGCTATCTCGACATCTCGCACCCGGAGATCGAGGAATTTCTGGAGATCCGCAAGCCGTCCGGCGATTTCAACCGCAAGGCGCTCAACCTCCATCATGGCGTGCTCCTCACCGACGCCTTCATGGAAGCAGTGCGCGACGGCGCCGAGTTCGAGTTGCGCTCACCCAAGGATGGCAGCGTGCGCAGCACCGTCGATGCGCGCAGCCTGTTCCAGAAGCTGGTCGAGACGCGCCTTGCCACTGGCGAACCCTATATCGTGTTCAGCGACACGGTGAACCGCATGATGCCCAAGCATCATCGCGATCTGGGCCTCAAGGTTTCCACCTCGAACCTCTGCTCGGAAATCACCCTGCCGACCGGCCGCGACCATCTCGGCAACGACCGCACCGCCGTCTGCTGCCTCTCCAGCCTCAATCTGGAGACATGGGACCAGTGGAACGGCGACAAGCTGTTCATCGAAGACGTCATGCGCTTCCTCGACAATGTGCTCCAGGACTATATCGACCGCGCACCGGACGAGATGGCGCGCGCGAAATATAGCGCCGGGCGCGAACGGTCGGTCGGTCTTGGCGTCATGGGCTTCCACAGCTTCATGCAGGCGCGCGGCATCCCGTTCGAGAGCGCGATGGCCAAGAGCTGGAACTTGCGCATGTTCAAGCATATCTCGGCGCAGGCCAACGAAGCCTCGATGGCGTTGGCGATCGAGCGCGGCCCCTGCCCGGACGCCGCCGATCAGGGCGTGATGGAGCGCTTCTCCTGCAAGATGGCGATCGCGCCGACGGCGTCGATTAGCATCATCTGCGGCGGCACATCGGCATGTATCGAGCCGATTCCGGCCAATATCTACACGCACAAGACGCTGTCCGGCAGCTTCATCGTCAAGAATCCCTATCTTGAGAAGATTCTCCAGAACAAGTCGAAGGATTCGACCAATGTCTGGAACTCGATCCTCGAAAAGGGCGGCTCGGTGCAGCATCTCGACTTCCTCAGCCCGGAGGAGAAGGACACCTTCAAGACGAGCTTCGAGATCGACCAGCGCTGGCTCATCGAACTGGCTGCCGACCGCACGCCATATATCGATCAGGCCCAGTCGCTCAACCTGTTCATCCCGGCGGATGTGGAGAAATGGGACCTGCTGATGCTGCACTTCCGTGCATGGGAACTGGGCGTGAAGTCGCTCTATTATCTGCGCTCCAAGTCCATCCAGCGGGCCGGGTTCGCCGGCGGCGTCGAGGCGGATAATACGCCCGAAATGAAGAAGATCGAACTGCCCAACACAGATTATGACGAGTGTCTCGCCTGCCAATAAGCGGCCAGTCGACAGGATGAAGGCGGTGGCTCAAATAGATTGGGCCACCACTTTGTTGGATCGGGGTTTTGCGGCCATGCAGCGGCTAACTGCCGGGACCTGACCCCACCAGCCCCTGACCTGCCCAGACCATCGTCCCGCCACAGCAAAAGGGCGCCCCGGTAAGAGGCGCCCTTTTTTGGCTGACGGATATTGAACAGCGCCTAAAGGTCAGGCCCTGCCGCCTGTTCCGCCGTTACGGTCCAGGTCTGTCCCTGACTGACCAGCTTTTGCAAGTCCGGCGTCTTGCCTCTTGCGCCCTGCTCATTCTGCGCGACGACCGCCTGCTCGAAGCTCACGGCAGGATCGTCGTAAATGACGCCCAGCGCCATCGGGAACGGACCGAACGGCATCTCCACCAGCATATGCGCCACCGAGCGATTGGCGACATCATGGACGATCACGTCTGCCCCCTGCCAGTCGCCATCGACGACATCGACGACCTTGAGCGCCAGCGCATCGCGATCGAGCGCGATGCCTTTGGTGCCCTTGGCGAACAGCATCGGCTTGCCATGCTCGACCCAGAGCTGGCCGTCATCCGCATTCTTCTTCTCGGTGAAGTCGGCGAACACGTCCTTATTGTAGACGATGCAGTTCTGGAAAATCTCCACAAAGGCCGCGCCCTTGTGGTTATAGGCCGCGACCAGCACGTCGGAGAGCTGTTTGGCGATATCATAGGCCCGCGCGATGAAACGCGCGCCGGAGCCCAGCGCGAATGCGGCCGGCCGGGCGGGATGATCCACCGAGCCGAACGGCGTCGACGGGCTGCGCGTGCCCTCCCGGCTCGTCGGCGAATATTGCCCCTTGGTGAGCCCGTAAATCTCATTGTTGAACAGCAGGATCTGGCAATCGAGATTGCGGCGCAGGATATGCATCGTGTGGTTGCCGCCAATCGACAGGCCATCGCCATCGCCGGTGACGATCCACACATCGAGATCCGGATTGGCCAGCTTCACGCCCGTCGCCACGGCCGGCGCGCGGCCATGAATGGTGTGAAAGCCATAGCTTTCAACATAATAGGGGAACCGCGACGAGCAGCCGATGCCCGAGACGAACACGGTGTTCGCGGGGTCTGCGCCAAGCATCGGCAAGGTGCGCTGCACCGTCTTCAGGATCGCATAATCGCCGCAGCCGGGGCACCAGCGCACTTCCTGATCGGTTTCCCAATCCTTGAGCGTGGTCTGCACGCGCGGCTTGGTGAGCGTGGCAATGTCGGTCATGCGAGCATCCCCTCGATGGCCGCCTCGATCTCCGCGATGCGGAAGGGCTGGCCGGAAATCTTGTTCAGCGGTTTGGCGTCGACCAGATATTGATCGCGCAGCACGGTCTTGAGCTGTCCGGTGTTCATCTCCGGCACGAGAATATTCTCATAGCCTTCGAGAAGCTCGCCCAGATTCTCGGGCAGCGGCCAGATATGGCGAATGTGGATATGTGCCACGTCCAGCCCCTTGCGGCGGGCGCGGCGCACCGCCTGATGGATCGGCCCGAAGGTCGAACCCCAGCCGACCACCGCCAGCTTGCCGCTCGCCTCGCCTTGCGCGACTTCCTGCTTCAACCCGCGCGAAATGCCGAGAATCTTGTCGCGGCGCAGGTCGGTCATCGCCTGATGGTTGGCCGGCGCATAATTGATATGGCCGGTATTCACTTCCTTTTCGATGCCGCCAATCCGGTGCATCAGCGCCGGCGTGCCCGGCTTGATCCACGGACGCGCCAGCTTCTCGTCGCGCGCATAGGGCTTGAGGCCATCTTCTGGCAGTTCCGTCTGGAAGCTTGCGGGGAAAGGCGCATAGCCGGCCATATCCGGCACCCGCCATGGTTCGGCGGCATTCGCGATATAGCCATCGGTCAGCAGCATGACGGGCGTCATATACTGGATGGCGATCCGGCATGCTTCAATCGCGCAATCAAACGCATCGGTGGGCGAGCGCGCGGCGATGACCGGCATCGGCGCATCGCCATTACGGCCATAGACGGCCTGATAGAGATCGGACTGCTCGGTCTTGGTCGGCAGGCCGGTCGAGGGGCCGCCGCGCTGCGAATTGACGATCACCAGCGGCAACTCGGTCATGATGGCAAGGCCGATCGCCTCGCCCTTGAGCGCGATGCCGGGCCCGGAGGAGGAGGTGATGCCGAGCGAGCCGGCATAGCTGGCGCCGATCGCGCTGGCGATGGCTGCAATCTCGTCTTCCGCCTGAAAGGTGGTAACGCCATATTCCTTGAGGCGCGAGAGATGATGCAGGATCGCGCTGGCCGGGGTGATCGGATAGCCGCCGAAGAACATCGGCAATTGCGCAAGCTGCGCGCCCGCCACCAGCCCCAGCGAGATTGCTTCGGCCCCGGTCACGGTGCGATAAAGCCCTTCGGCCACCGGCGCGGCCGGAACGTGCAGCTGCTTCATCGGCACGGCCAGTTCAGCCGTCTCGCCATAGGCATGGCCGGCGTTGAGCGCGGCAATATTCGCGTCTGCGATCTCCGGAGCCTTTGCGAATTTACTCTTGAGCCAGTCGATGATCGGCTGGCGATCCCGGTCGAACAGCCAGAGCGCCAGCCCCAGCGTCCACATATTCTTGCAGCGCAGCGCTTCCTTGTTCCCAAGACCGAAGGGCTTCACGCTCTCCAGCGTCAGCGCGGAAATATCGAACGCCAGCAATTGCCAGCGCGAGAGACTGCCATCCTCCAGCGGATTGCTCTCATATTTCGCCTTGGCCAGGTTGCGATCGCCAAATTCGCCCGTATCCGCGATGATGAGGCCGCCGGCCTTGAGGTCGCCCACATTGGTCTTGAGCGCGGCGGGGTTCATCGCGATCAAAATGTCCGGCGAGTCCCCGGCCGTGGTGATATCCGACGAGCCGAAATTGATCTGGAACGCGGAGACGCCGAACAGCGTGCCCTGCGGCGCACGAATCTCTGCCGGGAAATCCGGGAAGGTCGCCAGATCATTGCCCGCCAGCGCGGTCGAGAGGGTGAACTGCCCGCCTGTCAACTGCATACCATCGCCACTATCGCCGGCAAAGCGGACGACGACGGCCTCAGGCGCGGTTTCCTGGGGAGCAAGCGGTGCGGTCGATGTGGTTGCGGCAGTTGCCATGACGAACTCGAATGGGTTTCGGATGCTCTTGCCCCTAGTCCTTCCGGCCGCGCCGATCAAAGTAGAAAAGCTGCGGCCCGCCGAGCACTGTCTTTTTTGCGCCCCCTTGTCCGTCCATGGCTTGCAGGTAGCGAATTGGGGGCACATAGCCGGATGATGACAACCGGACGGACGAGTAGAGATTGATGCGAGACAAGGCCGATCTGCCCTACCGCCCCTGCGTGGGCATCATGCTGGCGAACCGCCATGGCACGATCTTCGTCGGCCAGCGGATCGACGCCAAGGAAGGCGATGCCTGGCAAATGCCCCAGGGCGGCATCGACCCGGGCGAAACCGCCGAGACTGCACTGATCCGCGAACTGGGCGAGGAAACCGGCATCGCGCCCCATTTCGTCGACGTGATCGCGCGCTCTGCGAAGGAGCATATCTATGATCTGCCGGACAATCTCATCGGCAAATTGTGGGGCGGCCAATATCGTGGACAGGCGCAGCGCTGGTTCCTCCTGCGCTTCAAGGGCGAGGATAGCGACATCAACATCGCGACCGATCACGCCGAGTTCACCGCATGGCGCTGGGCGCAACCCGATGACCTCGTTGAACTGATCGTCCCTTTCAAGCGCCCCGTCTATCGCGCGGTGGTGCAGGAATTTCGCGACCTGCTCTGAGCTGTGCCGGGCGCCCGGATCATGGTTTCGACAAAATTAACCCGTTAACCATGAAATAGTTTGAAACCGGGCGCCGGACATGGTGTTCCAGAGGTGGAGCAGCAAGCCATGAAGACGATCAAGCGCCTCTTCACCATCAAGACCAAGTTCGAGGCCTTTCTGGCCATCTACGCGCTCGGTCTCGGTGCCGCGACGCGGGGCGCCCATTATCTGGAGCAATATCCGGGAATCGGCGGCAAGCTGCTGTTCCTCGCATGTTGCGGCGCCGTCATGATCGTGGGCGGCCTGATGATCGACGGCGTCGAACTCAAGCGGACCTATGGGGAGTGAGCGGGGCGGCTATCCGAATGATCGGCATATGACTCGTTGGATGGCCTGACCGGTCTGCCAGCGAGCAAGTGCGACCGTTAACCATAACGCCCGGCGGCAAGGAGCACCCGACATCCTTTCCTCCGCGCAGGAGGAGCACCGCCGCTACGTCCGCCCGCCTGCACCGATCAATCGAGGGCCGCTTGCGCAGGCAGCGGCTCATAGCCATGCTGCCGGGCGACCGGCGGACAGGTCACATGACCATTCCAGATATTGAGGCCGGCGAGCAGGTGCGGATCGCGCCGCATCGCTTCCTTCCAGCCCAGATTGGCAATGGCCAGCGCATGGGGCAGCGTCATATTATTCAGCGCATAGGTGGATGTGCGCGCCACTGCGCCGGGCATGTTGCCCACGCAATAATGGACGATGCCATCGACCATATAGGTCGGCTCGGCATGGGTCGTCGGCCGGCTCGTCTCGAAGCAGCCGCCCTGATCGATGGCGACATCGACCAGCACCGCGCCCGGCTTCATCGTTCCCAGCATCTCGCGCGAAACGAGCCGGGGGGCAGCCGCACCGGGGATGAGCACCGCGCCGATCACCAGATCCGCCTCGGCCACACTCTCGGCCACATTGCTACGGTTGGCAAAGCGGGTCTTGGCACGCGCGCCGAAATGCAGGTCGAGACGCTCCAATACTCCCGGATCGCGATCCAGAATGGTGACATCCGCGCCCAGCCCCGCCGCCATATGAGCCGCGTTAGAGCCGACGACCCCGCCGCCGATCACCGTGACTTTCGCGGGCAGCACGCCCGGCACGCCGCCAAGCAGCACGCCGCGGCCGCCATGGCCGGTTTCCAGCGCGGTCGCCCCGGCCTGAATCGACATACGGCCGGCTACCTGACTCATCGGCTTGAGCAGCGGCAGGCCGCCGGCGGCGTCCGTCACTGTCTCATAGGCGATGCAGACCGCGCCGGCCTTGACGAGATCAGCCGTCTGCTGCGCATCGGGGGCAAGGTGGAGATAGGCATAGACGATCTGCCCGGGGCGCAGCATGGTCCGCTCGGCCGGCTGCGGCTCCTTCACCTTCACGATCATCTCGGCGCGCGCATAGATATCGGCAGCATTGTCCACGATCTGCGCCCCGGCCGCCGCATAATCCGCATCCTGCGCGCCGATGCCCAACCCCGCGCCGCTCTCGACAAGGACAATGTGCCCCTGCGCGGCCAGTTCATAGGCGCTCTCCGGGGTCAGGCCGACGCGATACTCGTGGTTCTTGATCTCCTTGACGGTGCCAACGAGCATAGCTTCACTCCTGCTTTACGCGATTTTCATTCCGGCGCACGGCCCTGCCCCGCTACACACGACACCGTACGGCATGGCAACCCCCGCCGGGCCACCGGGCTCGTTTATTGCGCGGCGCAGCGCCGTTGATCTCCGCTGGTTGGCAACCCCGCCCCTCGGCCTAGAAGAACAGCTTGCGGAAGCTCACGCGCACGGAGCGGCCAACCGGGTCCATATAAGCGGGCCGATAAGCCAGCGGCACCAGACCGTTGCCGTCCGTCACATGCTGGCGGGCATTGAACAGATTATCGACCGAAACCTGCACGCGCGAACCCCGCAAGAAAGGCACTTTCCCGACCAGTGAAGGCATTTGCGAGAGGTTGGCGAACAGCCGCACATTCACCGTCGCAAGATCGCCGAAGCGCAGCTGGCTGGAGGGGATATTAGCCGTTCCGGTCACATGGGTCGCGCTCTTCCATTCGCCCGTCAGGCGCAGGCCATAGCCGCTCTGGGAGAAGCCGGCCTGCACCTCCACCTCATGACGCGAAGGCCCGCTGCCGCCGCCCAGCGAATCGCCACCCAGCAGATCGAGCACCGGCATATTGGGCAGAAGCTGCGTGGTGCCTTGCAAGGCAATCTCATGATAAAGCGAGAAATTGAGCCGCCCGCCCCCCGCGCCGCCACCGCCAAAGCCGCCGCGGCCACTGCCACGGCCCGCAAAGCCGCCCGGCGCACCGCCGGCGTTGCGAGACTGCTCGCCCGTCGAACCCGGTTCACGGGTTTCTGGCGCTGCGCTACCGGCCGCTGCCGCGTCACCGGACACGGCGCCGGCCTGCCGGGTCTCCTCGCCTTGCGGCCGCCTGCCGGCCGGTGCGGCGCCGTCGGCAAAGCGGCGCTGGGCCGCCGCGCGCATCGCGTCGATCTGACTTTGCGGCGTTTTCAGGCGCTTGCTGATATTGAAACCCCAGCGCAGCGTATCGCGCTTCTGGTTCACGATATTGATGGGGCGCAGATCAACCAGCGTCAGCCGGCCATCGGGACCACGCTCGAACCGGCCGGGGAACGCCTCGGCCGTGGCCTGTGTAATGCCGGGGAAGGCCGCGATGCCGCCTTTGGTCAGACGATGATTATAGTTGATGCTCAGCCGCAGATCCGCCAGCGGGGTGACCACCAGTCCGAGCCGCAGGGCTTGCGTGCGCGCGGCCTTCAGCCCCGGATTGCCACCCGTGATCGTCGTCACCAGCGCCGTCTCGCCCAGTATATTATCGAAAACCGGGACATTCTGGGTATAGTCCTGCGGATCGCCCAATTGCTGCGGCGTCGGCGCGGCTTCCTCATCGCGATAGGAGGCCGAGAACCCGATGCCTCTGCGCGGCGTCCAGTTGAGACCGCCCCCAAAGCTGCGCAATGTGCCCGCGTCGGAGAAATGATCGAGCCCGGCATTCGCGTTGAGGGTGAGCCGGCCAAGACTGTCCGCCGCACGGGAAATCGGAATATCGACACTGACCGAGCCGCCGCCGGCCTGCCGGGCGATGTGCCTGCCAGTGACGACCAGATTGCGATCCAGCATATTATCGAGCGCCAGCGTCGATCCGCTGAGCCGCACGGTCGTGGAGACATCGCCGGCCGGGAGGCTGATCAAACTGCGGTTATAGACGAAATCGAGATTGGCCGTATCGCGCTGGCTGCGCGAATCATCGGCCGGCCGCCCGATCAGAAAAGCCGCCGCGACGGGCAGTGTCGGATCGGCCGCTGGATCGCCTGCCGCGACAGCGGCCTCATAGGCGGAGAGATTGAACGGCCGCGCCGTGATGCCACGCGATTCATTGCGCTCATAGCCCGCCGTCAACGTCCACTGGCCGGCGCTGCGCTGGGCGTTAATGGTGAGACCAAGACTGCCGCTCTGCGTGCTGCTCGAGCGCCCCAGCGCGCCGATTCCTTCGGCAAAGGGCTGGAACGTGGCATCGGGCGATCCGCCCGGCATATGCACGGCGGGAAGCGCCAGCCCGACATTGCTCTCACTCAGACTGGTGGTGCCTTCCGCGGTGATCGTCGCCTGTGTCCGGTCGGTCAGTGGCTTGTGATAGCTGCCGTTGATCGTAAGCTGCTGCCGAAAGGGACGGAGCGTGCGCGCGATGCTGTCTTCTTCCGTCAGCCCGCGCTCGGTCTCCAGCAGGCGGGCCGTAGAGCTGTAATCCGCGTTCAGATTGACCCGCTCGCCACGCCGGATGGACAGGAAGCCGGCCTCGATTTCGCCACTTTTGCCGCCGCCCGCCGTGGGAATGCGGCCGGTCAGCTCGCCGGTAAAGGCGCGGAAGCGCTGGCGCAGGACGATGTTCATCACCCGCCGATCAGCGCCATAGCCATAGCGCAGCCCGACTTCCTCCGGCAGAATATCCACACGGGCGATCGCCTCGGCGGGGATCGTCGCAATCTCGCGGAAGCTCGATATGCGCTTGCCTTCGAGCAGGGTAACGGGCGGCTGGCCACTGGCGCTGCGTAGCTGCGGCCCCAATTCGGTCAGCAAATCATTGATCGTCGAGATGCCGAGCGCGCGAATATCGGCGGCATTGAGCTGCTCTTCGGGCTGGATATCCCCCAGCACCGCGCCGCGCTCCCTTGTGCCCGTAATGACGATATCATCGGCCACTTCTTCCAGCATGGCCTCGTCAATCTCTTCCTGCTGAGCAAAAGCCGGGCCGCTCGCCAGCGCAGCCAGAGAAATGGAGGTCAGGAGAAAGGCAAGCGCATCGCGGTTCGGAAACATGGCACCCATCTTGAGAATAGATTGCAACAGGCTGTTGGCAGATGGAATCATCGGCCTGTCTCTCCGATGAACGAGCCGGCCGGATCACCAGTTCCAGCCGAAATGCGCTGAAAATATCACGGCCTGCGACATTGAGGTTGGCCCTTCGCTCGGATAACGAAAGGCGAAGCAGAATATTCAACGGCATGAGAGGATGCATATGGCGCTGGCAATTGAAGACAGGCTCGGCCTGCAAGACCTGATCGCAAATTATAGCTGGGCGCTCGATACCGGCGACGTGGATGCGCTGGTCGCTTGCTTCACGCCGGATGCGCGCATGGTCGAGGAAGTGTTCGATGACCCCGATATTTGGGAAGGCCATGAAGGTATTCGCGGCATCGCCGAACATTATCGCAATGCGCCCGGCTTTCCCGGCCGCCAGCATCATGTGACGCAGACCCAGTATCAGCCGCAGCCGGACGGCTCAGTGAAAATGCGCTCCTTCGCTTTCGTCACCGAGTGCGAGGGCGAGCCGCCCTATCTGCTGCGCTTCACCGGCTGGTATGACGATCATGCCGTCAAAAGCGCGGACGGCACATGGCTGTTCCACCGACGCACAGTGCGCCTGTGGGATGGCGAAATCCTCAAAAACTTCCCCGGCAAGGGACAATGGGTGCCCCGCAAGCGCCCACCCTCGCTCATTATCAAGCGCTGAGACCGGCCACGCCGCCATCGCTATCCGGCGATGGCGGTCCGTGCCACGCGGTGCTTACATGGCCAGCCGGCTCCGGCGGCCTGATGACGGGCCGCAAGCCAGCGCTCTGTCGGCAAGCCGTCCGTTCATGTCGACCGGAGGAGGCACCCTCTCTTTGTCGTTTAAGCAGGCGGCCGGCGGGCCATGCATATTGCCATCAAACCGGCGATAGGTGTCGCCCTTCCCTCACGCACACGCCTTCAAAGCCATCCGTCAACTGCGGATACGACAATGCCGGAGCCCACAAAGGCCCCGGCATTGGTCTGTTCTGCCCGGAATGTCCGGCCGGGTGGCCGGCCATTCCAACGCGCTTGTCAGTTGCGCTTGGCGCGAGCCGCCGCAGCCGCAGCCGCTTCGGTGGTCGGATTGCCGAGCGAAAGCTCACGACCATCGGGGAAGCTGATTTCGGCCGCACTTGCGCGCGTGTCTCCATCGCGGGCGCGGAACGCCTGAACCGCGATCTTCGTGCCAGCTGGCAGCGAGTTCCGGTTCCAGCCACGGCGGAGGAGAGCACTGGGAGCGCCGCCCTCGACGCGCCAGACCTCTTCCTTCTTGGTCTGCGGGTTCACGACCTTGATGTGAATCCAGCTGTGCGGATTCACCCACTCGAACTTCTGAACTTCGCCCTCAAGCCGGATGGGCTTGTTCTGATCGAACTCAGCTGCGAACGAGTGGTGGGCGAGCACGGCGCCCGCTCCGCCAAACGCCAGCAACGCGCCGGCCACGCCAGCATGCCAGATTTTCATACGCACGGTTTCGTCACTCCTTGTAGCTTATGCTAATTCTATACCCGGTTAGATTTCGCTTGTCTGAATGCTTTACTTGGCGGCGTCCTGCCCCTGATGAAGGTCGCCATAAAGCAATTCTTCCGAGAACGGCACGCACCGGAAATCCTGCAATTCCGCATTGGCTTCCATGCGGCGATAGATCGGCATGCTCATCTTCCAGGGCTGGGTGTAGACATCCGGATCTTCGACCGTCACTTCATAACGAATGAGATTCGGCCCCTCGGGCGTGAAGCGCTCGGTCACCGTCGCATGCGCCGTGATGTAGTTACCCGACCGGTCCAGCCAGGTCACGCCCTCATAGAGTTCGCCGCCCGGCGCCTTGACGTCACCCGGGCTGAGACCGACCGTGACAATCTTGAGCGTGTCGCCTTCCCACTCACCGAAGGAAGTACCCATCCAGGTATCGATCGGCGGGATCTCCACCGGCTTCATATGCACGATCCGGCTGGCGGAGGCATATTCATAGACGATCAGCAGATCGTCCTTGTCACCCTGCACGATCTGGAACGGGCGATCCATATAGGTCGCGCGCGGGATGCCGGGCAGATAGCAGGCCGCTTCCGGGTCCCACATCGGCGTCTTCGCGCGATTCTCGTCCCGCAGTTTGACCGCTTCGGGCTTATAAGGCAGCCAGCTGCCCTCAATCACGCCCGGGCTGGCCGGAATCGCGCCGATCGCGCCCAGCTTTTCCTGCGCGGCAGGTGCCGGCGCCGCGCTGTGCGGCTCCAGATTCCAGTTGGCGCCGCTCATCGTCTGCCAGATGCCGTTGAGATTCGGCTTGCCATCGATACGCGCCGGCGCCTTTTGCGCCGCTGCCGCCTTGTCGGCCTTGCTGGCCTTCTGCGCCATCACCGGCGTAGCCCCCATAGCGAGCAGCGCAGCCGTCGCCATCAGTTTGAAAGTCATGTTCATCCCCGATAAATCCTCTCATTCAGACCGGAAATCATGGCAGTGCATAGACGACCAATGTGCCGCCTGCATTGATTGCAACATATTGTTTACCGCTGCGCCCCCGATAGCTGATCGGATTGGCATTGGCACTATTAGCGAGGGTCGTTTCCCACAATTGCTGCCCGGTTGTGGCATCAAACGCACGGAAACGCTTGTCATTCGTCGCGCCGACGAACACCAGCCCGCCTGCCGTCACGCTGGGACCGGCGCTACCCGTATCGCCCTGCAGCTGCTTGCCCTCCGGCAGCCCCTCCACGAGACCCAGCGGGACGGCCCATTTGACCTCGCCGCTATTGGCATCGACTGCGGTGAGTCGTGCCCATGGCCCCTTGTAGCACGGCACGCTCGGGCCGACACCCCGGCCATTTTCATCATATTGGCCGCTCACCGGCGCAGAAAAAGAGAAGAATGGCCCCTTCCCATCCACGCTGGCGCGGTCGTAATCGCCGGGCACGGTCGCATCGAAACTATAGGATTTGCTGCCCGCCGGCACTTTTTCCGTCCAGCCAACCAATGATGTGTCATGGGCGTTCACATAGACCATGCCGGTCGTCGGGTCAGCCGCCGGACCACCCCAGTTGACGCCGCCAATGCCGCCGGGAAGCTGGATGGTGGAGCGCGGCGGCGCACCTTCCGCCTTATACATGAAGGGCGTGAACGGCCCCATATTGTAAAAACCGCCCGCCTTGTCCCACATCGCCTGACAGGCCGCGGCATGCTCCGCCGTGGTATCCTCGGCCGTGACCATATCCGCTTTGGTCATCGCCACTCTGCTGAGCGGCGGCGTCTTCACCGGGAAGGGCTGGGTCGGATGGTAATATTCACCCGGCACATCGCCCTTGGGCACCGGCCGCTCCTCCACTTCGAACAGCGGCTCGCCGGTCTTGCGATCCAGCTCGAACACATAGCTGGTCTTGCCGACGTGGAATATGGCGGGACGCTTCTTCCCGTCGATCGTCACATCGATCAACGAGCCCGCGCTGGGCATGTCGGAATCCCAAAGATCGTGATGAACGGTCTGGAAATGCCAGCGATAATCGCCCGTCTTGAGGTCCAGCGCGACAATGGAATTACCGAACAAATTGGTGCCCGGGCGGCTGCCACCCCAATAATTGGGCGAGGGCGAGCTGATCGGGATGAAGACGAGCTGGCTCTCCTCGTCCACCGGCGCGGAGAACGCCCACATATTGGTGCCGGAGCGGCCTTCCCAGCCATCACCCCAGGTCTCATGATATTTCTGGCCCGGCAGCGGAACGGTCTGGAACTCCCAAAGCTTCTTGCCGGTGCGCACATCGAAGGCGCGCGGATTGCCGGGATCGCCCACCGGATTCTCCAGCGTCGCCGCGCCGATCACCGCGACATCACCCGAGATGGTCGGCGTGCCGCCATAGCCGATGCCGACATCGATATAGCCATCCTTGCCGAAGCCTTTGACCGGCGCGCCGCTTGCAGCGTCCAGCGCCAGCATGCGCGTGCCGAGCATCACCAAGATGCGCGCCGGTGTTTTCGCATCGCCCGGCCAGTAGCCGGCGCCACGGGTCGAAAAGCCGCTGGGCCCTCGCGCGCCGGGCACGGGCGGCTCGTTATGGACCCACAATTCCTTGCCGGTATCGGCATCAAGCGCCACGAAGCGCGAACCGGCGGGAAAATACATGACGCTGTTCACCACCAGCGGCGAAGCAGTGTTGAATGTCTTGAGCGGATAGGACCAGGCGAGCGCAAGCTGGGACACATTGGAGCGGTTGATCTGATCGAGCGGCGAATAGCGAGTCGACGCCAGATCGCGGTTGAGCGTCCACCAGTCGCCATCGGGCACGCCAGCCTGAACACCGGCCGCCGCTGCGAGCCCCAAGACTGCAGCCAGTCCAAATCCGCCTGCGAACCGCATAAACATCCTCCAAGAACCCGTGGCAGACAGCCACGCCGAAGCGATCCCCAGGCCCGCTCCGCAACATTCAATCTACAACCGTTACAGCAACCGTTAAATTTGACTATGTCCAGAATCAAGCGTTAGTTGTTTTTGACAACATCGTTTCCCTTCGGCTACCGCGTCCATGGGAGAAGCCTTCATATGTTTGGCGGGGGTTTGGCGGATGATGGATCAGGCGATATCGGCATGTGACGACAGGCTGTTCCCCGCTGCCGGACGACGCACCGCCATAGCGGCGTTGCACGCGGCGCTGGTATGACAGGCGGACTTCGCCTAATTCGCTGTCATGGAATCGAGGAGACGGGCAGGCGCGCGGGAACGCACCCTGACCCAATCAAGGGACACATGCTCTGATGTCTATTAGTGATCTTTTATTCGCCTTTACCGAATGGCTGCGCGAGACGCCGCTGACGGAAGGCTCGCTTGCCATATCGGATACACCGCTCAGCCTGTGGATCGGCATGAACTTCTGGGTGATCCCGATCATGCAGACGCTGCACATCCTGGCGCTTACGGCGGCGTTCGGCTCGGTGCTGATGATTAACCTGCATATATTGGGGCTGACCGGCCAGAGCCGGACGCTGACGCAAACCGTGCGCCGCTTCCAGCCATGGATCTGGTGGGCGCTGCTGGTGTTGATCATCAGCGGGATCGGCATGATCATCGGCGAGCCGATTCGCGAGCTGATCAACCCGATCTTCTGGATCAAGATGGGCCTGATCGTCGCGTTGATCCTGCTGAGCCTCTGGTATCAATCCACGCTGGCGCGCGAGATGGTGCAGTGGGACATGACGCTGAAGGCGCGCGCAGGGGTGCGCTTGAGCGCAGCCGGGCTGATCCTTCTGTGGTGCATGATCATGTTTGCCGGGCGCTGGATCGCCTACGCGCCGGTATAAGGGGAAAATGATGAATCTCGGACAATTGTGGGAGTCGCTCCAGGCT
>Ga0182736_1001798_pt1 | contig 18825 bp, 15 predicted proteins | sample eDN5th30CKraftBY_FD_128882 | JGI IMG/M metagenome (GOLD analysis project Ga0182736, IMG submission 128882) | Enriched backyard soil microbial communities from Emeryville, California, USA - eDNA 5th pass 30_C Kraft BY (version 2) (version 2) | ecosystem: Environmental > Terrestrial > Soil >... | reverse complement strand
CTCCGTTCTGCTCTGATATCGCCTAGGAAATTTGCGGTTTGCAAGTGGATGCACTGCCGTTCTAGCAAAGTTCCAAGCGATGAGTCTTTGCTCCACTTTCTGCGGAAGAAAGTGGAACCAATTAAAAAAAATTGTCTACAGAAAAGGTTCTTTTTTAAAACCACCACGCTAAACTAAACGGTCAATAAGATAAATACTGCTGATATACTTCCTGCATATAGGCTTGTCCTTTATTAAAAAGCGGACTCTTCTCATCACATGCACTATGCTCCGTTTTATAGGTCAGCATTTTCCCAACGTTATCAAAGCTAAGCGCGCAGCTGTCTTCTACTGCTCCCCAACCGTTGGCCCAGGTAAAAAAAGCAAAAGGTTTGGTACTGGGATCTAGCAAATCCCTACTCCAGACATAAGCACTGGAATTAATACCTAATTGATGATATAAAGTTGCGGCAATATCCACTTGACTGCCCAGTTTACTAATCCGCTTACCGCGGTAAGCCGGTTTAAGAACATTGCCATAGAACAACAAGGGAATTCGATATCTTTCCGGACGATTACTATCCCATTTCTCTAATGGTAAACGATGCCCGTGATCGGCTACAATAACAAATAATGTATTATTATACCAAGGCATATCCTTCGCCTTATTTAAATAATCATAAAGAACAGAGTCAGTATAATAAGCTGTACTTTTAAAAAGATTGGGCAAGTTATCCTTTCCGAATTTATGTTTACTGGGCAAATCAAAAGGTTCATGATTATTTAAAGAAAGTATTGTAGAAAAAAAAGGTTCTTTCTGCTGGTTTAAATCCTGAAGCTGTTTATTAAAGGTTAACTCGTCAAAAACGCCCCACTTGGATTTCACCTCCTGGATGGGGAAATTATACTGGTCTGTAATTTTTTCGCAGGCATGACTCAACATATAGCCTTTAAAATTGTAAAATTCACTTTCGCCTCCATAATAGAAAGAGGTTTGATAGCCTTTTTGTGCAAAATCTTTAACCAATGAAGGCAATCCCTCCTGCTTACGGATGTTCTTAATAATACTTTGTGAAGATTGGGATGGAAAAGCACTTAAAACAGCAACTATACCTTTATCCGTACGGTCACCAGAAGCATAAATATGGTCAAACAGCACGCCGTCTTGGATAAGCTTCTCCAAATTAGGCGCTACACCCTCTTCACCTCCTAATGATGCTACGAGATCGGCGGTAAAGCTTTCCAATAGAATAAACACCACATTGGGTCTATCGGTTGTTAAGATACTAGGGCTACTTCCCCCCGTAGCAAACAATGGTAGCAAAGCGCTCTTTGCTTGCTGCTCTTTCATTACGGTATAGGGATTTTTACCTTGCCCTTTTGCATGTACCATATCATTCATTAGGTACCAAACTACATTGGTAGCAGCGTGATTAGGAAAAGCTTCGGTTGTAAAATACACCATAGACGAATTTAGCGGTGTTAACCCCCATCCTCCGCGTATTAGTAGGAATACAGCAGCTATTATTCCAAATGACACTAGCCCTTTTATATACTTTTTGCTGCTTACCGGCCAATCAGCTCTATAAATTCTTAACCATTTTGCCAATATCATTCCCAGGACAACCAAAACAATTAACAAGCATAAAGAAAGGAAAATTGGCGAAGAAGCCGCCGATGCCGTAGCAAGTTGCGGAGCATCTAAAAACATGTCTATCGCTTTATAAGAAAACAAGGTATCCCATTCCCGGTAAATATTAAGGTTAATAACAGTGATTAAGGACGAGATGATAATAACAGCTAAAACATAGGCCTGCGATAATTTAGGTGAGATAAACGCTTTTTTTGTCCACAGCTGTACAATTAGCAATAAACTGGGAATGGCACAAATGTAAGCCGCCATAGAAGCATCCATCCGCAAACCATAAGTAAATATTTTGGCTATTACAGACCAGCTAAGGGCCTTATATTGGGCATAAAAATAAAGCAGGAATACCCATTTACAGCAAATGGCAAACAATAACCAAAAGGCAAAATAACGTAAAAGAATGCCAGCTAATTTTTTCATGGAAAAAGGAATGCTTATTAGGGTCTATCCCCAGCAAACGCATAGGTAATTTCAGTTTTCCCATGAGGAGCCGGAACACCATTTTCGTCCATGTTTACAAACACTAACTTATCAATGGTAAGAATACTTTTCCGGGTTATTTTATTACGGACTTCACAAGTTAAGGTAATCGATGTTGTTCCAAAATGTGTGGCTTGAATACCGAGCTCGATAATGTCTCCCGCGGTTGCCGAACTCACAAAATTTATTTCAGAAATAAATTTTGTGACGATTTTTGAATTCCCCAACTGAACGATTGCATAGATAACCGCTTCCTCATCTATCCAGCGTAGTAGCGTCCCGCCAAACAATGTTCCATTAGGGTTTAAGTCTTCTGGTTTGACCCATTTTCTTGTATGAAAATTCATATATGTAAAGGTATTAAGATCGAAGGCTAAAGGTGTAAGGTGCAGGTTACCTTAAGCCATACACCTTATACCTTAAACCTCGTTAAATGTGTATAGCCCTGTTAGCCGTAGCAGCAAGAGCTGCCTCTTTAAAAGCCTCCGTGTAAGTAGGATGTGCATGACAAATACGTGCAATATCTTCTGCCGATGCCCTGTATTCCATACCAACTACCGCTTCGGCAATAATATCGGCAACACGTGGCCCTATCATATGTACACCCAATATTTCATCCGTATTGGCGTCCGCCAATACCTTTATAAACCCTTCAGTGTCCATGCTTGCACGCGCTCTTCCACTAGCCTTGAAGGGGAAGGAGCCTGCTTTATATTTTATACCATCAGTCTTCAATTGTTCTTCAGTAGCCCCCACGCTAGCCACTTCAGGCCAAGTATACACCACACCTGGGATGAGGTTATAGTTAATATGCGGTTTTTGACCAGCAATTAATTCAGCTACATAAACACCTTCTTCTTCCGCCTTATGCGCTAGCATAGCCCCTTTTATGACGTCGCCGATAGCGTAGATACCTTTAACAGGTGTTTCCAAATGCTCATTTACCGGAACCTTCTTGCCGCGTTCTTCTAAGGTAATACCAACCGCTTCCAAATTTAAACCATCGGTATAGGCCGTTCTACCAACAGCTACCAAGCAGTAATCACCTTCAACTGTAACAGGATTTCCTTTAGCGTCTTCCGCTGTTACGGTAACCGTTTTCCCTTTTACACTCGCACCGGTAACTTTATGGCTCAGTAGAAACTCAAAGCCCAGTCCTTTTAAAGATTTCTGTAGTTCTTTACCCAGGCCTTTATCCATTGTTGGAATAATAGCATCCAAGTACTCAATTACGGTTACTTGAGCACCTAAGCGGGCATAAACCGAACCAAGCTCTAAACCAATAACTCCGCCACCTATTAATACTAATTTCTTTGGAACTTCCGTTAGGTTTAATGCTTCAGTAGAGGTAATGATCCTCTTTTTATCAATTTTTAAGAAAGGTAATGCTGCTGGCTTTGAACCGGTTGCAATAATAACGTTCTGGGTAGTAATCTCTTCTGTTGTATTATCACCCTTAGTTATTTTTATCGTATTTTTATCTACAAAAGAGCCTAGGCCCTGATAAACCGTAACTTTATTCTTTTTCATCAAGTAAGCAATACCGGCAGTATTCTGCTCTACAACTACTTGCTTACGTTTAATCATCTGCTTTAGGTCAACCTTCAAGTTACTCAGGTTGATTCCATGTTCAGCGAAATGCTTGTCGGCATTATAATAATGTTCACTAGAGTCAAGTAAAGCCTTTGATGGAATACATCCTACATTTAAGCAGGTTCCTCCTAGCGTATCATATTTTTCTATTATAGCGGTTTTTAATCCTAATTGACCACAGCGGACAGCAGCTACATAGCCTCCGGGGCCGCTACCTATTATTACGACGTCGTATTGCATGAATTTTATTTATTTTCTTTAACAAACTTAGATAAACTTGTCCTTATGTGCAAGTCTACGTAATCTACATATAAAGCAAATGTATTCACTATAATATATTTCAAGATGTTCTTGCTTGCTATGCAGTGATAGCTTATTCATCTACCTTTGAGAATCCTTATTTTGAAACTAATAGTCAAAGTTACGAAAATCCTAAACCCGAATCGTCAAAGTCTTCAGTATTAACAACAGGACAAAGTAAAAAAAGTCCCATAGGATTATTTACCTATGGGACTTTTAATTTGCTATTTAGGCATTACTATTCTGCAACGATTTTTCCGCGCATTGTACCCCAATGGCCAGGAAAACTACAGATATATTCATATACACCAGCTTTAGGTAAGGTGAATTCAATTTCATCAGATTCGCCAGGACCTAAAAGTTTTGTATGCGCAATAATAGAAGAAGCAAAAGTGGAAGGGATATACTCATCATCTTTAGCTTTAAAGGCTTCGCCTCCAAAAGCGGCCACATCAGTACCCTGCTCTAAAACTACTGCATTATGCCCCATTGCTTCTATCGGCTGTGTGCCAACATTCTTTAGCGTAAGTTTTACTTTTTCTCCCGCTTTAACTTTAAACAAATCTTTATCAAAGCGCATATCATCGGAAGCCTGAAGCTCAATATGATCTGTGGTTTGTACATTTTCGATACCTGGAACATCCGTAGCCGTCGCTTCGGTTTCAGTAGAAGGAGCGGTACTTTCATGTTCATGGGTAGCTTCGGAATTACTATTACCACCACCACAAGCTGCTAAAAACAAGGCGGCAGCAAAAACAGGCATCATAAATACTTTTTTCATTTCTATTTTTATTTTATTCTTAATTATTTAGCTAAACAAAGCTATCAATAATTTATCAAATTCCATAGTCTGTGACCAGTAATCTGTGATCTGTAATCATACTTATTCACACGTTACTGATTAGTCATTATGTGTTTACTGATTACTCGTTACGCATCACTGATCACGCGTTAAAGCATCGGATGTCGTTCAAAAGGTTTATCGCGATCAAACAAATAACGGTAAGTATGATGAATTTTATAAATACGTGCTCCTATCTGCTGAGCTAAGTTCATCATTTTTGGATTAAAGTCGCCAATCCAATTCATTTGCAGTTCTTCATAGCCGGTTTTATCCTTTTTATTTACAAAAATCCTAGCCGCCTCCATAATCAACGCAACTTCCACACCTTTACGCTGATGGGCTGGTATTACGCCAAAGACAATTCCAAAAAGCGTTTTACACCGTTTAAACCATCTATTCCAAAAAAGTAGTAAGAGTCCCTTTATACCTATCTTGCCCTTTACATATTTAACCAATAATTGGTTAACGTCGGGGATGCTAATAAAAAAACCGACTGGCTTATGCTCAAAATAAGCAAACCAAAGTCCAATAGGATCGATAATGGGCTTTAAACTTTTCATTAGTTTCGCTGCTTGTTCCACCGTCATCTTCCCCACGCCATCATGATTTATCCAAGCCTTATTATAAATTTCTCTAAACAGCTCAGCTGCCTGATCTAAGTCTTTACGTCTGATGTAGTCAAAAGTATAACCTTTCATTCCCAAAATCCGGCGGGCTTTCATTGCATAGCGCTCACTGATATCCCCATCGGTAAGTCTTCTATAGGTATATTGTTTAAAATAGACTTGAAAACCATAGGCCTCAAAAAGCGCCTGATAATAGGGCGGATTATAATTACTGCAATAACAGGGGGGCACAAAACCGTCAACCAATAACCCCCACCACCTTTCCCTACTCCCAAAATTTATTGGTCCGTCCATCGCTTCCATACCGTAACTAAGCAGCCATTGTTTTGCCGTATCAAACAGTAAAAAGGCGGCCTCTTCATTATTTACACATTCAAAAAAACCACAGCCTCCAGTAGGTTGCGCATAGTTCCCAGCACTTATTTTATCATAAAAGGCCGCAATACGTCCAATACATTTCCCTTCTTCATCAAACAACAGCCACCTACAACAATCACCAATAGTGTAGAGGTTATTTTTTTGTGGGTCGAAAACCTGTTGAATATCTTTGTCTAATGGTCTAATATAATTTTTGTCGGTTGCATATAATAACTGGGGCATCTCCAAAAACAACTTAGCGAGCGTTTGAGTATCTACCTTTTTAACTTTCATTCAAATGTGTCTAATAAAACCATATCTAGGCCGCTTTAATCTTGTTTTATCCAAAGGGCTACATGCAGCATAAATGCTTCCTGTTAGAAAAATTTAAATATATGCAACATTTCCTGATATTATGCGTCTTATTTAAAAATTAACAATGCTTTTGGGTGTAAATCCAGCAGCTTATTATCTAAATTCCACACTAATGAAGCAAAAAATAGGTTCAATTGGCTGGTTGGTATTACTCCTTCCTTTCTTATGTATTGGTATTTCACATGCAACTATCCTTAGCCATAATTCGTACGACGAAACGCGTCAGGTTTCAGGCTTTCATGCTATTGAGAACATTGGAAGCATTGATTTGGAAATTACCTTAGGTACCACAGAATCATTAAAGATTATCGGCAATAAGGAAGCAGCTGATTTAATAGAGACAAAGGTTAAAGATGGTGTACTTGTTATCAGTATTAAAAAGAATAATCAACGACTCTTTAATAATTGGAAGATTCAGAAAAATCTGCTGATTCAGATAAACGCCAAATCCTTAGATGCCTTGACACAACGCGGCTCTGGAGACATTAAGGTTAAAAACCAAGTACAAGGAAATCAATTGCAAGTAGCTTTGTCAGGTTCTGGTGATATTGACTTGGCCCTTGTAAAGGTTAGTCATCTTGCCGCATCTATTGTAGGTTCAGGAGATATCGACATTAAAGGAACAGCAAAATCGGCCGATATAAGGATTACCGGTTCTGGCGATTTCGATGGCAGCGATTTACAGACTCAAGACAGCAATGCGAAAGTGAGTGGATCTGGTGATATTAATATTCACGTATCTAACACGCTGAATGCCCAACTGTCGGGATCAGGCGATATCACCTATGGCGGTAGCCCAAAACAAGTAAATAAACAAAAATCCGGATCGGGCGATATCTCGGGAAGATAGCTATCGTTTCAGGTTAACATTTCCGCCAAGGTTATACCGCAATGTTAACTGTTGCTGGTTGCTGATTTCGCCCGGGCTAAAGTGTAAGCTAAGCATAAAATAGCCTGCAATATTTCCTTTTCGAAAAGGCTGCCAGCCCAGGTCTAAACGGTTATAGGTATCTTTTGTATAGAAGCGATCGCCAAATAGAATATCATGTGCCTGACCTTTATAAAAAGTATCATGCAAGAACCAAGATCTATAAGCCGCATGGATATCAGCGATAAAGCCTTTAGGTGTACGGCTGCCGTATGTACCGCGTATTCTATCTAGCGAAACAAGTCCACCGGCCGCAATAGTTAATGAATCTAATAGCCATTTTTCGCTTAAATCTGCTCCAATCTGTAAAAGTGCGACGGCATTATCCCTTACCGGATAATCGCCATTTAAGGTGTTGGCTGTGTGCAGCATAGTTGCATAATGAGAAAAAAAGAAAACACCTGCACTTACCTTTCCAGATAAGCCTACCATAAATTGCTCCCGGTTTTCTATGGTTTGCCTGCTTGTCCAATCTACCCAGACCTGCTGGCTAACCGCTCCTTTACGATACCTAAAGAATAATCCCTCTATATTGGGTCTATAGTAATTCAGCGTATCATTTAAAACCGCCTTTGGATAATCGTCAATTAAATTATGACGTGGAAAGGCTCCTAAATAAAAAGAGATTCCTTGATGTTCATAATTATAATAAATCGTTGGGCTAGCTTTTGCACCAAAGGGTTTTGCACCAAATTCCTGTAAAAAATTCACACCAAAACGTATTCTATGCATACTATCCAGAAGAAAACCAACCTCTGGAGCTATCCGCATGCCGAGAATAGATTGAGAAAACAAATCTGCCTTTACATATTCTCTGTTATCTGCAAAGCCGAAGGCATTGACATTCCACTCGAATAACTGCCCATAGCTCGAGAAGCTGCCCATCAGCAAGACCAAGAAAAGACTCCATTTTTTGAACATACGCCTCAATATTAAAAAAAAAAAGGCATTTATAAATAAATACCTTCTATTCTTTTTAAAACTGATAGCCAATTACCCAGTAATTTTCCAGGTAACTGATTTTTTGGCTTGCTTTATCCACGCCATTCCGACCTGTAGTATGTATACTGGTTAAGTTGGTCCACCCCGCTTTCATACTTCCCTGTAGAAAAAGGTGATGATTGAAATAAAATCGTAGGCCTGCCTTTAGGGAGCCGCCATAGCCCGCTATGTTCCAATAATTATTCTCTCCTACTCCAAAAAAACGGACATCGGTTCTTGGCACCACGGCACCAATCCCCACACCTCCCTCAGTGGTCAAACTCATCTTGCCCGATCGCGAAACCCAGACATCATCATATCGTTCCACTTCTACACTTGCATAGTTAAACCCATCGGTGTGTTCAAAAGTTAAAAAATCTGGTGTTACTAAAAAATCATCATTATTGTAATGACCTGCATAATTACCTGTTTCAATAGCAGGATTGGAAATTTGCGGATCGATATATCCTTTTATTTTCACTGTTTGGGGTACGTCCATCACATATTTCATATGATCCCAACCAATAGAAATACTGTAATTATCCTTAATAAAATATCCAATATGGAAATTAAACTGCGGCATGGATAGCTTAGCAGGATTTAAGTATGTCAACGACAATTTAGATGGTCGGTCATGTGCAACAACATCCTTCAGTACAAAATTATAACCAGGTCCTTGCATGGTTAAATCACTTTTAGCGTACCAAGAGAAATTATATCCCCAATGCCCAAAAAAATTACCTTTTCTGGATTTGTTACGTTGATATTTCGTTTTAAATAGGCTTCTCGAAATAGGTTTACCGGTATCGTCAAGGTTAGGATAAGTACTTATTGTATCTTGTTGGGCATAAGAAGTATAACCCAATAGGGCAAATAAAATAAAAAAATAGAATTTACGCATATATAAAAAAATTAAAGTGCATAGCAATAGCTTCCAACTACCTCTAAAAAGCTAGCTGAGAGAAAAAACTAAAAAATTGAATTAGATATCAATTGCCGGTTAGGAAGATTACGCAACAATGAAATCAAATACAACAACAGGCATATAGGCGAAAGCCACATATACCTGTTGTTTGCAAAAATAAAACGAGTTTAGATTCCCAATAACAATCGGGCAGGATCTTCCAATAACTCCTTGACGCGTACTAAGAAACTTACAGATTCTCTCCCGTCTACAACGCGATGATCATACGAAAGTGCTACATACATCATGGGGCGAATAACAACTTCTCCATTAACGGCAACTGGGCGTTCCACAATATTGTGCATACCTAAGATAGCCGACTGTGGAGCATTGATAATAGGAGTAGACATCATCGACCCGAATACACCGCCATTGGTAATGGTAAATGTTCCGCCTGTCATTTCCTCTATGGTCAATTTATTATCTCTTGCCTTTAAAGCAAGCTCGCGAACTGCCTTTTCTATCTCATCTAAAGTCATAGACTCAGCATTGCGGATTACCGGAACCACCAAACCTTTTGGTGCTGATACGGCGATGGATACATCGGCAAAATTGCTATAAACAATTTCATTATCTTCTATACGCGCATTCACGGCAGGCCATTCTGCAAGTGCTGTTGTTACCGCTTTAGTAAAGAAAGACATAAACCCTAAGCCTATACCATATTTATCTTTAAATTTATCTTTGTATTTGGCACGGAGATCCATGATGGGCTTCATGTCTACTTCGTTAAACGTAGTAAGCATGGCTGTTTCATTCTTTACCGTAACTAAGCGTTTTGCTATTGTTTTACGCAAAGAAGTCATTTTTTCCCGACGCTCATCTCTTGAACCCGCAACAGCTTTAGGGGCAGCTGCGACAGGAGCTGCTGTTTTAGCCGCTGGAGCCGCCTGCGTTTTAGCTTCGGGGGCCTTTTGTTCGGCCTTTAAGGCATCCTCTTTCGTAATGCGCCCATCCTTACCCGTTCCTTTAATAAGGCTTGGATCTATTCCCTTTTCTTTTAAAATCTTAGCCGCAGCAGGAGACGGTGTACCAGCCGCATAGTTTCCTTCTTTTTCTTCTTCATTTTCGGCTTTCGGAGCCTCTGCTGGTTTTGCAGCTGGCTCTTCCTTAGCCATCGCAGGAGCCGCTGCCTTTTCCTGACTACCACTTCCTTCACCTTCTTCAATCGTACAAACTACAGCACCTATTTCCAGTGTATCTCCTTCTTGTGCTACAATCTTTAATATACCGGCTTTTTCTGCGGGTAATTCAAAGGTTGCTTTATCAGACTCTAGCTCCGCTAGATTCTCGTCCATCTCAACGTAATCGCCATCTTTTTTTAGCCATTGAGATAAAGTAACTTCAGTTATAGACTCGCCTACGGCTGGAACTTTTATTTCTAATCCCATAATTTTTTATTGTTAATCTACTTTTGCTGCTTGTTTAGTTGTTCTTTTCACCTGCTTTTTCGCTTCCGACCCTGCGCTGTCATCCGCAAAAGCCCTGCTAATAAGAGAAAGTTGCTGTGCATTATGCTGTTTAGAATACCCTGTAGCAGTACTGCCACTTTCTTTACGGGAAATCACATCCAATTCTACACGGGTTTTACGGTATTTCCTACAAATATGTGGCCATGCCCCCATATTTTCGGGTTCTTCCTGAACCCAGAAAAAATGATTTGCATTTTTGTATTTTTGACGGATACTCCTAATTTTCTCGGTTGGTGTTGGGTATAATTGTTCTACGCGAATAATGGCCACATCTTTCCGTTCATCGTCTTGCTGTTTTTGTAACAAATCATAATAGATTTTACCGGAACAAAACAATACACGTTTTACATCAGCACTCTTCACATAGCTATCATCGATAATTTCCTGGAACTGCCCTTTGGTAAAATCTTCCAATTTACTTACCACTTTAGGATTCCTTAACAAACTCTTAGGGGTGAACACTACCAAAGGTTTTCTAAAATCACGATGGAGTTGACGTCTAAGTAAATGGAAGAAACTCGCCGGTGTTGTACAATTAGCTACTTGAATATTATTCTCGGCACAAGCCTCCAAGAACCGTTCCACACGCCCGGAAGAATGTTCAGGTCCTTGTCCTTCATAGCCGTGCGGTAGCAACATCACTAAACCGTTAGAACGTTTCCATTTCGTTTCAGCACTAACTAAATATTGATCAACGATAATCTGCGCTCCATTGAAGAAGTCACCAAATTGTGCTTCCCAAATGGTTAAACATTGTGGATTCGCTAAAGCGTAACCGTATTCAAACCCTAATACGCCATATTCAGAAAGTAGTGAGTTATAAATATCAAATTTAACATCACCCCCATTAATCTTTCGTAAAGGGACGTACTCCTCTTCCGAATCCTCCAAGGTAATAACCGCGTGGCGATGCGAGAATGTACCGCGCTCCACATCCTGTCCCGAAAGGCGCACACGAGATCCCTCAGCAAGCAGTGTTCCGTAGGCCATCAATTCGCCCATTGCCCAATCATAACTATCCTCTTCAATCATTTTATACCGGGCTTCAAATAACCGGGCTGTTTTACTGAAGAACTTTTTATCTTTAGGTAGAACCGTAATATCCTTGGCAATTTTTATAAATTCCTTTTTATCTATAGCTGTTGTGGCAGATTTAAAGATATCCTCATATTTCGCTGGTTTTAAGCCTTTCCAAGCTCCGGAAAACATGGGATTAGACTCGCTAAGGTTTTCCTCTTCCTTCGACTCATCTAGGCGTTGCTGCAATAACGCTTTGAAATCCTTCTCCATTTCTTTGGCCAGGTTAGCATCAACGCTACCTTGCTCCAATAGTTTTTTATTATATACTTCTCTTGGATTAGGATGAGATGCAATCTCCTTATATAATTTTGGCTGCGTAAACTTAGGTTCGTCTGCTTCGTTATGTCCATACCTGCGGTAACATAGCAGATCGATATATACATCAGTATGGTAACGTTGGCGATATTCAACCGCCATATTGATGGCAAACACCACCGCTTCCACATCATCACCATTTACATGAAATACAGGTGATAGTGTAACTTTTGCCAAATCTGTACAATAAGTAGAAGAACGTGCATCTTTATAATTGGTGGTAAAGCCTATTTGGTTGTTAATTACCAAATGGATTGTACCTCCTGTAGAATATCCATCCAGTTTAGACATCTGCGCCACTTCATAAACAATTCCTTGCCCTGCTATCGCGGCATCTCCATGAATTAAAATCGGGGCTATTTTTAATTTATCCCCCTCATATTTCATATCAATTTTAGAACGCACCAAACCTTCTACCACCGGATCTACCGTTTCTAAATGGGATGGATTAGGACATAGGCTGAGATGAACATCTTTACCATTATGCGTTTTGATATCTGTAGAGAAACCTAAATGGTACTTTACGTCTCCGCCAAAGTCGGGTTCAGGTCCTTGCGTGGCATAAGTTTTTCCTTCAAATTCTGAAAAAATATCTTTATAGGTTTTGCCCATGACATTAGCCAACACATTGAGCCTACCTCGATGGGCCATACCGATTACAAATTCTTGAATTCCAAGGTCGGCTCCTTTTTCAATAACAGAGTCTAAAGCGGGAATAACGGTTTCCGCTCCTTCAAGCGAAAAACGTTTCTGACCCAAAAATTTAGTCCCTAAGAAGTTTTCAAAAACAACCGCCTCATTTAACTTTTGAAGTATACGTTTTTTCTTTTCAATTGGAAAATCGGGTTTATTCCGCGTGCCTTCCATATGTTCCAAAAGCCACTTGATTTTTTCGGGGTGACGGATATAAGTAAATTCCGCGCCAATAGATTGGCAATAGGTTTCCTCTATTAGCTGGCGGATATCCCTTAATTTCGCAGGGCCTAACCCCACTTCTACTCCAGCATTAAACACCGTATCCATATCTGCCTCAGAAAGGCCAAAAGTTTCGAGCTCTTTACCGGGATAATAAGATCTGCGTTCACGAACGGGGTTAGTTTTTGTGAATAAATGCCCTCGGTCTCTATAACCGTTGATCATATTTAATACACTGATTTCTTTTAAGGCATGTTCAGAAACATCTCCGCCTTCAACCGGTCGACCCCCACTGCCCGTTTGCTCTCCAAATTCAAATCCTTCGAAAAATTTCTGCCATCCAAAATCGACCGAATCAGGGTCTTCTTTATACGCTTTATACAGCGATTCTACGTAACTTGAGTCTGCGTTACTAAGATATGAAAGTCTGTCCATTTACTTTATAATACGATGTGCTGACAAAGTTATAAAATATCTGACGTAATGCACATTAAATCAAACTTAATTATAATTTCTACACCAAAAATTAACACGATATTGCAGGTATTTTATTTTGCTCCTTGCGCGCAATAAAATCCTTACTAAAATTTATTCGGTTAGTGTTCCATTAACCGCATTCCAGCGTTCTACATACGCCCCACTAGCATCCAACTGCACCTGAATTTTTTTCACATCCTTAACCCCATTATCCTTTAAACTACTCCCAACACCTGCAACATGGGCCCAATTACCATAATTCGAAGCAGGACTATAGTCTATCAACTTATCCTCAAAATATGCTGCCCCTAACAGATGGCTTATCCCTAAATTATTCACGAGATAATGAGCCGCCAAAACCCGAGCGGAATAGGGCATAAAACCTACGGCATTTAATTGCTTCATAGCGGCATTCACAAAATTATCGTCCGTTTGTCCCTTTTTCCAATTATCAAATTCCACTCCTGGCACCTGTTGGTTCACTACAGTTACATCCGAAAAACCATTGACAAAAAAGAACCTGTTACCATGCTTTTTAAACATAAACCGGTAATAGTCTCTCCATAATAACCCCAAAACTATTGTCGCTGCTTTTTTCTTCGGCAAACCTTTTAATTCCGCAGCCCGCACACTATGATAAACCGTATGTGCAGATAAGCACCCTAAAGCAATCCATGGCGACAACAAGGTACCATCGTCAACAGGGAAACCCGCTAATAAATCATTAGAAGCACCCCTAAGCACATCATTTAATTGCTTCAGCCCTTCACGTTCGCCACCTTTAAACGGCGATCTGTTGGCGATAGCAATTTCGTCTGCTGTATAGCCCAGTTCTTCCAAAGTAGGCACCTCACTTGGCTCCAGCTCTTCGGGAACTTCAATTTTTGTTGGCGTATCAACCGTTGGTCTGATCGTTGTTTCCCTTTCAATTTTCTTTCTGAAAGTTGCAAACGCGTCTGGTATGTCTTTTATTGGGAAAGGCAAATCTTCTTTATGATATAAGGTATGGCCTATAAAATGTCGTAAATTTAACTGTTTCTTCCACAAAGCCTCTTCCACTAAAGTAGAAACATGTGTTTCTTCCTTAGCTACTTCTCTATGATGGTATACCTCCTTTACCTGATAACGCTCTGCCAAGCTTGGCAGAATCTCTTCAGGATAACCCGAAGTCACCAATAAATCAGCTCCGATTTGCTGCAAGGATTGCTTCAGGTCGTGTACACTATCCAAAATAAACTTTGATCGAATAACACCCGTCTTCTGTGTATTATCCGCTAGTGCGACAAATTGCCGGGGATCAAAAATATAAACAGGAACTACCTTGTTTGCTTTAGCTAGTGCTTGCCATAAAATCTCATTATCATGCACACGTAAATCATTTCTAAACCAAACAAGGATTGTATCTTTATTCATCTTAATTATAAAGAAAGTCTTTTACCTCAAATATACTGGTTTTAAAATTCATAAAGCAAACTTTGACTTATTATTCCGAACCTTTGACACCCTATTAACAAATGTTGTTTAAACATCGTCACAAATAAATTTGCCGTCATAAAAAAAACTATTTTGTTTTAAACTAAACAGAAAGAATAATATAATTGTAGTAATTAAAATGACAGGCCTAGCGAAAATGAACGTATTACTTACCGGACTAAATAATTACTTAGGAAAGCAACTTGCAAGCTATCTGGCAGATGAGGGATATTTGCTTTCTTGTTTGGTACGGAATGAAAAGTACTTTTTGGAAATGACTGAACGTCATTCAAACTTATCCATTATTACAGGGGATTTAGTGCGGGAGAAATATACTCCTGCCATAGCTGGAGATATGGATGTGGCGGTTTACCTTAGCCAGGACTCTGCCGAATGGGGGGAGCAATACAAAAACCTAGAATTACTTTCTTTAATAAATTTCATCAAACAGGCCAGAAAAAGTAACAGTCAACAATTAATATATATCACTCGCTTACGCGCACCTTTTATACAGGAAGTGCAACAGATTTTAATAAACAGTTATATGGCTTATACCATAATACGTATAAGTAATATTATCGGTCGCGGATCCATATTAATGGAAATGATGAAAAAAATCTCCAGTAAATTTCTAATTTTCGCTAATCATCGGTTAGTCAAGATGCGTGCTCAACCCATAGCCCTACAAGATCTGCTAACTTATCTAAACTTTGTATTACTAAATCCAGCAGCTTTCAATCAAAACTTTGACCTTGGTGGCCCTGATATATTGAGTTATAAGGAGATGCTGAAAGCCTATATGAAGTTGGTAAAAAAACATCGGCCGATCATTGCATTACCCAGTTTTAGTAATCGGCTATCTGCTGTCTTTATTAGTCTTACTACAGGTGTAAGTGTGCCAACAGCCCGTGCCTTTGGCGAATATATCACAGAAGATTTACTCTGTGAAAACAACCATATCTATGAACTTTTCCCTCATGAGCGCTTAACTTTCGAACAAGCAATCGAAGCGGCATTAACCTAATATTTATGTCAGCACAAGCCAAAAGAAGCAAGATATTAGTTACGGGAGCATCTGGGATGGTAGGAAAAGCCTTAACCACAGCACTTGCTCAAAAAGGCTATCAGGTGCATGCCCTGGTTAGAAGAAACATGCCGGATACTAAACAGGTAAGCTATTTCTTCTGGGATATCGAAAAGGGCATCATAGACAAAGCCTGTATGGAAGATGTTGAAGCCATTATCCACCTGGCCGGAGAGAATATTGGCAAAAAGCCGTGGAGCCGGAAAATCCGGACAGGCATTCTTAATAGCAGAGTAGATAGCTTGGCCCTGCTTTATAAATTACTGCCTGCTACGCCACATTGCGTTAAATGCGTAATCTCTGCTTCGGCAACGGGATATTATGGTGATAACGGCGAGGAATGGCTAACAGAAGATAAAGCACCTGCGGATGATTTTTTAGGACAAACCTGCCTAGCTTGGGAACAAATTGTAGCGCAGGGAAAATTATATGGATTAAGAACCGTATCGCTGAGAACTGGGATTATTCTTGATAAAGAACAGGGCATCTTACCGATGATCGCGGCACCGATAAAAATAGGCTTTGGTGCGCCACTTGGTAACGGCAAACAATATTTTCCATGGATACACTTACAGGATGTTGTGCGTGCTTATCTATTTTCGCTAGAACATAACGGTTTGCATGGCGCATATAATTTAGTAGCCCCAGAGGCGGTTACGAATAAGCAACTCAATCAAACCCTAGCTAAAGTACTTCAGAAACCTTTGTGGCTGCCCCCTATCCCAGCTTTTATGCTCCGCGTTGTATTGGGTAAAATGAGCGATAGCTTGCTCCATAGTACCAGAGTATCGGCGGAAAAGCTCAGTAATGCAGGTTTTTCATTTGAATACCCTAAGCTGAAAAAGGCTTTAACGGAAATCTTCACCGATTTTAATAAAAAAAGCTCCCCTCATTAAATCAATAGTAAGCTCAGAGGGCTAAACTGCAAATTGCCCCAATCCAGATCTAGTAAAAAAAAGCCCTTAAAAGGGCCGGACATAAAAACTATTTATAGCTAAGGTTATCCATACTAATTATCCCTTACCGAAACCTTGAACTCTAAGGCACTGAAGGGTGCCGGACCACTGGTATAGCCATAAGCGGACGTTGACGGGGTAAAGAACTGAACTTCACCCCCCTTATTGATCTTAGGAATAATCTCTTGCCATGCTTTTACTAAATTCTTTGGCGTGAGATTCGTAGAGTCCGATTGATCTATCTCTGTTCCGTTAAATAAAGAAGCGCTATAAGCCGCTGTAATAGTTGAATCAACGGTAATCTCTTTACCCTCACCTTGCTTACCGATATGATAGTATATACCACTTTCCGTTTTTTCAAAATCGGCTAGCTTCAAACCTAAGCCTTCTATTCGCTTTTGAATTGATAAATCCTCATAAGCCGGCATACTGGCACTATCGATTACCCGAATAACAAAATCCATAGAAGCATTGGAGGGGATTCCAAGATCAGTATTGCCATTACGTCCATGGCTCATCAATCTGGAGGGGATTAACACCCTAATCTTGCCATCAGTTTTTTGCAAAATACCGTGAAGCGCCATTTTTAAGCCTTCATCTTTTTCCAGCTGGTCCTGATAGCTCGGCATGCTTCCAATAGCCGATCCTTGTGGAGATTCTCCCAAAAAATAACCTAAGTAATCCATATACCGACTTGCGGAAGAGAAGGTATCGGTTACGCTATAAACCCCATCTAACGAACGCACGGTATAAATGAGTGGATATTTTCCGGTATAGGCTAGTGGATGCCCTTTTCCTTCTTCTAAGATTTGGTAAAACATCCCCGTCTCCCCCAAAGGTTCGACATTCAAATTGTTATCCCTAATATAAGCTTCGATATTTGTAGTATCAAGTTCTTCAATACTGGTATACTCTTGCTTTTTACAAGCAGCGAAAACGACTAATCCCAACAAACTCAATAAGGAAATTCTTTTTATAGAAAAGGTCATATACTTTTTTCTCGTTTTATTTTTTTAACGCTACCGCGTATATCAATCAACCTTATTAGGTCCGTTAACTTCTTTTATATCCAACACTTGTATCTCATAATCGAGTGGAGAATTTTCTTTCACCAAGCCATAGCTCCGATTTTGGTATCCAAAAACAGACGGTGTGATAATCCTGATCTTAGCACCTTTTTTTAATCCGCCTTCCAAGAGGCCACCAACGCTTTTAGGATAAAAGGCTAATTGCCAAGCTTGTATTTGCCCTGGCGCTGTTTCTGACGGTAAAAGCGCTATATACGGAATTGAATCCATGTTTGCATTCTGCTCAAACACCGTACTATCCAGTAACCTGCCGGTATACTTAACTTTCACCTGCATATTCTTTAGCCTCACCTCTCCTGGGGTAGAAACCGTATCCAAGTAATCAACAGCAACGTCTCCAGAGTCTATAACTGCATACCAAATACCTGTCTCCTGTTGAAGCTTAATGGAATCATTAGCTAACTCTTTTGAAGTCACATAAGCAGAAAGCAAAGGCGCCTCGCGTTCTAAAACAGCCTGCCGATCGTACACATCTACCTCATCCTTGTCGCAGGAAGATGCGGCAAGCCCAATAATTAGGATGAAAAGGAACGTGTAAAATCTACCCATTTAATCAAAATACAACACAAGTGTTTCTATGCAAAGGTATTGAATTAATTGATTAAATGCATATATTAACATTTTTTAACACGGTTTTTCCATACCTCGTAAGTAAGAATTTAACAACTGGGACTCGATAGTTATCCCATAAATACTAAATCTTGGAGGGATTGTAAAAGTTATACTTTGTTTTTAGTGTAAATTTGGTAGTGTTGTTGGTTATAAAGGAAGGTTTTCTATAGACAATTTTTTTCAATTGGTTCCACTTTCTTCCGCAGAAAGTGGAGCAAAGACTCATCGCTTGGAACTTTGCTAGAACGGCAGTGCATCCACTTGCAAACCGCAAATTT
>Ga0182736_1001797_pt1 | contig 18833 bp, 17 predicted proteins | sample eDN5th30CKraftBY_FD_128882 | JGI IMG/M metagenome (GOLD analysis project Ga0182736, IMG submission 128882) | Enriched backyard soil microbial communities from Emeryville, California, USA - eDNA 5th pass 30_C Kraft BY (version 2) (version 2) | ecosystem: Environmental > Terrestrial > Soil >... | reverse complement strand
GGCCGCCGGGCCAGACCTTAGACATAATCGTCGCCCTTCCCGCCCAGCATGATGGTGCCTTCCTCGCCCATGCGGCGGGCCTCGGCGATAATCTCCTTCTGCGCCTCCAGCACTTCGGCGAGGCGCAGCGGGCCGCGCTCGTCCATCTCATCCTGGATGGATTGCGCCGCGCGCTGCGACATGCTGCCCAATATATTGGCGCGCAACTCGTCGCTCGCGCCCTTCAGCGCCACGACCAGTACCGCGCTGTCGATGGCGCGCATGAGCGTACCCATATCCTTGCCGGACAGCCCCAGCAGGTTCTCAAAGATGAACATCTCGTCCTCAATGGATTGGGCGACCGCGCGATCGCGCCGGGTCAGGGCCTTGATGATCCGCTGTTCATGGTCCTTGCGGATATTGTTCATGATCGCGGCCGCCTCGCTGGCGCCGCCGCGCCGGGTCGTCGGCCCGCCGGCCCGCGTTTGCGCGGGGCGGCTCTGAAACAGCTGTTCCAGATCGTCGATCGCCTCGGCGCTCACCGCGCCCAATGTAGCGACGCGATAGACGACATCATCCTGCGCCTCGGCCGGCAGCAGTTGCAGCACGGCGGCCGCGGCGGCCGGGTCGAGATGCGCCAGCACGATCGCCATGATCTGTGGATGCTCCGGCTCGATGATCGCGGCGATCTCGCCCGGTTCCATCCATTTGAGCATGGCCAGCTTGTTGGAGCGCGTCGGCGGCGTGATCTTGGCGAGGATGGTGTCCGCCCGATCAGGGCCAAGCGCCTTGTGCATCGCGCCCCGGATATGCTGGCTCGCGCCATAGCCGATAGTGGTGCGGCTCTTCGCCTTGGTCACGAACTGATCGAGCGCGTGATTGACCTCGGCCACCTCGACATCGGCGACATCATACATCGCATAGCCAAGCTGGCGGACCTCGTCCGGCTCGAGGCGGGAGAGGATCTGCGCCGCTTCATCCTCATCGAACAGCATCAGCAGCACGGCGGCGGCGGCGCTGCCAGTCAGCGGCTTGTCGAGCGCCAGATCAGCCATCGGCCTTCACTCCATCCTTGAGGAGATCGCGGACCACGAGCGCGGCGCGGTCCGGGTCCTGTTTCACGAAATTGCGGATGAGCGTGGCGCGGTCGCTATAGTCCGGCGTGGCGCTGATCATGTCGATGGTCACCGGCCGGCCGGGATCATGCGCGGCGGCGCGGCCCAGCTCGGTCTTGATCTCCTCGCCGAGCAGCCGGCTCTGCGCCGGGTCAAGCGCGGCGGCACCCTTGGCGGCGGACCAGCGCTTGAGCAGCGGCCGGCCGATGCCGAACAGCAGGATCAGCGCCACCAGAACGGCGGAGAGATTGCGAGCGAGCATCCCCACCCAGCTCTTCTCATACCAGGGCGCGGCGATTTCGGCCTCGGCCGTCTGCACGAACTTGCGCGAGGACAGCGCGACCACGTCGCCCCGCGCCTCATCGAAACCGATCGCGCCCTTCACCAGCGCCTCCAGCGCCGCAATTTCCTGTGCGGAACGGGGCTTGCCATCCGCGCCATCATCCAGCGCGACGGCAATGGAGAGGCGCTGGACAGTGCCCACGGCGTCACGCGTCACGGAGACTTCGCGGCCCAGCTCGAAGCTGCGGTTGAAGGTCTCGGCGGTCTTGAAGGGCGGCATGCCCGGCTCTGCCGTCGCGGTGCCGGCCTGATCGGCCGCATCGAGCGTCGGCGGCGGCCCGCCCGGCGCGGCTGGGTTGACCGGCGGATTGGGTTGCAGCGCGCCGGGGATGCCGCCGGGCGTCGCGCCGGCATCGCCCTGCGCATCGCTGTTCCAGCTCCCGGTTTCCACGCGCAGCCGCGCTTCGTCCTGCGGATAGGTCTCCCGCGTGGCCTGCCGTTCGGAAAAGTTCACCTCGGCATGGACTTCGGTGGAGAAGTTGCCGACTCCAACGATCGGCGTCAGCAGCGCCGTCACCGCCTGCCGGTAACGCTCCTCGATCCGTGCCTGAATCTGGAGCTGCCGGTCGGTTTCCGCGCCCGCGCCGGTGGTCTGGCTGAGCAGCCGGCCATTCTGATCGACGACGGAGACCGCTTCGGGCGACATGTCCGCGACCGACGAGGCGACGAGATGGACGATCGCCTCGACCTGGCTTTGCGTCAGCGCCCGTCCGTTGATGAGTTGCAGCATCACCGAAGCGGTGGGCCGGCTGCGCTCGCGCAGAAAGAGGCTGGGCGGCTCGACGGCCAGATGCACCCGCGCCTTGGTGACCGCATCGATCGCCTCGATGGTGCGGGCCAGATCCATTTCGCGCGCCGTGCGCAGCTTCTCGCCTTCCACCGCGCGGCTCGCGCCCATCGGCATATTGCTGAGCAGCGTATCGCCATCGGGCGCGCTGCGGGGCAGGCCCTCGGCGGCGAGCTTCATCTTCGCCTTGAAATAATCATCCTCGGACACGGTGATCGCGCCGCTCGTCCGGTCGAACCCATAGGCAATGCTGCTCTTGGTCAGAACATCGGCCACCGCGGCCTGATCGGCATCCGGCAGGCCGCGGAACAGGTCGCGCTGCGGCGGCTCGCGCAGGGCCAGCCAGGCCAGCCCGGCCAGCGCGACGATGGCAAGCAGCCCGATCATCGGCAGGCTGCGCTGCACGGCGGGCTGGGCCAGCAGCCCGGTCATTTTAAGGCGCATCCCGTCCGCGCCGCCGCCCGGCAACCGGCCGGCCAGCGTGGGGAGGCCCGGCTGGGCGACGCTCTGGCCGCCCGTCGTCATGATGGTCGCTTCGCTCATCTCATTACACCGGCATGCTCATGATGTCCTTGTAGGCGGACAGCAGTTTGTTGCGGACTTGCAGGGTCGTCTCGAAGCCGATCGATGCCTGCTGCTTGGCCATCATGACGGCGGCGATATCGGTCGTGTCGCCGCGCTCGAAGGCCGCGGCGGCTTCATTGGCGCTGGCCTGGAGGCCGCTCACCTCGTTGATCGCGCTTTTGAAGGCGCTAGTGAAATCGGCGCCACCCGCTTTGCCGGGGGCGTCCGGCGCCCCGGGCGCGCCGGGGCCGGAGGCATCCTTGAGCGCCGTGTTGCGCTGGAGGATGCTCTGGCGCAGCGCCATCACGCTGTCGACGGAAAGGCCTGTCATCTGCGTGTTCCCCTGCCTCAGACGGCCATGGCCAGATCACGCATCTCGGCCATGCGATAGCGCAGCGTGCGCTCGGAAATGCCGAGCAGCCGGGCAGCATGGGCGCGGTGCCCGCCAGTATCGCGCAGCGCCGCGCGGATCGCATCCATGGCGGAGGCGCGAGCGACGTCATGCAGCCGCGCCGGGGCGGGGCTGCGCCGCACGGGCGCTTCCAGCGGCAGCGCGCGGCCGGCAATATCCAGATCGCCCGCCTCGATCCGTTCGCCCTCGCGCAGCACGACGGCGCGCTGGAGCACATTGCCCAGTTCGCGGGCGTTGCCCGGCCAGCCATGGCCGGCGAGGCGATCCATGGCGGCCGGCGTCGGCCAGGCGAAGCCGGCACCGGGCACCGGCTGCGCCTGTTGACGCAGCAGGAAAGCAGCGGCGATCGCGGTGATATCGCCCGCGCGCTCGCACAGCGGCTGGAGATGCAGCGGCATGACGTTGAGCCGCCAGTAGAGATCGGCCCGGAACCGGCCTTCCTCCGCTTCGGTCGCCAGGTCGCGATTGCCCGCGGCGATCACGCGCACATCGACCGCCACCGGGTGAGTCGCGCCCACCGGTAGCACCTCGCCCTCCTGCAATGCGCGCAGCAGCTTGGCCTGCAGAGCGAGCGGCAGATCGGCAATTTCGTCCAGAAACAATGTGCCGCCATTGGCCGCGAGGAACAGGCCCTCGGATGAGGCGGCCGCGCCGGTGAAGCTCCCCTTGCGATGGCCGAACAGCATCGCCTCCATCATCGTCTCAGGCAGGGCGGCGCAGTTGACCGCGATGAAATCCTTGTCGGCGCGTGGCGAATGATGGTGCAGGAAGCGCGCGACGCCTTCCTTGCCCGTGCCCGTCTCCCCCTGCACCAGCACGGTGGCGTCGCTTGCGGCGATGCGGGCGGCAAGGCGCATCAGCACGGCGCTGCGCTCGTCGCCCACCGCCGGCATATGGGATGGGCGGAGCAGTTCGCCGATGAACGCAAAAGCCATTGCCCGGTCCACCGCGCCGAACGCGATACGCGCCGGGTAGCCATCCGCCGCTGGCATCAGTCGCGGCGCGCCCTCGCGCCACTCGATCAATATATCGCGGCAAGTAGCGTGCGCGATCTCCTCGGCGAGCAGGATGCGCTGCGTGCTTTTTCCACGCGGTGCATCAGCCGCCACGATCCGCACATCATAACAGGCAGTTTCCAGCCACGCAGCCAGATCCGGCGCGAGACGGTGCACGCGCTGGCTCATGTCGACAGGCAACATGCGTCAGTCCCCCATTGTGGTCCACAGCTCCCCCGAGCCGGACCGCTTTCGATGGCGCCAAGTCTTGCGAAAAATGCTTATCAACCCGTTAAGGGCGGCGGCGAGTTGCCGATAACCGGCAAATTTCTGCCGCCTCCATCAGCGACTCGCGCAAAACAGCCAGACTCAGATTGGTCGCCAGCGGGGATAAATACAGACACCCGCGCGCGCGAATCGGGCAATCGGCCGAACGACTCGCAAAACGCAGAAATTTCATCGCCCGATTTAAACTTCCCGCCGCACATCCGTTCTGGTGATTCGAGGCCGCATCCGCCGCTTGGCAGCGACCCACATGAAAGCGGGAAAGGAAAACCCACATGACCGTTATCGCGTCCAACGTCTCTGCCCTTCGTGCGCAGAATGCTTCGAACGTCGCCAATCAGGGCCTGTCGCAGGCTATGGAGCGTCTCTCCACCGGCAAGCGCATCAACAGCGCGAAGGACGATGCCGCCGGCCTCGCCATCGCCACCAAGATGACCGCGGAAGTGCGCGGCCTCACCGCCGCCCGCCGCAACGCCAATGACGGCATCTCGCTGGCGCAGACCGCAGAAGGCGCGCTGGGCGATATTTCCAACATGCTGGTGCGCATGAAGGAACTCGCCGTGCAGTCCGCGAATGGCACCAACGACACCGCCGCACGCAATAATCTGCAAGCGGAAGTCACGGCGCTGCTCGCACAGGTCGCCAAGGTGGCCAAGCAGGAGTTCAACGGCGTCGATCTGTTCGGCGCGACGGCCACGAACATTCAGGTCGGCACCGGTTCGACCGACATAGTTGCGATCGACACGTCGGATGTCGCCACCGCGCTTGACGCCCTCGCCACCGCTGCGCCAGCCATCGGCGGCGACGGCACCGGCACCACGGCCGCGATGACCGCGCTGGATACGGCACTCGAGGCGGTTGCGACCGGGCGCGCCAATCTCGGCGCCGTGCAGAGCCGCCTCGAATCGGCCGCCAACAATCTGACCTCGACCATCACCAACCTCTCCGACGCGCGCTCGCGCATCGAGGATGCGGACTTTTCGGAAGAATCGACCGCGCTGGCCAAGAACCAGATCCTCAGCCAGGCCTCCACGGCGATGCTCGCGCAGGCGAACCAGAGCCAGCAGGGCGTGCTGAGCCTGCTGCGCTAAGCCGCAGCCGACAAGAACAGGGCGGCGCTGGTTCTGGTCCGCCAGCGTCGCTCTGCAGGCCCCGGCACTTATAAAGTCCCCATCGTGCCGGGGACCGGCTTTCGACAGGACCGTCCTTCTGAAAACCTCCGCTCCCCCGAGCGGGGGTTTTCTTCCATCCGGCAGTGGCGCGCGGCAAGGCGCAGCGCCGGGCGAACCGGGCAGGTGGCCACGTCGCCGGGCAGGAGCCGATCCCGAAGGCGGGCTCCTGCCAGTCGCACTGAACCTGTCATCTGGAATCGGCGCGGGCATAGCGCCCTGTGCGCGCGCGCGTTCGCGGCGCGCCAGGCCCGCCCGCCGGGGTCTAGCCGGGTTGAATCAACCTTCCAGCTGCTGCTGGAGCGTGCGGATATCCGCATCCATCTCGGGATTGTCGAGCCGCATCGCCTCGATGGTGCGCACCGCGTGGATCACCGTCGAGTGATCGCGGCCGCCAAACACCCGGCCAATCTCCGGCAGCGAGCGCGGCGTCAGCTTCTTGGCGAGATACATGGCGATCTGGCGCGGACGGGCAACGGCGCGCGCGCGCCGCTGCGAGCGCATCTCGGACGCATCGATGCGGTAATGCGCGGCGCATAATTTCTGAATCTCGTCGATGGTGATGCGGCGCACGCTGGCGCGCAGCGCCTCGGCCAGCATGGTCTGCGCCAGCTCGACGGTAATCGCCCGGTCGACCAGCTGCGCATAGGCGACCAGCTTGTTGAACGCTCCCTCCAGCTCGCGGATACTGGTGCGGATCGAATTGGCAAGCAGCGTGATGACATCGTCGGGCACGACGATCGGCGCCACGGCCGCCTGCCGCGCTTGCAGAATCTTCAGCCGCAACGCGGCGCCGGCCGGCTGGATATCGGCGACAAGACCACCGGCAAAGCGCGAAAGGATGCGCGGATCGATCGCGCTCAGCTGCTGCGGCGGCCGGTCGGCGGCAATGGCGATGCGCGCGCCCGCGTCGATCAGGTCGTTGAGCGTATGGAGGAATTCCTCCTGCGTCGGCCCCTTGCCGGCGATGAACTGGATATCGTCGATCAGCAGCATGCGGGCGGCGCGCAACCGCGCCTTGAAGCCGAATGTGTCGTTGGCGCGTATCGCACCGACAAATTCATTCATGAACCGCTCGGCGGACATATAGAGGATCGTGCCGCTCTCGGCTTCCTCGTCCAGCGCCTCGCCATAAGCCGTCGCGATGGCGTGCAGCAGATGAGTCTTGCCGAAGCCGGTCGGCCCGTGGAGGAACAGCGGATTGAAGCGCGGCTTGCCGGGCGCGGCCATGTCCTGCGCGGCCGAACAGGCCAGCAGGTTGCTCTCGTCCGTCATGAAGCTGGCGAAATCATGGCGCGGGGTGAACCGGCCGGTGCGCGGAATGGCGCCGGCAAGCCGCGCCGGTGCTCGGGTTACCGCCGGGTTTTGAGCCGGGTCTGGTGCTGCGGCGGATGCCGGAGCCGCAATGGCCCGGGTCGGAGTCGACTCCAGCGATGCGCTGGTGCGCGGCCGCACGGCGACGCTCTCCACCGCCTCGCGGCCCCGCACCACGCGGATATCGCGCACATCGGCCAGCGCCGAACGCCAGGCCAGCGCCAGCCGGGTCGCAAAATTGCTCGCGACATAGCTTGCGGAAAATTCGGACGGTGCTTCCAGGTCCAGTGCGCCGGACAATTCGCAATAGGCGCCCAGCGTCAGCGGACGAATCCACTGGTCGAACTGGCGCACGCCGATCGCACGGCGAACGCCCGCGCGCACATCGGCCCAGGCAGCCTCCAGCGTCGCGCGTTCATGACCCATGGCTGACTGACTGATTTTTTGCCCCAATTTTTGCCCCATATTCGCTGCGCGCCCCCATTGCCTTGCTGCGGCCCGCGCTCTTGCCGTGCTCGCCCGGACGCGTTCATTCTCGCGTTTCCTGAGCGGCTGGCGAGCGCACGACTCTCCCGCCATGGAAAACGGCTTCCCACGTCGGATGGTCGATTTCGATCGCTGTGACCGGGGTCGTGATTCGACCACTGCCAGGGCCAGTTGTGGCAGCGCCATCCCCCCCGATCAAGGCCGCGGGCCGTCACAAGCCTGAAATAAAGCGCTTGACCACGGATTCCCGCGCTAGCCCCGAGGTTACGTCTATATGATTGTAATTTCTGGATATATTCACGGCCAATCCGGCGAATCGCGGCAGCTGCGCGCTATGCGAATCGTCATGAATCCGGGGTTGCCGTCCAGTCGCTGCGCAGTTGCGCAAAATCACGTGGCAAGATGGTGGACGGATGCCGCGCGCAGGTGGCGCATCATGATCGTACAAGCTGATTCGGCCGCCGCCGCTGTCTCAACTGTCTTGACCGGCCTCGTTCTGTTCAGCGGCATCGGGCGCCGGCTGGTCCGAATGGATCGATCCAGCCTCGCTTGGCTCAGTGTGACCACGCGCGGCGCCGGCGGGATCATCCTCCCGGTCCCGGGCGCGCGACTGGCTTTTACGGCGGCGCAGATTGGCGCGCAGGGCATCGGCCAATCGCTGGTCGCGCATGCTTTTCTCATCGGCCATGATCATTCTCCCTGCCCCGCGGCCCGCCGGACCCCGCCCGCGCCGGTCCGGCACGCACCGGGAAACGATCGGCACGACCGGCCGCCTGAGGGGAAATGGTGCTGCCGGTGAGGATTGAACTCACGACCTCAGCCTTACCAAGGATGCGCTCTACCACTGAGCTACGGCAGCACGCCGTTCGCGGAGAATAAGGCCCCCCGCGTGGACGAGGCCGGGCCTATGGCCCCGCGCCGCCGGATTTGTCAAGGCGCGTTACAGCGTGTGGGCAAATTCGCGCAGATATTCGCAACGTACCGGCCGCAAGACGGTCCGCCGGGCCGCTCCCGCCGCGCCCCGCCCGATGTCCGCGCATCACGGCAAACGCACCACGTGGGCACCGGACCAACCGCTATAAACGGCCGATATCCGTTGCACGGCATCAACCCGCCCCGGCCGGTGAACGGGTGATCGACCATGATTTGTCATCGCCCTTTCCATTCTTAGCTTTTGCCGACGGGTTACCAGATAACAGAGAGGTTCATTATGAAATATCCGATTTTTGCCGCTGCCACGCTGGCGTTTCTCACGGTGGGCACGGCCGCGCAGGCGCAGGACGAGGCGGCCGCTCCGCCGGCTCCCCCTGCCGCGGAGGCACCGGCAACGGCCGGGCAGAGCTTTAGCGATGCGGATCTGACCGCCTTTGCGCGCGCCGCGATCGCCGCCAGCAAGATCCAGCAGGATACGTCCGTCACGGACACTGAGAAGCAGCCGAAAATGCTCGCGGCCGTCCAAGCCGAAGGGCTGGACCCGGTGAAGTTCAACAGCATCGCGCAGGCGTCGCAGGCCGATCCCGAGTTGCACAAGCGGATTCAGACGCTCGCCAACGAAGATGCCGCGGCCCGTCAGCCGGAAGCCCCGGCGGCTCCGGCCCCCGCGCCTGCCCCCTGATGCGTGACAGGGGCGCGGCCTGACTGGTCGCGCCCCGTCGCCCGCCCCGCAGAGAAGGCGGGCATACAGATTTCCCCTCATCCTACTCGCTATCCCGCGACAGACCTGATTTGGCCCTGGCGTGCTCAGCACCCGAGATGGCGGCCAGCGGTCGTGCCGGCGCATCGGTCCGCTCCACTACACTAACGGGTCCGTTTTGCCGGAACCCGACCATCGCGCAGGACGGCCCGCACGACCTGCCGCGCAGCCCGACACCGGACAGAGACCCGCACCATTGTCGCGCAGCAGCCCTTCCTGCCGCCCTCGTCATGCTTCAACGACGCATCATCTGCCTGACTGATCGGGCGGGTCGATCAGCCTGTTCACAGCTATCCATTCGCCAAATCGCTTGTCTCATGGCATAGCAACAGAGCCTGCCGCACGCGCCACGGGCGGCACGGCCAAGCCAAGGAGGTGATAATGACAGATAAGGCGCTCAAGACTCCGACAGACCTCAAGACCAATGCGGCACGAACGGTTGCGGACGCTCTGAATGGCCTGCTGGCTGACAGCTATGCGCTCTTTCTCAAGACCAAGAATTTTCACTGGCATGTCTCCGGCCCGCATTTCCGCGACTATCATCTGATGTTCGACGAGCAGGCGGCGGAGATATTGGCGACGACCGATGTAATCGCCGAGCGCGTTCGCAAGATCGGCAAGACGACGCTCCGGTCGATCGGCGATGTCGCTCGCCATCAGACCATCAAGGATAATGATGCGGACTTCGTCGCGCCCGCCGCCATGCTGGCCGAACTGCGCGCCGACAATGTCGCGCTGGTTGAGTCCCTGCGCGCCGCCAAGAAGGTCGCGGAGGAGGCCGGTGACAATGCCACCGACGGTCTGATCGACGACTGGACGGATCAGGCCGAAGAGCGCGCCTGGTTCCTGTTCGAAGCCGGTCGCGGCGCCTGATCGCGAAGCGCCGGTCCTGATCGCTCAGGGTCGCCGATAACGGGCTTCGGTCGCGGGGGGACGGATCGCCTCCCCGCGACGCAGCGCGCTACCTGTTCTGGTATCGTGACATCGCCCGTGCGGCTAAAGCCTCTAGGGCGGATCAACATTCAGCCCTGACGGCTTGCAAATAGCGTCCTTCCGCGCTTCCGGTGCTCTCATGCCCTCAGCACGCGGCGCGCCGGGTCGCGAAATCCATCATTTCCGGCACGCTTTCTTCTGAATGTTGATCTGATCTTGTCCGGCCCCGCTCAGGATTTCTGCTTGAGGCACATTCAGGGCCAGCCGATGTCGCACTTTACGGCGCGTATCATTCAGACGGTTGATCCGAAATAGCGCTCCATCATCAGAAGCACAAAGCGCTCGCAGCGTGGAATATCGCAACCGGGCAGAGCCATAGTTTACCGCCCGCCAATGCTGCGTCGCTTCGTTCTGGCCCGTCAGAATCGGCCACCGCCCGATTCGGAGGCCTCAAGCCCGACCAGATCGCGCGACCTCATAAACGAAACGGGCCGGAAGCATGCTCCCGGCCCATTCATCGTTTCGGATCGGCTTGATCAGCCGGCCGACTCAGTCCGACTTGGGCTGAAGATTGACCGCGGCATATTTCCCGCGGCGATCGACTTCCAGTTCGAAGTCCAGCCGGTCACCTTCCTGCAACGAACCCATGCCAGCGCGCTCCACGGCGCTGATGTGCACGAATGCATCAGGCTGGCCATCGTCACGCTGGATGAAACCGAAGCCCTTCATGGCATTGAAGAACTTGACCGTGCCGCTCGACCGCTCGCCGGTCAGCTGGCGCATCGGCCCACGCTCGCCGCCGCCGCCGCGATCGTCACGCTCTTCGCGCTCCGGCACGGGCAGTGGCTCACCGTCGATCTGCAATTCGGTCGCGGAGATCTTGCCGCCGCGATCGACCAAAGTGAACTTGAGCTGCTGGCCCTCGGCAAGGCCGGTCAGCCCGGCCTGCTCGACCGCGCTGATGTGGACGAACACGTCCTCCCCGCCATCGTCCCGGACGATGAAGCCGAAGCCCTTCTGGCTGTTGAAAAACTTGACGACGCCGGAGCCTTCGCCAACCACCTGGGCCGGCATACCGCCACGCGCACCGCCGCCGCCGCCACGGAAACCGCCGCCAGCGCCACCGCCGCTGCGGAAGCCACCGCCACCGCCGAAGCCGCCACGATCGCCGCCGCCGAAACCGCCGCGGTCACCACCGCCGAAGCCACCGCGCGGGCCGCCAAAGCCACCGCCGCCGCCGAAATCGGAATAACCCTCAAACTGCGGTTCTCCGAAGCCGTCCCGCTTGTCCTTGCCGCGCCCACGGCGCCCTCTATCAAAACTCATGCCCTGTTAGTCACCTTCGCTCGTCCAAATATATCACTCACCCATGCTGGACGACTTGCACAGGGACTCGGCTGGAGCCAAACACAACCGCGCCTCAGTATAGCCATAATTATCCACAAGCGCGAGCGGTTTTGCCGAAATGCGCAGGCCCGGCGTTTCCGGCCTTGCCTCCCAGGCCCGCCCTGGCGCCCGCGGCGCCCCGAACTCCCGCGCGAACCGGCGCGCCTAGAACGCCGCCGGCCTTGCCTATCGCCGGTTTCCGGGCGCTGTCTGCGGGGCATCTCCGCCGCCAGCAGCGCCTTTATGGGCCGGAAAGGCGAGGGACGGTTTCCCCCGCGCGTCATTCGGTTTAAGGAGGCGCGATGAGCGTATATCTGCATGAAGAAGACCTCCCCGCCGGCGTGCTCGCCCCGGGCCCGGTCGCCATCGACACCGAGACCATGGGCCTCATCACCCCGCGCGACCGGCTCTGCCTGGTCCAGATCAGCGACGGGCAGGGGGATGAGCATCTCGTCCGCTTTTCGCCCGGCAGCACCTATGCCGCGCCGAATCTGCGCGCGATCATCGCCGATCCTACCCGACTCAAGCTCTTCCATTTCGGTCGATTCGATATCGCCGCGCTCCAGCATTATCTCGGCGTGCTGGCCGAGCCGGTCTATTGCACCAAAATCGCCTCGCGGCTGGTGCGCACCTATACCGATCGCCACGGCCTCAAGGAGCTGGTGCGCGAGCTGATCGGGCAGGAGATCAGCAAGCAACAGCAAAGCTCCGACTGGGGCGGGCCGGTGCTGAGCGAGGCGCAGAAGGATTATGCCGCCTCCGACGTGCGCTATCTTCACCGCCTCAAGGCCGAGCTGGATATCCGCCTCGCCCGCGAAGGGCGCACCGCGCTCGCCCAGGCCTGTTTTGATTTTCTCCCGCATCGCGCCCTGCTCGATCTGGCGGGCTGGCCGGAGGTCGATATCTTCGCCCATGCCTGATCCGGCCGGCCATATATTGACCGGCGATGAGCTGGTCATGTCCGCGCAGGCGACAGCGCAGCGCGGCGCGCGGCGCATCTGGGCCGGGCCGGGCGGCAGCCTCGATCGGCTGATCCGTCCGCTCAAGAAGCTGCTGCCGGTGCTGGTCGGGCTGCTCGCCGCCTATCTGCTGGCCGCCCCGTTCGCGCATCGCAGCGAGGTCAGCTTCGTGCTGGACAAGAATAAGGTCGCGATGGCCGGCGAGCGGCTGAAGGTGGTCGAGGCGCTGTATCGCGGCGAGGATGCCAATGGCCGCCCTTTCTCGCTGCGCGCCGGCTCCGCGCTCCAGCGCAGCTCACGCGATCCGGTGGTGCAGCTCAATGACCTGGAAGCCCGGATGCAAATGGCCAATGGCGGTGCGGTGGTGAATGCCCGGCGCGGCACCTATAATATGGATCAGGAGACAGTCGCCATTGACGGGCCGATCCAGTTTCAGAGCGCCAATGGCTATCGCCTCACCACGCGCGATGTGGACATTCAGCTGGAGCAGCGGCGGCTGCGCAGCCGGGGCAACGTGGAGGGGCGCATCCCGGCCGGAACCTTCCGCGCGGACAATCTCAGCGCGGATCTGGAAGCGCGGACGGTGACTCTGGAAGGCAACGCCCGCTTGCGCATGGAGCAAATTGATCGCAAAGGGCGGTGATGCTGCGTAAATCGCTCCTCCTGCTGGCCGGCCCCGCCGGACTCGCGCTCGCTGCCGTTGGCCTGATCGCGGGCGGCGCGGGCGCGCAAATCCTGCGCGGCCACGATACCAGCGCACCTGTCGACTTTTCCGCCGACCGGATCGAAGTGCAGGATCGCGCCGATCGTGTCGTCGTCACCGGCAATGTCCAGGTCACGCAAGGCGGCCTCAACATGACGGCGCAGCGGCTGACCGTCGCCTATCATGATCAGGGCGGCATCGAGATAGACCGGCTGGATGCCTCGGGCGGCGTGGTGGTCACGCGCGGCAATGAGCGCGCCAGCGGCTCGGTCGCCATCTATGATCTCAATCGCAAGCTCATCACGCTGATCGGCGGCGTCCAGCTTAATCAGGGCGGCAATCGTCTGTCCGGCTCCCGGCTGGTGATCGATCTGACGACGGGCCGCTCGACGGTCGATGGTTCCGCCCCCGGCACGACCACTGCGCCCGGCGGCCGCGTCTCCGGCACCTTCAAGGTGCGTCAGACGACCGATCAGTAAGGCCGGGTCGGCGCACGCGCCGCCTGCCATTTGCGCCATCGCCGGGTCGTCCGCGGCCGGCCATGCAAATTCCCTGCCAGTCCGACATTGCGAAGCGCGGCATAACATGCCAGCACCGCCCGCAACGCTTCGCACGGCATGACGGACTATATGCAATGACGATGAGGATCTGGTCATGAACGAACTTGCGGCCGCTCACCGCCCGGATGGAACGCCGCAGGATGCGCGCGCGCAACGCCTGCAGGTCATTTCAATCGCGAAAAGCTATGACAAGCGCACGGTGCTCGCCGATGTCAGCCTGGAGGTCGGCCATGGCGAGGTTGTCGGCCTCCTCGGCCCTAACGGCGCGGGCAAAACCACCTGCTTTTATTCGATCATGGGGCTGGTGAAGCCCGATTCCGGCCGCATCATTCTGGAGGGCACGGACATTACCGGCCTGCCCATGTATCGCCGCGCCATATTGGGGCTTGGCTATCTGCCGCAGGAAACCTCCATTTTCCGGGGCATGACGGTGGAGCAGAATATTCTCTGCGTGCTGGAGCTCGCCGAGCCGGACAAGGCCGCCCGCGCCGAGAAGCTGGAAACGCTGCTCGATGATTTCGGCCTGGCCCGCCTGCGTGCCAGTTCCGCCATGGCGCTTTCCGGCGGCGAGCGGCGGCGCTGCGAGATTGCCCGCGCGCTGGCCGCCAACCCCTCCATCGTGCTGCTCGACGAGCCGTTCGCCGGCATCGATCCGCTCTCCATCGCCGATATTCGCGATCTGGTGAAAGACCTCAAGACGCGCGGCATCGGCGTGCTCATCACCGATCATAATGTGCGCGAGACGCTGGAAATCGTCGATCGCGCCTGCATCATCTACGATGGCAAGGTGCTGTTCGCTGGCAGCCCAGAGGAGCTGGTGTCCAATGCCGAAGTGCGCCGCCTCTATCTCGGCGAGAGCTTCTCGCTGTGAGGCCCGCCTGCGCGGCGCCGGCAGCATGATCGCCCCGGGGAAACTCGCGGGCTAGTCCATGGTGCTCGGGCCCCGCCTCGATCTGCGCCAGAGCCAGTCACTGGTGATGACGCCGCAGCTCCAGCAGGCGATCAAGCTGCTGGCGCTCTCCAATCTGGAGCTTGAGGCGTTTATCGGCGGCGAACTGGAGCGCAATCCGCTGCTGGAGGCGGGCGACAGCATCGCGCTTCCACCGCGCGAAATGCCCGAGCCGGTGGACGGCGCGGAGCCACGCACCGGGCCGGATGCCAGCGCGGATACGCTGATCGCAAGCGGCAGCGCCACGGCCGACGCGCCGCTCGACGTGGACTATGCCGCCGAAACGTTCATCGATGACAGCCCGGCGGACGGCGGCGCGGCGCTGCGCCCCACGGGCAGCGATCTGACGAGCGCGGGCGGCCTGTCCGCGAGCGGCACGGCATCCAGCGGCGACGGCGCGGACTTTGACAGTTTCGCCGCGCCGGAGATCGGCCTGCACGACTATCTCATGCAGCAGGCGGGCGCCGCGCTCTCCGGCATGGCGCTCGTCATCGCCGGCCAGCTGATCGGCCAGATCGACGCGGCCGGCTATCTGGAAGCCGATCTTCCCGAACTTGCCGGGCGGCTGGGCGTCGGGCTGGCGCAGGTCGAGGCCGTGCTGGCCACCATCCATGGCTTCGATCCCGCCGGGGTCGGCGCGCGCAGCCTTGCCGAGTGCATTGCCCTCCAGGCACGCGAGGCGGACCGCTACGACCCCGCCATGGCGTGCCTCATCGCCAATCTGCCGCTCCTGGCGCGCGGCCAGGTCGCTCATTTGCAGCGTATTTGCGGCGTGGACGAGGCGGATATGGCGGACATGATCCGTGAGCTGCGTGGCTATGATCCCAAGCCCGGCCTGCGCTTCGGCGGTGAGCGGCCGGCCACGGTGACGCCCGATGTGCTCGTCACCCCCAGCGGCGCGGGCTGGTCGATCGAGATCAACGGCGCGACGCTTCCGCGCCTGCTCGTCAACCGCCGCTATCAGGCGCAGCTGGCTGGCGGCGGGCGCGACAAGGCGGCGCGCCAGTGGCTCTCCGATTGCCTCGCCAGCGCCAACTGGCTCATCCGCGCGCTCGATCAGCGCCAGCGCACGATCCTGCGCGTCACCGAGGAGATTGTGCGCCATCAGGACGGATTTTTCCGCCATGGCGTCACCCATTTGCGGCCGCTCACCCTGCGCGTGGTGGCCGAAGCGGTGGAGCTGCACGAATCGACCATCAGCCGCGTCACCAGCAACAAATATCTCGCCTGCCCGCGCGGCACGTTCGAACTTAAATATTTCTTCACCAGCGCCATCCAGTCCGCCGATGGCGGCGAGGCAGCCTCGGCCGAAGCCGTCAAAAGCCACCTGCGCGCCCTGATCGCCGAGGAAAAGCCGGATGCGATCCTGAGCGACGACGCCCTTGTCGACCTGCTGCGCGCGCGCGGATTCGACATTGCAAGGCGCACCGTCGCCAAATATCGCGAGGCGATCGGCCTCGGCTCCTCCGTGCAGCGCCGCCGCCAGAAAGCGATGCTGCGCTGAGAGCCGCCGGCCATGGCCCGCCGGCAACCGCCCGATCGCCACTCAACCTGAGCCCATAAGGGGGAGAAATCCGGCGCGGCGCCCTATCAAGTGCATGCAGCGCGACGCCGCACCTTGCGAAACCCCCCAAGGCTCGCTAGGGCGCGCAATCTCCAGAGCATGCGGAGCGGTGGCCGAGTGGTCGAAGGCGCTCGCCTGGAAAGTGAGTATGGGTCAAAAGCCCATCGAGGGTTCGAATCCCTCCCGCTCCGCCAAACACCGGATAATAGCTGAGCTGCGGCTCGCTCTCTGATCATTTCACATCTCGGTCCGCCGCCTCGAAGATCGCAAGCGGCGCCGTGCAAGGCCCTTGCCCATTGTCGCGGCCTGGCAACATGGCCTATTCAATTTGGGACACCCGAGGCAGCCGGTTGTTCCCAAGGCTATCATTGAAAAATGGCTGAAGATGGAACGATCGCCGCGTCAATCGGGTTAAGTCACCGATTACAACGAAACAGGAGCGGTGCGATGAACAAGGCAAATCTCGTAATATTGGCAGCGGCGATCGGTCTGGCAGGGTGTGGAGACCGCAACGCGGCAACCCCGGCCGGCAATGATCTGGGGCCGGACAACGCCCTGACCAACACGGGATCGGACGTCGCGACGCCCACCGGTGCCGATGCCGCTGGCGCCAGCGCGACGCTGCAAACGGCGCAGGGCGCGCCGGCCGGCACCGCCCGGGTCGTGCCGATGGACGGCGCCTTGAGAATTTCCTTGCAAGTCGAGGGGTTGCCGGCCGGCGAACATGGCGTGCATGTGCATATGACCGGCCGCTGCGACGCGCCGAAATTTGAAAGCGCGGGCGGTCACTGGAATCCGACCGACGCGCATCACGGCCTTGAAAATCCGCAAGGACAGCATGCCGGGGATATGCCCAACCTGATGATCGATCAAAATGGCCGGGGCACGCTCGACTATACGCTCAAGGGCGGCGACCTTGCCGGATTGCTCGATACGGACGGCGCGGCGATCATCGTCCATGAGACGACGGACGACCAGAAGACCGATCCGTCCGGCAACAGCGGCGGCCGCATCGCCTGCGGCGTTTTCACCGCGGATTGATCCGGCGCGCGCGGCGATCGTCGGAAGCATCGATAGCCGCGCGTAAATCGGCAGCGGCGCGGCGGGTTCTGCCCCACGCGCCGCCGAAACCGGGGTCAAAGCCGTGTTCGCCGGCCTCAGCCGAGCATGCGGTGCAAGCCGTTGGCGACGCACAGCGCCGGATCGGGCGCGAAGCAGACCGGCAGGCCGGTTGCGCTGGCGATCATGCTTTGCAGCAGCGGCGTCATTGCGCTGCCGCCGGTGAGGACGATGCCACGCTCATGGATATCGTGGCTCAGTTCCGGCGGCGTGGCGAGCAGGACGTTGCGCACCACATCGACGATCTGCGAGACATGTTTTTCCACCACCTTGTCCAGTTCGGCCAGCGGAATGGCGATCGACGTCGGCATGCCGGAGCCGAGGCTGCGGCCCTTGAGTTCGATCGTCCCGGATGTTGATCCATCCTGCCCGGCGGCGCTGCGCAGCCGCACATAATCCTGTTTGACCGCCTCGGCGGTGACATCGCCGATCAGGAATTTATGGCGGAAATGCAGATGGTCCGAGATTGCCCGGTCGAGCGCCGCGCCGCCACGCCGGACGGAGCGGGTCAGGCAGATATCGCCCAGCGAGAGCACCGCCACCTCGGTCGTGCCGGCCCCGCACTCGACGATCATGGTGCCGACCGCCTCATTGACCGGCAGTTCAGCGCCGATGGCGGCGGCAAATGGCTCGGCGACCAGCTGGGCGGAGCGAAAGCCGGCATCCTGCGCTGCGGTGAGCAGGGCGGCGCGCTCGGCCGCCGTGGCATCCGCCGGCACGCCGAACACGCCGCGCCCCACGCGCGTGCGCCGGCCGTCCGGCATCCGGTCCAGCGCATAGCGCAGCATCTCCCGCGCGGTATCGAGATCCTGCAAGACACCCCGGCGCATCGGCCGCCTGATCTGGAGGTTGGAGGGCGTGCGATCGACCATCGGCCGGGCCTCGCTGCCGGCGGCGACCAGCTCCGTCGTCACGCCGCCGCGCGTGAAGCAGCAGAGCGATGGCTCATCGAACACGATCCCGTCCTGGAGCCGTATCACGCGCAGATTGGCGGTGCCGAAGTCGATGGCGACATCAGCGCGCCGCCAGGAAAACATGAATGCCATCGGGCGGGCTTACCAAGGGGCGCAGGCTTTGTCTCGCCTGCTCCCGCCCCGGCCTGTTTTTTCGGTTCGCTCAGCCGATCTGCGGCAACGTCTCGAACTGATGATAGGGCGGCGGGCTGGAGAGCGTCCATTCCAGCGTCATCGCGCCCTCGCCCCATGGATTATTCCCCGCGGCCGCGCCGCGCAGCAGCGACCAGGCGATGTTGATGAAGAAGAAGATCATGCCCACCGCCATCACCGCATAGCCGATCGACGCGATGTGGTTCCACGGCTCATAGGCCACCGGATAGTCCGGGATGCGGCGCGGCATGCCGCTCACGCCGAGGAAATGCATGGGGAAGAACAGGATATTGACGCCGATGAAGAACACCCAGAAATGCAGCTTGCCGAGCAGCTCATTATACATTTTGCCGCTCATCTTGGGGAACCAGTAATAGAAGGCGGCGAAGAGCGAGAAGATCGCGCCCAGCGAG
>Ga0182736_1001796_pt1 | contig 18834 bp, 21 predicted proteins | sample eDN5th30CKraftBY_FD_128882 | JGI IMG/M metagenome (GOLD analysis project Ga0182736, IMG submission 128882) | Enriched backyard soil microbial communities from Emeryville, California, USA - eDNA 5th pass 30_C Kraft BY (version 2) (version 2) | ecosystem: Environmental > Terrestrial > Soil >... | reverse complement strand
TTGCCTGACCTTAGAGTCAAGAGGCGCAGAAATTCCAAGGGTCTCAAGGGCCTAGGCGCGTCTCCATGCGAGCAAGCTGAATAAGGATTGAATCATGCAAATCCAGGTCAACAGCAGCAACGATTTCGACGGTAACGCCCGGCTCGACCAGTGGGTCCGCAGCACACTGCAGAACTCGCTGGAACGTTACGAAGAAGACCTCACCCGCATCGAGGTTCACCTGCGCGACGAGAACGGCGTCAAGCCCGGACCGCATGACAAACGCTGCCAGATGGAGGCTCGCCCGAAAGGCCACCAACCGATTTCCGTGACCCACACCGCCAGTTCGCTGGACCAGGCAGTCGACGGTGCCGCCACCAAGCTCAATCACGCGCTGGAGCACTTCTACGGCAAGCTGCGCAGCAAGCGCGGCGCCTTGGAACTGAGTGACCCAGACGCCTGATCGGCATAGCAAAACGCCCGGCCTGGAGCCGGGCGTTTTCGTTTGTGCCGATCAATGGCGCTGAACCAACGTGCGAACGTCCCGGTCAACCTCTGCATTCACTCAACGCAGAAGCAAGACCATGAATAGCCCATTCGAACGAATCAGTGCTGCATTCGCCCCCGAATACCGGGTGAACCTGAGCATTACCAACCTTGACGGCAGCATCATGCTGACCCTGTCCGACGACGCCGGCGTGGTCGCCAAGCGCCTCATCACCCAGGCCCAACGCAACGACCCGGTGCGCCTGCAGCGGGTGATCGACAGCATCCGCCTGGGCCTTGCGATCGAACTCAGCCAGAACCCCCTGCAAGTGCTGGCCGCGCTGACCCGTGACGCCCGCCACGAACCGCGCCATTTGGTTGCCAAATGAGGGCTATTTGCCCTTCTCCACTGCCTTGCCGTTGGCGTCCAGCACCTTGGTTGAGGGGTAGCGGTACTGGGTGAGCGTTTCCACCGCTTCGGTGCACACCAGGTAAACCTGCTCATGCGGATTTAATTTGTTTTATGAACCAATTCAACAAATAATTATGCAACTCCCGCCAACCTTTGAGCCAGGCTGACGTCTTTCGTCAACTACTCATATCCCAGCTGTTAAAGAGCACTTTCCTAAAACCCAAAAACCTCAAACCACTTCAGGAACTAAATAGCAAGCCTTATCAAGTCTGTAAGATCATTACTAAACTTGCTACTGGACGAGAAAGCCAAGCAGATCACTCCACTCTCGACCTTGTAACTCATATAATAGCTACCTGCTTCGAGACTAAGAAACTCGCCTTGTATTGTACTCGAGCCATCAGGCTCCAGCCCCCCTCCGGAAGTATCTTCCCCTGCACCTACGAACACTCGCCCGGAAGGAACCTTCAAGTAAATCCCCCCGCTCGGATCTAATAGACTGTCTTCAACTTTCACTTTATACCTACCATCCTCACCTAAATTTAAAAAAGCGATATTACCCTCATTCATCTCAGAAATTTCATCACTTTGAATACTCCACCAATCAAATGAATCACTCACTCTATGGCGAATTGCCTTCAAATCAAATATCGCTAAAGTCGCCGTATCTGTAACCACAGAAAACTCGACACTCATGAATCACCCCCATATTATCAGGCTCACCCCAACCTCATAACTGATCAAATAACGGGCTGCATCAATATTACAAAAACACCCCGGCACTTATCCCGAACCCGTGATTACCGAACATTAGCCGTCACGATTTAGCGACCTAGAACTTACCGCTCATCATAAACATATATTCTCTCTTCACCACGCAAAGTAAATAAGCCAACAAGATTCTTTTCCTCAAAAACTGGATATATCTTGATGCCAGGCAAACTGTTAGACGAAAACGTCAGAATCTCCTGGAGACGCCCTTCACTCCACTCGTAACCTAGCGTCCAAAATTCCGAGTCAAAATCAATCCTGCAAGCTTTACGTACCTCCCCTTGCTCTATATCAATTACCTTGAGCCACAAACGTTCGCCGTGCCGATTCATTTTAAGTGAATACGCTCGCCTATCATCATAGAAAAAATATTCGAACCCATGGATTTCACCCTTTGCATTGTAGACATCTACCTTATTTAACTGCCCCTCCACATAATAATATTTGTTTATATTTTTTTACTTACAGGCTCCTTTGCGGACAGCCTGCTGGGTTTTATACCCGACATTTCCAACTCATAAGGAATAAAAGAAATACCGCCCCCTTTCGACCACTTAACACTCGAAGCTTTGGCACAATTCGTATCAGAAGCCAAAACAAAGGAAGCGTCCTCAGCTTTCTTGACAACCTCATCTTTAAAACGCTTCAAATCTTCTATCAGCATAGATCTACCTAATCGTTTTAAATGAAACACCCTCAAACAGCGACTGCTTACGCTCGAAAAATGCGTTCAGGAACCCCTTTCGGCCATTGGTTACGGAAAGCTTATCAAATATATATTACTTATATCCTTTGCCGAGCACGCCCGTACCTTTGTGAGCCGCAGCGGTTGTATCCGGTAGCCAAATCCCATTACGCTTATCATTTATATCAATGTCACATTGTGGGTCAACGTGCCACTCCATCACCACCCGCCTCAATTTTCTTCCACCATTTCAACCTCATCGGGCAGCGACGCTAAGAATAAAACTCATCAATACCTTGTGCCACTTTATAAAGGTGACCGCTATCACCTTGCTCCGCTATATCATATTTATTAATAGAGTCAGAGTCATGTAAGTGGGTCATATCCCAATAATAAACCCCTTCTCGCCCGGACTCAGTAACAATCACGTAAGGATTCCCTCCCCCATCTTCCCCAATCGCCAAAACGCCAAAACGCCATCAACAAATGCCAGCTCAGAAATGAACTCATGATTAAAGCTAATAAGATCATTACATTCCTCTCCAGGTATAACCCCAAACAGACGATCAAAACTCACGCGCCCGTCTTGAACAGACTTCAACGGCAACTGCCCAAAGTCAGGCTCAGTCAAATAAAAACCATTCATGCGTGCCAATATATTTCTATACGCAACAGGCAAGGCAACATTAACTGCTGCCTCAAGTGAGTTTATCTCAGCATCAGTCAAACCAGCTTTGTAAACTACAGGCATTTTTCTATCCTATTAACAGCTTCATTTCATATTTTTAACACCACCCGACAACGTAAGCCTATTGTGTTTTTCTAGGCGCTTCCGGTATCGTCTTCATATTTTCCTGATGATGCCAAGCATTTTCTCTAATAGTTTGCCTTGGCCTCTCGAGCGACAGTGGCCAAGCAGGCCCACTCCAGCTTCGCCAAATTCAGCTTATTAGCATCAAACTGCAAAACAACATCAGAAACCGAATCATATTAAAAATTTAACGGCATTTTTTAGCCACAAAACTCAACAAGTCACCGCATGCTCTATCATTCACCCAAACGCGTACATCCTCTACAGTCACCATACGTCAAGCCCCTTAATACATCCGAAAATGCCCTTAGAAAACACAAACTCACATATCATCCCGACCTTCAACAAAACAAATACCAATCACAGACTTACCCTGAAGTGACTCAGCTACCCGATTCGACACGACAATGCGTGACATGCTTTCCAGCGCGCGAAAAATCGAATGAGTTGGTTCGATATCCTGCAGAACGATCCTACTGAATTTTTTAGGCCCGCCAGGCAATGACTTTATTAACGGCTTATAAATGCACTCTTCCATATCAAAAGCGCTTTCTGATGCCAAATAATTCACTGCATAATAATCATTATGCACATCGCCATTGATCACAACACGTGCAGGGACAAACTGAATCTCATCTTCAAGCCCCATGCCAAGAAAAATATTGACAAGGTCAGACGTTATAATGTCCGGCCCATCACTGAAAAGATAGTCATACTTCCTAAATGCGCTCAAGCTGACTTTTTTCTTGAGTGAAAGCTGAACCGGCAAATCAGAGCCCGAAATTAATTTACACTCTTGAAAACTCAGGTGATCTATGCTGAATACATGATCATAGGAAAGCCAATATTTTTCAGGATAATTATCAACAGGCTCAATCAGCTTCATTAACATGCCCCCCATGGCCAATAAGTCGCTTGCCAAACGAACTTACCATCACTGTCCGTCAGCTCCAACGGTGTACCAATCTGATCCGTATGAAAGTAGCAGGCCTTCTGCCCAGGCGACGCCCCACCATAAAAGGCAGGCAACAACTCGGAAAGCACGAAAATATCATCTAACCAGAATCACGCTAGCCTGCTCCTCCACACTCCGATGTTCAACGAAAAAAACGCGCAAAGCCTCAAAAACTCGTTAATTAGGAAATTCTCCAGCGCAATAAATATCAAATAACTTTCCCACCCATTCAATACTGCATGACTTAGATATCGACTCAGCCACCAACCCTATGTCATCCGAAATATATCCTGCGACATCCGGACTACGAACCAACTCATATATTTTCTTAAAGACATACTCTCGAATCTCACTTACAGCCTTTTCATCGCTTTCAGATGAGTACTCAAGGTTTTTTAATTCCTCAAATGCATCGTTCCATACGGAGTCGAAGACATCGTCATCACGCCTATCTAATGCTTCATTCCAATCATTCACACTTGATACAACATCTTCAAAAAAACTATCTTGCTGAATCTTGCACTTCAGATCATCCAAAGAGCCAATTCTCATCCAAGCCCACCCTCTCTAAGTCAATTTCCTGCATTAATACCTAAATGCGCAGCCAGTCATCCTCAAAAAGCCGCTACAAAAGCATTACAAAAGCCCGCCGAGCAACGGGACATCGTAGGCCTTGCACTTTACAATCTTCTTTGAGGACATCGCCTCTTTTATTTTAACCTCATTCCCAGCCAACCCACCCAACTTAGCAGCACAATGTATCAATACAGCGGGATACGAGTAGTCACCTGGTGACAAGACAACGTCACTTATAGTCCTATCTGTCGGCACGATAGCGGCTAACATTTGGGGGACATAGAACTCCTCCAGAACAAGCCGGATATGAGTACAAACTTCACCCGCCAAAACAGGAGCCGGCGTCCTTATCGCTCCTCCAAACTCACCACTGAACCGTTTACTCTGCTCACCTGACGAGATGAAAGAAAAACAGCCATCACTTAATAAATTACTTTTGTAAGGAGGCGTGAATTTTGACGCGTACTCAAAGAGCTCCCCTCCAAAAACTATCCCAGCAAGCACATAAGAATCTACGCGCGCGAGATAATCCAAGAACAGCTCAGCCACATTCTTTTTATTATATTTAAATTTCAGCTTATTCTTTGACGCCACCACACCATCAAACTTTGAGGCAACGCCCCTTAGCTCTTCTTGCAAAACACTTTCAAAATACAACCGATCCTCTGAACTCATAACTCACCGATACCTAAGGACGTAAAATATTGCATCGTGCAGGGCTCCTTTGTCACCAAGTTATTTACCGCGAGCATTTTCATTATCAAGCTTCAACTTAGCTACCGTACCACTATATGATTCAACGGTCCCACTTCCAAGATGCTGCGTGGTATTCAACTTGATCAATCCGCGCCAACGGCGCATAACTACCCCAATCTGTGCCTGTCTTAGCGCTACCATGTCAAATAGTTTCAGAGGCGTAAGGCCAGTCTCGATTTTAACCCCGTCCGGCTCGTACCCATTATAAAAAACATCAAGTTCAGTAGAGCGTGGAAGTTCTGCAGGCCAGCGAACAGATACATCATTCTACGCTAAAAACCACCCAGAAAGATTATACTTGGCATGTACGGCGCTCAGATCTTTCAGCGCAATTTCAATATCACTCATTGCACTCTCCAATATTTATCCGCATGAACCATTCAATACGCTTCTAATTCACCGTCGGGCTTGCGTTCCAGCGACGCGGGCTGGTCAAGCGCGTTTGTCACAACGATCAAAAACGCTCGATCTGTGCGTCGTCATTGCACTATAAGTACTTGGATTTGAAGTTCACTTCGATAATCATCGATGTGGTATATCGGTAAATTGGGGCGACTACAGCCCCGCAATCGCTCCTTCCATTTTTAACGATCACCCGCTCATGACACATTATTGAAACATACCTTTACAGAAAGCAGGAGCAACTGCACCTACGACATCACGCCGAAATAGCAGCCACCAAACTTTACTCTACATAACTCAAAACCGCTTTCTGCCTTCCATTTTTTTCCACGAAATTAGAATACCTGCCTCACCCAGAGACTTATTTACGTCTTCAAGCTGATCAGCCTCTACATACCACAACCACGTAGAAGAAGTTAAAGCTTCGAGTTTTCCTCGCCCCACACTCTCACCAATCCAGTCTTTCAGCACCACGCCCCCAACGTCGATCTCTAAATGCTTATTACTTATTACGTTAACGGGATAGACCATTCGCAATAGATGCTCTTTATAGCGCTCTCGCCCCTGAAATCTGCCGGGAACTTCCTTCTTGAACGCCGACGAATTTTCATACGAACACATCGTGACCATATTATTGCCAGCCGCATAACTAAATGCTTTACTTACTTTTTCGCACTTATAGATCATCCCATACGGCACAGCAATATCAGCACAAACGTCTTTAATAAAACTTATCATGCCCTTTAATTCAATAAGATCACCAGAGCACTGACCATCAAAATGATAAAAGCCGCCAAAATCATTCGTAGTGTAACCGAAGGATACAGACCATGGGATAGCACCTGCTGCCTCGTTGTATACCCTAAAAGCCGTAGCAATACCGTTGTTTATTTTCTCTTCGAGCTCGGCTATTTCTACCATTACTAAATCATGGTCACCGACATGATCCCCATCGTTCAAGTATTTAAGATAAGCCGCACCCGTTATCGACAAATGCAGACAAGCAAAATAGTGTTTGGCAAATTTCAGAGCCAGTCTAGGGGTGACGCCCTCAATACCGTACAAAGCTAACGAAATGGACATAAAATGACCCATATTCCAGTAATAAAATCATCAAACATATCCTTCATATCAGAGGCACTATATGGATGCTCTGACACCAAGATCTCGTTTTGCTTACCAAGAGGCAAGTTACTCATTGCCGTTTCATTACGCGATGTAAGCGCAGGAAGCTCTTTGCCCATACCTGCATTGGATACAAGTCCGATCATGAACTTCCCGTTAACATCAGCAGCCATAACATCTGGACGTTGAGTTAAAACACCTCGTCGGCCATCCAAGTTCAGTTAGTTCAGGCGCCCATCCGGCAGGCGCACATGATCTGTCAGGTAGTTGAGCGGGTCGTATTCACAGTCCAGTGCACTACCCTAGGTCAGCTCCTATGGAAGTCATTCGAGCAGGTCAGCACGTGGTTTATTGCGGATTACTGAGTAATTGTTCGGAGTCCCCCTAGCCCCTTGCATAAGACCCTTACAACCTTCAAATATCGCTCAATTCAGCCCATGTATCATACGAATAATTATCATCAACTTTTTCAAACGAAACACCCTTCAAGCCAGTTGCCGCTGACTTGAACCTCTCACTACAAAACAATTCCAAGGTTTCTTGGCATCTAAAAATATCCGACTGCAGCTCCGGGGAAACCACAAACCTACTTATAGCATCAATATTCATACCCCCCGTATAAATGTTACTTTCAATTTCGAGACCGGTTTCCAGATCCTTGGATGTTTCGAACACCGACTCAACCTTATCCATAGCCGCTAAACTTTCACCAGGAAGAAAAATGAAAAAGTCCCCTTGCCTACACTGCTCCTTATAGGTTATTTGCAAGGGAATAGCCTTATACTTCCCTCCAACCTTATCGCAAACCGCTAAAAATTCCCTGGAAACAAAAGTATCACCGATGCTGTAGTAATCAAACTCCAGATCCGACAACTCCATTTCTAGCCCGGACAATTGCAAAACATATTGTTTCGCTATATTTAATTCCAGCGGATTTGACTCAAACGGATCCCATTCAAATTCATTACAATTAAAAAAACCTGACAACACGATTGGACAGCCACTTTCCTGTGGGTTGTAGCGCAAAACGTAATAATTGGAACCACTCACAAAGGCCTCCCAGTGATCGCATCCACTACAAACGTATTATTTTCAGGCTTTCTCTCGCGGAACGCTGAATAGCTGGCCGTGTTCGTCGTAGCGGTATTGGGTGAGCGTTTCCACCGCTTCGTTGTTCACCACGTGCTTGAGGTTGGTCAGGCGACCCAGCGGGTTGTCGCAGTGCAGGTGCACACGGGTGCCACCGGTAGCGCTGATGTCGGTCAGCGTGCCGTCGGGCATGCGGCTGAAGAGCAGAAAGTGGCCGAGGACGTTCTCGATACGTTACGGCGCAATTCGGTGTCGGTGTCTGACACTTCGCCGAAGAAGAACAGGGTTGGTAGATGCGATACCCCGGTTGCAGGGTCACGAACGGGACTTCGCGGCCCTGGTCAGTGGCTTTAACGTGGCGATCGCCACCGTGGCCACCAGCGTAATCCCCAGGGCGGCCCCGATCAGGACGCCCCCCCAGCGCGCTGGTGTGCGATATCTCGTCGCCGAACCTGGCCGCTTCGAACATGAAGGATAACCCCTGTTCGCCAAGTTCGGACAGGCTCGCGACAGCGTCATGACCTGCCCTGATCATCAGCATCTCCCTGAAAACGCACGTCAGGTTTCAATCCACGTGCTAGGTTGCCATCCTTGAGAGCTGCCGAGTAAATAGGCTTGTGGGTCACGGTGTCAACCGTGTGCAGGCCTTGGACCTTGTGGGTTACACGCCACCTGGCGCGATATTAAAAAGCCACAAGCCAGAGAATCTCCGGGCTTTGGGAACGGGGCGCGGCACTTTGGGGTGACGCGCGCTCTGTCGATTTTCAGAAGCCTCGGTAATAGAAATCGAAGCTACCCACGTCCTGGTGGCATTTCGATGCCCCTGGACCTGGCCAACTGAGGGCTACTTGCCCTCCTCCACTGCCTTGCCATTGGCGTCCAGCACCTTGGTCGAGGGGTAGCGGTACGAAGCGTAGCGCACCACCAGGATCGAGAACGCCAGCAGCAGGATGCCGCCGCACAGGTACAGCAGCCCTTCGTCCGGTGCCTTGTGGTGCGAAACATCGCCGATCAGCAGGCGAGTGAGCGCGGTGATTGCCACGTACAGCAGGAAGCGGATCGGCATGTGGTTGGTCTTGAAGTAGATCCCCACCATCGCCCCCAGCTCCAGGTAGATGAACAACAGCAGGATGTCATCGACACTGATCCCGCCCTTGCCCAGCATGTCCAGGAACGTCACGACTGCCGCGTAGGCGGTGATGGCGCCAATGCCGAACAGCGCCAGGTAATGGAACGCCTCAACGCACAGGTTGCCCAGCGAGTCGGCCGAGCCGTGCAGGCCCTTGCGCAGTTTTTCTGCCCATTTGATGTTCACGATGTTCCATTCCCCGATACGTCTTTAAGGATGATGCGTCGCTGATGTGACGCTTGTGCCATGCAGTTAAAGGGCCAAGCCCCTGTCTTGGAAGGCGACCGATTGCCGCAAGGCACCTTGAGGCATGGCGCATTGCAGAAATGCACGGCCGTGCTTGGGGAAAAATCAGATTTAACCCCTTCCTTGTAGGGCATTTCCCAAAGATACTCCCTGCCATTGTGGCGTTCGGGCATGCGCACTAGTCTGGGGTCGTCGCTGCCAGTCAGCGATCGGCTTTGACAGGCCGCCCTGAACTAACCACATGGCTTTGCCTTTATGGCAGCTGTCATGGGGCACCTCGTGTGCGCCGGCTTTTGGTTCTGTTCACCGGTCTGTCAACCCATGTACAGCTGCCGCCTCATTGTTTGACAGCAGGAGGTGGTGGCCCCAACTTTGAACAGGCCTTCACCATGCTGAAAATAGTTCCCGATCCACCCCATACTCCCCATTCCCTCGAAGACACCCTGATCCAGGCCACCGACTACGCGTTGTGCGCAGCTACCGTGGTGCATCAGGCGTTGCTGCTTCAGCCCAAGTCACCGGTTTCGATCCTGATGATGACCTCGATGCATGAACTGGAGGCGCTGCGGGCTCTGCTTGAGTCGGCACTGGTTCAGGTGCAGATGCCCGCTGAGCACAGGACTTCGCACTAAGGCTGGTTAATGCGCCGGGAGGGCCGGCCTCTTCGCGGGCTCCCACAGGATCACCACAGTCTTGAAGACTTGCACAGTACCTGTGGGAGCCTGTGGGAGCGGGCATGCCCGCGAAAGGGTCGGCCCAGGCACTAGAAAAACTTCAGGGGATTGAACAATGACAACAGAAGACACCCAATTCACCGTCGGCAAGACCACTTTCTATCAAGGCGAAAACAGCACCCATCCACTGTTCCGCATCGAGCCCGGCATCCCCTGCAGGGACGCCCGCGAGCAGTCGTCGGAATTGATGGGCTATGTGCGGGAGTTGACCATCACAGGCCTGATGGAGGAGAGGCCCATGATGATCTGGGCGGCCCATTATCTGAGTGCCATGGCCAAGGCGCTGATGGATGATGCCGAGTTGGGTATGAAGCCGTGAGGATTTCACTTCAGGTTGGATGAAGGCCTCTATGTGTTTGCCGCAGCAGTTTCAGCGCCTGTGAGATCGAGCGCCGCCCGCGCGGCGCATCGCGAGCAAGCTCGCTCCTACATTTGTTTCGGGCCAGTATCGCCTGTGCCTACGCGCGCGACCGCCCTGTTTGTCCCCCACGATATCGAGGTGAGCGCCAAGGGGACGTGCGCGTCTGCGCCAGGAATAATTGGCCCGAAACAAATGTAGGAGCGAGCTTGCTCGCGATGCGCCGCGCGGGCGGCGCTCGATCTACGCAACACCGCAAAAACCAAGGCAGGCGCCTTGCCGCCCTGACACAATCGGCCGTAGCCCCCCACAGAAAAGCTTGACCGCCAACAAAGCATCTACATCTACAGCGCATGCCTTGAGCCAGACTGCTTTCCTTGCGATCACGTGCCTGACGCAAAATCCAGCCGTTAACGCCCCCGTAGGAGCGGGTTCACCCGCGAATAGGCCGGACCTGCCGGCCAATATCCCCCCGCCATTCACCGTCGCAGCCGCCACCGCATTCGCCCGGTCTATACCACGCTACAATTTCTGCTTGCGCACCAACCAGCATTGCCATTACTGTATATAGATACAGTAAATCGCAACACAACCAGCAAAAAGGCATAGAGGTGATGAATGGCCGTCGAAGTGGTGTACCGCAGCAGCCGCGACCCGGAGCGCTTGTTCATGGATAAGGCCGAAGCAGACCGTCACGACAAAATGCTCGAACTGGCCGAGCGCCTGGCAGAAGTACTGCACAAGGCGGTGCCGTCGCTGACTGAGCAGCAGGTCGAGGAAGCCGGTATCTACATGGCAAAGAACCGTGACGTGTTCGCCCGGGCGTTCAAAAGCCAGCCGGATGCGTTGGCCGAGTTGCTTGAGGATGCTGCTGCCGAGTGATCTGAAGGTGCGGGAGCGGGTTTGCCCGCGAAGTGGTCAGCAACACCATCATCAACTTCAGCCATATAACAACCGCTCCGCCAACATCTGCGCCACCCTTGCCGGCGAACGCTTTTCCGCCTGCGCATGGCCAAACACTTCAGTCAGCCGTGAAGGGATCCGCGCCAGGTGCGCAGTAATTGTGCGCTGGTCTTCGCCACGGTGGGTGAGTGCCACATAGATCAGCCCACCGGCATTGATCACGTAGTCAGGTGCATACAATATGCCGCGCGACTCCAGTTGGTCTGCCACCTGCAAGGTAGTCAGCTGGTTGTTGGCTGCCCCCGCCACTGCCGCACAACGCAGTTGCATCACACTCTGCCCGTTCAGTACCGGGCCCACGCCGCAGGGTGCAAAAATATCGCAAGGGGTACTGATCAACGCATCGTTGGTCACCGGTTTGGCATCGAACTGCTCCATCGCCAGCCGCACCCGCCCCGGGTCCAGGTCGCTGACCAGCAGTTCCGCGCCCACCGCATGCAATTGCTCCGCCAGTGCATAACCGACATTGCCCAACCCCTGCACCGCTACCCGCAAGCCTCTCAGGTCATCGCTGCCCAGCCGGAACGAGGTAGTGGCACGTATGCCTGCGAATACCCCCATCGCCGCATGCGGCGATGGGTCGCCCGAGGCAGTGGTGCTGGTCACATAGGGAGTGCTGTGGGCAATGCAGTCCATGTCCAAGGTGGAGGTGCCACTGTCCACGGCAATGATGAAGCGCCCATTCAAGGTATCGATGAAGCGGCCAAAGGCTTCGAACAGCGCGGCGCGGTTTTCCACATGGGGGTTGCGCATGATCACCGCTTTGCCACCCCCCATCGGCAAGCCGGCCAGTGCTGCCTTGTAGCTCATGCCCTGAGCCAGGCGAATAGCGTCGGTCATGGCGCTTTCGTCATCGGCGTAAGGCAGGTAACGGCACCCACCCATGGCCGGGCCCAACTGCTCACTGTGGATTGCCACAACGGCTTTCAGGCCCGTAGGCGGGTCATTGAACAAGTGCAGTGACTGGGTACGGGTGCTTTGCATCAGCGCGAACATCGACCGGCTCCCCTACGAGGTGCTCCTTCCAGTATAGGCACGGCCTCGGCGTTGACGCCGCCGCCGGACCACTGGACGAAACCGCGCGCCACGGCTAATACTCAAGCGTGTGTGGAGATGCCCCATGAAGCCACGTCAAGCCTGCCTGGCCTGCCTGGAACGCGAGCCTGTCGACCTGCTGGAAGCCGCATTGTGGATTGCCGCCGAGCACGACCCTGGTGTCGAGCCCGCGGCCAGCCTTGCTGCGCTGCACGACCTGCAGCGCGAGATAAGCGCCAACCTGCCGATGCTTCCACTATGCGAACTGGCCCAGCCACTGCTGCGCCAGCTCAATGCGCTGGGCTTTCAGCAAGATGAATACCACCCCTTGCGCCCGCATGCAGCAATGATGGACAAGGTACTGCAGCGCCGCCGGGGCCAACCCCTGACACTGGCCATCCTCGCTCTGGAACTGGCCAGGCGCCTGTCCATACCGCTGGAGGGTGTGGGCTTCCCTGGCCATTTCCTGCTGCGCGTGCCGGGTGCAGACCACCTGCTCGACCCCTGCGGCGGCCGGCGCCTGTACCCCAGCGACTGCCGAGAGTTGCTGGCGCGCCAGTTCGGCCCGCACCAGGCGCTGACAGCAGAGCACCTGCGCAGCGCCAGCCCGCTGCAAATGCTGCAACGCCTGTCACGCAACCTGCGCCAGCTGCACATCAGTAACGACAACCACTTGGCGGCGTTGATCGATGCAGAGCGGATCATGCTGTTGGGCCCGGTGCAGGTGAGCGACTACATGACCCGCGCCTCGCTCTACCATCATCTGGATTGCCCGCAGGCCGAACGCTTCGACCTGGAGCATGCGTTGCTACTGACGGAAGACCCGGTCCAGCGCCTGAAGCTGTCCGAGCGAATCGGCAAGCTTCCGGCGGCGAACCGCTCACTTCACTGAGCCGGGCTGTCCGGCTGCTGGGCGGGGTGGGCCTTGGCGAACGCCGGGTGCGCGGCCGCCAGTGCGGCAACCCGCAGGATGCGTGGAAAGCTGCCGAGGTCGATGTTGAAGCGTTCGGCCGCGTACAACTGCGGGATCAGATACACATCCGCCAACCCAGGTGTTTCACCAAAGCAGAAACCGTGATCGCCAATCAGTTGCTCCACTGCCGCGAGCCCTTGGCTGATCCAGTGGCCGATCCACTGGTTGACCTGCCCCTCGTCCTGACCGGCCTGGCGCAGCCGGTTGAGTACGCTGACGTTGTGCAGCGGATGAATGTCGCAGCCAATGATGGCCGCCACACCCCGTACCTTGGCCCGAGCCTCGGCTGCGGCTGGCAGCAACGCAGGCTGTGGATAAACCTCTTCCAGGTACTCGATGATCGCCGGCGACTGCACCAGCACCTCACCACCGTCGGTGCGCAAGGCCGGTACGCGGCCCTGCGGGTTGACGGCTACATAGCCCTCGCCGCGCTGCTCACCCTGCAGCAGGTTGACCGGCAGGGACTGGTAAGCCAGCCCCTTCAGTGCCAGGGCAATGCGCACCCGGTAGGACGAGGTGGAACGGTAATAGGTGTACAGCTCCATACCCCTGCCTCCTCAGTTGGCTGCGATGACCGTGCCGCGGCATTCACCGAAACCGATGCTGGCCACGCCGTCACGTGTGCAGCGGGCACGCAGGATGATTTCGTCGCCGTCTTCGAGGAATTTACGCACCTCGCCGCTGGCCAGCTCGACCGGCAGTTTGCCGCCTTCGGTGATCTCCAGCAGGCTACCGAACGAACCCGGCGTGGCGCCCGACAGCGTGCCCGAACCGAACAGGTCACCCGGCTGCAACTGGCAGCCGTTGACGCTGTGGTGCGCCACCAGCTGCGCCACGGTCCAGTACATGCTGCGGGTATTGCTCAGGGTCAGGCGGTGCGGGGCAATGCCCTGCTCGCGCATGCGCTCGGTCAGCAGCAGCACTTCGAGTTCGATATCGAATGCACCGCTGGCCTGGTCGCGCTTATCCAGCAGGTACGACAGTGGCTGGGGGTCGCCTTCCGGGCGGGCCGGCTGGGCGCAGCGGAACGGCTCCAACGCTTCGGCGGTGACGACCCAGGGCGAAATGGTGGTGATGAAGCTCTTGGACAGGAACGGCCCCAGTGGCTGGTATTCCCAAGCCTGGATATCGCGCGCCGACCAGTCGTTGAGCAGGCACAGGCCGGCTACGTGCTCGGCGGCATCGCCTATCGGAATTGCCTGGCCCATGTCATTGCCCTGGCCAATCCAGATACCCAGCTCCAGCTCGTAGTCCAGGCGAGCGCAAGGGCCGAAGCTCGGCTCGGTGTGCCCGGCCGGCAGGGTCTGGCCCTTGGGCCGGCGTACGTCGGTGCCGGACGGGCGGATGGTGGAGGCGCGGCCGTGATAACCGATCGGCACGTACTTGTAGTTGGGCAACAGTGGGTTGTCGGGGCGGAACAGCTTACCCACGTTCTTCGCATGCTCGATGCCAACGTAGAAATCGGTGTAGTCACCGATCTGCGCCGGCACATGCAACTGGCAGTCGCTGGCCGGGAACAACGCCGGATTCAAGGCCGCCTGGTGTTCGCTGTGCTCACCAAGCAGCACCTGCAAACGCTCGCGCAGGGCTACGCGGGCATTGCGGCCCAAAGCGAAGAATGCGTTCAAAGACCCGCCGCGGGTGGCTTCAACGGCGGCCTTGGCCGCCCCATCGAACAGACCAGCGGCCAGCACCGCCTCCAGGTCGAGGATCGCGTCGCCGATCGCCACGCCGCAGCGCCTGGCTTCACCCGGCCGGCTGAAGATGCCCAATGGCAGGTTCTGCAGCGGGAAGTCGCTGTGCCCGTTGGCGTGCTCGACCCAACTACGGGCATTGGCAGTGTGGTTCATGGGTTATCTCCGGTTCGGGTTGAAGGTGCTCGGCAAGGTCGCCCAGCAACTATCGTAGTCGGCCTGCAATTGCGGGCACTCAAGGGCTTGCAGGCTCGGGCGCAACACCTGGCTGGTCTCGAACATGAAGGCCATGGTGTTGTCGATCTTGTGCGGCGCCAGATCGGCGGCAATGGCCTTTTCACAGGTTTCGGCGTCGGGGCCATGGGCACTCATCACCCCGTGCAACGAGGCACCACCCGGCAGGAAGCCCTCGGCCTTGGCGTCGTAGGCGCCATTGATCAGGCCCATGAACTCGTTCATCAGGTTGCGGTGGAACCATGGCGGACGGAAGGTGTTCTCGGCCACCATCCAGCGTGGCGGGAAAATCACGAAGTCCATGTTGGCCATGCCATGCACGCTGGTGGGCGAGGTGAGCACAGTGAAGATCGAGGGATCCGGGTGGTCGAAGCTGACCGTGCCGATGGTGTTGAAGCGGCGCAGGTCATACTTGTACGGCACGTTGCTGCCATGCCAGGCCACAACGTCCAGAGGCGAGTGCTGCAGCTCGCAGGCCCAGTGTTCCCCCAGGAACTTCTGTACCAGTTGCACCGGGCCTTCGGCTTCTTCGTAGCGGGCCACGGGCGTGAGGAAGTCGCGGGGGTTGGCCAGGCCGTTGCTGCCGATCGGGCCCAGGTCCGGCAGGCGCAGCGGCGCACCGTGGTTTTCCGCGATATAGCCACGTGCCTGGCCGTCGAGCAGTTCGACGCGGAACTTCATGCCACGTGGGATCACCGCAATTTCCAGCGGTTCGACCTCCATCAGGCCCAGTTCGGTGGCGATGCGCAGGCGGCCCTGTTCCGGCACCAATAGCAGCTCACCGTCGGCGTTGAAGAACACCCGTTCCATGGACCGGTTGGCGCAGTAGATGTAGATGCTCACGCCAGCCGGTTTTTCCGCGGCGGCGTTGGCAGCCATGGGCAGCCAACCTTCGATGAAATCGGTCGGTTCAGCAGCAATCGGCTGCGGGCTCCAGCGCAGGCGGTTGGGGTTGATGCTACCCAGGGGCCCGCCGAGCGGCTGGCGCGCCAGGCGCTCGAAGCGTGGGTGCAAGGCAGAAGGCCGAATGCGGTATAGCCAGGTACGGCGCAGCTCGCTACGGGTCATGGTGAACGCCGTGCCCGACAGCAGCTCGGCATACAGGCCATACGGGGCCTTCTGCGGGGAGTTCTGCCCGACAGGCAGCGCCCCGGGCAATGCTTCGCTGGCGAATTCGTTGCCGAAGCCGCTCAGGTAGTGAAGGTCGGGCGACGTGTCGCGGTTCATCGATGCCTCCGGATTTTGTTTTTATCGTAATCAGATTACGAATAACGTAATTTGCTCCGCTCAAGGCGTCAAGCTATAAAGGCGACACGATAAATCCGGAACCTCCCCTCCCATGGCCAAAGCCAACTCCCCCACCGACACCGGCAAGCAGAAGGTCCGCTCGGCGGAAGTCGGCACCGACATCCTCAAGGCCCTCGCCGAACTCTCACCCTCGACTTCACTATCGCGCCTGGCCGAACACGTGCAGATGCCTGCGAGCAAAGTGCATCGCTACCTGCAGGCGCTGATTGCCAGTGGTTTTGCCGAACAGGATGCGGCCACCAACCATTACGGGCTGGGGCGTGAAGCATTGCGGGTGGGGCTGGCGGCGCTGGGCAGCATCGATGTACTCAAGGTGGCGGGGATGCCGTTGTCGCAGTTGCGAGATGAACTCAACGAAAGTTGCTTCATCGCCGTGTGGGGCAACCAGGGGGCCACGGTGGTAAGCATTGAACCTGCCGTGCGCGCGGTCACCGTGGTGACCCAGATCGGTTCGGTGCTGCCGTTGCTCAGCTCGTCCACCGGGCTGGTATTCGCCGCTTACCTGCCCGAGCGAGAAACCCAGGAACTGCGCGACAGGGAACTGGCCGCTTTGCAACAAACCGCCAGTGACTACCACACACTGCTGGCCGGCATCCGCGAACAGGGCCTGCACCATGTGCATGGCCTGCTGATGCCGGGGGTGGATGCGCTGTCGGCGCCGGTATTCAACGCCATGGGGCAGATCGCCGCGGTGATGACCGTGGTCGGGCCGACGTCGATCTTCCATGCCGATGAACATGGGCCGGCGGCGCAGCGCCTGCTCACGGCCGCACGAACCGTGAGCTGGCGCATGGGTTACGCGGGCAACCCACACTGCGCTTCGACGTCTAGCGTTTCCTCCTCGACCAGCCAGAGCAGTTCCTGAGAGAAACCGTCATAAAGGGCGGGCGCCACCTCGCTCACCAAATCGCCGTAGTCATCGCATAGCCGCCTGATCACACGCGAGAAGGCCGTGGGCTACGACACCTCTGCCCGGGAAAGCACGGTGATGTATTTCTGCGCGGCATCAAACAGCCGTACCAAGCCCCCCCGTGGAAGCCACCGTTCCTGCCACCCCAGCCGCGAACGACAGCAAGGCGGCAGAACGGTCGCCATCGCTCCACGCGATGGCCCCGGTGACGAAGGACCTGGCCGCACAGAACAGCCCGACGGCCATGGCCGCCAGCGGAAACGGCACGCTGAGGATGCCGGCCAGTACGATCTCCCACTCCACCAGGTGCGAGATATCCTGGCCGGTAGCCGAAGTAATGCGGGCAAAGCCGGAAAAGGTGTAATACGTGGGGTGCCCTTTGATGATGGTCTGCTTTCAGCAAAGGCAGGGACGAGTTCACGGACAGCGCGCGCGTTCAGTATCGAACCAGTAACCGCTGGCCAGGCTATAGATCAGAAAATCCGCAGGTGCGTCCGGGTTCTGTTCGAGTGAACGGATGAGAAAGGCAATAGCGCAGGGAAACTTACCAGCACTTGGCACTGTTGCCCGAAACGTAAAGGTGAATGTCGACAGAAGCTATTTTTCCAGACGGATCAAGCGCTTATTCTTAACTCACTGGCCGGCTTGAAGGGCTCTCCCCCCCGCCTTTCAAGCCTGCTAGGTTCACCGACGTAGATTTTGAAGCTCCTTGATCTGACGTCTCGATTGGCCGCTGCGGCTTGCAGCGGCCTTTTTTTTTGATGTCTGAAAATGCATCCTGCCCGTCAGGTGGCTGTCACTCTCATCAGCGCAAAGGCCTCGTCATGACCACGCCACTTTCGGCGGGTAATAGCTCAGCGGCCGCTCACGAAAGGCCAGGTAGTGGCGCAGTACCTGCACTGGCGCTTCCGTATGCGGGTAATGGCCAATGCCCAGTAACTGCACGGTGTCCGGCTCCGGCACCAGTTGCCGGTAGCGCTCAAGCATGTGCGCGCCGGAAAGCGGGTCGACAATGCCATTGATCAAGCGCAGCGGCACGCCTTTACGTTGCATCGCCCCTACCCAGCGTTCGCGGTGCAACCTGCGCTCCGGCATGTAGCCCACCAGCTTGTGCAGGATGCGCGTGCCCCGGTTGGCAGCGATCAGGCTCCAGAAGTCATCCAGCGCGCTTTCACTGGGATGGGTGCAGGGGCCGTAGACCTG
>Ga0182736_1001793_pt1 | contig 18847 bp, 17 predicted proteins | sample eDN5th30CKraftBY_FD_128882 | JGI IMG/M metagenome (GOLD analysis project Ga0182736, IMG submission 128882) | Enriched backyard soil microbial communities from Emeryville, California, USA - eDNA 5th pass 30_C Kraft BY (version 2) (version 2) | ecosystem: Environmental > Terrestrial > Soil >... | reverse complement strand
GGGCCGCCGAGATCTGCGACGCGATGCTGCGCTCGGCGGAGTCCGGGAGCCGGGTGGCGGTCGAGTACCGGTCGTAGGACCAATGGCCAATGGGAAGCGGGCGCCGTCCGGCGCACGCTTCCCAGCATGACCGCGAGTGAGACCATCATCGCCGAGGTGACCGCGTGGGAGGGCGTGACCGCGGCGCCCGGCAGCCGCGGGGAGCTGTCCTTGAAGGTCGGCGGGCGCGAGATCGGGCATCTGCACGGTGACCGGGTCGCCCACATCGGCTTCCCGAAGGCCGTCTGGCAGGAGCTGTTCGACGCCGGGCGGATCGACTATCACCCCGTGTTCCCGGGCAGGAAGGGCTGGGGCGCGCGGGCGATCGCGGGGCCCGAGGACGTGGCGGACGTGATCGCGCTGCTGCGCCTCAACTACGAGCGGGCTCGCGGTGCGCGCGGTCTGGCTGCGTGAGTTCGGCCCGCCGTCGGTGCTGGTGCCGGGCTCGGCGCCGGAGCCGCACGGGGACGTGGTGATCGACGTCGCCTACGCGAACATCACGTTCGTCGAGACCCAGGTGCGCGCCGGGCGCGGGCCGTTCCCGGTGACCTTGCCGGCGATTCCCGGCAACGGCGTCGGCGGCTACGCCGGTGGGCGGCGGGTGATCGCGTCGCTGGGCGGGGCGGGCGGCGGCTACGCGGAGCGGGTCGCGGTCGACGCGGCCGTGCCGATCGAGGTGCCGGACGGCGTCGCGCTCGACGACGCGGTCGCGCTGCTCGCCGACGGTCGCACGGCGCTGATGCTGACCGACGCCGTCGCGGTCGCGCCCGGCGAGCGCGTGCTGGTGCTCGCGGCGGCGGGCGGCGTCGGGACGCTGCTGCTGCAGCTCGTGCCGGCCGCGGTCGGCGCGGTCGGCAGTGCCGCGAAGCTCGACGTGGTCCGCTCCTTCGGCGCGGAGGCGGCGCTCTACGACGACGCGGTCGGGCCCGGCCGCGCGTACGACGTCGTCTTCGACGGCGTCGGCGGGCCGCTCGCGCGGGCGGCGTTCGCGCGCATCGTCCCCGGCGGGCGGATGCTCTCCTACGGGCTGGCGAGCGGCGAGTGGGCGGGCATCTCCGCGGAGGCCGCCGCGGCGCGCGGCGTCACGCTCGTCGAGCCGGAACGCGACCCCGCGAAAGTGCGCGGCTACGCCGTACGCGCTCTCTCGGCCGGCCTGCGGCCGCTGATCGGCCAGCGCTTCCCGCTCGATCGCGCCGCGGACGCGCACGCCGCGATCGAGGCCCGCGCGACGGTCGGCAAGACGCTCCTGACCGTGGCACAGAATCCGCACGAAGACTCCGCAGACCTGTAACAAACGCGTCTTGTTCCGCCTCAGCGCCCTGGGCGATGCTGCGGCCATGCCACGCGAGCGTCGAGTTACCCACGGTTCAGGTAAACAAGTCAACGCTCGCGTGGCGCAGCGGGCCGCACGGCAATGGACGATCGTGGACGTCGCCGACCTGCGGGCCTGTGGGCTGTCCGACCGGGCGATCGCGGGGCGCGTCGGCGCCGGGCGGCTCTACCCGTTTCATCGTGGCGTCTACTCGGTCGTGCCCAACCCGCCCCTGGAAGGCTGTTTCCTCGCCGCGGTCAAGGCGTGCGGGCCGGGCGCGGTGCTCTCGCACTACGCCGCGGCGGCCCTGTACGGCTGGGTCCGGTGGGACGGCCGCATGATCGAGGTCACCGCGGCCACGCCGCGGCGGCTGCCGCACGTCCACACCCATCGCACGAACAACGTCGAACGCCGCTTCCTCAAGGGCATCCCGGTCACGCCGCCCGCACGCACGTTGATGGACAACGCCCCCACGCTGCCGCCGAAGCAGCTGCGCCGCGCGGTCAACGAGGCGCTCAACCAGCGCCGGATCACGCCGGCCGAGCTCGTCACGAGCCGCCACCGCGGAGCCAAACGGCTGCGCGCGGTGCTGGCGACGGCCGCCCCGACGCGCAACGAGTACGAGGACATCGTGCTCGCCGTGCTGCTGAACGGCGGGCTGCCGCGCCCGGACGTCAATTGCCGCGAGGGCGTGTACGTGCCGGACTTCCGGTGGTCCGCGCCGCGCGTCATCCTCGAGGCCGACAGCCGCCGGTTCCACGAGCACCTGCTCGCCCGAGCCGACGACGGAGCACGCCAGGCCGTGCTGGAGGCGAGCGGCTTCACCGTGCTGCGCACCACGTGGCGCGAGATCACGACGCGCCCGGACCGCGTGGTCGCGCGCGTCCGCGCCGCGCTCGCGGCCGCGACGGGCGGACCCGCCGGAGGCGCAGGTGCCCACGCCGCGGGGTAGGTTCCCCTCGCGATGCCGGACACCGCCCTGGTCGTGATCGACATGCTGAACACGTACGAGCACGCGGACGCCGATCCGCTGGCGGCGTCGGTGCGCGCGTGCCTGCCGCACATCGCGGCGGCGCGCGACGAGGCGCGGCGGCGCGAGGACGTCCTGCTCGTCTACGTCAACGACAACCACGACGCGTGGGACACCGGGCGCGAGCAGCTCGTCGACCGCGCGCTGGCCGGCGCGCACCCCGAGCTCGTGCGCCCGATCGCGCCGGACTTCCCCGTCCCGTTCATCCCCAAGGGCCGGCACTCGATCTTCTACCAGACCGCGGTCGACCACCTGCTGCGCGTCGAGGGCGTCCAGCGGCTCGTGCTGACTGGCCAGGTGACCGAGCAGTGCATCCTCTACTCCGCGCTCGACGCCTACGTGCGCGGCTACGAGGTCGTCGTGCCGCCGGACGCGGTCGCGCACATCGACGCCGGCCTCGCGCGCGCCGCGCTGGAGATGATGGAGCGCAACATGCACGCGGCGCTGACGCCGGTCGGCGCCGCGCTCCGCGGCTACATGCGGAAGACGCCGTAGCCGACGTCCGCCAGCGGCGCGCCCGCGCACGCGCTGAGCGCCAGCCCGAGCACGTCGCGCGTGTCGCGCGGGTCGATCACGCCGTCGTCCCAGAGCCGGGCGGTGGCGTAGTACGGATGCCCCTGGCGCTCGTACTGGTCGCGCAGCGAGGCGCCGACCTCCGGCTGCCCGACCGTCTCCATGACCGTCGCCGCCTGCACGCCGCCCATGACCGAGATCCGCGCGTTCGGCCACATGAACAGAAAGCGCGGCGCGTACGCGCGGCCGCACATCCCGTAGTTGCCGGCGCCGAAGGACCCGCCCACGATCACGGTCAGCTTCGGCACCCGCGCGCAGGACACGGCGGTGACCAGCTTCGCCCCGTGCTTGGCGATCCCGCCCGCCTCGTACTCGCGCCCGACCATGAACCCGCTGATGTTCTGCAGGAACACGAGCGGGATCCCGCGCCGGTCGCAGAGCTCGATGAAGTGCGCGCCCTTGAGCGCGGACTCGCTGAACAGGATCCCGTTGTTGGCCAGGATCCCGACCGGGTGCCCGTGCAGGCGCGCGAAGCCGCACACCAGCGTCGTCCCGTACAGCTCCTTGAACTCGTGGAGCTCGGAGCCGTCGACGAGCCGCTCGATCAGCGCGTGCGGGTCGTACGGCTTGCGCACGTCGACCGGGACGACGTCGAAGATCGACGCCGCGTCGAACCGCGGCGGCTCGACCGCCGCCCGCTCCCACACCGGCTGCGAGCGCGGCAGCGTGGCCACGATCGAGCGGACGATCGCCAGCGCGTGCGCGTCGTCGTCGGCCAGGTGGTCGGTGACACCGGACGTCCGCGAATGGAGGTCGCCGCCGCCCAGATCCTCGGCGGTCACCTCCTCCCCCGTCGCCGCCTTCACCAGCGGCGGGCCGCCGAGGAAGATCGTGCCCTGCTCGCGCACGATCACGCACTCGTCGCTCATCGCGGGCACGTACGCGCCGCCGGCCGTGCAGGAGCCCATGACCGACGCGATCTGCGGGATGCCGCGCGCGGACATCGTCGCCTGGTTGAAGAAGATGCGGCCGAAGTGCTCGCGGTCCGGGAAGACCTCGTCCTGCAGCGGCAGGAACGCGCCGCCGCTGTCGACCAGGTAGAGGCACGGCAGCCGGTTCTGGAGCGCGACCTCCTGCGCCCGCAGGTGCTTCTTGACCGTCATCGGGTAGTAGGTGCCGCCCTTGACGGTCGCGTCGTTGGCCACGATCACGCACTCGCGGCCGGACACGCGGCCGACGCCGGTGACGATCCCCGCGCCCGGCGCGTCGCCGTCGTACATCCCGTGCGCCGCCAGCGCCGAGAGCTCCAGGAACGGCGCCCCCTTGTCCAGCAGCCGGTCGACGCGCTCGCGCGGGAGCAGCTTGCCGCGGCTCGTGTGGCGCGCGCGGGCCTTCTCGCCGCCGCCCATCCGCACGCGCGCGAGCTGCTCGCGCAGGTCCGCCGCCAGGTCCTCGTGGGTCATGCGACCACCTTTGCCACGATCTGGTCGCGCGCGACCTTGTCCCCGACCGCGACCGAGAGCTCGGCCACGGTGCCGTCCACCGGCGCGGTGAGCGCCAGCTCCATCTTCATCGACTCGAGCACGACGACGGGGTCCCCCGCCGCGACCGCGTCCCCGACCGCCCGCGAGACGAACAGCACCGAGCCCGGCATCGGCGCGCGCAGGTCGCCGTCGGCGTGCGCGTGATGGACGTCCTCGGCCGTCGCCTCGGTCACGTGCCAGGTCCACCCCTCGTGCCCGAGCCAGACCTCGCGCCCGGAGCGGACGCAGGTGAAGCGGCGCCGCCCGACCCGGAACGTGTGGGCGTCGACGCGCGCGACCTCGGTCGGCGCCAGGACGACGTCGAGCGGCTCGCCGCCCGCCACCGACAGCGTCCAGTAGGACGGCGCGGCGACGCCGCCGAGCCGCCAGCCGTCGCGGCGCGCGAACGGATCGTCGCCCGCCCGCTCGCCGGCGACGAAGAGCGCGATCGCCGCCGCGGCCCGCGCGACCTCCTCGTCGCTCAACGCCGGCGCCGGAACGTCCAACCGCCCCAGCAGCCCGGTGTCCAGCTCCCCCGCGCGGACGTCGTCGCGCGCCAGCAGCGCCCGCAGGTAGCCCGTGTTGGTCTCCAGACCGAGGATCGCGGTGTCCGCCAGCGCGCGGTCGAGCCGCGCCAGGGCCTCGGCCCGCGACGGCCCGTACGCGATCAGCTTGGCGATCATCGAGTCGTAGTCGGTACCGACGACCGACCCGGTCTCGACCGCCGCGTCCACCCGCACGCCGCGCGGGTAGGACGCCAGCAGGACGTCCCCGGCCGCCGGGAACCAGCGTGCGTCCTCGGCGTTGACCCGCACCTCGATCGCGTGGCCGCGCAGCGCCACGTCCACGTCCAGCCGCTCGCCGCACGCCACCCGCAGCTGCAGCTCGACCAGGTCCAGCCCCGTGACCAGCTCGGTCACCGGGTGCTCGACCTGCAGCCGCGCGTTCATCTCCAGGAAGAAGTGCGTCGAGACGTCGTCGGCGTCGGCGATGAACTCGACCGTCCCCGCGCCCACGTAGCCGGCGGCCGACGCCAGCGCCACCGCGGCGTCGCACAGCGCCGCGCGCACCGCCGGCGTCACGACCGGCGACGGCGACTCCTCGACCACCTTCTGGTGGCGCCGCTGCAGCGTGCACTCGCGCTCGCCGAGCGCGACCACCGCGCCGAACGCGTCGCCGATCACCTGCACCTCGATGTGCCGCGCGCGCGGCAGGAAGCGCTCGATGAACACGCGGTCGTCGCCGAAGCCGGCCGCCGCCTCGCGCGCCGCCGCCGCCAGCGCATCGTCGAGCTGCGACGCGTCCTCGACCACCCGCATCCCGCGGCCGCCGCCGCCCGCGGCGGCCTTGACCAGCAGCGGATACGCGTCGGAGACCCGCGCCTCCTCGACGCTCAAGGACGCCACGACCGGCACGCCCGCGGCGGCCGCCGCCGCCTTCGCGCGCACCTTGTCGCCCATCAGCTCGATCGCTTCCGGCGACGGCCCGACGAACGTCACGCCCGCCGCCGCGCACGCCCGCGCCAGCGCCGGGTTCTCCGACAGGAACCCGTACCCGGGGTGCAGCGCGCCGGCCCCGATCGCCACGATCTCGTCGATCGCCAGATACGAGGACACGCGCACCGCCTCGTCGGCCTCGCGCACGTGCGGCGCGCCCGCGTCGGCGTCGGTGTAGATCGCGATCGAGCGCACGCCGAGCCGCCGCAGCGTCCGGATCACGCGCCGCGCGATCTCGCCCCGGTTGGCGACGAGGACCGACGAGAACACGGCGTCAGGCCCCGAGCGCGCGGGCGATCACCATCTGCTGCACCTCGTCGGTGCCCTCGCCGATGGTGAGGATCTTCGCGTCCCGGTACATGCGGCAGACCGGGTACTCCTCGATGTAGCCGTAGCCGCCGTGGATCTGCACGGCCTCCTCGGCGCAGCGCACCGCGAGCCGCCCCGTCTTGAGCTTCGCCTGCGCCGCGGTCAGCGTGAAGTCCCGCCCGGCGTCCTTGAGCCGCGCCGCCTTGTAGACGAGCAGCCGCGCCGCCTCGATCTCGGTCGCCATGTCGGCCAGCTTGCCCTGGATCGCCTGGAACTTGGAGATCGGCCTGCCGAACGCCTGCCGCTCCTTGGCGTACGCCAGCGCCTGGTCGAGCGCGCCCTGCGCCAGGCCCACGCCCATGGCGGCCACGCCGATGCGCCCGATGTCCAGCACCCGCAGGAACTGCTTGAAGCCGGCGCCGCGCGGCCCGAGCAGGTTCTCCTCCGGCACCACGCAGTCCTCGAACGTCAGCGGCCGCGTGTCCGACGCGTTCCAGCCCATCTTGCGGTACGGCTCGCCCGGCACGTACCCGGGCGTCCCGTTCGGGACGATCAGGTTCGAGATCTCGTCCGCCCCCGTGCGCGCCGTGATGCAGACCACGCCGGAGATGTCGGTCCCGGCGTTGGTGATGAACTGCTTGGCGCCGTTGATCGTCCACTCGCCGCCGGCCAGCGACGCGCGGGTGCGCACGTTGCCCGCGTCCGAGCCGGCCTCCGGCTCGGTCAGCCCGAACGCGCCCAGGATCTCCCCGGACGTCAGCCGCGGCAGCCACTCGCGCTTCTGCTCCTCGGTCCCGAACAGGTAGATCGGCTGCGTCCCCAGCGACGTGTGCGCGCACAGCGTGATCGCCACCGACGAGTCCACGCGCGTGAGCTCCTCGACCGCGATCGCGTACGCCAGCGAGTCCCCGCCCCCGCCGCCGTACTCCTCGGGGAACGGGATCCCCATCAGCCCGAGCGCCCCGAGCTGCCGCACCAGGTCGTACGGGAAGGCCTTCGTGCGGTCCAGCTCCTCCGCCACCGGAGCGACCTCGCCCTCGGCGAAGTCGCGCACCGTGCGCCGGATCAGCTCGTGCTCGTCGGGGAGATCGAAGTCCATGCCAGACTTATACCGAACGCCCGTTACAAAACAAGTGTCGAAGCCGCCCACATCCCCTGCCCGCCGGGAGCGCTACGAGCGCCGCCGCGAAGCGGTCGTCGCCACCGCCGCGGCGCTGTTCGCGCGCCGCGGCTTCCAGGCCACGACGATGGACGAGCTGAGCGAGGCGACCGGCCTGCGGTCGGGCGGTCTGTACCACTACATCGGCTCCAAGCAGCGCCTGCTGTTCGAGATCTGCGAGCAGCTGATGGACCCGCTGCTGCTGCGCGCGGCCGAGATCGAGGCGTCCAGCGACGCTCCCGAGACGCAGCTGCGCGCGCTCGTGCGCGCGTGGCTCGAGCACGTCGCCGCGCACCTCGACCACATGGCGGTGTTCGCCCAGGAGCGGCACGCGATCGAGGCCGAGCCCGAGTGGGAGCAGGTGCGCGCCAGCCGCGACGCGTTCGAGACGATCCTGGCGCGCCGCCTGCGGGCCGTCGGCAAGCCGGACCGGCTGACGCTGTTCGCGCTGCTCGGCATGGTCAACCACACCGCCACCTGGCTCAAGCCGGGCGGCCGCCTGACGGCGGCCGAGATCGCCGACGGCTACGTGGACATGCTCCTCTCGTCAGCTCCCGAACGGTCCGGCATGCGGTGAATCCAGGCCGGCGGCCGGTCGGCGCGCCCGGCGCTTGCCCTGGCCCCGCGGCACCGGAAGAGTCGGGCGCATGCGAGTACGGGTCGCTCGTCCAGAGCCGGAGCGCGCGCCCGAGCGCGCCCCCACACCACCGCCGCCCGGCACCAGCAACGCCGCGCTGGCCCGCGCCATCCTGCTGCGCGACTGGCGCAAGTACAAGGACGAGCGGACGCTCCAGAAGCTCCAGAACGACAAGGAGAAGGAGGTCTACGGCAAGCTGCGCGACGCGGGCTTCGCGGAGGAGCACATCAGCACCGCCGGCCCGGGCAAGCCGAACGCCGACCTGCTCGCCTACGACGGCGACCGCCTGTGGATCGTCGAGGTCAAGGGCCACAACGACTGGCTCAGCGAGGGCAACCAGAGCGAGACCGGCAACGTCCCGCTCAAGCAGCTCGGCCAGAAGCTGCTGGGCAGCCGCAAGAAGCGGGTCAAGGTCAGCAAGGTCAGCGTCACGGTGGGGGACTTCCTCGCGGCGCCCAACGAGGCGGGGCGCGACGCCATCACGCTGATGGTCACCAACCTCGACACCGAGGGCGCGCTGCTCGCGGTCCAGACGATCACCGGCGCCAAAGGCGAGCAGACCGCGTCCTACTACGCCACCACGCTGCACCAGGTGATGCGGTTCATCCGGGACACGATGGACGGCGACTTCGACGCCAACGACGACTCCGCCGAGATCGTCGACGAGCAGTCGGCCGCGGCGCAGGCGCTGCTCGACGACTGGGACGAGTGGGAAGGCACGGCCGAGGTCTTCCTGTCCAACAACGCCGTCGCGATCGAGACCGTCTACACGCGGTTCCGCCAGGCGACGCGGCACAAGCAGCCGCACACCACGTTCGCCAAGCTCGACGCGGCGCTCAACGTCAACGTCGCGCTGATCCCGGTCCGCAACGCGGCACGCGTCGCGCGGCGCGCGGTGCTGGCCCGCACGAAGTTCAAGACCGTCCAGGAGGCCGGCGCGTGGTTCGAGCGGACCGGCAAGACCAAGCCGCGCGAGCAGGACGAGGACGACGACTCGTGGATCACGCGGCTGCTGGCCGAGGACGCGGAGTACGGCGGGAACGACTTCGGGACCAACTACGACCTGATCAACCAGGCGCTCGCCGCCGTCGACCAGCCACCGGTGCAGCCACCCCAGCGCCAGGCGCCCAAGGGCAAGAAGCACCGCACGCTGGACGGCAAGATCTGGAACCACATCGTCAACGGCGTGATCGTCGAGGAGAAGTCCGGCTCGAAGAAGACCCAGCGAGTCGCCGGGCTGCACACGATCCGCGGGGACGCCCCGGTCGGCGAAGGCCACGGGCCGCAGACCTTCGTCGGCGACCTGGGCTGCTACCGGCAGACGGTCCGCGTGCGCCGCGGCGACGCCACCGGCCCGACCGCCGAGGACAAGGACAAGAAGCTCCAGTCGACGTTCTTCCCCGACGACTGGACGCTCGAGGAGATCCGCGAAGCGATCGAGTACGCGGCGCCGCCCCGCAACAACGCCTACGAAGTGCTCACGCCGGCGAAGGGCATCGGGATGACCCTGTGGTTCAACGGCGAGAGCTACTACCCGAACTATCGCTGACGCGCCGGCGGCGGGCGAAGTAGGGTTGTGAAGACATGGCCGAACTCGCCGCCCGCCCCACCGCCACCGCCGTGCGTTCGCTCGGCGAGCTGGCCCTCGCCGCCGTCGAACGCCATTCGGGCGACGCCATGCGCGCGCCCGGCCGCGCTCCGGTCACCTACGCCGAGTTCGGGCGCGCGATCCGCGAGATCGCCGGCGGGCTGGCGTCGCTCGGCGTCGGCACCGGCGACAAGGTCGCGATCCTCGCCTCGACGATCCCGGAGTGGCCGCTGGCCGATTTCGGCGCGTTCTGCGCCGGCGCCACGGTCGTGCCCGTCTACCACACGAACTCGCCCGAGGAGTGCGAGTACGTGCTCGAGCACTCCGGCGCGAAGCTGATCCTGCTCGAGGACGACAAGCAGGCGGCGAAGATCGCCAAGGTGCGGGCGAACCTGCCCGAGCTCGAGCACGTCGTGGTCCTGCGCGGCGAGGCCGAGGGCGCGCTCACGCTGGCCGAGCTGCGCGAGCGCGGCGCGGCCGACGGCGACGCGATCGCGCGCGAGCGGGTCGCGGCCGTCAGCCCCGACGACACGGCCACGATCGTCTACACGTCCGGCACCACCGGCCCGCCGAAGGGCTGCGTGCTCTCGCACGGCAACCTGCTCTACACGCTCAACGCGTACATCGACCGGCTCGAGCTGCGCGACGCCGCGCCCGTGATCTTCCAGTACCTGCCGCTCGCGCACGTGCTGGCGCGGATGGTCGCGTTCGTGGCGCTGGAGACCGGCGGCGTGCTGGCGTTCTCCAGCGGCGACACGAAGAAGCTCGCCGCCGAGATCCTCGAGACCGAGCCGACGCACATCCCGACCGTCCCGCGCCTGCTGGAGAAGATCCACACCCGCGTGCTCGGCCAGGCCGAGGAGGCCGGCGGCGCCAAGGCCGCGATCTTCAAGCGCGCGCTCGCGACCGGCGACAAGATCGCCAAGGCGCAGCGCGAGGGCCGCGGCGTGAGCCCGCTCGACCGGCTGCGCCACGCGGTCGGCGACCGGCTGGCGCTGCGCAAGGTGCGCGACGCGCTCGGCCCGGGCGAGCCGGTGCTGATCGTCGGGGCCGCGCCGATCGGCGCCGACGTGATCGACTTCTTCTACGCCTGCGGCGTGCCGGTGCTCGAGGGCTACGGGATGACCGAGACGTGCGCGGCGGCGACGCTGAACACGCTCGCGGAGGTCCGGGTCGGCAGCGTCGGGCGCCCGCTGCCCGGCGCCGAGGTCTCGATCGCCGACGACGGCGAGATCCTGATGCGCGGCCCGCACGTGTTCAAGGGCTACCACCGCAACGCGGAGGCCAGCGAAGCGATCCTGGACCCGGACGGCTGGCTGCACTCCGGCGACCTGGGCGAGATCCACGACGGCTACGTGCAGATCACGGGCCGCAAGAAGGACCTGATCATCACGTCGTCGGGCAAGAACGTCTCGCCCGAGATGCTCGAGAGCGCGCTGCGCGAGACGCGCTGGATCTCGCAGGCGATCGCCGCCGGCGACCGCCGCTCGTACCTGGTGGCGCTCGTCACGCTCGACCCGGACGAGGTCCCGGCGCTGGCCGCCGAGCTCGGCGTGCCCGCCGACCCGGAGGCGATGGCCGCCGACGAGAAGGTCCGCGAGGCGATCTGGAAGGACATCGACCAGGTCAATCAGCGCTTCGCGCGGATCGAGCAGATCAAGCGGTTCGCGATCCTGCCGCGCGACCTCTCCCAGCAGGAGGGCGAGCTGACCCCCACGCTGAAGGTCAAGCGCGCGGTCGTCTACCGCAAGTTCGAGCCGGACATCGACGCGCTCTACGACGCCTGAACCACGGCCGCGCCGGTGAAGCGCCCGGCGCGGAGATCCTCCAGCGCGTCCGCGGTCCGCTCCAGCGGATAGACGGTCACGTGCGTGCGGATCGGGACGCGCGGCGCGAGCGCGAGCAGCTCGAGCCCGTCCGCGCGCGTGAGGTTGGCGACCGAGCGCACGGTGCGCTCGTGCCACAGCAGCTCGTACGGGAAGGCCGGGATGTCGCTCATGTGGATGCCGCCGCAGACGACGGTGCCGCCCGGGGCGAGCACGCGCAGCGCCGCCGGGACCAGCGGCCCGGCCGGGGCGAAGACGATCGCGGCGTCGAGCTCCTCCGGCGGCGCCTCCTCCGAGCCGCCCGCCCAGACCGCGCCGAGCTCGCGCGCCAGCGCCTGCGCCGCGTCGTCGCCCGCGCGCGTGAACGCGAACACGCGCCGGCCCTGGTACCGCGCGACCTGGGCGACGATGTGGGCCGCGGCGCCGAAGCCGTACAGGCCGAGGCGCTCGGCGTCGCCGCACATGCGCAGCGCGCGGTAGCCGATCAGCCCCGCGCACAGCAGCGGCGCGGCCTGCAGATCGTCGAACGCGTCCGGGATGTCGAAGCAGTAGCGCTCGTCCGCGACCGCGTACTCGGCGAAGCCGCCGTCGATGTCGCGGCCCGTGAAGCGCGCCCGCGGGCACAGGTTCTCGCGCCCGGAGCGGCAGTAGACGCACTCGCCGCACGTCCACCCCAGCCACGGCACGCCCACGCGGCGCCCGTCCTCGGTCGTGCCCACGATCTGGTGGCCGAGGATCCGCGGCGGGTGATCGATCGTCACCTCGCCGTCGAGCAGGTGCAGGTCGGTCCGGCAGACGCCGCACGCGTGCACGCGCAGCAGCAGCTGCCCGGGGCCGGCGACCGGCGCCGGCACGTCGCGCAGCTCCAGATCCCCGTCGAGGACGATCGCGCGCATCGGAGGAAAACTACTGAGCCGGACGCGGGATTCGCCACGATCCCGGCGCGCGGGGCCGACCGTACGGTTGCGCCATGTCCACCGAACCCACTTCCCACGAGCCCGCCGGCGGCGACGCGCTCTTCTTCCTGATCGCCGCCGCGCTCATCGCGGTGGTCACCGTCGAGGGTCTGCTGATCGCCTTCGGCGGCTGGTGGTTCATGGTCGGCGTCCTGGGCATGATCGCGTGCGCGGCGCTGATCGTCGTCGGCGCGCTGGTCCGCCTGATGGACCACGACACACCGTTCTCGCGCGCTCGCAGCACGCCCGACCCCGAGCCCGAGCCCGAACCGGTGGCCGCGCCGCGTGCGGTGCCTGCGCCGAGCGCGCGCGTCGTCGCGCACTGACCGATCTTTTGCTGACGGGCACTCCAGAGTTGAGTGTCCGAACCGACTAAAGGGGCGTGTCCGTCACCGTGCGCCCCTTCTTCGTGCTCGGCGCCGTTGCCCTCGCGCTCTACGGGGCGGCGACGCTGGCCGGCGTGGACTCGCCGCTGCTCACGCGCGACGCGTTCATCGCGCTGCAGGCCGTCCCCGCCGCGCTGATCCTGGCGTGCGCGCTGCGCACGCACGAGCGTCGCTTCGCCCGCGTCGCGCTCGGCCTCGGCCTTTGCTCGTCGGTCGTGGGCTGGATCCTGCTCTCACCGGACGCGACCGCGCCGGAGCCCGGCGTCGCCGACATCGCGTGGCTGGGACTGTACGTCGGCGCCCTCGCGACGTTCGTCGCGCTCGCCCGTCCCTGGCTGCGCCGCGCCCCGGTCAAGCTCGGGTTCGACGCGGCGACGATCCTGCTGGCCGCGACCGCGCTGGTGATCGCGATCGTCGTGCCGCGGACCACCGAGCACTTCGGCGACTTCAACGCGCTCGTCACGTTCGCCTATCCGATCGCGGACTGCCTGCTGCTGACGATCGCGGTGATCGGCGCGCTCGTCGCCGGGCGTCAGGCCGACACGGCCTGGAACCTGCTCGCCGCAGCCGTCGCCGCCCAGGTCCTGGGTGACATCGCCTGGGCGGCGCGCGCCGCCGAGGGCACGTGGGCGCCGGCGATGGGGACCAACGCGTTCTACCCGCTGTTCGCCTGGCTCGCGGCGCTGGCCGTGCTCCAGAAGCCCGATCCGCGGCCGGTGATGCCGAACGGGATCCGCACGCAGACGGCCGCGCTGGTCGCCGCGGCGGGCGCGATCGGGCTGCTCGCGATCGGCGAATGGATCGAGGTGCCGGCGACCGCGGTCGTGCTCGCGAGCGTCGCGATCCTGCTGATGATCCGGCGCAGCGCGGTCGCCGTCGGCGCCAACGTGCGCACGGCGATGGCCGCCGCGCGCGAGCGCGAGCTGGTCGACGACGTGCGCCACGCGCTCGAGCACGAGCGGCTCGAGCTGTACTTCCAGCCGCTCGTGGACGCGCGCACCGGCGCCGTGCGCGGCGCCGAGGCGCTGCTGCGCTGGCAGCGCGAGGACGGCGGCTTCGTCGCCCCCGACGAGTTCCTGCCCGCGGTCGAGCGCAGCGACCTGATCGGGCCGCTGACCGACTGGGTGCTCGACCGCGCGCTGGCCGCGGCCGTGCGCTGGAACGGGCCCGCCGTCTCGATCAACCTGGCGATCGCCAACCTGTCCGAGCCGGACCTGCCCGAGCGCGTGCTGGCGGCGCTCGAACGCCACGGCCTCCCGCCCTCCGGCCTGACGCTGGAGCTGACCGAGACCGCCGAGCTCGACGACAGCCCGATCGCCGACGCCGTCATGACCGCGCTCGACGCGTCCGGCGTGCGGCTGTCGGTCGACGACTTCGGCACCGGGCACTCGTCGATCGTGCGGCTCGCGCGGTTCCCGATCCGCGAGCTCAAGATCGACCGCACGTTCGTGCGCGACATGCACGTCGCGCCGCGGCCGATCGTCGCCACGACGATCGAGATGGCGCGCGCGCTCGGGCTCGAGGTCGTGGCCGAGGGGATCGAGGACGAGCGCACGCTGGTCGCGCTGCGCGAGCTCGGCTGCGATCTCGCGCAGGGCTACCACGTCTCACGGCCGCTGCCGGCCGCGGAGTTCGAGCGCTGGCTGGCGGCGCACAGCGCGCCGCTGCTCAGCGGCTACGACTGGTAGTCGCGCACGTCGCGCCAGTACAGGCGCGAGCACCAGCGGTCGAAGCGCCAGAAGCCCACCGCGAGCGCGACGCACAGCACCAGGTAGCCGGCGAACGCGCCGACGGCGTGGCCGACGATCGGCACCAGCACCACCAGCCCGATCACGATCAGCACCCAGACCACGGTCTTCCACGGCACCCGCCAGGTGCGCCGGTGCTCTCCGTCAGGGTCCCAGCCGCCCTCCGGCGGCTCCCACCTCGGATCGCTCACCAGCCCGACGAAGGCCATGCTCCGAGGCTACTCCTCGCCCAGTTCGCTTACAAGGCGTTAGTCCCCCAGCTGCCGGTCCGCGGCGGCCACCTCGACCACGCCGTCGATCGCGTCGAGCGCCAGGGCCAGATCGCGCGGCGAGCCGCGGCCCTGCAGCTCGAGCGTGAGCGCGACGTTCGGCGGCCGGTGCTCGGTAGCCACGCTGACGACCGCGAACCCGCGGCGCGTCGCCTCCGCCATCACGTCGCGCAGGATCCCGCGCCCGTCGGGATAGACGATCCGCAGCGTGCCGCCGCTCGGGAGCCGCCGTGTGAGCGCCGTGTAGCCGATCACGACGACGAAGTGCATCGCGGTCGCGGCCAGCGCCAGCAGCGCGAGCCCCGCGCCGCACGCCATGCCGATCGCGGCCGTCATCCACACGATCGCGGCCGTCGTCAGGCCGCGAACGAAGTCCCCGCGGACGAAGATCAGGCCGCCGCCGATGAAGCCGATCCCGGAGACGATCTGGGCCGCCACGCGCGACGGGTCCAGCACCGCCCGCCCGGGCGCCAGCACGTCCGTGAACCCGTACTTGCTGACGATCAAGAACAGCGCGGCGCCGACGCCGACCAGCGTGTGGGTGCGCAGCCCGGCGGACTTCTGGCGCCACTCGCGCTCCAGGCCGATCGCCGAGGAGAGCACGAACGCGAGCCCGAGCTCGCCGAGCTGCTTGGTCCCCTGCGCGTCCTGAAGCGTCGCGACGATGGTCACGACGCTTCACGTCGCCGCTCGGGGGCCGGTTGAAACCGCCTCCGCTTAGACGACGAGCCCGTGCCGGACCGTGTTCTCCGTCACCGCGCGCGCCTCGACGAACTGCAGCAGGTAGTCCGGGCCGCCGGCCTTCGGGCCGGTGCCGGACAGCTTGCCGCCGCCGAACGGCTGGCGGCCGACCATGGCGCCCGTGATCTCCCGGTTGACGTAGAGGTTGCCGACCGGCGTGTGCTCGCTCACGTACTCGATCGTGCGCGGGCTGCGGCTGAAGAGGCCGCCGGTGAGCGCGAACGGGGAGCGGTCGACGGCCTCGCACGCCTCCTCGATGCTCGCCACGGTCTCCAGCGACAGCACCGGGCCGAAGATCTCCTCGGTGACGACCGGGGAGTCCGCGGGCAGGCCGGCGAAGATCGTCGGCGGGACGTAGAAGCCGTCGTCGCGGCGCTCGCCCTGCGCGAGCGGCGTCGCCGACGCGATGTAGCGCTCGATGCGCTGCTGGGCGGCGACGTCGATCACCGGCGGGACGTCGGTCGCGAACTCCGCGGCCGGGCCCACGCGCAGCGTGCCGACGGCGCCCGCGAGGCGCTCCGCGAGCTCGTCCGCGACCGCCGCGTGGACGAGCGCGCGGCTGGCCGCCGAGCACTTCTGGCCGGCGAACGCGAAGGCGGACTTCAACAGGCCGGGGACGACGTCGTCGAGGTCGGCGTCGGAGTCGACGATCACGCAGTTCTTGCCGCCCATCTCGGCGATCACGCGCTTGAGGTGGTGCTGGCCGGGGACGACCTTGGCCGCGCGCTCGAGGATCTGCAGGCCGACCGCGCAGGAGCCGGTGAACGCGATCGTGTGCACGCGCGGGTCGGCGACCAGCGCCTTGCCGGCCTCGTCGCCGCCGGGCAGCAGGTGCAGCGCGTCCAGCGGGACGCCGCCGGCGTGCAGGGCGTCGATGACCGCCTTGGCGCACGCCGGGGTCTGCTCGGCCGGCTTGAGGACGACGGCGTTGCCGGCCGCCAGCGCGGCGCTCACCATGCCGGCGGCGATCGCCAGCGGGAAGTTCCAGGGCGCGATCACGGCGGTCACGCCGCGGCCGACGTAGCGCATCGCGTTGCGCTCGCCCGGGAGCTGCAGGAGGCTGCGGCCGGCGTCGAGCTGCTGCGCGCCCTGCGCGTAGTAGACGAGGAAGTCGATCGCCTCGCAGACGTCGGCGTCGGCCTCGGCCCAGGGCTTGCCGGCCTCGCGGACCGCGAGCGCGGCCAGCTCGAGCCGGCGGGTGCGCAGGATGTCGGCCGCACGCTGGAGCGCGGCCGCGCGGTCGGCCGCCGGCTTGCGCGACCAGGCGCGGTGGCCGCGCTCGGCGCTGGCGATCGCCTGGTGCGCGTGCTGCTCGGTGGCCTCATGGGCGTAGGCGACGACGCGGGCCGGCGCGCTCGGGTCGACGGACGCGAGGCGGCGGCCGGTCACGACGTCCTCGCCGATCAGCATCGGGACGTCGAGCGGGAGCTTGGCGTCGAGCGCCTGGAGCGCGTCGAGCGCCTGGTTGCGGACGGCCTCGCGGCGCAGCTCGAGCAGCGGCTCGTTGGCGAACGTGGTCATGGGGCCTCCAGGAGCTCGGCGGTGTCGGCGCCGCCGGCGTGGGCGGCCAGGAAGGAGTCGTTGGCGGTGTTCTCGAGCAGGCGGCGCACGAGGTAGGCCATGCCGGCGACGAGGTCGCCGACCGGGCAGTAGCAGCGGACGCGGCGGCCGGTGGCGGCGATCGCGGCCTGCGTGTCGTCCCCCAGGCCGCGCAGGATCTGGAACTCGAGGTCGTCGTTGCCGACGCCGCGCGCGTCGGCGTAGGCCGCGGCGTGGGCGATGCTGCGCAGGTTGTGGCTGGCGATCGCGACCTTGATCGGGCCGGCGTGGTCGATCAGGCGCTTGGTCAGGCGCTCGAAGTTGCGGTCGCACTCGCGGCGGTCGGTGAAGACCGGGGCCGCCCAGCCGTTCTGGGCGGCCTGGACGACCTCGTGGTCCCAGTAGGCGCCCTTGACCAGGCGGATCGTGAACGGGTGCGTGCGGGGGTGCTCGCGCGCCCAGTCCAGCAGCGTCTGCAGGTGCTCGTCGGACTCGGTCAGGTAGGCCTGCAGGACGATGCCCGCGGAGGGACCGGTGGCGAACTCCGGCTCGGCGAGGAGGTCGAGCGTGAGGGTGGTGATCGCCTCGCGGGTGTCGAAGGACTCCATGTCGACGTGCAGGTGCGCGCCGACGTCGCGAGCGACGCGGAGGAGGTGGCGCAGGCGCGGGGCGGCGCCCTCGATACCGCGCTCGGGGGCCTCGGGGCGGCGCAGCAGCGGAGTGAGGGCGGAGACCTTGACGGAGAGGTTGACGTCGCGGCCGGGGTGGTGGTGGGCGGCCTGGGCGAGCGCGCGCAGGGTGTCCTCGCAGCGGGCGGCGTAGCGGTCGGCCTCCGCCTCGGTGACGGTGGCCTCGCCGAGCAGGTCGACGGTGGCGTCGACGCCGCGCTTCCAGAGCGCGGTGATCGCGGGGAGCGCGTCGGTCGCGTCCTCCCCGACGATGAAGCGCTGGGCCATCTGCTTGACGCCGGTGGCGGCGAGCGCCGCGACGGGGCGGGTGGCGAAGCGGCGGCCGGTGATGCCGGTGGCGCGGCGGGCGTGCTTTGAGTCCTGCGCCTGCTCGAGCAGCTCGTCGAGGTGGCGGGTGACGTCGGCCGGCGTGGCGCAGGCGGGGCGCACGTCGACGAAGCGGAACAGCGCGGCGCGCAGCCCCGGATCGCTGATCAGCAGCTCCTGCATGCGGCGCTCGACTCGCGCGGTCGACACGGCGCGCGGGCGGGGCATGCGGGCGGCGAGGTCGGTGCCGATCGCGCGGATCGGCGCGTCGAGGTCGACGGGCTCGACGGGTTCGAGGTCGGGGGTCGGAGCGGCGGCCATGCCGTCAATCGTCCTGGCTGCGGGGTTGGGGTGTTAGGGGGCGCCGGTCGCGTTTGCGCGCGGGCGGGTGCGACAGCTGTCGCGCGTGCTCAGCCGCGGCTGAGGCGGAGGAGGCGCAGGCCGAGGTGGGCGAGCAGGCGGTCGTCGCCGCGCGCGAGATCGAGCCCGGTCAGCTCCTCGACGCGCTCGAGGCGGCGGTACAGCGTCGCGCGGTGCATCGACAGCGCGCGGGCGGCGTCGGCGACGTCGCCGCCGTGCTCGAGCAGGGTTTCGAGCGCTTCGATCAGCTGATCGCCGCGGCGGTGCTCGGCGAGCGCGACGATCGTCGCGGGCGGCCCGGGGCGGCCGGCGGCGGTCCACAGCTCGGCGATCGGCGCCCACGCGCCGAGCGCGTCGTAGGCCGCGACGGGCCCGAGCGCCGGCGCGGCGCCGGCCACCAGCGCGGCGAGCTCCGCCTGCC